>SDBT01008828.1_pt1 | contig 16409 bp, 11 predicted proteins | sample 2277101 | NCBI WGS metagenome assembly SDBT01 (sample SAMN10404973, study PRJNA504765) | marine sediment metagenome | isolation source: marine sediment core GS10_PC15, 103 cmbsf | place: Arctic Ocean: Southern Knipovich Ridge | collected 2010 | reverse complement strand
GTCGGGTTCCTTCGGAACCCGACCAAGGATGCTGACAAAGTCAAAAATCGTCATCGCGAGGAGTCGAACGAAGTGAGACGACGTGGCGATCTCATTTATTTTCAAGGAAATGATTATTAATAGATTGCTTCGTCCCGCCTTCGGCGGGACTCGCAATGACGGTAGAAGGAGTTTGTCATCAGTCTGTGTCTACAGATATCAAAAATAGAAAAAAGCGGGAGACGAGGATTGAACTCGCGACAGCCACCTTGGCAAGGTGGTGCTCTACCAGCTGAGCTACTCCCGCAACAGTATTCCCCGGCGCGGCCGGGCGTTTTCATAATTATTTAATCGGCCATCTTTGTCAAGATCTTTTATCTTAACAGTACGGCCTTCTCAACCTGCACACCGTCGGGCCCGCTCATGCGGACGAAATAGGTTCCGCTGGCGACCTCGCCGCCGGTCATGTCGGTTCCATCCCAGACGAATCTGTTTATGCCGGTCTGGCAGACGCCATCGAATAACATGGCGGTTTTCCGGCCGAGAATATCCACGATCTCGAGCTTCACCAATGCTTCCTCAGCCGACTGGAAGGAAACGCCAACAGAGGCATTGAACGGATTCGGATACGGCATCTGTAGTTTCAGCCTGTCCGGAACGGATACGATATCGTCTTCGATACCGGTGGGAGACATTCTGCCGGAGAAGACATCCTGGTTGCCGTTTCTGACATCAGTCCAGACCATCTGAACCTCCCCCCCCCGGGCGTCGAGGCCGATATACTCTCCAATCAGGCCCGCTAGGCGGGCATCACGCGGATCGGAGGAGACAGTCGTGATCCGCTCGTTAGGCCGCCAAGTCTCCCCGGCATCGTCGGACCTGGTGTAAAAAAGATCGAAAAGCATATTCTGAGGATCCAGCCTTCTATCATAGAAGATGGCATGGATTACACCGCCTTCGTCCACTATTATCCATGGATGAAACTGATCGGCGCCGTTATGCTCCGGATCATCATTGATTCTCATCGGCTCCGACCAGGTGGACCCGTTATCCTCGGATTTCATAAAGAAGATATCCATATCTGTATTGTTCTCATCCATGAAGGCCAGATAGAGATTACCCATATATGGCGAGAGCAGACTAACGTCGGAGACCAGTGCAGGATAGGGAAAAACGAGGATACCGCCGCCAATCTCATCCGGCCAGACGTTCGTTTCAACAATTACCCGGTCAGTTCCGAAGGTCTCTCCCTGATCATAGGAAACATCCATCATAATCCCACGGGTCGGATAATACTGGAACCAGGCGACAAACACGTCACCCCAGGCGCCAGCCGCAGGGACCGACCATTGAACGCCCGCCTCATCCGATACATTTACGGGATCGGAATATGTCTCTCCGCCGTCGGTGGAGGATACCAGGAGGATCTCCGTGATATCACCGAATCTTGTCCAGCTAATATAGATATTGCCGTTGGTGGGACCGCTGGATCTATCGAGAGCCATCCACTGCTTATCCTCGAAAACACCCTGTACAGAATCGATTGCAATATAAGGCTCGGACCAGCTCACGCCGCCATCGGTCGATTTTTGGATATAGATACCGGATGGCTCGTCCATTGACCATTCAAGTGTCAATGTGCAGGCGTAGTAGGTGCCGTCATCATCGACAGCCAGTACAGGATCGGATTGACGTGGGTGCGGGGGAACAACGAGCAAAGTATCGTGCCATGTCTGGCCGCCATCGAAAGTATACCCGACCCCCACCCGTCGATAACCGAGACGGAAATCGCGCCAGACGGCCACAGCGTTGGCCGTATTAGTGGGATTGATGCAGACCATTTCCTCATTCTGTACCCGGGTGGTGTTGTCGCTGTTTATCTGGATATTATCCACATCGAGGATAATCCAGGGATCGTAGGGCGCATTCGAGATTGGATACTCCAGAAGCGACAGCGGAAACGGTTTTGAATAATCGATATCGTCCGCTGCGACGTAAGATGAAAACTGAAAGAGGATCAAAGAACCGATCATTAAAAAGCCAAAAGATTTTTGCATTAGACCTCCCATATTTCGAATTCGAGCTCAAGCATCCTTCTGTTAATACGCAAACCGATGCGACGAGGTTGTGGCGAATTACATTCACCGGACGCCGTTGCAAAGAACAAAAAAATCGATCCGTCTATTAAACAAAATAACACAGGATAAAATTCCGTCAATAGAAAAAGCCCCGCCGGAGAAACGGGGCTTATCTATCCATAGATTCAGAGCTTATACTTCTATCGACACCCTTTTCTTTTCCAGGGCCTTCCTATATAGCTCCACGTATTTCCCGGCGGAGGCGTCCCAGGAGAAATCCTGGCGCATGCCGCGAAGCATCATAATCTCCCAGACGTTTTTGTCGCGGTAAACCTCGAGAGCGAACTTGACAACGTTCAGCATCTCCCGGGAATCATAATTTGTGAAGACGAAACCGTTGCCCGTGCCCTTTACTGGATTGGCGTTCTCTATAGTGTCGGCCAGGCCGCCTGTTTTCCTGACTATGGGGACGGTGCCGTATTTCAGGCTATACATCTGGTTCAGCCCACACGGTTCATACCGGGAGGGCATCAGAAACATATCGCTGCCGGCCTCTATTAAGTGTGCTAATTGATTATTGAATTCGAGGAAAGCTGCAATTTTTTTGGGATATTTTTCATGCAAGGCCGCAAACAGGTCATGATATTTCTGATCGCCGGTGCCGAGAAGGACGATCTGCAGATCGAGCGAAAGTAGATCATCGGCAACTTCAGCAATCAAATCGAATCCTTTCTGATCGGCCAGCCGCGATATAATGCCTATAACCGGCACATCCCTGCGAACGAGCGGCAGTTTTGCCTGTCTCCTGAGTTCGTTTTTGCATCTCTTCTTACCTGCCAGCTTTTCGGGAGTGAATCTGGCAGGGATCAGTTCATCTGTGGCGGGATTCCAGACATTATAGTCGATGCCATTCAGTATGCCGAACAGATCATCGGATCTATCGGCCAGAACCCCCTCGAAACCGTAGCCGAATTCATTGGATGACTTTATCTCCCCGGCGTAGGTCTCGGAGACCGTATTGAGCAGATCAGAATACCAGATGCCTGCTTTCAAGTAGCTGACTTTATTCCAAAATTCGAAGCCTCCTCCCGGAGCGAACAGAGACCGGTCAAGTTCCAGTTTATCGAAACTCTCCGATGGAAAACTACCCTGATAGGCGATATTATGTATCGAAAACAGCGTGGCAGTTTTTGAGAAATCGTTATAACCATCATCGACTTTCAGCAAAGCCGGTATCAGCCCCGTCTGCCAGTCGTTGCAGTGGATTATATCGGGAATAAAACGAAGATGTCGGCAGGTCTCCAGGACAGCACGAGCGAAGAACCCGAACCTTTCATCATTGTCGGCCCAATCTTCTCCGGTAGAGGGATCGCGGTAAAGCTCGGGGCGGTTGAAGAAACCATCATGCTCGATGAACCAGATCTCGGAACCGTCTGCCTCACATTTTTGAACCTGGAAGACTTCCTCGCGACCCGCAATTCTGGCTTTCAGGCCGGACGCGATAATCTGCAATTTATGTTTATCACGATCTATATGAGAGTAGAGCGGCAATATAAGCTTGACTGTATGACCCCGGGATGCGATGGCCTCCGGCACTGCACCGGCTACATCTGCCAACCCCCCCGTTTTGGCGTAAGGAACCGCTTCTGGAGTTGCTATTAAAATATTCAACGGATCCATATATGACCTCCATCAAGCCTTATTCTTGCTGACAATCGATCTGCCTCTTATGGTTTATTTATATCTCTCTTAAAAACCGGGCGGCATCTTCAGGAATGGTGGGATTGATATAAAATCCGGTTCCCCATTCGAAGCCGGCGACTTTAGTTAGTTTAGGCATGATCTCGACATGCCAGTGGTATTCGTTTCGATGATTATTTTCCACGGGAGATGAATGAATGACTAAATTGTACGGGGGATCGTTCAGGGCCTTAGCAAGCCTGGCCAATACATCTTTTACTATCAGGGCAAAATTCATCATCTCTTCATCTTTTATATCTTCAAACTGCGAGCTATGGAACCTGGGGATAAGCCAGATCTCGAAGGGAAATCTGGAAGCAAACGGGGCTATAGCCAGAAATTGATCATTTCTGGCCACCACACGAATATCCTGTTTGATTTCCTGTTTGACAATATCGCAGTATATGCATCTTTCTTTGTATTCATAATACTTCTTCGACCCATCCATCTCCTCGAGGACCCTCTTTGGTATGATTGGCGTAGCTATCAATTGACTGTGAGAGTGTTCAAGCGATGCGCCCGCCGCCTCACCCTGATTCTTAAAAATCAGAATGTATTTGAAGCGGGGATCTTTCTTGAGGTCTATTATCCGCTCGCGGAAGGCAGCGATCACATTCTTGATCTCTTCCGGTTCCAGATCGACCAGGTCCTTCTCATGGGCCGGCGTTTCCACAATCACCTCATGCGCACCGATACCGTTCATTTTATCGAATATTCCCACGCCTTCCCGGTTTAAATCGCCCTCGATTCTCAGGGCGGGAAACTTATTCGGAATAACTCTCAATGTCCAACCCGGTGAATTCGGTTCGGAACCGTTTTCCCTTATGGCAGAAATCTCGGGCGGCGTGGATGATTCGTTATTGGGGCAGAAAGGACAGAGTTTTGCCTGACGTTTACGCGCTTGAACGGGGAAATCAGAAGGTCTTTTACCGCGCTCTGTGGATATTATAACCCAGCGCCCTAAAACGGGGTCTTTGCGAAGCTCTGGCATTCATCCTCCAGGGGTTGTTTAGATTAAAACGGACCAGATCGATTTTAAAATATTCGCTCCTTCAAATTATCGTCCGATTCGACCAGTCCTTGATGGATCGAACTCGTTGTCGATAATAACTGAAACCAAAATTCATTGTCAATACAAAATATGAGCCGCCCTGCGCTGCTAATTTCCGGACTCAATCTGCTGTATATCGGAAAACAGATTTCCGTGTACCTCTGTAAATTCAACTCCTCGACGGGACATAGCCGCCCTGGCCGTCTGGATCGCCTTATCAGGCCGATACCGGGTGAGGCCTCCCGGTGTCCCCCAGCTGAAAGATTCTATCCTTCTTTCAGCAAATATCCCCGAACCGTATAGATTGCAGGAGAATCCTATACAGATTCCGGTATTAAGCATCGTGCCAATACCCGTTTTGGTATGATCTCCGATGAAACATCCGACCTTGTTCCGGCCTGTGTCCACCGTTTCACTTCCAACGGCTACCTTTATCTGCTCATAATTATTCTTAAGATCAGAATTGGTGGTCATGGCGCCCAAGTTTACCCATTCTCCAAGATAGGCGTGTCCAAGAAAACCGTCATGATATTTGTTGCAATAACCAAGCATTATCGATCTTTCGATCTCCCCGCCTACCCGGCACATGGGCCCGAAGGAACATCCTCCCCTGATTCGCCCGCCTGTCAGGCGGCAGTCAGGACCGACATAGACAGGGCCCTGTATGTATGTATATGGCTCCACTGACACATTATCATCAATAACGACAGGGCCCTCGCTGGCATCGATAACGACCGATGGGGCAACTACAGCCTTCTCAGAAATATATACGGATTTCTGCTCTATGATTGTCACCCCGACGGTTTTGTCGCTGGCCAATGCAGGTCGTGACGCGAATCCCGCGAATTCTGCGGCGATCATCTTTCCATTGCCATCGATAATCTCCCAAAGATAATCGATACAATCCGCTTTTATCTTTTCAATATCGAGACAGGATATCAATTTCTCTTTAGCGTCTATGTCATAAAGGTTTTCAAGCGCTTCAATAAGCTCAGGAGAGCGGTCATCGCCTAAACGGAAAGCAACCAGATCATCGTCACAAACGAGCGCTTCTCCCTTCTTTATCTCCTTCACCAGCCAGACCGTCTTTTTCGATGGCAGATAGCGTCCGTTTATGACCAGCAGATCTCCATCCGGGATGGTGTTAACTTTTCTGCCGGTCTCCAAAGCGAGCACGCCGGAAAGATGCGGCCTGCACAAAAAAGAATAATCATCGCTTTTTAAGGCCTCAATCCATTTCGAATACAACCTTGATGTTCCGTACAGCAGCATATACGAGGGATGAGAAAGGGATATGGGATCGAATTGTGCATAATGGTGATCTTCAAAGAAAACAGCCTTCATTTCAATTCTCCCTGTGGGGTTCGACATGAACCATAACCTCGGTTATGTCATCGTATCTTGCAATTAAGAGATCCCTCACCTGGTGGGCAATATTATGGCCTTCAAGAACGCTTAGAGTAGCATCCACAAATATCTCGAGATCTACGAATTGTCTGGAACCGAGGGTTCTCATTCTGGTGGCTAAAATGCCTTTGACCTCTTTTATCTGGGCGGCGGTCTCTTTGACTCTCTCAATGAGCTCTCTATCCGGCGCCCCGCTCATGAGTGTGTGTATATTGTCCCGGATTAAGTTCACGGCGTTTCGCAGAATGAAGAATGACACCCACAGTCCCCCGATGGGATCCAGAATCGGATAGCCGACTTGTGATGCAACAATGCCGAACAGGGCACCTGAGGACGCATAAACATCGGATTTATGATCCTGTGCATTTGCCAGAACAGCGGCGCTTTTGAATTTTATGCCCACGTTCTTTGTATAGCGGAAGAGGATTGATTTCACAATGATAGTGAAGGCGGCCACGCCCGTGGCAAAATAAGAGGGCACCCCGAAGTCCCTGTCGAAGATAACATGAATCGAATCATAACCGATATAAATGCCTGTGACAAATATTACAATCGCGACAAATGAAGCGGCCAAGACGTCGGCGTTGCCATGGCCGTATTGATGATCGACATCGGCAGGCTTTTTCGCCAATTTTATCCCGATCCAGACGGCTGAGTTGGCCACGATATCGAGAAGAGAATTAAGACAATCGGCGATCAAGGCGCGGCTCCCCCCGAAAAAACCTCCAAAGAATTTCAATATCAATAACAAGATATTGAAAACCATCGATATCTCGGTGGAAGCCTCCGGTGTTCTTATTCTATGGCCTATCGAGGGCATGCTATGATGGATCCTCTTTTTGCATATGGCGGATTCTAATCAAGGCCATAGATCGGCCTGATTTTATGAGTGGCTTCAAGAATCGAGATGCAGAAAACCCTGATAGAGCCTTATTGTCCACCGGTCAGCTCTTTGCGATAGGCTTTCAATTTATCCTTGAGAGCGCTGTCGGAGAGGGCGAGTATCTCGATCGCTAATAATGCGGCATTCTTTGCGCCGTGAGATCCAATGCTCATGCAGGCCACCGGGATGCCGGCGGGCATCTGAACAATTGAATAAAGGGAATCTACACCGGAGAGAGCTGAAGCTGCCAATGGGACTCCAATAACGGGCAATGTGGTGTGCGATGCCACGACGCCGGGCAGATGCGCCGCCATGCCGGCGGCGGCTATGATCACTTTGACACCACCGGATTCGGCCTCTGTAACAAGGCCTTTGGTCCTTTCGGGCTGACGATGAGCGGAACTTATCTCCTGTCTGAAAGACACGCCGAATTTACCGAGGATTTCTCCGCAAACCGAGGTGGTCTCAACGTCAGATTTGCTGCCCAGAAGAATTAAAACGTCGATATTTTTCATTAGAAATAGCTGTTGTGGACCTTTCCGGCGCGCCACCCGATATCCCGCCGATATTGCATGCCGCCGAAATGGATACCGTTAATAGCATCGTACGCCCTGGCCAGAGCGCCACTCAAAGTCTTATCCACGGCTGTCACGCCAAGGACCCGGCCACCATCGGTGATGTATTGATTTCCGGATCTGGCCGTGCCGGCATGAAATACTACGCAATTATTTGAATTTAACTTATCCAGCCCCTTAATCGACATGCCTTTTTCCGAGGCTGCAGGATATCCCTTTGACGCCAGCACGACACAGGCCGCATGAGCATCTTTCCACTTAATCTCATCAATATTCAGATACCCGTCGGCTATATCGGAAAAAATCTGGGCCAGATCACTCTCGAGCAGAGGAAGAACTGCCTGGGTCTCGGGGTCTCCGAAACGACAATTGTATTCGAGCACCTTCGGTCCCCTATCGGTTATCATCAGGCCGGTGTAAAGCACACCGGTATATTTGCGCCCCTGTTCTGCCAGGCCTCTAACGGTAGGCTCGAGAATCTCATCGGTTATCTGCCGCAGCATCTTTTCGTTTACGATGCTGGTAGGTGCATAGGCTCCCATGCCGCCGGTGTTCAGTCCGGTATCGCCGTCTCCGATCCTCTTGTGATCCTGCGAGGAAACCATGGGAATGACCCGCTCGCCATCGGTAAGAGCCATCACCGTCACCTCTTCCCCGGTCAGGAATTCCTCAATCAGTACCCTGGAACCCGCCTCACCAAAAACCATTTTTACCATAATCTCTTCTATCTGCGATTTGGCTTCGTCCGGATCATTCACGATCACAGCCCCTTTACCGGCAGCCAGACCGTCGGCTTTGATGACGAGAGGATAGCTCGCTGATGTCGTAAAATCCATTGCCTCCAGGTGGCTGCTGAATACCTTGAATCTCGCTGTGGGAATATGATATTTATCCATGAAGTTTTTGGCGAAGGCTTTGGAACCCTCGATCTCGGCGGCTTCTTTGTTGGGCCCGAAAATCTTCAGGCCGCGCTCCTCGAATATATCCACGATACCCAGCGTCAATGGCAGCTCCGGGCCGACCACTGTCAAATCTATGCGGTTTTTTTCGGCGAAATCGGCCAGGCCGGTTAAATCATCAACCGCTATAGGGACAATCTCAGCCAACTCTGCTATGCCGCCGTTGCCGGGCGCCACGAAGATCTTCTCGGCTTTTTTAGATTGCGAAAGCTTCCAGGCCAGGGCGTGTTCCCGACCACCTTTTCCAATTACCAGGATTCTCATATCTCTCCCCGATTAAGGCCCTATATTATAAAAGATTGTGGGGAATATCAATGCTTTTTTGATCGGCAGCGCGCTCTTGTCCAGGCTATCTATTGCAGCAGCACCATCTTAATGCTCTGCGAGCCTTTCGGGGTTTTCAGCCGGGCGAAATAGACACCTGAGGGGAAATCTGAAGCGTCCCATGTAAACGTGTATTCGCCAGCTTGCTGCAAGTCATTGGTCAGAAGGAAGACTCGTCGCCCGAGTATGTCGTAAATAGATAAAGCAACGGCGCTTTCCTCCAAAAGCGAATAGCTAAGAATGGTTGTTTCATTGAAAGGATTCGGGTACGAAAATAGGATAGATTCATGAATTGGGACCTCGGGGATTTCCTCAACCACATCAGTAGGGTCGTCGTATTGAGCAATAATCACTCCATATACTCCACCCGGAATAAAAACATAGGGATAGTCAATATCGAAATCATTATAATGAGATCCGCTAGAATGATATAAATAACCGGTATAGACCGGATTGATCGGATCTGCCTCTATATCCCAGACCTGAAGACCGGGTACTGTGCCGATACCACGGGCTCCAAAATAAAACAATTTGCCATCAACATAGTTACAATGCTGAGCTGCATGGTAATACTCACCGAGGAACTGAAAACCATGATTTATGCGCCGATACAGTTTGTCAATACCGGCTAAGACGTATAAATAATCCACGTATGTATAAGCTCCATTTACCGAAGAGTTATTGCTGTAAATCCTATTCACCTGCTCGGGATTACTGGGATTTGAAATGTCGAAGACTATCACGCTCCAATCCATGTTCTCAGGAAAATATAAGAGTGGATAGTCAAGATGAAGAGGTTTAACTCTCCACTCTACTAAACTTTCATATAAAACCTCGGGATCTGAGCGGTCGGCAATGTTGGCTATGACAAGGCCACCCGGCCCGCTAAGGCCGAAAACACAATAATTTGCTATAAGCAGCGAATCGTAGACTATATAATCATTAATATAATAATCCTCGGGCAAGGGAAATGTGTATGTCCAATCCAGAACAGGATAAAAGGTATCCTCGACATTATAAAACTGAACGGTATTTCCTGAAAGAGTATATAGATACCCACGACCCAATTTGGGATTCCAACCCGTTATAATGTCATTCATCTCATCTATAACCTGGGGACTATATTTATCGGCCACGTCAATAACAATAAATTTCCCATATTCCAGACCTGCATACATGGCATCCCGATTAACAACAACGGAATTGCAGTAAGAATATTTCTGTACCGATTGAATCAATTCCGGCCCATTCGGCCCATCCCAGTCAATTACATGCACACCCGGATGTTCCACATAGTAATTCAGTCTTGATGTCATAGCGTAGGAGTATTCACCATATTGTTCAATCTCACGAAAGTCATGGTCTAATTCCTCGGGAAACATGATGGAATCGACAATCACAGGATTATATAAATCGCTAAGATCAATCTTGAGCAAGAATCCGCCCCAGGAGCAAACAAAGCCATAACGGGTTCCATCTATTTCAACCTCAGCGATGTCGAAAAGATCGTTCCCCGTTTCAATAAAGCTTCTGAATTCAGGATGAGCCCCATTATCAAACTCATAGATTTTCAAACCCGATGACGTGCAAATATACAATCGGTTTTCAAATACACTGACGCTTCTGCCACCCCATTGAATAGAATCAATAGGTTCTGGATTGCCAGACGGATGACTAAGATCAAGGATGATTAGCTGGTAGCCGCCGCCTGTTTTTTGAAGCATCAGGTATCTGTCGTACTTTGCTGGAGGAACAATCGTGCTGGTCGGATTATACGTTTCGGATTCGTAGACAACAGACGGATTAGACCGATCGCTGATGTCCATTATTCCGGGCCACGGTCCTCCCCAACTGCTATCATTCCACCAGTAATAGAGGCTGTCTCCGTCGGCCATAATCTGCCCGATTCCCTCAAGATATCGCATCGGATTCAACCCTACCAATTGAGGATTGGAATAATCCTCACCTTCGTAAATCTCCAGACCATCGGCGCCAGTGAGATAAAGATAGCTGTCGTCATGATCCATGGACGTAATAGCATATGGCATCATTTTTGAGCAGGTTTCCAATAGAGTACCATCATCCTGGATTTCATAGATGATGAGATAAGCGCCGAAGGCGACATACAGATGACCGTTAGCCAGCACCTGGGTTCTTGGAGTGGTCGGAAAGGCGTGGCTTAAGAATGTGAAGTTGGTATCCGGCCAGTAATATTGGATCTCAGGGATGTCGTTGAAGATAGTGTCAAGATCTGATGCAGCAGCTAATACCGGCAAAAGCATAAAAACTAACAATCCAATGATAAATATCAGCGCCAATTTCATGCAGGTCCCCTTTATAGCAATAAAATAATATAAAACTCCCGATTGTCAATCTTATAATCGTCAGGATGGAAATGCTTTAAAAGAGATCGCTTCGTCCTGCGGACTCGCGATGACATAGGGCAACAATCGTCATTGCGAGGAGTCCGAAGGTCTACGACTCGTATGAGACAACGAAGCAATCTCTATTTCAGCAGCACCATCTTAGTGCTTTGCGAGCTTTTCAGGGTCTTCAGCCGGGCGAAGTAGACGCCGGAGGGGAAAGCGAAAGCATCCCAGGTGATGACGTGATTACCCGCTGGCTTTTCTCCTTCGAAAACGGTTTCTACCCGCTGGCCGAGAATATTGTATATAGAGAGAATAACCGGCTCGGTTTCCAATAGAGAATACTTTATAACAGTGAAAGAATTGAAGGGATTGGGATAGTTCCGGGCCAGAGTCAGGCGGCGAGAAACGTCGGGATTCACTTCATCGATTCCGGTCATACTACCTCCGCCGCCATAAGCGCCCATATCGCTGTCTGTAGTACCCAGACCCCAGGAACAGTCCAGCAGACTGTCTGAAACGGCCGGATCCCCGGTATCGATACATGGAGAATCGGAAGAGTCGCCACAGGCGATAGACATGATATGGAAATCTCCTCCGGTCGTATCACGGAAAAGCGGGGCGACATCAATATTCCCCTGGCCTTCCCATCCGCCCTGTATATCGCTATAGGTAATTTGGGGCGAATCCCCATAAATCTGGGCTCCTTCTCCAGCAATATTGTGCCATACGACAGTATTTATTATCAAAGGAATGGAACTGAGGCAGAATATTCCGCCGCCATATTCCGCAGTATTCCCCGCAATTGTAAGGTTGGTCATAGAAAGATTGGAACCTACACAGAAAATGCCTCCCCCGCGAATGGCGGAATTTGATGAAATAACAGTGTTAATGATCATAGGATTAGAATACCGGCACAAAATGCCGCCGCCGTCGTCAGCCCAATTTTCGCGGATATCATTATTCTTTATCAAGGGTGAGGAGTTATCCCGGCAAAATATGCCTCCGCCCTCCCATGAAACTCCATTCCCGATTAATAGATTATCGCTGATTATGGGATTTGAGAATCTGCAATCTATCCCGCCGCCGGAGGTAGCGCTGTTTTCTTGGATGACGTTATTTTTTATTGACGGATTCGAATAAAAACAGAAAATTCCACCGCCCTCCGAATTGGCTGCGTTTTCGCTTATGATGTTTTCGGTGATCACGGGGGCTGAATAGAAACAAAATATTCCGCCGCCGTTTTCAGCCAGACCATTTCTTATGGTTAATCCCTCGATAACGGAACTGCTATCCTCGCCATTCTCGAAAGTCACGACAGATCCGGAGGAATTGCCATCGATGATAGTCGACGATATATGCAAATAATTTCGCGTAAACAGATACAGAGAGCCAAGGACTATTTTACGCCCTCCAAAATTGATGTTTTCAACATGGGTGCCGGGATATACAAGCACCGTGTCGCCGTCGGAGCCGACATTTATTCCCTGCTGGATAGTCTCGAAATCGTAGGGAATTTTGAGAATTGTCTCCGAAGAAGATGCCATGGCTCTACCGCCGAAGACGCCCATATCACCGAGAACCGTCCCCAGACCCCATGAGCAATCGATTAAGCTGTCAATCAGACCGGGGTTGCCAGCATCAATACAGGGAGAATCATCGGCGTTACCGCAGGCGACGCTCATCAGGCGATAATCGCCATTCTGGGCATCCCGGAATAAAGGATCGAGATCGAAATTCCCATCACCTTCCCAGCCACCCTGGATATCGCTATACTTCAATTCGATTGAATCGCCAAGAATCTGGGCACCTTCGTCGGCAACATTTTCCCAGAGAATTGTGCTCGTTATCTCAAGATCGGCATCGAGGCAGAATATCCCACCGCCTCTCTCCGCGGCATTCCCCGTAATGGTGTTGTTATGAATCAAGAGTCTTGATCCCAGACAATAAATCCCTCCGCCGTGGGCTGCCGAATTTCCGTTAATGATGTTATATGCTATCGGCGGAAGCGGATTTCGCCTGGTAATGATCTCATCATCCTTACTACCGCCACTGTTGGCGGAATTGTAATACCTGTAACAGATCCCACCACCCCGGGCAGCCTGATTTTCGGAGATCGTATTATTCCGAATTGTCGGACTGGAATAACTGCAATAGATTCCTCCGCCATCCCTGCCCGCGGTGTTTTCAATTATGATATTATCGCTGATAGTAGGAGCAGAATTGATACAAAGAATCCCGCCGCCTTTTTCAGCGTAGCCGTTGCTTATGGTGAATCCGATGATTGCGGCTAAGCTGTTCTCATCATTCTCAAAGGTTATAACCGAACCCGACGAATCACCATCAATCACAGTTGATGTTATATATGACCTTTCGCCGGTAGTGAGAAACAGGGATCCGACTGTCACATTGTATCCCCTGAAGTTGATTTTCTCAACATAGACACCCGGCTGCACCAGCACCGTATCGCCGTCGGCGATCATATACGCATCCAGCGCCTCCTGAATCGTCGCAAAATCTCCAGGGACGTTGAGAATAGCCCCTGAAACGGGTATTGAAGTCAAAACAACGAAAATCGGTATGAAAATACCAAATATCTTCATTCTATTCTATCCCAATCTCAGACTAATTAGAGTTCCATTATAAATGTCGGGCGAATTACACGCCCCATTAGAGCGAATGAGAATCGTTCATAGAGGGCTGGCTTTCCCCCCGGGGATCAGAAAATATGGTTGGTGCGAATTTATTAATACGGGAAACGAGCTATGCTATGGAAGGAGTCGATATGCCCGAGGGAAGATATGAGGCCTCCCAGGCTATGCTGTATTCGCCAGCTTGTTGTATGCTGTCAAACAGTGTAATCATATGCTGGCCGAGAAGGTTGTATACGGAAAGTGTAACGCGACCGGATTCGGGGAGCAGGTAATTCAGCACTGTTGCAGAATTGAACGGATTCGGGTAGTTCCGGGAAAGTGAAAACGATGTCCGTTCGTAGCGGAAAAGCAGATTTGGAGATTATCGATATCAGGGAAATTACGATCCGCTGTCTCATGGAAAATTTAGATCGAACCTATTAACAGATATCGGGTATAATGATATATGCTGGTTCGGCAAGCTACGATTATGCAAGCATCCGTTTTAGATCGAATTGGCAATACGCCGCTTATCTCTCTGCAAAAAATCGCCGATGGAACGAATCGCACTATATATGCCAAAGCCGAGATGCTTAATCCCGGTGGTTCCATCAAAGACCGGCTGGCGAGAGTGTTGATTGAATCCGCCGAGAATGATGGCAGCCTGAGGCCGGGGGGAACGGTGATAGAGGTGACATCGGGAAACACCGGGATCGCCGTTGCCTGGATCTGTGCTTCCAAGGGCTACAGGGCCAGAATAGTCATGAGTGATAAGAACTCCCGGGAAAAGCGCGACATGATGGAGCTTTTCGGAGCGGAACTAACGCTTACACCTCATACCGCCAAACCGGACGAGCCCGAAAGCAATTACAAAACCGCCGAGAGGCTGGCCGTGGAGCTGCCCAACTCCATCTATCTGGATCAATACAACAACCGCGGGAATATCGAATGCCATCATTCATCTACGGGCCCTGAAATCTGGGAGCAGACCTCCGGGGAGATCGATTGTTTTATCGCCGGCGCCGGAACCGGCGGCACGGTATCCGGAGTGGGACGTTATCTTAAAGAAAAGAATCCCGCCATCAGAATCGTTGCAGTCGACTCCATCGGGTCTATATTCAAGACATATTTCGAGACCGGCGAATTAATCGAAGCGAATCACTATGAAGTAGAGGGAATCGGCAGCGACAGGATGGTTGCGGCAATGGATTTTGATGTCGTGGACAGATTCATCGCCATAAGCGATAAGCAGGCATTCATCACGACCAGGGAGCTTGCGCGGACGGAGGGGATTACATGCGGTGGATCATCGGGAGCCGTGATTGCGGCCGCCAGGAAAATTTTGCGAGACGATCCCGATATCAAATACCCGGTGGTGATACTTGCGGACTCGGGGAATCGTTATCTATCGAAGATTTATAGTAATAGATGGATGACCCGGATGGGTTATTTCAATTGAACTTGACAATCCTCAAATACAGAGTAACTTGCAGTGGAAAAGGAGAATTACTGATGAAACAATTAAAAGAAATTATGATTTGTGCCGTCTTATCTGCTCCTATTCTGCTGTTTTCGGCTCCTATAACGGCGCAGGAGACCTCTTCCGAAACCGGAGACTGGAAGCCTGAAATTGATCCCGCTTCCAAGGCGAGGATAGAATTCGTCGAAGATTTCTGGGATTTTGGATCAATCCCGGCAGGGTCTATTGTCAAACATGATTACGCTTTCAAGAATATCGGCTCCGATACGCTGGAAATAACCAGAGTAAAGCCGACCTGTGGCTGCACGACAGCCCCCCTGTCGTCGAACAAAATAGCTCCGGGAGAGACCGCCGAGATATCGGCATCTCTCGATACCAAGAAGCTTAAAGGTGTTGTAAGAAAATCGATATTGATCGATTCCAATGATCCGGTAAATCCATATTTGAAGATATCTTTCAAAGCAAGGATAAACGACACGCTGGCGACAATTCAATCAAATCCACAGGTGGCAGACCTCGGGAGATTTAAGAGTAGTGAAAAGGTAAAATTGTCTCTTGACATCATGAATCGCGGCCCGGATCCCATAAATCTCGTCATTCTGGATGGGCCGCCGGATGATATTCTCAAAGTTTCATTCAAAAACAGTTCTCTCGTCTCAGGTAATTCAACCACTCTGGAATTCGAGCTTCTTACTGAATTGAGTCCCGGCCCCTTTGTTTCGTCGCTGACCCTGGAGGCGGAAGGAATGCCCGATTCGCGTATGACTATTCCCATCAAAGGCACGGTAGTGGAGTAAAAAGCCCCATATATTATGCTGCCGCCGCATGTGATAATCGCTGCGGCGGTATTTAATTTCTAATTTCGAACAGGGAATGATATCAATCGGGCAAATGGGGCTCAGGCAAATCAGGCTTCGGTTTTTGCTGGATTTTC
>SDBT01008827.1_pt1 | contig 16410 bp, 29 predicted proteins | sample 2277101 | NCBI WGS metagenome assembly SDBT01 (sample SAMN10404973, study PRJNA504765) | marine sediment metagenome | isolation source: marine sediment core GS10_PC15, 103 cmbsf | place: Arctic Ocean: Southern Knipovich Ridge | collected 2010 | reverse complement strand
GCATAAGCCCTGTTTTGTAATTATGGGAAAAGGTCAAAATAAATATGATATTCCTTCATGGCTTATTCAGCATTTAGATGAGGACGAAGTATTTGATACAGTCGAAGAATGTGTTGAGCATTTTAAGTTAATGAATGAAGGCAAAATAGTTGCTGACGATAGATGGGTAATAGTGTAATTATTCTAGAAATAAAGAGGAATTTTTATATTATAGTTGAATACATGCTTTAGGAACGTTGTTAACTTTAGCCTGAAGGGTGTATTTAATTATGATAGTAGAAAATTCTAAATTTAAGAAAAATAATGTTTATAGGGTGATTCGGATTTGTGATGAATGTGGGGAGAGAGGGGAGCAATGCTTACAGTCAGTCAAAAGAGGAAGAAAGATAAGAGGGGGAGAAATAGATTTATGTAGGAGATGCGCTTATTTATCAAAATATGCTAAAAAGAAACCGATACGAGGCAAAAAACATCATTCATGGAAACATGGTTTACAAGGAGGTTATAAAAGAATTACTCTTGAAGATGGAAGGAGGATTAGAGAGCATAGGTATATTTACGAAAAGCATATTGGCAGGGAGATAGTTAGTAAAGAGAGAGTCCATCATATAGATTTTAACAGGCTTAACAATGATATTAGTAATTTAATATTATTCGAAAATAATGGAGAACATAGAAAGTGCCATATGATCAGTATGGAAAAATGTGCTTTAGAGTTTTTAAATTCGAAAATGTGGTTTGATTTTAGAACGAACAAATACACTTTGGAATATGATGAAGATTTTTGCGAAAGAAATAATATAGAAATTGACTTATCTATATTTGGAAAAAAAGTAGGAATTAAATATCCCAAATATAAAGTGGAAAGAAAAGACGGAACTTTTCAAGAAAGAAAATGCTATATAGTAATAATAGAACATCTTCTAAAGAGGAGGCTGTGCTATGGAGAAGTGGTACATCATATCGATGGAGATAACTTAAATAATAACCCCAATAATTTAGTAATGTTAAATAGAAAAATTCACGCCTCAGCTCATTATTCTCTTCAATTATGCACAGCAGAGCTATTGAAAATCGGAAGCGTTGGGTTTAATAGAGAAAAGAAAGAGTACTTTGTAAAAAGTTAGTTTAATGTTTGATAAGTGAAAGTTTATTTATTATATTTAGTAAGTGATCTTAAAAAAGTGTAGTTACAACTGTTAATAAAGGAGTTACGTTATGGCACAAGAAAAGCCTAATTATGAAGTAAATGATGAGTTTAACAATATGGCAGTCCAAATTGTTGAAAAATATCCCGAGAAGTTTGACAACATTGAAGTTGATAAGATTTGTTGTGTAAATTGTGATAAGGATCGAAAAGACAATGGAGGCATGGATAGAATATGGAAGTTAAAAGCAGTCAAAATGCCTGAAGCTATTCATAATCCTTATGGATGGTATGTAGTCCTTCATACTAGCGACTGGGAAGAGATGAGTGAAAAACATAAACTTGCTCTCGTTGCAGATGTCCTTCATGGTTTGCCTAATGATCTTGAAAGTGCGGGAAGAGTTAATCCTTGCGATACCAAAGGATACCTCGCAATATTTAATACTTTAAGTATTGATTATCTTAATGACCCTAATATCCCTCATCTTCTTAATGATGACGTGACATGGAAGTAGGAGATAATATGAAAGAATCATTAGACAGAGCGTTAGAGATTGATGACAGTATTTTTGGACTTTTCTCAGAAGGTATCCTGACATTTCAACAAAGTAATAACTGTTATAAGAAATTGTGGAAATGGTGTATTAAAAGAAAACTTGACTATTATAGAAAGTTTAGACAGGATTATCATGTATAGAATAGATAAATTTTTAGAATATTATAATAGTTTAAAAGACAACGGCTGTGAGATAGCTCCTGACGTTTGGGTTAATGCTCAACCATTACCTTTCTATTATGGTATTCTAACAAAAGAATATTGGCGTGAAAGAAAACAAAGAAAAAAAGATGCTAAGGCCGTCCTTAAGGGAGAAGCAATAGCAGTTACTTGGAAAAAGGAGTCAGAATGAGTAAGTTTCAATTGTGGTCAAGAGATGAGTATGGTCAGGGTAGTATTATAATGACCTCTGAAGATATTCAAGAAGTTATTAAGAGAGGCAAAGAAGAAGTTACTAATCTGAATGTTCAAAATGCTTTAACATCAACAGACAGAGAGAACAACTGGGAAGCATATTTTGTTAATGTTAAAACGTCTGCAAAGAAATCCAAGACAACGTACGTATATGGTTCTCTGGATGTTCATGCTAAGGATAGGGTTTACGCTATCACGGAGAAAGATGTTAAAGATATTGTTCTATCAGAAGTTCCTAAGGCAGAGGTAGAAATCTATCTTGGTAATATTTCTACGAGTAGACATGAAGAGAAAGATTGGATCGGTGCTGATCTTAGAGTTAGACCAATCAGTACAGTAGATCATGCAGATCTGCAAGCAAAGACAATCTTTTTCATTAAGAAGGTGAAGTAGTGGATAAGCAAAAACTTGAAGATATTATTACAAAGGTTGGATATATAATATCAGTGCCAACAAGTGAGCATCCCGCTGACACTCCTCAAAGAAAAATTGGACTAATGGTGGGGCATGCAAAAGATGCTCTTGCTTATTTAGAACAGATTAAGGAAGAAATAGATGGCAAAGAAAAAAGTTAAAAAGTTTGATAAGGTAAAAGATAGTGGGAAAGAACAGGACTTTGGGACAGGCGCTGTTAGAGATGCTCAAGAGGGTAAAGGCCGTTTCGATTTGCTCCCTCCTTATGCCTTATTGAAAGTGGCAAAACATTTTGAAAATGGGGCTAATAGGTATCAAGAAAGAAACTGGGAAAAAGGCATTCCTTGTAGTAGGTATCTTGATTCTGCTTTTAGGCATATGATTAAAATGATGATGGGCCTTGAGGATGAAGACCACGAAAGTGCCTGTTGCTGGAATTTATTATGTCTTATAGAAACTAGAGTAAGAGCAGATTTAGGTATCTTGCCAAAAGAGTTGAATGATTTACCGACTACATACAATGAATATTTTGATGATATATTTGGAGAATAGCCATGCAAGTAGAATTAGGAAAAAAAGGTTTAGAGAAGAGTTGGCAGGATACTTTTGAAGAGACTGTGGAATGTGTTCATTGTGAAGCAGAGGCTAGGATAGGCTTTGTAGCTCATGAGAATTACAAAGAAGAGAAGGGTGGTCCATTCGTCTGTGATTTGCATCAGAATGAGAAGGGTGAGATGTGGCTTCACGACTGTTGTTGTGTAGCAGTTTATTTTTGCACAAAGTGTTTGGATACAACGGCTAAGTATAATCAGGCATAATAATGAGTAGAGTCAAACATATATATAAATATGTCCATTATGAATCGAGAAGAAGTCATAAAGATTGGGACAACGTTGTTATTGTTACTGCTTGTGGAGTATCGGCAACTCCTACTCCGAAAGTCACAAAAAGAAAGAAAAAAGTAACTTGTAAATGGTGTAAAAAATCATGGGAGTTTAAGCAAAAAACGATATGGGAAAAATTATGGAGTAAATTGAGATGAAGGTATGGGTAAGTAGGGACAATACTAATAGTGTAATGGATAATGTAAAGATTTGGCAGAGATGTCCAATGAAAGAAAAAGGATGTTTTAGTGATCCTGTTTTTATAACGAGTCCAGGATGGTTGCTTATGAGTGCAAAATATTTTAAGGAGTCTTTCGATTTTACTCCTCGTAAGGGTAGTTGTAAAGAATATGAATTAAATCTTTTAAGAATTGATCATGAATCTACCTGATCCTATTGAGAGAATGGAAGCATCTGCTGAGATATGGGCAGATGAGTATATAGATGGTAATAAGTTTCTATGTGGCTGTGGGGAGTGGTGTCTTACTATGGATGGTAATACAGCTAGTGCTAATCCTTATGATGTGCTTGTTTGTCCTAAGTGTATGGCTGACCTCATAGAACAATGGAAGAAGGATAAAAATGGAAATTGAAGTTATATTTCATAGCTCGTCTACTCCTAAGAAAATAGATAAAGTAGAGGCTCTCTACACAAAGGGAGATTTGCTCTGTGTCCAGTTGGAAGAGGGTCTTATTATAAAATATCCGTTGTTAAATATTTTCTCAGTGGCTCATTATCATGGTTATCACTTGGGAACTAGTCAGAATGTTAAGAAGGAAAAATTATGAAGATTGTAATAGCTACGTACGTTGATTGGGATGCTATTTACATCGATGGCATTTGTAAAGTTGAGGACAATACTCTCTGTGCTTGCGATTTTGAGATAGCTTTGGAAGGCAAATTCCCATGCACTATAGAAAGTATAAAGACAAAATCTGTTGATGAGAATTGGTGGTGTGAAGAGGATAGAGACAATTATCCAAAAAATATTGAAGATGTGGTTTTTGAAGAGGAAAAATAATGAAAGTTGAATTACCTTTAGCGTTAAAATATCGTCCGAAAAAATTATCACAGGTAATAGGGCAGCCTATTGTTGTGAAAGCTTTTAAGAATGCTTTTAAGATGAATAATCTCCATCACGCTTATATATTAGCGGGTAAATATGGAACTGGAAAAACTACGACAGGTCGTATTATAGCTGCCATGGAGAATTGCCTTAATGGAGGGAAAGATCCTTGTGGAGAATGTAGTAATTGCGTAGAGATTTTCGCGGGAAAGTCGTATGAGGTAATAGAACAGGACTGTGGAAGCAAAGGAAATGTAGATGATATTAGGGCACTACATAAGTCTTTGTTTCAAGCTCCTGTTGAAGTTAAGGTAAAATATGTTATTCTTGATGAAGCTCATGATATTAGTGGCAAAGCGGCAGAGGCAGCTTTAAAAATGATAGAAGAACCTCCTCCTATGGTTAGGTTTATTCTTTGCACAACAAACCCACAGGCTCTTACAGAAACAATTCAGAGTCGTTGTATTATGTGGAATTTTAACAAAGTATCGAGAAATGATATATTCCAACATCTTCAAAATATTTCAAATTTAGAAGAGTTAGGTTGTGACGATAAGACTCTTCAGATTATAACAAGATACTCTAAGGGATCTGTGAGGAACTCTCTTCAAAATCTGCAAAAGATTATGAACTATGTTGGAGATGAAAAATTAACATACGAATCTGCTGTTGAAGCTCTTGGAGTTATAGATGATAGATTGTATTTTGATCTATTTGATGCAATCATAGCGAAAGATACTATAAAGTGCTTCACTACTATCAATAGTATTTTTGCTGATGGCAAGGAAGCTAAGATAGTCCTTGATGGTATTTTTGAACATCTTAATAATCTTCTTGTGACTAGGACTTGCAAAAAAGATCTTAGTTCTTTTGATTTTACTCAGGGAGAGATAAAGAGATATCTTCATCAGAACGGCACTATTGCTAAGAATGGTGGAGACGATATACTAAGGATGATGAACTTATTAGGCACAGTTTCATTCGGTGTAGAGTATAGTTTGAATCCATCTCATTTGCTTAATCAATTTGCTGTCCAGTCTATTAGGATGTTCAGAAAAAGATCTGCTTAACTAATTTCAGTTATATGTCGATATAAATAGGTGAAAACGACATATGATTGAAAGGAGCTTGCATGGGTAAGCGTAGACCCGTAAAAGGGATCTTTGGCCCAGTAGAGAAACTTAAGTATGAAGAATTAGTCGAAGTAGTAAGAGGTAAAGCAAGAGATTATAGAAAGAACAGAGCCTACAATGAGATTGAGAAAAGAATCAAGCCGAAGGTAGGTTATATAACTAGGCAATTTTATATTCCTGGTTTTAATATTGATGATATATTGCAGGAAGCTTTGTATGCTTTAAGATTTAAAGCTATTCCTGATTATGATAGTAGCAAGGGTTCGGGAGATAGTCCTTACCCTTTTGATAAGTTTGCCATGTTATGTATTAGGCGACATTTATCTACTATTTTGAAGAGCAGTTTTCGTAATAAAGAAAAAGCATTAAATACTAGTTTTTCTTTAGACCAGGACAGGGGTTCTCACGATGATGAGAATTTATATTTGGTAGATATTCTTTCTGATGACAGTGCATCTATTATTGATGACATAGGTGAAAAAGAATATTATCATAGTTTGATTACCAAGCTATACCAAAGATTATCTAAGTTAGAAAAAAATGTCTTTGTTCTATATACTTATAAATATTCTTATGATGATATAACTGACAAAATTAATAAGTTTTATAAGAGTAGGGGCAAAAATAGGAAAGTGAATGTAAAGAGTGTAGATAACGCTTTGTCTCGTATAAAAATCAAGGCAAAAGAAGTTTTTGATAAGTTTGATGAAAAATAAAATTGAAAAGTGAATATAAAGTAGTATAATGATGTTATAAAATTTGTAGATATTTAGTAAGGAGCGAAGTATGATTTTTGAAGTGAATAGAGAAGAATTTACAAGGGCTATTAAGCCAGCTGTGGAGATAGCTACCAAAAACACTCTTAAGGATTTTAAGTATGAGAATTTGTTGACTATCAAAGCGGAACAAGACAAAGTTGTTCTTTTGGCTTATGGTGGAGTAATAAGTTTGATAGCCCCTATTTCTGACAGTAATTTTGGATTTATAGATTACAGTTGTGAGGCAGAGGGTATTGTAACGGTTTACGCTGATGATCTAATGACAGGTATGATATCTCTTCCTAAGAGTTACAGTAAGGTTAAGATCTCATTAGATTCTAATCAGTTAAAGATCTCATCAGCATCTAAGAAGGATACTGGTAAGAAAGCAAATTCGGTGAGATCTTTACCAGTTGTTACAGAAACAGTTCGTCCTCCAAAGCTTGGCAAGACATTCGATCAAGATATAGAGATGGATAGAGAAGTTTTTGTTCAGGGCATTGATAGTGTTATTTTTGCTCCTGCTTTTGAAGAGAAGATGTTCTCTTATATGTGTATGCTGTTTGAAGCTAAGATGGGAAGTGAACAAGAGGTTAGATTCTCAGCAGGATCAGGTGGCAGATTTGCTATCAAGTCTACTAAGGGTAAAAACATTGTTAAGAACGACTCTGAAGCTAGGATGATTTTCCCTAAGGATAGTCTTTCTACTATGTCTAAACTTTTCTCGGCCGCTATGAAGCCAACTGTTTTTATTAAATCTGTAGGAGCAAGTCAGGCAGATAATGTTGCAGAGCATATCATGGTTGAGTTTGATGAGATGATCATGTGTATTTTTGGTTTGGAGCACTTCACAAAGTATCCTGATTTAAGCAAGATTCTTACACACAAATATTCTAATAGGGTATATAGTAGTCTGGAAGATTGGAAGTCTATCGAAAAGACTATCGAATTAACAAAACATAGATGGAATGAAAATATCCACAATACGGAGATTATCATTGAAGAAGCAGATTTAGTTTTTAAAGTAACTCCAAAGACTCCTCATGCTAGTCCTACTTTTATCGACATGGAAGATGTTGATGATTGTATCCTTAAAGGTGAGAAGATATGGTTCTGTTGTAACTCGGACTATCTTAGAGAGATGGTTATTCAAGGTGGTGGCAAAGGAAGGGTTCAGTTGAACTTTGAGAGTCAGGAAGTATTGGACGGAGTTAAGGATGATAAGCAGGCTCAGAAGCTTATGAAGCCTGTACTTATTAAATTCGCAGAGAATGTTGATGATGCGAAAAATATTGTTGATAACTTTTACATGTTCTTTTCAGTGTCTACAAAATAATGAAAAAAGTAGCAGTTTTAGAAGGCAATATAGCAGATCGTGAGAGAGTCCTTAAGAAGATTAAGGATTCTCTTACTGATGATTATGATACTATTATTTTTGATAATAAGGATCATTACGATTATGTTTCTCAGATTGTTACAGAAATATCATGTTTTGCAGAAGATAGATTATTTATCTTAAAAGATCTCCCCAAGATAGATGCTCCTAACGCTGCTCAGGCAAGAACTAAAGTTTTAGGTCGTTTTAAAAAGCTATTCCCTATTATCCCTGCTGGCAATATTATCGTATTTGATAATGTGGGTGTATCAGCAGAGTCGTTTTTTAAAGAGGTTAGAAAGTATGGAGAAGTTTATAAGTTTGATCAGAAGGTCGATAAGTCTGATGGAAAAAGGATAGTTAACGAATATTTTAAGGAGTATCAGATAGTTTTAGATGATAGTTTGTCTCAACTGTTGGTTGACTCATTGAATTTGAATGGGAATGATGTAGACGTTGACAAATTTCATTTGACTATAAAAAAATTCCATCAGTATGTTCATGGCAAGAGCAAAATAACCAAAGAGGACGTTCATGCTGTTTGTTCTTCTTCGGCAGATTTTATTATTTGGTCTCTTTATAATATGTTGGACGATATAAGTGCATCGGAAAATAAAGATATTGGCAGTGCTGTTGTTCTTGTAAATGACTTTTTAGATAATGCAAAATATTTTGAACAGGAAGCAGTGTTGATGATTAATGGCATGATTTGGAGATACGGTCTTTTGCTGATGGCTAAGGATGGTGTTAATAATAGAATGTCGCAGAAGGAAATCAATGATAAAATATCGAATATAAATAAGTTAGAAAGTAAAGGTCGATCTTATAGGATAAAGATGAAACCAAAAAGGGTTAAGGACTCAGTAGTCCCAATGTATTCTTATAAGATGATTAATTCGGTAATGAATCAGAATTATGGGAAAGTAGTGTTGTCTTGTTACAATGGTAATCAGTTGTTGTTAATATATTATACTTTGATTAAGATTCTTATTAAGATAAGATCTGGCTGTGTAAATTCAGAAATAAAAATAGCTATTCATATGATTATTTCTGTTATTTGCGGAGGTATAACAAAGCAAAATACGATAGATGGGATATTGGGATATAAGAAAATGTTGTTTGGAACTAATGAATAATGGAAGAGATATATAAAAATATATTGTTATTAGTGCATTCTGCCACTCAATTGTCGGGAATATCTGGGATATTTAACGAGGAGCCTACAGATGAGAATGGTGAGAAATTGATTCAAATAGTAGATAAATGTGAAAATAACTTCTTGAAAGTGAAAGAAGAAATTGTTAAGATGGCGCAAGAAGCTGGGGAGAGGGAAAAAGAAAAAGAAAAAGAAGATATTCAAGAAATACAAGCTATTAAGACTAAAGAAGGTTTTCTAATTAAGGAACAATAAATATGGCAAAGCAAAGTTTCAAGACAATAAAAGTGTTAATTAATGACGATGGGACTATCGAGTTTGATCAGGAAGGATATGTCGGTAAGTCATGCGAGAAGGATCAAACGATTCAGGATTTGATTAATGCAATGGGAGATGAAAAGAAAGTTGTTAAAAAGCCTGAATACTATAAGAAGGAAGAGATTCATATTCAACAAAGATTTTAATGAAGGGTCTATATTATGTCGTTTAAAAAAATTGTAACATCTGATGGACAGCCTGTTATCATAGGGTCTATTGATGATGATACGGTCAAGTTTCCTCCTGGTTTCTGTTATCGTATCGGTGGAATGATTTACACAGTTAAAGCTAACGTTACACAGGAAGCAAGCTCTCCTATGAGAGAGGTTGTATTGAGTGATGGTGCAACAGAGATTCTTCCTGTAGCAAGCATTATACTTGATCTCAGAGAACCTGATTGCGAAATCTTAGAGCCTGATCAGAGATATATGCCAAGGGCCTCTATTAAAGCTGTTAAGAAAAAGACGAAGAAGAAAACTAAGAAAAAAGTGGCTAAGAAGAAGAAAAATGGGAAATCATGAGAGTTATGAACAATTCGTGATCAATTGTATTGAAGATGTAGGCAAGCTTGCAGAAGCTTCTATTGCTCTGGGAGGTAGAGATTTAGTAGCTGACGAGTTAGATATTGATGACATTGTTAAATTGCAGAGAGATACTAAGATAGAATTTAGTCGTATACTTAGTCAAAGAATGTTGAAGGATCGTCCTGATGATGCTATGACTCAATCGTTTGCGAAGATGTTTGAAGATCGTAACAAGCCTTTTTGGTGGGATGATGACGAGGATGACGAAGAAGATTGGGGATTATTTGATGAGTAAAGAAATTACATTAGAGATTATGCCTACTGGTCATCTCAAATTTAGCAGAGGAGATGAGGCTCATAATAAAGCTATGAGACAGATTATCTTCTCTATGGTGGACGGAGATGAGGAGATTATGGTTGAGGTAGATGAGTTTTTTAAAGGCTCAGAAGGTGTTGAGCTATTAGTGGGAGACACGATATTTTGCGGTTAATATTCATGAAATAATTGAGATTTCTTAAAAATAAAAAGGTATGTGTAGAGTTTTATATAATATATAGGTATAGACACTGCACACTACTTTTAGGTGTTTTAAAAACTGTACAAAGGGATATTTTCTTTCATTGAGTAGTGTCGATGATAGGATTTATCCCTTTTTTATTGGAGATCGAATGGAGAATATGGATGTGATAGGTAAAAAATTTGGCAAAGTAGTCATTTTAGAAAGAGATATAGATAAAAAACATCATTATATATGCAAATGTGAGTGTGGTAACAAAAAATCTATTTTATTTTATAATTTAAAGAATGGCATTACTAGAAGTTGTGGCTGCTACAAGCCCCGTAAAAAACAATTAAAAGGTAAACTATTTGGGAAGCTTTTAGTCGTGGAAAAAGCTTCTAACCTAGGAGATAAAACAAGATGGTTGTGTCAATGTGAGTGTGGTAATTCTACTATTGTTAGTACAGCTAATTTATCGAAGAAAATCAAAGGGACAAAAAGTTGTGGTTGTTTGATAAATGCAAAAAATCGTCTTCAGAAAGGAGAAGCATCTTTTAATAGAGTATGCAGAATGTATAAATATTCTGCAAAAAAAAGAAAAATAGATTTTAATTTAACAAAAAGAGAGATGAAAGATCTAACTCAAAAAAAATGTTATTATTGTGATTCAGAGCCTAGTAGTGTGGCTAGTGGCAAATCTCTATATGGAAATTATGTTTATAATGGTATTGATAGGATAGATAGTAATAAAGGTTATGAGAAGGATAATTGCGTTGCTTGTTGTTCAATGTGTAACATGATGAAAAAAGATTACAGTGTTGATAACTTCTTAAAAAAGGTAGAAAAAATATATAATAAACATTTATTAGGGGTTGTGGTACTCGGTAGTTAAGTCATATATTCCGATGATTATTTAGATAAAAATATTTATTTAGATAAGAGGAATAAAAAATGGCTCAAAAGTACGATTATGTGGTGGGTGTAGACCCAGGAGTGACAGGAGGCATTTCTATTATTAATAAAAAGGGTTCAGTTAATGTGAATAGGATGCCTGTCAGAGAGGTTATTGTTAATAAGAAAGAGAAAAAGATTTATGATCTTGAAACTATTCGCGAAATATTAAAAAATAATTGTTCTAAAAAAGTGTTATTTGTTCAAGAGTTGGTGTCTGCTATGCCAGGAAATGGGAATGTGTCTATGTTTGGTTTTGGTAGGTCTTCAGGATTAACAATAGGCTTGGCGATGGGTCTTGATTTTGATGTGGTAGAAGTAAGTTCTATGAAGTGGAAGAAGCACTTTCCACAGCTAATTACTAAGGAAATACTTGCTAAGAAACAAGAAATTAAAGATTTAAGAGTAAAAGCTAAAACAATAAAGGATAAGCAGGCGCAAAAATCGAATAAAAAGGATATAGACAAATTAAATAGACAGGTTAAAACTCTATCTAAGGCAGAGGCAAGGAACTTGGTCTCATCTTTGTATCCTAAGATAAAAGATGAATTCAAGCAAGTAAATAGCGATGGTATGGCTGAATCTATTTTGATAGCTCTGTATGGGCAAAATGAGTTTAAGTAAGGACAAACAAAATGAGTTGGTTTAAATCAGCGAAAAATTTTAGCGAAAGAAATATTATTAATGATAAGATCAGATATCTTAAGGAATTAAGAGATATTATAGAATCTAATTCTAAAGTTGTGTTCCAAAGTGGAAAAACTGTGAAAGAATCAAGTTTAGAGATGATAACTTCTTCAAAGATATCGTCATACCCCTCATTACATGAGGTTCTAATAAGGGCAGACACATTGGTATTAGATAGTCCTTGGAGATATGCCGAATTATGTTCAGAGGCAGTCCAAAAGGTAGATCAGTTAATAGGTTCTTTAAAGAAAGATAGAGAAGAGTTCACTCATGAAGGTAGAAAAGAGAAGCCTAAGAAAGGTTGGGTATAGATGGCAAAGAAGAATGATTTAGTAGTAGCAAAAGAGTCTAGTCCAAACATTGTCCCTTATTTGTTCAGTTTAGATAAAATAACAAAGCCAAGATGTAAGATATGTAATCACGAACATAGAGAAGAAATGGAAGAAATATATGAGAATCAAAAGAGAATAAACTATTTGGCAATAAAAAATAAGCTAAAAGATGATTATGATTTTGATATAGCAACTAACAATATTAAAAATCATATGTTATATCACTATAAAGCTATGCAAAATAATGAGGCTCTACAAGATTATGCTGACGATGTGCAATGTTGGGTTGATATGCAGACCAATAAAGTAGCAGCATTAAAAGCTAGGACAGCAATTCTAGAGAGAGAAATGTTTACTATAGCTCAGTCAAGCGAAGGGCTTGATATTATCGAAAGAAGAAAGAATGCCGAAATAATAAAAAAATTGGCAGAAACTATTTTAACTTATGAGGGTAAATTATGTGAGTATCAGGAAGAAGTCAAACCTGTTACTTTAGTGTTTAATCAATTACAAGTTATAGTCCGTGATGAGTTAGAACACGTTGATAGTATTAATACCAAGAAAGTGGTAAGCACTATTCTTAGTAGATTACATGATAGTGTTGGGAGTATGATTATAGAATAATGAAGATATGGAATTTTAAAAAACAAGATATAGAGGAAGGCATACAGATTCCTGGTTGTAATGGCATAAGTGGTGGGAATTATGACCCTATTCTTATTAGCTATAAGGGAGATGGAGAAACTAATATAATTTCTATTAAGGACAAAAATGATGAAAGATCGAAAACCTCCAAAACTAACCATCTCTCATAGAGAAGTGGTAATAGGAAATAGAAAAAGACAAGTTATTATTATAGATAAAGAGTCTAATTCTAAATCGAATAAGAAGTCAGTTAAGTTTATTAATGCTTCTTCTATTAGTAGACCTGTTAAGGGTTCTAGGAGTAGCTGTGGTGGATGTTCGAGAAAAAGAAGAGGTTAATGTGCGTAAAGATTTAATGCTATCGACATTAAAGAAGTTAAGGTCTTTGTTTCCTTATGCGGCTGATTGCCCAGATAGGTTATTAAAAGAATTAGCGTCCATCATTCCCTCAAGACATATGATCTTTCCTTGTGATATCATAGATCTGAGGAACTTTCTTATTAAGGATAGGATATCATTTTCTAATCCTATTCCTATGTTCTCTCAACAGTTTGCAGATAAGTATTTGAAAGATTATTCTTTATTTTTAGTTCTGGACTCTGAGAAAACAGGTGTGGAGACATGTCGTTATGGAGGTTTGCAACTAAATTTTTGCGAAGAATTAGATATAACTAAATTGATTGTAAGAATCATAGTCAATGAGCCTGCGGCAGGTGGGTCTTTTGATACTATAGCAGAGATGGTTAAAGAGTTTGGTTTAGGTGTGGAATGTTTAGTGTCGAACAGTGTGCCAGGAATATCTATGCCTAATAAGAGACTATCTCAAACAATAGTCCCTAAAACAGCACAGGTGAAATCTGATCTTTCTCTCACCCCGAAAGAAAAAAATATATTTGACTTTCTAAGGCAGGTTAAGAGTGATCATGGTCTTAACATACAGATGAGAGTGGCAGGAGGATGGGTTAGGGACAAGCTGCTTGGCATGGAGAGCGATGATATAGATATCGCTGTTGATATGCCAGGATATGATTTCGCCAAGCTGGTAGCCTCTGAAGCCGTTAGACACAATATTACTAACGATCCTAAAGCTTATAGAGTTAGTCTAGAAAAGTCAGCAGATCCTAGTGAATTAGAACCAAGGGATGATTTGATGGTAGGCGCTGTTAATCTTTTTGGACAGAAGATAGAGTTCGTTCCGATGAGGACAGAACACTACCCAGACCCCAATAGTCGTCAGCCTCAGATAACTACTACTACTGATCCCATGGAAGATGTTAAGAGAAGAGATCTTACTATCAATGCTATTTATTATAATATTGATACAGGTCAAATTAATGATTATGTAGGTGGAGTAAGAGATTTAGGATTAGAAGGAGATGGTAAGATAGTATTGAGAACTCCTGATGAGACTAAAAAGACTTACATGGAAGATCCTTTGAGATTGTTAAGAGCATTACGCTTTCATAGCAAATATCCTGACAGTGTTTTAGATCCAAAGATTATAGAATCTATGTCTGATCCTCAGATCCAAGAAGCTTATGCTAAGAAGGTGTCTCCTTCTAGAGCGGGGCCAGAAATAATGAAGATGCTTTCAGGTGATAATCCTGCCCCTGCTTTGAGGATTTTATTTGAGAGTGGTCTGTATAAGAAAGCTTTTGATGTTCCAGAGATGAGAGATATAAATCCAGACGGAATAATGATGGATCAAAAATCTCCTTATCATAAATATAATTTGTTAGATCATATGTTAGAAGTTCTTTCTAACCTCAATAGAATGATGAAGGAAAATGGAGAGACTGATGAGATGAGAGGTCTTATGAACCTTGCTGCGGTATTCCATGATTTCGGAAAAATGGACAATGAAAGAGCTAAGCTTCACAAAAATCCTAGGTTCGAGGGTCACACAACATATGTGGGTCACGAAAAAAGTTCTGAGTCTATGGCAGAAGCCATATTAAAATCTATAGGTGTCTCAAAAGACAAGAGGAATTTAGTTAATACTGTCATTAAGACACACATGTCCCCTCATGACGCACCAAGTTGGGGTAGTAAGAGTAAGGGGCCTGGGAGGTTTATAGAGAAGCTCAAAATCAAAGGCAAAGGTGGAGTAGATGATTTGTGGAAGTATGTATTTATGCATGCTCAAGCTGATGCTATGTCTTCTGATCCTGATACATATAGTGAAGAAGAGTTTAATAAGGGAAGAGATTGGTTTGATCAATATCATTCTAACCCATCTACTCAATATACTAAGAATCAAGGAACCTTGATAGATGGAAATGTTGTAGAAAATTTAATACAGCAGATAGAGCAGGTCAAACAGGTTTTAATAAAAAGAAATATGATACGCGATGTTTTATTCTTTGTGCAGCAACAGCAATATACAGGCAACATAGATATGTCTTTTGCTTCTATGCCTGAAGGACAAGAAAAAGAGATGGCTCTTCAAGGGTCAATAGACAACGCTACTAATAAGGCCAGGAGCTGGATGCTTAGCGTATATAACAAATATATAGAACCACCTAAAGGAGGGCAGGTCATGGGATCTAATTGGTTTAAAAAGGTAAAGGTGTCTCAAGTAGCTCCGTTGGTAGGAGAAGATACTAATGAAGATCCTGAGGTAAAGAAGGGGCCGAAAGAGGCTTTTCCTAAATATGAGTACGGCATGAGAGTCAGAGATAGAAGGAGATCTGTGTCTCAACCTCAAGCTTATGGAAAGGTAGATTCTATAAAGGATAGCAAAATGAAAATTGTATGGAATCCTGATAGTAAAGAAAATAGGAAAGAGGAAATCTTTGATATGATAGAAGATACTGCGATTTTATCTATGATTGTTTCGGAGGTATAGAAATGCTACAAGTTGCTTTAGGTGGAACTTTGCTTGTAGATGGTCAGGAAACAACACTTATATCTGATCCTACTTATTATGAGCCAGGGTTTAATCTTATGTCTCCTTTAGAGATATCAACTCCTCAGGCCGATCAGATTTTTATTCTTGTCAGAAAAAGAATAGACGATTCTGGGTTTAGGTTTGAAGATTTAGGTATTAATGAGATAGCAGTTAGCGCTGTGGATATTACTAATGGAGAGCCTCTTTCTATAGGTATTGCATCTAATACTGTCAATGACGAATGGAATGATGTTAATCCTTCATTTCCTAATACTCCTACAATTGTAACTATCAGTAATCAGATAAATTTGGGTAATCCTATTTTAAGAGTTAGAGTTATAGATTGTAATATTAGAGATCTTACAGATGATAGCTTCATAAATTTTAGAATAATTGTTGATGAGGATGCTTCAACTCTAATGTTTAATTATATACCAGTTTATAGAAAGACTATTTCAGATAGGAACACATTTACAATAGCAAGTAGGTTAGGTTATGTTACGTTAAGGAGTGATACAGACGCGTATCTATTATTATCTCCTTACTCATGGCTTCAGGAGTCTACTAAAGATGTATCTGATTTTTCTTATCCCGAAGATTCAATTTATTATCAAAGACAAAAAACATATAACAATGAAGATTTTTCTTTTTCATTAATA
>SDBT01008826.1_pt1 | contig 16412 bp, 10 predicted proteins | sample 2277101 | NCBI WGS metagenome assembly SDBT01 (sample SAMN10404973, study PRJNA504765) | marine sediment metagenome | isolation source: marine sediment core GS10_PC15, 103 cmbsf | place: Arctic Ocean: Southern Knipovich Ridge | collected 2010 | reverse complement strand
GCTGCTCCACCACGGATTCGCCTTGATGGAACCGAAGATGAATCCCACGTAGCCGTGCAGCAGGAACGCCGACGGTATCCCGATCACCGTGATGACCTGCACCATCTTCTTATCGAAACGAACAGATTCCTCGCTCGTGTTCGTCGAGAACAGCGCGAGGGCCTTGTAGACCCAGTTCATCGGGAACTGCGCACTCCGCGACCACGCCACGATGTCGGCTCGGTATTCGAACCAGATCTCCAAAAGGAGCACGACCATCAAGTACCAGGCGTAGACGAATCCGAACACAGCCATGGCCGAAGAAAGATTGGGCGTAATCAGGACTTCGAGTGAACGCTCCGGGTGGCCGAGGTGCAGCAGCAGCGGCAGGGGTGCCGCCAACAAGAACGCCAGGGCGGTCAGCAGCGCCAGTCGATAGGTTGGCTGCACCTCCTTGACGTCGAAGACCTTCACGAGCGACGCGAGGATAAACGCTCCCGCCACCAGCCCGGTCACATACGGGTACACGACGACCAGCACGGACCACTGGGTTTCGATTTCGTTCGGATAGATGTATCCGGAAACCTGGGACATAGCCTCGCGGAGATGGACGAACAGTTCCTCGTTCATCTGACTTCTCCGTCTAGGTTGGCGTATAGCACCTTCGGTTCCGTGTTGAGCTCGGGCTTCAACACGTGAATCTTGTTGGTCCGTTTGAACCTGGTGAGAGGGCTGGCAATGCTATTCAAGTCCCCGAAGACCCTCGCCTGAGTGGGGCAGACCTCTACGCACGCGGGCAGCAGGCCCTTGTCGAGCCTGTGGTAGCAGAAGCTGCACTTGTCGGCGGTCTTGGATTCGGGATTGAAGAACCTCGCTCCGTAAGGGCAGGCCTGGATGCAATACCTGCATCCCATGCAGCGCTCGTGGTCAACGAGGACGACACCGTCGTCGGTCGAGAAGGTGGCGCCGACCGGACAGACCTGGACACAGGGAGGCTTGGCGCAGTGGTTGCACAACTTCGGGACGAAGAAGCTGCGCAGAATGTTCTGTTCCTCGAATGGCTGGCCTTGCGACCCCTCCATGGCGATTGCCTCGACGCGCACCTCGTCACTGGTGCTGATCGAGTACCTCTCTACCCAGGTGCGGTAGTAGAAGGGGTGGTCTGGAACATCATTCTCCGTTTTGCAGGCGACCATGCAGCGCCCACAGCCGATGCACTTGTCCAAATCAATGCCCATTCCGTAGGAGACGCCGTGGGTGTCCTCCTGCGGTGCAGCTCCCTCGGCGGATGCGGTCCCTATGAGGCTGGAAAGAAAGCCGCCAGCGGGAATGAGCGCGAGGAGACGTCTGAGCACATCGCGTCGACCTATCATCTCATCTCCGGCATGTGGGGGTAATGGCATTGCCAGCACAGGTACTTTTCCTCATGGGTCTCGAGGTCTACCTTCGGCGCTCGCCTCTCCTCGGAATCGATTCCGTGACACTGACCGCAAAAGGCCCTGTCCGAGGGGGTCGTGGGCGTGACCATTCTCGGGCTCTGCTTGTGCTCATCAGAAGTGTTGTGGCAGGTCGTGCACTCGAGCAAAGCGTGGGGAGAGAACGACTTCGTGTTGAAGATCTGCGCGTGGCAGGCGCTGCACTCGTGCGGCAGCTCCGGTGGTTCCGGATCATGGGCGTCATGACACTCGACACAGGGGGTGATCGGGTTGTGAAGGACCGGATTGATTTGAGGAAAGCCCGTGGGCCGGGAAGCGTCATACATATGGCAGGTGGGGCAGAACCCCCGTTCGCGGGGAGCGCTGGCGGGGCTCTCAAACGGATCTTCCGTGTGCTCGTACAACGGACCGTGACATGTTTCGCAAGACAGGTTGCGGTGAAAACCCGCGACTCTCGAGTCGTTCTCATCCGGATGGCAGTCTCTGCACACCGCCGTGCCCGCATACTTGATCGGGAGCGCCTTCTCGCGGCTCACGGTCGAGGACTTGTGTAATTCCGTGTCCTTCATGGACTCGGGAATCACGAAAGCCCAGGTCGCGGCCACGCCGGCTACCAGCACTGCGAACACGATGATGAGCCGGACCAGTTGTTCGGGTACACGGCTCCACAGGTGACGCTTGTCATCTCCTTGCATGGCCTCGTGCCCTCCTCATCGAAGCCTGGGCGCATGTGTGGTCAGCGCCAGAATGCGCTAACCATACCCAGGTATCGACATAAGAACAACAGGCAACGCGCATTCCACCCCGAATTACTTGAGGGAGTGCCAAGCCCATCACACTTTGACCACGGCCTGCTAGCCCTGATCGTCGTCCGACTTCTTCTCTCGGGCGCGTGTCTTTTCGAGCACCTGCTTGCCGGACTGCATTCGAAAGCCCGTTTGGAGAAACGAGGGGCGATCGTCGTCGTGCTTCGGCGGCGGGGAGGCTGTCGGCTTGGCGACCGGATTGGCGACCGGATTGGCGACCGGCTTGGCGACCGGCTTGCCATCTCGCGTCTCACCGCCGCTGCCCGTCTGGGGACGGGCGGCCGCAACCGGCCTTGCCACAGGCTTGCCCGCGGGTGACGCGACGGGTTTTGACTCAGGAGCTGCGGGCGATTCGGCGGGCGCCGCGCCGAGCTTCGGTTCAGCCCTGGGGGAGGGCGAAGCGACTGGTCTTTCCCCTGGTGCCGCCGGCTTGACAGCCTGATTGTCGGGAACGTCACTCTGCTGCGGGCGCTCCGAACTTTGTTCCTCTGCCCACCCCAGTTTCTCCGTCACACCGTGGCGATCAGCCGCCCAGCGCAGAACCCGGGCGACGACGTCGGCATCGAGCTCGGTGAGCGCATTGGCAACCTGCTCCATAGCCCGAATTTCATTATCCATACTCAGCCCCCAGACTGAATCGTTCCTGAACCAGCAAATGCGCGACTGTGAAAGCTTAGCATCTCACCTGGTGGCAGCCGCACGAGCAGGCCGTGATTGCTCACCTCTGGGCGCATCTCGAGGTGAGCGACTTCTCCCGTGACCTGCTCCAGTAGGCGTCCGCCGACAGTCTCGTGATCTCGATGCAGGTGTCAGCCTGTGGCGTACAGCATCGAGTAGAGCATCGAGTAGACGATCAGGGCGATGATGGTCAATCCGATGCCGAGCGCGACGAAGGCGAAGTAGCGGAAGAAGCGCTCGGCCTTCTTCGGGTACGGCAGCGCCAGGTGTTCGTCTTCGAGCTTGCCGGCCTTCTTGAGCGCTTCGTACTCACGCGGCTTGTCACGCTTCAGTTCCTGCAGGGTGATGCGGCCGGTGAAGATCACCGGATCCATGGGGAACTTGTCGGGGCGGAAGTGCGTGTTGAAGAAGTGGATCGTGAAGATGAAAGCTACCGCCAGCAGCGCCTCGTCGCTGTGCAGGATGGTGGCGATGTTCACGGTCCAGCCCGGCAGGAACTGGGTGAAGAACGTCGGGAACCAGAGCATCAACCCAGTTGAGCCGATAATGAACATTCCCCAGACAACAGCGAAGTAGTCGAACTTCTCCCAATAGGTGAAACGACCGTAATTGGGCCGCTCGCCGACACCGAGAAACCACTTGATCGACCCCCAGAACTCCACGATGTCGTTCTTGTTCAAGAGCATGGAGTTCTCAGCGGTCAGGAACTTGATCCAGCTCTTCCCGGATTCCCGCTTCTGGCGAAATACGTCGCGCAGGTGGATGAGACACACCGTGATCAGCACGATCGCGGCGAGGCGGTGTAGCACGCCCGTGGTCTGATAGCCGCCTACCAGAGCTGTCGACCACTGCGCCCAGCGCATATACGAGAACTTGAGCATCATCCCGGTCGCCGCCAGCGTGAAGAAGCTCAACAGCATCGACATGTGGAGCGAGCGCTGGAAGCTGTCGAAGCGTCGATACAGTCTTCTCCCCTCGGTTACGTGATACCGGATGCGCATCTCCTTCGACCGGGACAGTCGCCACAACCACGCAAGTGTGTGGAGAGTGAAGAAGGTCATGGTGCCGACCAGCAGCGATGTCATCCCCCAGAAGGTCCAGAACAGGTAGGGGTAGCGCTCCTGGTCATGGTGCGTGGCGTGCGTCAGATAACTGGTGAAGCGGAGGCTGGCACCCGCGTGGCATTGGGCACACGTGTCGACCACGTTGCGCCGGCTGAGCATCGACGCCGGCTCGGTGGGCGGCAAAATGTCGTGCGTTCCGTGGCAGTCGTAGCATTTCGCGACTCCCTCGTCGCCGAGCTGTGACGCCTTGCCGTGCATGGTCTCGAAGAAGGTCTCGGACTCGGACTCGTGGCAGCGGCCGCACTGATCCATCATCAGGAGACGGAAGTCGCCCCGATCCGTACGGCTGATGGTGTGCGAGGTGTGGCAGTCCTCGCAGGTCGGCAGCTCACGGCCGGGCTCGAGCTCGCCGGCGACCCCGGGCCAGTGGATACTGCTCATGAACGTTTCCTCGATACCGTGGTGACAAGTGCCACAAGTGTCGGCAACGTTGTCGTTATGTACCGAGGATGCCGGATCTTCCCCGGGCAGCTCATGATGTGCGGTGTGGCAGCTCGTACACGTCGCTGTGACCAGCAGCCCGCTCTCGTACAGTCCCTTGCCGTGGATGCTCATCTCGTAGCTTTCCACCGGCGTCGGGATGCCCTCGTGAATTCGAACGGCTGCCCGCTGGCCCTGTGCATGGCAACGACTGCAGAGCTCGGGCACGTTGCGGGGGAAGGTGGGCGAGGTCGGCATGCGCCGGGTCTGTGTGGAGTGCCTTTCGTGGCAGTCGAGGCAGACCGGCGCGTCGGGGTCGCCCGCGGCCGCCAGAGTGCCGTGCATGCTCGTGCTGTATTGCTCCACCTGGTTCTCGTGGCAAGCGCCGCACTCGACGGGATTATCGATGGCGGCACAGGGCCGTTTCAAAGCCGACGAGACCTCCGCGTGACATTGCGCGCAGGCCACCCCAGAGTGCGCTCCTGCGTAGTAGGCCTGTTCGTCAACATGCAGCGACATGGGAATATCCAGCGACCGCCCAGTGATCTCGGTCTCGCGGTGGCAGCGCAGGCAATCTTCGTTGGCCGCTCCCGAGTCGTAGTAGACGCGGCGAATCTGGTGCGGCGAGTGGCAATCGACGCAGGCCGGCACGGCCCCGGGCTCGGACTCCCACAGCTCGCCCTCGATCACCTGCCGGTGGACCTCCGCGATCCGAGCGTGGCACTGCTGGCAGGTGGCTGCGACATTGTCGCGGTGGATGCTCGAGTCGGCGTCGGTGTGCGGCAGGATTTCGTGCGAGGTGTGGCAAGAGGTACACACTGCTGTGACCGTCAGGCCCTGCTCGAACAGCCCCACGCTGTGGATCGACTCCGAGTAGTTCTCGAGGATGCGGTCTTGCGGGATATTGCGCTCGCGGGAGACGGGCGTGCCCTCGTGATGGCACTCACCGCACAGGAAGGGGATATTCATTACCCGTGTGGGCGAGCGCCGATCGAGGTGCGAGAGGATCTCGTGGGTGCCGTGACAGTCGGCGCAGCTCGGCGCCAGCGGGTCGCCACGGGCTGCCGCCTGGCCGTGCAGCGAGCGCTCATGCGCGTCACCCTGATCGGCGTGGCAGTCGGCGCAGACTACGGTCTCAGCCGGGGCCAGGTGAGGAATGTCCTCCATGTCGAAGTGGCAATCGAGGCACAGAAGGCCGGCCTCGCCGTGCATGGAGCCGGCGTAGGCTGCGCCGTCTACGACGTAGCGCGAGGCGTTTTCCATGCCCTCGAACATCTCGGGGTCGGCGTGACACTCGAGGCAGAACTCCTCTTCCTGAGAGGCTCCGGTGCGGGCGGAGGCGGGCGCAGGCTTCGCGACGCCGGTGGCTTCGGTCGTGCTCGCCAGCACCGGCTCAGCCATGGAGAACAAGCCCGTGCTGATGAGGCCTGCCACGAGCGCGGCGCCGGCAACGGCAAAGAGACCGCCACGCAGGATGCGCTCGGGCACACTCGCCCTAGATGCCTGATTCCGCGGGCCTTCCACGGCGATGCGCGATGCTTTCAATCCAGGTTCTCTCCAAGCCACTGCTCAGTGCGATCGCCTGATGTTGGACGACAGTGCCACGGATTGTAGCGCAGAATTAGCGATAATGTGGTCCGATTTGCGGAGAAAACATCGCCCTTGGCCGGGGAAATGTCAACCGGCCCTCATTTCTCATCACGCTTCGTCGCGAGGGCCTATTCGCGGCCACAGCAGGAGGGTGATGAGAAATGAGGGCTCACCCGTTGAGAAGTCCGGGCTAAATTGCAGAAAGAGGAGAATCTGTAGTGCTCGGATAGTAAGGTTGGTCCCGCCTCGCCGTGACCGACAGGGTCATGTCGAGAAGCTCATCAGGAGACGCCGTGATTCAGCGCCAACGCATCCCGTTCATTCTCATGGCCGTGGTCACCCTGGTCGGAGCTCTCTGGACCGGGTTGGTGCGCGTCGGCTGGAGCTTGCCCGCAGCGGCGAGCGCCCCTCTGGCAGCCCATGGCCCCCTGATGGTGGCCGGCTTCCTGGGAACGGTCATAGGCCTGGAGCGTGCCGTGGCGCTGGGCCGAAAATGGGCCTACTCGGCGCCCCTGCTGAGTGGATTGGGAGGGCTGACGACACTCGTGGCTCCCGCCTCCGCACTCGGGCCGATTCTGCTGAGCGCCGGCGCCGCGGCCTTCTTAATTGTGATGCTGGTGCTGTCGCGTCGGCAGATCGGGCCGATCATGCTGATCATGTGCATCGGCGCGGCGTGCCTTCTGATCGGTAGTCTCGGCCTTGCCGCCGGCTGGCCGGTTTACAGCCTGGTCGGCTGGTGGGCGGCGTACCCGGTGCTGACGATCCTTGCGGAGCGCCTGGAGCTCAGCAAGCTGGCGAAGATCTCTGCCGCGGCGTTTGCGGCACTTTACGGAGCCGTTGCGCTTTCTTTGGCTGGACTCGTCGTCGGCGTGTTGTGGCCGGAAATCGGCGTGCGGATGGTGGCAGTGGCGTACCTGGTGATGGCCTTGTGGTTCCTGCGCCACGACATTGCCCGGCGGCGCATTCGCCAGCCCGGGCTACCCCGCTTCGTGGCAATCGGTCTGCTCGTGGGTTACGTGTGGCTCATCGTCTCAGCGGGCACACAGCTCTGGGTCGGCGCGGTGACCTCGGGATACGCGTACGACGCCATCAACCACTCGCTCTTCCTCGGCTTCGTCTTCAGCATGATCTTCGTGCACGCGCCCATTATCTTCCCCTCGATCACCGGCCTCGACATTCCCTTCAGGAGGCTGTTCTACGTACACCTCGTCCTGCTGCATACCTCGCTGCTGCTGCGCATTGCCGGCGATGCCAGGCTCTGGCTGCCCTGGCGGCAGTGGGGCGCGCTGCTGAACGCGATCGCCATCATCCTCTTCTTCTTGATCACGGCGTCGACCGCAGTAGCCGCGAAGGCCAGAGCGGCGAAGGCCCTGGAATAGGGCTATCGCCAACTTGGGGCGGCAGCGTCTGCTCCCACCGCCCATCTGCGCGCTGCCGAACGCCACAGCAAGCATCCCTCTTGTCCAGTCACCTCGACCGTGCCTCAGTCGGGGTTAGTCGCGACAAGAGATGATGGACTGAGCTTCTTGTCAATCCTCGGTCTGGCTCAGCTCTTCCAGTCTTTCCAGAACTGGGTCCAAGAGCTCGGCGTTCGGCTCCCTGGCGAGGGAGCGCCCAAGCTCCAGATAGTTTTTGGCGAGGGCGCTCATGACCACCCTAAACGCGCTCGGCTCGGCTAGAAAGAACGGGCGCAGGAGGCCCACGCCCTCTTCGACGACCTCCATTGCCTGCTCATCACGCTCCATCGCGTGCAAGATGCGCTCCTTCATCCCCAGGGCCGTTGCGAGGGCGGGGGTAAAGGTGCCGGGTCGTTGGGAGGCGAGCTGTCGGTAGAGCTCGATGGCCTCTTGGATGGCGTCCAGCGCCTCCTCGTGGCGTCCCATATCGCCGATGACGTGCGAGCAGTTGTGGAGGGAATCCGCGAGGTCGGAGGTGAAGGCGTCGGGGCTCTGGGATGCGAGTTCTCGGCGGATGTCGACGGCCTCTTGGATGGCGGCCAATGCCTCCTCGCGGCGTCCCCGGCTGTTGAGGCACACCGAGAGGTTATTGAGGGACATCGCGAGGTTGGGGGCGAAGTCGTCGGGTCGCTGGGAGGCAAGCTGTCGGTAGAGCTCGACGGCCTCTTGGATGGCCTCCAGCGCCTGCTCGCGGCGTCCCAAATAGCTGAGGGCGCGCGAGAGGTTGTTGAGGGACACTGCGAAGTCGAGGGTGAGGTCGTCGGGGTGCTGGGAGGCGAGCTTCCGGCGTATTTCGACGGCCTCTTGGATGGCGTCCAGTGCCTCTTCGCGGCGTCCCAGATCGCTGAGGCTTATCGAGAGGGTGTTGAGGGACATCGCGAGGCCGGGGGTGAAGTCGTCGGGGCTCTGGGATGCGAGCTTTCGGTAGAGCTCGACGGCCTCTTGGACGGCGGCCAGCGCCTTCTCGCGACGTCCCAGATCTCTGAGGCACACCGAGAGGCTGTTGAGGGAATTCGTGAGGTCGGGGGTGAAGGCGTCGGGTCGCTGGGAGGCGAGCGTTCGGCGTATTTCGACGGCCTCCTGGATGGCGTCCAGTGCCTCTTCGCGGCGTCCCTGACCGCCGAGGTGATTCGAGAGGTTATGGAGGGACCTCGCGCGTTGAGGCTCGGTGCTCGTCATTCAGGCTTGTTGGCTCTCATTTTGTTATGCCGCGCCTCGGGCGTGCCTTGGACCTACAAGACGCACTGAGTATCACCCACCGTGCGATCATCTGTCGAGGCTACGAGACACCCCTCACCATTTCTATGAGCCTCCTGCGCTTCTACCCGCCCACGACCATTTCCCCTCGTCGCACCACGCCCTTGCCGAAGCGGCGCTGCAGCATCTCGACGGCGGTGGTGACTTCGAGCTCGCGGGCGGCGGCGGTGCCGGGAAAGGCGAGCTGCACCGGGGTGTGCTCGAGGGCGGCGAAGCAGACCGCCAGCTCCCGCACCCGCACGCGGCGCTCGAGACCCTGATGCAGCAGGCGCCGGGCCATGCGGTACATGAGGGCGTCGAGGTTGCTGGGTTGGGGTAGGGGAGCGGCGTGTTCGCTGGCCTCGTTGTCGGCGTAGCGCACGCGCACGGCACAGCGGCCCGCGCACTTGTCGATACGGCGCAAGCGGTGCGCGGCGCGGCGCACCAGGCGGGCCAGCGCCGCCTCGAGCTCGGGCAACAGATTGGTGTCGTCGGCGAGCTCCTCGGCTTCCTCTATATAAGGAAGCTTGCGGGCCGGTCGCACCGGCTCGTCGTCCTGGCCGCGGGCCTGCCGGTGCAGGCTGCGACCGAGGGAGCCGAAGGCCAACGTCAGGTCCTCCAGCTCGAGGCGCGCCACCTGGCCGATGCGCTGCAGGTTGAGCTCGTGCAGCACGGTGATGACGTCGCTCGTGGCGGCCGGTATCTTGGCCACCGGCAGCGGTGCCAGAAAGGCCGCCTCGTAGCCCTGGAAGATGTCCTGTAGCCGGGTGGGCACGAGGATGTCGGCGGCAATGCGGGAAACCAGCTTGTTGGAGGCCAGCCCGGCGGTGGATTGCAGCCGCAGGCGGTCGAAAAGCTCCTTTTGCAGCCGCCCGGTGACGTCCTTGGCCTCGCCGAAGAGGCGGCGCGTGCCGGTCAGATCGATGGCGGCGGCGCCGCCGGTGCCCACCCCGCCCGAGGTGCCGCTGGCCGCCGTATGTTCAACGAGTGGTGAATATTGTGACAGTACCGCGTCGAAGGCCTCGCCGGCACGGCGATACAGCCGCCGGTTCGGGTTCAGCACCACCAGGTTACGGCAACGCCGCAACGCCTGGGGCAGGAACATCCCCACCTCGATGCCCTCCCTGCGGGCTTCATCGGACACCGCCAAAAGCTGCGGCCGCGCCCCACCCACCGGCGCGATCGCCACCGGCCGCTCCCTGAGCCGCGCATCCATCACCCGCTCCACCGCCACCGGGAAGGCAGGGATGTCGAGATGAAGGATGGTGCGATCCATGGAATTAGCCTGCGTTTCTCACCGCGCTCCTGCTACGTGCGCGGGGAGGCCCGCGCCTACTGCGTTGCGCTGGCTCGGTGTCCTCGACGTACTTTGCAGGTACGCCTACGTCCCCCCTCCCGGCGCGCGCCTTGTATCCACGAGCCTCTGCCCGCACCTGGCAATAATAACCAAAAATAGACGAAAACAATGCGAAAAACAAGAAGAAACAATGAATTAATTGGAAGATGTCACCGCGTGGCCGTCATATAAGGAAGAGGTTGGAGCAGAAGAGTTACCGGTCGGGGGACCGACGGGGTTTCTGAGCGCCCCGTACGATCTGGTCAATCAAAGCTGTGGGAGGCAAGATTGACTCGAAAGGGTCCCATCTCGGCCCAACGAGAAGCCGAAGTGCCCTCGACCGGATCGGTGATTTTGTCGCCAGTCCCGGCGGGTGCCGGAGTCGAGCAGTCCCGTGCCGAATCGCCGAATCAGATCGTCATGCCGGACGAGGTTGCCGCGATCGTCGAGCACGGAGCGGATGCGTGGAAACCCTTCCTGAAACACTATTCCCCCTTCATCCTCGGGTGTATCCGGCGCTTCGCGCGCGACTACGACGAACGGATGGAAATCTACGTTCACGTCTGTCGCCGCCTTCAAGCTGATGATTGCCGGCGCATCCGTCAATTCAGGGGCCGAGGTGTTGGAGGGAACTGTAAGTTCAGCACGTGGCTCGCAGCAGTCACTTTCAACGTGGCGAGGGAGTGGATCCGATCGACCCGTGGCAGGAAGAGAATGTTCCGGGCCGTTCGGGATCTCGACCGTATCGATCGTCTGATCTTCAGATACTACTTCTGGGAAGGGTATGGAGTCAGCGAGATCGCGTCGTGCCTACGGACCAAGCACTTCGAGGTGCTCTCTACCGCCCAGGTCATGGAACGGTTGGCAGCAGCCGAGAGCCGCCTCAGTAGTGACCACAGATGGAGACTTCTCACCGGACTGTTGAGATCTTCTCCTCCCATGTCGATAGACCGACCTCGCTCACTCGTGCGTGAGGATGTGCCTTTCGAGCTCCCCGATGTGAGTTCAGATCCCGAGGCTCACGCGAGTCGTGCCGCGGCTCAAACTGCGCTGCAAGGCTTGCTCGAGGCTCTCCCGGAGCAGGAACGCTTGGCATTACAGCTCAAGTTTGGACGCGGGCTCTCTGCTCGAGCGGTGGCGGAGGCTCTGGGGATTCGCAACTACAAGCGCATCTACGAGATCCAGGGTCGCGCCCTCGCGCGCCTCGCGGCCGGGTTGAGGGAACGGGGAATAGAACTGGAAGATTTCGGTGCAGGTTGTCAACCAATGGACCTTTTCCGATGATCTGGCGAAAGAGATCCTCGACTCGGTGCCCATCGCAAGACGAGCTCTTGACTTCATTTCTGGGCGGGCCCGATCGATACGAAAATCACCGACATGGTTGTGAGGCCTGCTCTCGTTCCTGGACGGATGTGCAGCACATCGCTTGGCAGCTCGCTGACACCTTCTCCGGGGATTCGCAGGACCACGACCCCAAGGACGGGGCGTGTCCCGATGTTGCCGCCTGGGCCGCTTTGGCGGATGGACGAGTTCCGGATTGGGCGCGTGTGGCTCTCGTCGAGCACATGGCCGAGTGCGATGACTGTTCGATTCTGTGGAGCTACATGGTTGACCTCGAGAGCCATGCTGAAGAGGGCGCGGGACCGGCGGTTGAGTTGGAGGGATCATCCACGGATGAGCATGGCCGTTCGTCGAGGACGATGCCCTTGCTAGTTGCCGCAGCCGGTTTTGCGGCCTTGTTGGTATACGTGATTTTTCCTCCGCCCGCTATCGAAAGCGGGGGCGCAGAGAGATGGCGAGGCCCGGCACCGCTTCTGGACTCCGAGGTGCGGTGGTCGGTCGAGACGGACCCGCCCTTCATTCAGTGGCAGGCTTGGCCCGGAGCCGACAGCTACCGGCTGCGGATCTGGGACTTCGAAGGAAATCTACTCATCGACCACTATCTCGAAAACTCCTCCCTTGGCTGGCAGCTCCGTATCGACGACCCGCATCCTGGCACCCTCTACTGGTTGGTGGAGGCCCTTGAGAGTGGGCGCGTCGTTGCCACGGGGGAAATCGGAGTGCTCACGATCCCGAACATTGACCTGCCCAGACCCCCTGATCCTCGATGAGCTATGAGCCCGTGGGGAGGATGGGCCCTTTTCCGAACCGTGCGTTGCGAATCGTGTTCACGGGACTCCTTGTCCTTGCCTGCCTGTCGGCGGATGGTGGCGGTGGGCGTCCCGGTGCTCCACTAGGTCCGCCAACCTCCGCGCCGCCCATGGATTCGCAGGATTCCCTGCGTCTGATCCATCTGGCCCTGGAGCGCGGCCACAGCCGCAGGGCCATGGCGGGATTCGCGCAACGCTTGTCATCCCATCCCGCTGACATCCAAGCAGCTTTGGGTATCGTCGAAGCTGCCTCCAGAGTCGGGGCGAATCACTGGCTTGCCGACTATCTAAAGGCTCTCCGGCGCAGAACTCCCACTGCCGCCGTTTGGCTCGCCACCGCGGAGATGGCATATCGGCGAGGTGACCTCGGTCGAGGGATCCGGGCTGCAAGACGAGCAAATCGAAACCGACCGGACGAACCCGTGATCGCCTACTCCTACGCTGCAGGCAAGGCTGCCGCGGGAGACCTCTTGGGTGCTCTGGCCTTGGTAGGTGACAGCGTTCTCGACGGAACTGGGGTTCTCACATCGACGTCTGTGAGAGGGCGGGCCGCTCGACTCGATGCGCTGGTCGACCCACTGGGAAGGGGTCTACGGTCAGCCTTCTCCGCCTGGACTGAAAGCCGACGCCAGGGCGAGCCACTCGGGCAGGTCAGGTCCCTTCTTCTCCTGTCGATGATCGGTCGAGTTGCCGGAGACGAGAAGGGCTCACTGGGTTTCGCACGCCAGGCGCTGCAGATTGCCATAGCCAGTGGAGATCCGTCCGCGGCGGGAATGGCTTTGATGGGTCTCGGCCAGGTGGGGCAGTCCCCGCCCGAGCTCCGACTGTCTCGACTCATCGCTGCCTGCCACGGGCTCTGGGATCTTGGTCCCAGTGCCCGCGCCGACTGCCAGCTCCTGGGCATGAAGGCCGCGTGGGACGCCGGGCGGGTCGAATTGGGTTTGGGCTTGTTTCGCTCGGTGGCGACACAGGTCAGTCGGAACCCGATCCTGGAGCTCGAGCTCGCGGCCCAATCACTTTCCCTGCTGCAGGGTGCTGGACGGTTGTCCGAGGCCGCGCAGGTGTCAGCGTTGGGTGCGCAGGCCGCGCGCAGGTTGTATCAACCCAGGCTCCAGGCCCACTACCTGATTCGACTCGCCGGTTTGCGGCGGATCCTGGGTGACCTAGTCGGTGCGGACCGAGCCGCACGGCAGGCCATCGAGGTAGCGCCCGAGGGGGAAGTGACCCTTCTGGCCCGCGCGTTCGGCGAGAGAGCCGAGGTTGCCTGGGCGATGGGGCATGAGGTGCTGGCCGCGCAGCTCTTCGCTCACGCCGAGGAGCTCTCATTCTCAAATCCTGATCCGCTGGTTGCGGCGCGCCGGGTGAGGTATGCCGTCGATGGCGCAGACACGACTGACGATGAGGCCACACTCCTGGATGCATCCCTGAATGCTGAGCTTCCGAGCGGCTCCAGTAGTACGCCGGCGAGGATTGTCGGGCTTGCCAGCAGGGGGCACTTGCGCGAGGCGCGGGGGGACCTCGAGGGAGCCTGGAGAGACTACCGGGCGGCGCTGGAGATGTTCTCCGCTTGGTTGGACGAGATCGAAGACCCGATCGTCCGCACTCACCTCGTGGATACCTGGCGCCAGATGAGTCGCAGGGCGGCCACTGTTGCCCTCGGCCTGGGACAGGCCTCTTGGGCTCTTGATGCCATCGAGCTCGGCAGGCGGATACCGGGTGCGCAGCAGGTGGGCTCTTCCTGGAGTGAGCTGGCTGGGCATCTCCCGGACGGCACCATTGTTGTAACGTTTGTGGTGGGTCCCCAACAGGTCTGGGCGATCGTTCTCCGCGGGGGTGATTTGCGCGCCGCTCTTCTGCCCATAGAGCCGGAAACTCTGCGCGATCAGGCTGGGCTGTGGCGAACGGTTGCCTCGAACCGCGCCCCTGATGATCTCTGGCGGCGCATAGGAGAGCGGTTGTCTGCCGTCCTGATCGGTCCCCTCGAACGTCTCGGTTACCTGGCAGGGGCTGAAGTCATCTACGTTGTGCCCGATGACGTCCTGCATCTGATCCCCCTGGCGTCTCTACCACGGGCTGGCTTCAGAGACGAGGTGTACGGCGATCGCTATGTCTGGGCCCGGATTCCATCGCTCTCGGCGCTCGACGCAGCCTGGCATCAGCGCCCGCGCCGCGGCTCATTGGTTGCGTTCGGACAAGATGGTGGAACAGACACCATTGCCGAATTGAGAGCCGCCCTCGGGGACAGGCTCGGATCGTTCTTGCTCGGCCCCCGCGCGAGCGAGAACGCATTACGCAAAGCAGCCCGGGAGGCGGCGATACTGCACTTCGCCGGACACGCGGTTGTTCCGAGCGCTGATCTGACAGGAGGAGGTTTGAAGCTGCGCGCCGACAGTATCGCGGACGGACGCCTCTCCGTCGGAGAAATACTCGAGCTCGATGTGCGGGGAGCGTCCGTAGTCTTGCTTGGGTGTGATACTGCGACCCGGCCCGTGAGCCCCGTCCACGGTTCGGGTACGGGAGAGCTCTTGAGCCTGAGCGAAGCGTTCCTGCTGGCCGGGGCGCGCAGTGTTGTCGGCAATCTGTGGCCTGTGACAGAGCAGGTGGGACGACGACTTGCAGTTTCGTTCTACGCGCACGGAGGGCCCATGGAGGGTGCGAAGAGTCTCGCCTTGGCCCGCCGGGAGCTGCGCCGGCGCTGGCCGGATCGGCCCGACTGGTGGGCAGGCGCCGTTTGGGCGGGGTTTGCCGGACCCGCCGTCGCCGCAGGGCTCGAGTAGCGCTCGAGTAGGCCGCGAGACCGTCGCGGACTCCTAGCCTGAACTTCTCAACGGTTCGCGGCTGCGCTGACGCAATGGCACGCGATGGCTGCGTTGCGCTTGATTCGAGTGCTCGACGTACTGCACGAGTACGCCTGCGCACTCGAACCTGCGCGCGCCTTGCCCTCACGACCCTTGCGCCCGCTCGCTTCACGAACCGTTGAGAAGTCCAGGGCTAGCCAGGTCAATTTCCTCACCGCCGGTGGAGTGCCCTGTATCCTCTTGGTGATGTGCGCGCTGAGAGGTGATAATAGGGACTCCGATCGGAGAGGCTCCCCATCCTCTAGCTTCTGCAGTCCAGGTGCATCCACCATGAGGGTCGGACGATGAAACGACAGGTCATCAGGGCGCTCAAGAGCCTCGGCAAGCTGGTTTTCTTCATTTCCGCCTGCGTCGCTGGCTACTACGCCTACGCCTATTACACGGCGGAAGAAATGGAAGAGGGGCTGGGCGAGTTGCCCATTGCAGTGGCTGAGGTTCGCGACATCACGGTGAGCGTGTCGGCCACCGGGGTGCTCGAGCCCATCAAGGTCGTCGAGGTGAAGTCCAGGGCGTCGGGTGAGATCCTGCAGATGCCGGTGGAGATGGGTGACATCGTGGAGCGTGGCCAGCTTCTCGTTCAGGTCGATACCCGCATTCTCGATCAGGAGTACAAGCAGGCCGATGCCGATCTGCAGTCTGCCATCACCCGCAAGGAGATCGCCGAGCGCCAGTACCTGCGTGCCCAGGACCTGCACCAGCAGGATCTGATCTCGGAAAACGATCTCGAGGCCAGCGAGCAAAACGCCACCAACGCCCAGGCGACTCTACTGCGCTCGGAGGCGTCTTTGCAGCTCGCGCAGGAGCGGCTCGAAGATGCCACGGTGACGGCGCCGATCAGCGGAACCATCATCAGCAAGGCAGTCGAGGAGGGGGTGATCATTACCTCGAGCACGTCGAATGTGTCGGGTGGCACGACGCTGGTGCAGATGGCCGACCTGTCGCGGCTGCAGATCCGCACGCTGGTGGACGAGATCGACATCGGCAAGGTTTTAGCCGGGCTCGAGGTCGAGAGCACCGTCGAGGCCTTTCCCAACCGCATGTTCACCGGCGCGGTGATGAAAATCGAACCGCAGGCCGTGGTGCAGCAGTCGGTGACGACCTTTCCCGTGCTGTCGTTCGTCGACAACAGCGACGGGATGCTGCTGCCCGGCATGAACGCCGACGTCCACATCATCGTGCACCGGCGTCCCGGAGTGCTGAGCGTGCCCAATGAGGCAGTGAAAACGCCCGAAGATGCTGCCCAGATCGTGGCCATGTTCGAGGCCGACATGGCGGCGGCGAGCGAGGAAGGGCTGGCCGCCGGACCCGAGCCGTCGGATCGTTCTGGAGCCGAGGTGGGTGG
>SDBT01008825.1_pt1 | contig 16414 bp, 15 predicted proteins | sample 2277101 | NCBI WGS metagenome assembly SDBT01 (sample SAMN10404973, study PRJNA504765) | marine sediment metagenome | isolation source: marine sediment core GS10_PC15, 103 cmbsf | place: Arctic Ocean: Southern Knipovich Ridge | collected 2010 | reverse complement strand
TACCCCGGGAGTATAGACTACAGCTAAATCGTGCATATTTTTTACTTCAGTCTTGCTTATTACTTCAATCTTTCCTCTGTTCTCTTCGTGCAGCTTCAAGGCCTCTTCGTAAATGTTCATTTATTATGATCTCTTTTTAAAGTGTTGTGCTACTTCATATTTCAAATATTTTACTTATTAATATTCGATAGGAAAGGTCACATGCATGACCAATTTATTTTAAGTCAAAGTGTAAACACTACTCGAAATTAGTACATATCATTTTTGATTTACCAACTGAGAAGCTGCTTCCTGATCAACCATTATGGTTACATCATTATGAAGTTGAAGAACGCTTGCCGGCACCTTAGTAGTAATAGGACTATTTATTGTTCTTTCAATAACCCGGGCTTTTCTTTTGCCGTTAGCCAGCAAAATAATTTTTCTTGCCTGCATAATAGTCCCTATCCCCATAGTGATGGCTTTTTTGGGCACTTCCTGAGCGGTATTAAAAAAACGCGAATTCGCCCGAATTGTTTTAGCAGTCAAGTTTACTAAATGAGTTTGGGTATTCAAACTGATGTCCGGTTCATTAAAACCTATATGACCATTGTCACCAATCCCTAAAATTTGCAAATCAATTCCTCCGCTTTTTTTAATTAAAGCTTCGTATTGTTTGCATTCCTTATCTATATTTTCCGTAATTCCATTTAATAAATGCACATTTTCTTTTTTAAGGTTAATATGTTTAAATAAAATATTCCACATAAAAAAGTAATAACTTTGGGGGTGTTCTGGAGATAAGCCATAATATTCATCCAAATTAAAGGTAGCTACTTTAGAAAAATCTAGTTCGCCTTTCTGAAATTTCCGAATAAGTTCCTGATACACACCAATTGGTGTACTGCCTGTAGCTAGACCTAAAACAGAATTTTTTTTGTTTATAATTTGCTCAGTAATTAACTGAGCAGTCTTGGAACTTAACTCACGGTAATCTCTTACTATAGTAACTTTCATATCTATTTTCTCCTGTAAACTACCTCACCTGCTACTATAGTTAGTTCGGTTTCTAAGTTTTTATTTAAAATAACTATATCGGCATCTTTGCCAGGTTCCAAACTCCCTTTTCTATCATCTATCCCAAGGCACTTCGCTGGATTAAAACTTGCCATTTGAACTGCTTTCATCAAAGAAACCCCTACTTTAGTCACCAAATTCCGAACAGCTTTATCCATAGTTAAAACACTACCTGCTAAAGTACCGTTTTTTAATCTGGCTTGACCCTTAGTTACTGTAACTTCTCGCCCACTTACGTAATAAATTCCTTCCGATATATTAGTTGCCTTCATAGCATCAGTGATTAACACAATTTTTTCGCTTTCCTTGACTTGAATTAATATTTTTATAACCACGGGGTGGATATGTATACCATCAGCAATAACTTCTACTGTTAATTCTGGAGAAGTTAAAGCCGCTCCTACCACACCCGGCTCCCTATGGTGCAGTCCTCTCATCGCATTAAAAGTATGGGTAACATGAGATAAGCCAGCTTGAATACCTTCTTGCACTTGCTTATAAGTAGCATTAGAATGTCCAACCGAAACAATAATACCTTGTTTATGTAACCAACGAATAAAATCAATTGCCCCTGGCATTTCTGGCGCAATAGTTACCAAACGAATTATATTGCCCGAAGCTTGATTAAATTCTAAGAATTCCTCAATAGATATTTTTTTAATATCTTCTTCTATTTGAGCCCCTTTTTTTTCAGGATTAATATAAGGGCCTTCCAAATGTATCCCTAAAATTTCAGCTGCTCCAGTACCTTTTGACTTTGCTTCATGGATACTTTTAAGACTTTTTATAATTTTATCTTTAGCCATTGTCGCTATCGTGGGAAGAAATGCTGTAGTGCCAAAACGAGAATGAGTAATAGCAATTTGTTTTATAGCTTCATATTCCCCATCCGTAACATCTGATCCACCTCCGCCATGAATATGCATATCAATATACCCGGGAACTATAAATTTATTTTTACCTTCAATGACTTCTGCTCCTGTCAATGTAACAGTACTTAGCTCTTCTTTGTTTACTATTTCTCTAATTCTTCCTTTTTCTACAACGACAGCCTTACCACTGACCGAGTGAAATGGAGTGATAATTGTACCATTTATTATAATAATTCTTTTGTTTTTATTAATCATTTTATTCTCCTCTTCTTGTTAATATAATCTATGGTAAAGTAGGCAAACTTGCAGCAGCAATGGATTGGCCTACTCTCCTAATAGATTCATCAGGAAGGTGTAAAGAAATATTTTCAAATAATTCTGGAAATTCTTCTTTTAGCACCTGCTCTGCTTTTTGTAGAATTATGTGACCGCCCTCTCCTGAAGTAACTCGACCCAATATTAATGCATGTTCTATATCATAAAAATCTGCATAATGTGCAATAGCATATCCTAAATATACCCCAATTGTTTCAAAAATTTTTACCGCTCTATTATCCCCTTTAGTCAGTAATTCTTGAACAAATTTTAATTTTTCAGCAGGAGTTTGTTTTTCGTCTAAAGCAATCCCGGCTATTTTAGCAAGTCTTATAACGGCTGCTTGTGATAAATATTGAACTCCACATCCACGTTCCTTAGAATATACATCGATGGGCGCCTGTTCATTGAAATCAATAGGCACAAAAGCTAATTCATTTAATCTAGTAGTAATATTCCCCTCTCTATTTACATAACCTCCTGCTTCACTAGTTCCCAGAGCAATGCCTAATACTAAATTAACTTTATACGACATAGACCCGGCTAAAGCTGTAACCTCTCCATCATTGATCACTTCAAGAGGAACACCCCATTCTTTTTGTATATCTAAAAACATATTTTTTACGCTTTTTTCAAAAAGATCAGGGGAAATTCCACGAAATATTGAAGCACCCATTACACGATTATTTATATAAACCCCTGCAGCACTTCCTCCTATAGCATCAATGCGGGGCAAGTGAGCCGCAGCATGATGTAACATAGACATAATTTCGTGGTACTGGTAATCTGGATTAGTTTGTACGCTAGGGTTCCATACTACTTCTTCACTAAAAACTGCTTTACCATCTATTACCGCACTTACTTTTCTATCACTTGCTCCGAGATCAAAACCGATACGACATCCTTTAAGTTGTCTATTTAAAAGAATGGATTTTCCTTTAACAGGAGGTACTTGTTCGGCATTAGTGGCTACTACAGAAAAAGGTTTTCCATATATGCGAGACATAGAATTTGCATCAAAAAAACGTTTCCCTTCTTGAGAATATAATTTATTAATATATTCTCCAATTTTCTTTGGACCGCCTACAAATATTTTATATCCACCATAAGCCCATAAGAGTGTCTTTATTAACTGTTCTACATAAAAATAATTAAGAGAAAATGATTTAGATTTATCAGAAAAAATCTGCGTTTTATAAACTGAAGAAGAGTGATCATCTTGCTCTAAGCCAATCACCAAAGGAACCTTTTCCCCAGAGGAACATACAGCATCAAGAAAATTATGATTACATAAAACAGCAGGTCGAAAGCCATCATCAAACGGAAGAACCACTCCTGGTTCTATCAAGGAAATTGAATTATAAATCATAAACTTACTCACATCCTTTCTTTACAAATATAGCTCCAAAAAATATTTTGTATCTAATATATTTTTTCTTTAATTTAGAGAGTAGTAGGGGGGGGGACGACTTCGCCTTTTTTACCTGGGGCTTCAATCCCCAGGTGTTCTCTATTCACCGAAGGAAGTCCAGCAAGAAAATACATAATTTCCATTGCATCCTCTACTTATTGAGCAATATTTATCTCTTGAAACTCACCTTAATATTTTCTAAATTATTTATTCAAAAAGAGATATTGCTTATAGGATTGGTAAAGCACAGCAGTTATTTATCTACATAAAATTGAAGAACGGATACTGGTATTCCAGTAGTAATAGGCTCATTCAATGCTTGAATAATAACACTGATCTTTCAACTTATGTTTTAATCTAAGATAATATTATCTCGCTTAAAAGCACCACTCTAATACCAAAAAAATTCATGCCTATATATTTCTATAAAAATGCTATTACAATAAATTACGAAGATAATCTAATGATTCTTTATTATATTTTTTTGCATCTTTATAGGATCCTAATTCTAGTGACAAAAACCCATTATATCCAATACTTTTAAGTACAGCAATTATTTCTTCCCAATCTAATATTCCTTGTCCAATGGGAAAGTTATGAGTTATTAAACCATCTGTATCTCTTGCATGGATATGAAATACTTTGGATCCCAATTTTTTTAGACTTATAGGTGGATATTCTCTTTGCATATATTGCATACCGGTATCATAATTCATACCTAAATATTCACTATCTACCTGATCAAATAAACGTAGAAAAGCATCAGTAGTTCCAACTATTACGTGCGGATGTCCTTCTAAAACAAATTTAATATCATAACTCTCTGCTATTTTAGTACATTGCCTGATAGAATCTACATAGTTATCCCAAGTTGCTTCCCAATCCATATCATGGGGAAAATCGAATTTTAATTTTGGAGAAAAATAGTTAATACCTTTTACATTTGGATGGATATATGAAGGGGGATAATCTACGGGTGCTTTCAATCCGGGTATCCAATGAGAAACTGTATTAATAATCTTTGATTCAAGTTTTTTAGTTATCTTCACTCCTTCTTCAAAATCCCTTAAGGCAATTTGTTTTTCTTCTTTGTTAAAAGAGGTTAAACCTTCTATCATATGTGCATAAACCACAAATTCTGACATAACCATATCATATTTGTTAAATTGAGATTTAATTTTATCTATTCTATCATCTGTAAAATAATTATCCATTTGCTCTCTAGAAGATACGATCAATTCACAACCATCAAAACCTAACTCTCCAATAATTTCAATTGCTTCTTCAAAAGGCGGGCCATACTTTGGAGTAAAATTAAATGCTGCACACCCAATTTTCATAATTAGACACCTCTGCTTTCTTCTTAATATTAAATTTAAAGATACTTTTTTAAATAATTTAAACCTTTTATAAAATCATTTTCCGGCATATCCGTACTTTCCCTTTCCATAGTTAAGAACCCATCATAACCTATTTCTTTGAGTGCTTTTAGATATTCTTCCCAGTTAACTTGTCCTTCACCAATTACTGTTTCTGCATGTGAACCATCGTCATTTCTTATGCCATCTTTAGCATGAGTATGAATAATGTAATTTTTAAATTCTTTTACTCCATCAATAGGATTGTCTCCCATCATAACAATATTTCCCGGATCATAATTTATTTTTAGGTGGTCACTATTTACATTTTCTATCATCTTCCTTAAAGTAGCATTATTATTAACCAGACATTTACCACCAGGTTCGACAGCAACATATCCCCCTACCTTTTCTGCGTGTTCACATAGGATACGTAAAGCATTTAAAAAAGTATTCCATCCTTCACCTTCAGAATATTCTTCGGGAAAATGACCACTTTCAGTTGTTACTATTGGCACCCCGATATCTACTCCAAAATCAAGTATTTCTTTGAATTTATTTATTCTATCTTGTATGTTGCCTTGATTGACAAAATCCATATGTCCACAAAGAGCACTAATAATCAAATTATTCTCTTCTATTTTTCCCAGTAATTGCTTTTTTTTATCAATTGTTAAATTCTCAGGATCAAAAATACCACCTATATTCCAAAGCTGTATCCCTTTGACTCCTATTCGCTTACACGCGCTAATACTTTCATTGAAATCTTTTTTCAAATTTGGCAAAAACAGTCCAATTTTCATAAGAGATTCCTCCTTAAAATATTATTTCTCTACCAGACTTCGCAGACTGGTTTGCAGCTAAACATATCTCGAGTGATTTATACCCTGTTTCAATGGGGGCAACCGGTGCCCTATCGTTTTTAATTGCGTCAATAAAATCAGCAACAATTTCGAAATGAGTATCTTTATTGGTTACAATTTTTTCTAAAACATAACTTTTTTCATCTTGAGACTGTTCATTGATATAGTAAAATTTATCTTGACATTCTCCTTTAACTGATAAATCTAAAAATGCAGTTACGTTTTCTGTTACAACCCACATATCAGAAATCCAATTATTTGGAATAGCTCCGTTGGTAACATTCAAACTTGCGAAAGCACCATTTTTAAACTCCATATTTACCACACACATATCTTCTGATGTGAAATTTTCTACATTATTGTAGAATAAAGTGTTCATATTACAATATACCTTCTTAACATCTCCAAAAATATATCTGCAAAGGTCTATGGTATGTATTGCCTGTTCGGTTAATTGTCCACCACTTTTATCTTTTTCTCTCCACCATGGTGAATGAAGGCTATTTGCATAATACCTTGCTTGAATCATTCCTGGTTTACCAGCTTTTTTTGTGTTTATCAATTTTCTCATTTTCTGTACAGAATCAAATAATCTCTGATTGAAACCAACCTGGCTTTTTACTCCACTTTTCTCAATAACATCCACCATTGCCTTGGCTTCCTTTAAATTTAAGGCTATAGGTTTTTCTATAAAAATATGCAGCCCTTTTTTCGCACATAGTTCTACTTCATCAGTATGAGCAAATGGTGGCAAACAAATAAATACAGCATCTAAGTTGTTTTCTTTTTCAAGCATTTCATGATAATCAATATAACCCTTGCACCCATAATTATTGGTAACTTCATTTAAGTTCTTCTCACTAATATCACTTACTGCTTGAATTTTTACTCCCGGAATCTTTGCTAAACTTTTAAGATGATGACCTCTTGCAATCCCGCCAATTCCAATAAAACTAACATTAATACTCTTCAAAATACATCCTCCTCGTATATTATAGTTAAAATTTATTCTTTAAGTTTATCACATGATCAATTTTCATAAGTATCTAGAAAATTCTCATTTAATTTTCCCTTGACATTTTACCCTATTCCTTAATTAATTTATCTTCCATTATGTTTTGCTGTTTCAATTAGCACCTGTGTTGCTGAATTAAAATCCTAAATCCCGAAGAAACTTTAAATTATATTTGGCTCCTTCAATAACTTTCCCTTTTTCCTGCGGGATTTCTATTATATAGTTACCTGTATACCCGATTTCTTCAAGTTTATTTTTAATTCTTCCATAATCCACTCGGCCTTTTCCAATATTAACTGTTAATTTTGTGTTCCAGATTGAAAAATCACCAGTGACTACACTGAGAGGAGTACTTTTACCAGCTCTCTTACCATCTTTAATATCTTTTAAATGAACGCAGGCAATCCTCTTACCTAGTTTAGAAATTTCTTCATAAGGTTCTAAATCAATAAAAAGTTGATTTCCCACATCATAATAGACTTTGAGATTGTCAGATTTAAAATGATCAATAACTTCCACTAGATCCTCGGCAGTATAAAGTACTTTTTGGCAAACATTTTCTAAACACAAGGTAACTCCACTTTCTTCTGCTTTTTTTATCACATTCGTATTCTCTAGTAATTTTATTAAATTGGCTTTTGCTTGTTGCTTTGTTAATTCTTTTGGATGACCTACAGGAATCAAAAAATATTTAGTACCAATTAATTCTGCCCAATTCAATGCATCAAGGATAATCTTGATGCCTTGAATTTGTTCTTCCTGGTTAGAACTAGCCAAACTGTAACACCACAAAACACCAAGACACATTGTTTCAAAGCCAATATTTAGTGCTTCAGACATATTTTTAATGTTTTCTATTTTTTTATCCCATTCCAACTTTGCTTCATTCCATTTTTTACCTTCACTAATCTCTTTCAATCCAATATCAATCTCATAATTATCAAAACCCAATTCATCAGCAATTTTAATTGCTTTATTTAAATCAAAATCATTTCTTAAAACCATTTCATTAACGCCAATTTTCATATTAAATCTCCTTCTCTATAATTTAGATCAAACTAATAAAATTTACTTAAAATATTATTCTTATTTTAAAAAAATTGTTTTATTTTCCATAGATGATTTATAAATAGCAGAAATAATCTCTACTGCTTTTTTTCCATCCAAACCTGAAGCCAATTCTATTTCCTTATCTTTAACTATCCTATCAACAAAATACTTTACACATAATATGTGTCCATCATTTAAGTCACTTACCTGATTTTTTTTAATATCGGGGTTAAAAGTGCCTTGAAGTAAATCATTATTTATGTATACTTCAAATTCAGTATTCGGATAACCATAAATTATTCTTCCTTTAGTTCCACAAATCTCAAATCCCATCATATCGGGAGTACTACTCCAGCTACATTCCACCACTCCAATAGCTCTATTCTCAAATTCCAATAATGAAGCAACATTATCTTCAACCTCAATATTTTTAACAAGAGTCCTAACTAAACTAGTTACACATTTTACTTCCCCAATCATCCATCTTAAGGCATCAATATTATGAACACCTAAATCTAGGAGTGCTCCACCTCTTGATTTTCCTTTTTCAAAGAACCACTTTCCTGTAGGAGACCAATTTTCAGGCCCACCATGAGCCCATTTTGTCCTTACGCTAAAGATTTTCCCTATAACCTCATTAGATAACAATTCCTTAATTTTTACCATGGCAAGATTAAATCTCAAAGGGAATTCAACCATTAATTTAACATTATTATTTTTGCATGCCTCAATCATTCTATCTGCTGAATCTATTGATGCAGTCATGGGTTTCTCGCATAGCACATGACAACCATGTTCAGCAGCATATATCGTAGCATCTTCATGCAAGTAATTGGGAAGACAAATACTTACAGCATCTAAATCTTCTGACTGGAGCATTTCTTTATAATCTGCATATATATTCGGAATATTAATAGCTACAGATTCAAGTTTGCTTGTTCCATCAGAAGATATTACTGAGTTCTTTGCCCGTTCCTCCGCTTTATTTTTGTCTATATCTGCAATAGCCACTACTTCAGCATATTCTGATAATTGGTAACCCCTAATATGATATTTTGTTATCGCCCCCGCACCAACAATACCAATCTTCAATTTTTTCATAAATACTACTCCTTTTTTTTGTTATAGATCTTTTTAGCGGAAAAAAGATAGATAAGAATCTTTATTTCCTATAACATTCAATAAAATCAGAATCCAATTTAATATTAACAGTATCTCCTTTTTTAAAAGTCTGGTTTACATTTGATATTTTAAGGTCAACTTTTAAATTGATATTCTCTTTCTGCAAAAATAACCTCATAATAGAGCCAATAAAAGTTGAACCCAAAATATCCATTTTGAAAATATTACTTTTACTATTTATCTCTTCTTTTTGTAAATAAAGGGAAATATTTGAGGTTTTTAAAATTATGACAACTTTATCATTATGTTTCAAAGGTTCTTTAATCTTTAGTGCTTTTAATTCAAATCCCTTGCTTAATAAAATGTCTGCAACCTTCTCATTATTATCAACTTCCTTAACTATTCCTTCAAAAACGTTATTACTTCCAATAAATTCGGCTACAAAAGCGGTCTTTGGTTTATAATATAGATCCATTGGTTCACCTACTTGTTCTATCTGACCTGCATTCATGACTATAATACGATCAGCTAATACAAGCGCCTCTTCTTGGTCGTGTGTAACATAGATTGTTGTAATACCTACTTTTCTTTGAATATTTTTCAATTCAAATCGGACGTTTTCTCTTAATTTTGCATCTAAACCAGTTAATGGTTCATCCATTAATAACACTACTGGATCAATAACTAATGCCCTTGCTACAGAAACTCTCTGTTGCTCTCCACCGCTAAGCTGTCTAGGATATCGCTTTAAAAGATCAGTTATATCTAACATCTTAGTTAATAATTCAATTTTTTCTTTTATATCGCTTTCTTTCTTTTTTCTAACTCTTAATCCATAAGCTATATTTTCAAAAATACTTAAATGAGGGAATAGAGCATATTTTTGAAAAACAAACCCACAATTTCTTTCCCAGGGAGGAATCCGACTTACATTCTTGCCGTTAATTATTATTTCGCCTTTATCCGGAATTTCAAGGCCAGCAATCATCCTTAAAATAGTAGTCTTACCACATCCACTTGGTCCCAATAATGTTACTAATTCACCATCTTTAATATCAAGATTAATACTATCTACGGCTTTCTTTAAACCAAAAGATTTTGACAAATTAGATAATTTTATTTCGGACATTCTGCACACCTCGTGTTTCTTAAATTTATTTCATTAAACAATATATTTAGCTTCAGTAAATCTTTCAGCTATATAAATAACAATAAACGACAATATTAATAAAGGAATACTAGTAGATGCCGTTAATTGTGGAATACTGTAATGCGTGGAATTAAAAATATAAATAGATAATGGCACTGTATCAGCCGAAACCAAATATAATGTCATGATAAAATCATTTGCTGACCTTGCAAATCCAAAAACAATTCCAATTAATACTCCAGGTGAAATTAACGGGAAAATGATTTTAGCAAAAGTTTTAATTGGTTTACTACCTAATGAATAGGCAGCTTCCTCACATTCGTTATCTAATTGTTGTAGGGAAGCAATAATTGGCCTTGAAACAACAGGGATAATAACCATCGCATGTGCAATAATAAGCACTACCAATGGTGGAATTGATCTAAATACTGAACTGTTAAACAACTGTAATAACGCCAAGCCATAAACAGTACCTGGTAATAATATAGGTATAATCACTAACTGATCAAGAATACTTTTGCCCCAAAATTTTCTTTTTGCTATAGCATATGAAACCGGTAAAGATATTGAAAAAGCTAAAATTAATGCTGGTATAGCAATATATAATGTTATTTTCATCGCTTGCAAGATTAAATTTATTCTCATGGTAACCCATTTAAAGGTAAATGACGTTGGTATGGCTGAAATTTTAGCACTAAAAGCAAACAATGTCATCATTATTAATGGTAAAACAATAAATAATACCAAAATAACCGTTACTACTAATAAATAATTATCAAATTTTGATTTATACATATTAATCATATTGCTAAATCCTCTCTCTTCTTGAGGTAAATTCTAATTAATATTTGAGTCCCAAGTGCAATTATTAGCAACAACGTAGCCATTGCAGAAGCGAACGGGATATCGTAAGAAAAACTGATACTTTTTAACATTATCTCAAGAGGAATCATTGCTACTTTCGAAGTCCCTCCCCCTAGGACCAAAGCAACTGCAACTATACCCATAGAAAAACTCATTGTCAACACACTTGCAGCAAATACACCAGACAAAACCAATGGTAGTAAAATCTCTCTAAAAGTATAAAAAGGACTACCGCCAAGAGACAAAGAAGCCTCCGAAATGTCGGGATTAATAGCTTCAAAAGAACTGGCAACAGTTCTTATGTATGTGGGTACAATAATGTAAAATGTTCCTAGAATAACAGCGGGAATATTAAAAATTAGTTTTAAAGAATGTCCAAAAATATTTTTCATAATTTCATTAATAATACCATAAGGCCCCATAAAAATTAATAAGCCATAACAACTTACTACCATTGAAAGATAAATTGGAATGCTTATAAACCATCTTACAATTTTACGATATTTAAAGTTTGGTCTTGTTATAACATATGCCACCGGTATCCCGATAATTGTACTTAAAAGCACGGCACAGAAAGGTATAAATATTGAATTAAACATCATTTTTAAATAATATTGATTAGTAAATAATTTCCGATAGTTTTCTAAAGTATAGTTTACATTTTTCGATCCAAAAATACTTAAAGTCAATTCATTGTTATTAGTAAAACTTTTAAGCAACAAACCTCCAACAGGTAAAAAAATAAATAGGACAAAAAATATAATAAATGGTAAAATTAAAGCAATAATATTCCAGTTAATATTGTTTAATTTTTTATTTAGAGCAAAAACCTGAGTAGCCATAAATATTAACTCCTTTTCCCTAAGATAATAATAATGCTTAAGATTTCTGAAAGCAGTCGTAATGTTTCGACTAGAAGGCTGTTAATATCAGATTTAGCAACACTGAAATTGATACTACGTGGGCTAGCAGATAATCTATGTGCTAGCCCACGACTGTTTTATTTTTTACAATCTAATCCTTTAACCCTTTAGTTCTTTTTTCTAATTCATCTATAAGTAACTCTAGCCTAGTTCTATCGCCTTCAACTATTTCTATCCAATATCCCCAATCAGGAACATAAGCAGTTTCCATTATTTCCTCCACTGAATGGCCAGCTAATCCAATTTCTATAATGGCTTCATTAGTTAATTTAACATTACTATTAACTGCAATGCTTATTCCCAGATTATTCATAATATCACTCTGAGCATATTCACTTAAATACCAATTAATAAATTTAACTGCATTATCTTTATTGGGGGCATTTTTAACTATAGTAATCGAATTTAACATTAACCAGGCACCATCTTCAGGTGGAACAGATTGAATATTTCCTCCTGCCTGTTGAGCTGCAACCATTAGATTCCCCATGGACATTGGCCCAATTGGAGCTTCACCAGTTGCAATAGCTCTTTCCATATCTCCTGGTGTATTTGTAGTCTTTGCAACATTTTCATAGAAACCTAGCAGATATTCCCAAGCTTTTTCTTCGCCATACTTATCCTCCATAACCATCCATGCTCTAAGTGTTGTCTCAGAATTTGGTTCAGTAAGCACCAGTTTGTCCTTATACTTACTATCAATAAGGTCAATCCATTTTTTTGGTGCATCTTCTTTTTTAATATAATCACGATTGTAAGCTATCAGATGTAGATCATATCCCCATATAGCAACATTCTTACTTTTAAACTTGTCATTTATATTTTTGCTGCTAGACATTTCATCCCATGGTATATCTTCAAGAAGTCCCTTACTAGCAAGTAAATAATTAAGGGACGGCAGATTTAGAAAAACATCAGCTTTTGGATTATCCTTTTCAGATAAGATTTTTTGATACATCTGAACGCCTGGTCCAGACATATATTTTACTTCAATTCCTGTTTCATTTTTAAATTCCTTTGCCCATTCGCCAAACCAAAGATCCCAGTTACCGGCCCAACCATATACAACAACTTCTTCTGCAAGGGCATTACCAACGAACACAAATGAAAGTACTACTAACAATATTAAACTTAAATAAAGATTCTTCTTAGACATGTCAATTACCTCCTTGTAATTTTGTCTAAATTTTAAACAGAAACATGCAAAATACCAATCTCTACATGGCATCCCCCCTTCTCTTATAGTTATACTTTGCTGCTTTTTATTTTAGATTACAGATCCAAATTCTCTTTCACTTCAATAATGTTTTACACATGATAGCGGCTCCTATAATACCTATTTTTTTGCCAAATGAAGTACAACAAATATTTATTTTGTTTGAATCATTTTCATTAATTTTATCTAAATTAGGCCTTAACGTTTTCATTATAAATTGCCTAGAAGCCATTACTCCTCCTCCCAATATAAATACATCCGGTTCTAATAACTTATAAATATTATAAATAGCTATTGCAAAATAGTAACAGGACTCTTCAATTATTTTTTTAGCCGATACCTCTCCTTTTATTGCCTCAAAAATAACATCTTTAGCTGCAATTTCATTTTTAATACCTAATACCTTTTTTGCCTTTTTAGCAATTGCATTCGCAGAAAATTCCGTTTCCAAGCAACCAATATTTCCATAGTTGCATCTATTGCAATCTTTTAGTTTAACAATAATATGACCCAGCTCTGATGAAGGGATTAAATAATTGTTGATAATAAGGGCTGATCCAATTCCAGTTCCTATACCTATATAAACCATATTTTTACAATTAGAGAATTTTCCTAAATATTTTTCGGCTAATACAGCAACATTAGCGTCATTTTCAAAAAAATCATTTTACTCAATATTATTATAAGCTTATTTTTATCTTCTTATCTTTACCAAAAGATAATTTTTCCCAATTTCCACAAGATTTAATATTTCTACCATCTTTAATTTCGTTCCAAACCGCTTTTGAAACATACAAGTATTCGAGATTTAACGTATTTTTTATTATTATCAATTTTAAACCATTTTGCTCTAATCTTCCGCAAGTTTTTAATGCTATCTCCACCGCTTCTTTCTCTGTATCTGCAATTATTGGTATTTTAGCGCGGTTTAAGAAAGTACTAGTTATTGCATTGGTGTACATGTCCTTATAATTTATTTTATTTATAAGTTGTCTAGTCGTAACATCTGCTAAGCCAATTCCTAAAGCATTGCCATGGGATTCCCCTGTAATATCAAAAACTATTAGCTTTTTAATCCTGGGTTTCATAATTTCTTTTTCTCCGTTAATATACAGTCTTCCTATTACATTTGTATCAAATCCAGTTCCACTTATATTTTTACCAATCTCCTGAGTTATTACTACATCAAGTTCCTCTATTGGTAACATTGGTATTACTTCTTTAGATATTTTTAATAACTCGCTATCAGATCTAATTATATTCTCTGGTGGAACAAAAGATATTTTCATAGTTTGGTCATAACCATTCTCTAAAATGCCTATACCCTGAATAATGGGAGCCCTTCTAATTATTAATTCTGCGGCTTGAGGAATAACATTTTTCAAACCATAGACTCCCAAGGAATGAATGGACCTTGCTCCTTTTGTCTTACCTAAGCCTATAACTAAAATTTTAGACATTCCGCTCTCCATAATATCACTCTTAAAGTCTGTATGCATTTTAACCCTATTTAGAGCTATAATCCCATCTGCCTGCATTGCATCTTTACTAAAATATATAGGAATTTTATCTTCTATTTCCCCAATTTTTATCGTGCCCATAGATGTAATAATAGGAACTCCCATTTCTTTTTCTGTTATACCATAAGAAGCTAATACTTGCCTTTGCCCCTTACTATTAGCTCCTCCATGACTTCCCATTGCTGGCAAAATAAAAGGCAAAGTATCGAGATTTTTTAATTCAGAAATAACTTCTTTTACAATTAATTTAATATCAGTAATACCCCTACTACCTACAGTTATTCCGATTTTGTTACCTGGTTTTATTCTTTTCTTTAAATCAGATTCTTTAAAGGATTGATGAATGTATTCAGATAAATTGTCTATTTTTGTATTATTAAAATTTTGCTTTATTTTTCTTACCTTAATATCCTCTATCATAAGCTTTCCGCCTCATTTTTTCGTAACACATATCTATAGTATCTCGGTTATTCTATCAATGTTATATTTGCTACTATATAATTCCTTTTTACATCTTTCAATTCTTTATTTGTTATTTTTTGTTATTTATATGCCGCATTAATTTACCAAAATAACTTGCCTCTATTATTATGCTTATATTATATTTATTGCAATAATTTTGTTTATAATTAATAATTTTAAAATAATTTTTATTTTTACATGTTTACTATTTTTTTTCTGGCAAAATCAATAGCCAACTTAATAGCTCCTACCATACTTTCTTCGTTAGCTCTCCCCTCTCCAGCTTTATCAAAAGCGACTCCATGATCAACCGAAGTTCGAATAATCGGTAATCCTACAGTAATATTTACTCCACTTATTGTTAACCACTTATCAGCTTCTCTATTATATTTAAATCCAATAACCTTCATAGGAATATGCCCTTGATCATGATACATAACTACTGCAATATCATATTGTCCCCCTATAACCTTAGAAAAAATAGTATCTGGAGGAATAGGGCCTTCAGCATTTATTTCTTCTCTTTTAGCTTGATCTGTAGCAGGAATTATTTCTTTAATTTCTTCATTACCAAAAAGTCCGCCCTCTCCAGCATGGGGGTTGAGTCCGGCTACCCCAATTTTTGGATTTTTAATTCCCAAATCTTTCAATGCTTTATCCGCCAAATGAATAACCGTTAAAACTCTCTCCTTTTTTACTAAATCACATGCCTGGCGTAAGGAAACATGTGTAGAGACATGAATTACTCTTAAATTATTATATGCTAACATCATGGCATAATTCTTTGTTTTAGTAAGGGATGCAAATATCTCAGTATGTCCTGCATGAGGTGACCCAGCCGCTTTAATAGCTTCTTTATGAATAGGGCCGGTTACTACCGCATCTACTAAACCTTTTGTAGCTAAATCAATCCCTTTGTAAATGTAATCCAATGATGCCTGGCCTGCTTTAGCGCTTACTTTTCCATAATTAAATTCATCGAGTTTTATATTGTCCAAATCTATAAGATCTATTATTCCGAATTCTCCTTTTATATCTTCTGTCTTTTTAATAACGTTCAACTTTAAATTTGAAGGAATAAATTTTAGTGCATCATCTATAACACATTTATTTCCAATAACTATTGGTTTTGATTTTTTATAAATCTCTTTTTTACTTAAAGCTTTAACTATAATCTCTGCTCCTATACCTGCTGGATCTCCCATAGTAATACCAAT
>SDBT01008823.1_pt1 | contig 16419 bp, 13 predicted proteins | sample 2277101 | NCBI WGS metagenome assembly SDBT01 (sample SAMN10404973, study PRJNA504765) | marine sediment metagenome | isolation source: marine sediment core GS10_PC15, 103 cmbsf | place: Arctic Ocean: Southern Knipovich Ridge | collected 2010 | reverse complement strand
TACACCTTTTTATTATATTTTTACAATCCTTCTCTTGTTATTTGTCTTATTACTAACAAAAGAAAGTATTATTAATATATAATATTTTTTCTTCTAACTACCCCATTAAAGTTTACACTAACATGACATTTAACATGAATTATACTATTTATCATCTATCAATTCTTTTGTTATTTTTTTCCACTACCTTGTTTCATGTATGGTTTTTAAACAACTTTATGTGCTTAAGGTATCTATCTTTTGAAACACACACTTTGGATTAGGATAGAAATTTAAAATATTAACAACATATCTAATTTCTTTTTATTAAGATGATTCCTCATAAAACCGGTGCTTCTTTTAATAAAAATGGCTTTAATCATCAAAACACGGCCTTATGCCTAAGATTAATTATATCTTTAAGATTTTTTTATAAATATCAATTATATGTTCTGCGCTTTTATCCCAGCTAAGTTTTTCAATAATGGTACTATAACCTGCATTACCTATTTTTTCAGCCCTTTTATTATTTTCACACAATAACATAATCTTATTATACAATTCCTGTACATCTTTTGGTGGTATAAGCATCCCATTTTTGTTATTAACAATAATCTCCGGAATACCACCTACCCGAGTTGCAATTACAGGTCGTCTGCATGCCATTGCCTCAACAACAGCATTAGGTAATCCTTCAGAATGTGAAGGTAAAACAAATATATCACAAGCGCTAAGCCATTTACTTATTTCTTTATGTAAGACTCTTCCAATAAATTCAACCCTATGGTTTATTTTATTAGTCGTGCAATAATTTTTTGCACTATTAAGTGCTTTGCCGCTACCTACTAAAAATAGTTTAACGTTTTTATCGTCTTTGTTTATTTTTATAAAGACTTTTAATAGTTCCCATATTCCTTTAGATGTTGCAATATTGCCGACAAACATAACAATTTTTTCCTGCGCTGAAATATTATACTTTTTCCGTATAGTTTCTCTGTGTCTTATGTCGTAATAAACATCCTTAATATCTATTCCCATATAAACAACATCAATGGGGTATTTGGGCTTGCCTAATATCTCTGCTTTGTGCTTTAATGATTTACTTACAGATATAATTCTATCGCTTTCATTTATAACTTTTCTGGTTAAAAATTTACTGTACATATCGTAATTTGGATATGCATTGATATCACTGCCCATGAGATTACAAACTATAGGCACATTAATAATTTTTTTTAAAAATAGCCCAACAAAGCCAGAAGGAGTAGCCCAATGTGCATGAATGATATCTGGATTAAAATCATCAATAAGAGGTAGGAGTTTATTATAAATATTTTTTGCTAATAGATATGTAGAAATAGAATGACCATACTTGCCAGGAATTCTTCTATATCTTACAAAGTGTATTTTAATTCCTTCATATTTCATATTCTCTGGGAAGCTTTTGTATTCATTGTATTTCCATAAAAAAGATAGAGGAATTGGACAAAAAACTTTTACCTCACAATCATGTTTAGCCAAAGCTTTTACTAGGCTATGCACAAAAATACCCGCATTTAGGTTTAATGGATTAGGATATGAAGTTGAAATTATAAGAATTCTTATTTTTTTTGGCATGCAAACTGGTATCCTTTTTTATATTAATTTTACTAAAGAATTGAGTTTAGCCTTGAACTAATGGTAGAATAATTACCTTAACTGGGTTTTGCTTTGTCTAATTTTAAGCATAACTAAAGTTTTAATCCCTCAATAAAATATTTTTTTATAATTAAATAATCACTGGTAAGCCCATGACATTCTGCCCTTTGATTTAAGAAAAAAGTATAGAAACAATCAAATCTAATGTCATTTTAAAATAACATCTACTACGGGTTTTAATTTGTTTTCCCAGGATAAATATTTTTCTGCATAATTTCTCATATCATTAATACAATTAGGAAATTTGACTTTTAAATTAGTATAATAATCAATTATTTCCTCAATATTTACCTCGCTATCATCGGCTGGAATCCTTTTAGTAAACGGGAAATCTTCTGGAAAATCTAAATCGTTAACTGATATTATAAAAGGAATTCCCCTGGCACAGTATTCTCTATTTTTTAGAGGACTAGCAATAGACATTCCTTTTCTATGAGCTCCTAAGCTTCCAATTCCTACCTGACATAAATCAAAAAATTCATCTAAATCTTTGCCGGCTTTAGCTCCATGGAAAAATATATATTTCTCCAATCCACTTCTTTTTGTTAATTCCTTGAGTTCAAAGATACTATTTCCATTGCCAATGATATGAAAATAAGCTCTTTCTTTTTTGTACAAATTATTATTGTGAATAGCAATTCCTTTTATTATCCTGTCATAACCTTGCCAATATTGGACTTTTGCTAATCCAATCATATGAAATTCGCCATTCTTTCTAGAATTTTTCTTTTTTTTGTTTATACTTTTTATGTTTATACCATTTGATATGGTAATAAATTTTTCTGGAAGATTCATTTTTTTGCCTAATATTACCGTTACATAGTCCAATAGTGATACTAGTTTTTGAAAATATATTTTATCCAAAATATAAATAAAATAGTGTTTACTTTTTAATATTTCCCTTTCCCAGGGATAAGTAGGGTATTCATATATTATTTTTTTTCCATCTCTTTTTGATTGTTTAAGATATTTTATTAGAATATTTGTAGTTGGAACAATCCTTCTAATATATATAACTTCAAATTTTTTTAATAAATCCATTTCATATAAGTTTTCGAAAAATTCTCTAATTCTAATATACGCATGATATTTTTTTTGGAATATTTTTACGATATTTTTTCTCCTGAAAAAAGATGTAGCAAAAGGATATGAATATTTTTTATAAAATATCTCAATCATTTGTCCATTGTTAACTTCATATCCTACACATCTATCTATTCTGTTAATAAAAAGATATACTTGAAATCCTAAATTATACAATGCAAAACATTGAGAATATATTTTTTTTGTAACCCCTGAAGTTAATTCCTCTAATTCACCCGTTACATATATGATTTTCTTTTGCTTATTGATATTTTTGGAGTCATTTTCTAATTTCATGCGTTCCTTAAATCCTAGTTCCTAGTTATTTTGATATGTTTTTATAATAACTTAAATAAAAAAAATAATTAGATGGTAAACTTTGCTAAAATGTATAATATTTTTATAAATAAATATATTTTTCGAATTAATATTATTTCCACGATAAATTTCTTTGATTTTACATTCTTTCAACTCAATATTAAATATTAAAATGAATACAAATATTTTAGGAATTTACATGGTGCTAAGGATTATAAGTATTAAAAATTATTTTTAAAATTCTTCTTTTGATTTTAATACTATTTTTTTCGCCGCCACCTGTTGAGCCTTATCTGCGGATTGACCATATAAATGAAATAGCATCATCTACGTTTTATAGTCTCTCCACATTTTTATAGTGACCTTTTATAACATTCCTAGCATCGAATACTGCTTTAGCATTTTTAGCTATTATTTTATAATTTACTGCAGTATGTGAAGTAATAATAATGACTATATCCTTTTCGCTAATTTCTTTAACAGTAATCTTTTCAACAGATTTATATTCTTTTCCATTATTTATAAATTCAGGAATATAAGAATCATAATAGGATATGGTTACGTTTTCTTCTTCTAATTTTTTGATAATTTCCAAGGCAGGTGATTGACGGAAATCATCGATATCTTTTTTGTAAGCTATGCCGAGAATGAGAATTTTAGCTTCATTAAGTGATTTCCCAAATTTTCGCGATAGAATTTGGCTTACTCGTTTAACTATATATTCAGGCATGGATTGATTTATTTCACCTGCTAATTCAATAAGCCGAGTATGGTGATTATATTCTCGAGCTTTCCAAGTAAGATAAAATGGGTCAAGCGGAATACAATGACCTCCTACTCCTGGTCCAGGATAAAAAGCCATAAAACCATAAGGTTTGGTCTTTGCTGCCTCTATTACTTCCCAAAAATCAATGTCCATTTTATGGCATAATATCGCCATTTCATTTGCCAGAGCAATGTTTATATAACGGAAAGTATTTTCGTATATTTTCCCCATTTCAGCTATTTTAGTAGAAGAAACAGGAAATATTTTACTTTTCAAGATATGCTCATAAAGATAAACCGCAACATCGGTACAATCTTGAGTTATTCCTCCCACTATCTTAGGAGTATTTCTCACTTCGTACCAGGGATTGCCTGGATCAATACGTTCTGGAGAAAAAGCAAGAAAGAAATCTTGACCACATTTAAGCCCAGATTCTCTTTCAAATATGGGTTTTACTAATTCTTCAGTAGTACCAGGATAAGTAGTTGATTCAAGAATTATTAACATACCCTGATGTAGAAATTTACTAATACTTTCTATTGATTTTTTTATGTAAGAAAGGTCTGGCTGTTGATGGTTGTCTAAAGGGGTTGGAACGCAAATACAAACAACATTTATACCATTTATAAAAGAATAATCAGAAGTAGCTTTTAATTTACCTTCTTTCACCATTTTCTTGAGATCTGAATCCTCAATATCACTTATATAATTACGCCCTTCGTTTACCCATTGAACTTTTTTTTCTTGTATATCGAAACCGATTGTTTTATAACCTGCTTTTGCCTTTTGCACTGCGAGAGGAAGGCCTACATATCCAAGGCCTATTACTCCAAGTATGGCAGTTTTATTTTTAATTTTAGCTAATAGTTGTTGTTTAAATGGATTTTCGGATTTTTTCATCAAACATTCCTTTAAAATCTTCAGAGCTGATATTTAAACCTTCGTCATTATTCATAACTCGAGAATATTTTTGAGATTTGTAAGCCATCAGAACAATTCTTAAAGATTTTTTCCCTTCGTAACCATCTATTAAAGGGGAATTATTATTTCTTATTGAATCTATAATATTTTTGTACAATGTGGAATGGCCATTACCATAAATATTTTTAATTTTTAAATTACATTTTTTTTGCATCTCTTCTAAGGATTCTTTTTTATCTTCAAAATCCCAGATTATTATTTTGTTCAAAGCTAATCCACCAATTTTTACTGTCCCTTTTTCTCCTAATATAGTCAAGGTCTCTTCCAGATTTTTTGGATAAACACAAACAGTTCCTTCAATATTACCTATAGCACCATTTTTAAATTTGATAATTATACTTCCGTAATCCTCTGTTTCAACATACGGATGAAGATAGTTTCCGATTTGGCCAAATACAGTATTAATCTCACTACCCATCAACCACAGAAGAAGATCGATATTATGGGAGCACTGGTTCATTAAACATCCCCCATCCAATTTCCAGGTTCCTCTCCATTTAGCTTTATCATAATATTCTCTGTTTCTATTCCATAATACATGAGAAGTTCCAGCAATAATTCTGCCAAATCTTCCCTCATCAATAGCCTGTCTTAATTTTTGAATAGGTGGATTAAATCTATTCTGATAACAAACTATCAATTTTAGGTTATTCTTCTGAGCAATGTGAATCATTCTATCCGCATCACTAATTGACATTGCCATTGGCTTTTCAACCAAAATATGTTTTTTTAATTTCATACAATAAATTGAAATATCAGCATGATATCCGGATTCGGTACAGATAGAACATATATCAATATCTTCTCTTTTTAGCATTTCATGATATTCAGTATATATATTAGGTTTTTTGGTCAATATATTTTTATTTTTTAATTTTCTTGTATATTCACCAGCTTTCAACTCAGCTCTATCTATTAATATATCACATACAGAAACAAGGTTAGCATCTTTGTAATTATCAATGATTGCTTTTATATGATTACTCGATATTCTCCCACAGCCGATTATGGCAAACCTTAGTTTTTTCATTTTCACCTCTTAATTAGCTAATTGGCATAATACTCTGCAATTTTGCTCACTATATATTCCTGTTTATCCTCAATAAGTTCAGGATACATAGGAATTGCTAAAACATGTTTACTAGCTTCCTCAGAAAGAGGAAAGTCTCCTTCTTTATATCCCAAATATTTAAAACATTCCTGCAAATGCAAACATAAAGGGTAATATATATTTGTGCTTATTTCATTTTCCTTTAAATATTTTTGAAGATTATCTCTGTTTTCTATCCAGATTACATATTGATGGAAGGTATGCTCTTTGTGATTTCTAAGATTGCTTACATTCTTTATGGGAAGTTTTATTTTATCCAATAGATTATAGCTTTCAAATAATTCCTGATATTTACATGCAACTTGGAATCTATCTTCTAACCACTTTTCCAGATATTTAAATTTAATATTTAATATTGCTGCATGTAGTTCATCGAGTCGCGAATTAATTCCTACAAATCTATGATAATATTTTTGTCTCGAACCATGAGATCTAAAAATTCTACAGTATTCGGCATATTTATTAGAAGAAGTTACAATCATCCCTCCATCTCCATAAGCACCAAGATTTTTAGTAGGAAAGAAGGAAAGAATCGCTAAATCTCCCCAACTACTTGACTTTTTACCTTTATATTGGGAGCCTATCGATTGTGCACTATCTTCCACAACCTTTAAATTATATTTATTAGCTATTTCCATAATTTTGTCCATCTTACACATTTGCCCAAATAAATGAACGGGAATAATTGCTTTAATTAGATGGTTTGTTTGTCGATCAACTATATGCTTAGTTTTGGTATCAAAAGTACAACTAGTATTAATAAATTCTTGAAGTTTTGATGGATCAAGATTAAAAGTATGAGGATTAATATCAACAAATATTGGAGTAGCTCCTGCTCTAACGATGCTTCCGGCAGTAGCAAAAAAAGTAAAAGGAACAGTTATGACAGCATCGTTGTTACATATTCCTATTGCCTTTAAAGCTATATAGATAGCATCTGAGCCATTTGCTACTCCTATAGCATATTTATTATCTGTATATGTTGCTAAAGTATTTTCTAATTTTTTTACATTATCTCCATTAATAAATATTCCCGATTCCAATACAATTTCAATTGCAGAATTAATTTCTTTTTTTACAGAATGATATTGTGTTATCAAATTTAACAGTTCTACTTTCATGCAAATATCTCCAATTTATTGTTTCTCATATAGAGTACCGCTTTTTGGTTTAAAGATTATTTCGACCTTTTTTTATAATAATATTTATTTAGAATCTTAATAATTTTTTCTGAAGTTCTGCCATTTCCATATAAACTTTTAGAATAATTTTGTTTTTTAGGGCGGAAATCATTGATGGCTTCTGTTATTTTTTTCTGATTTACTCCCACTAATCTATTAGCACCCTCTTCGATCGTTTCTATCCATTCAGTATTTTCTCTAAGAGTTATACAAGGAATTTTGTTAAAATAGGCTTCCTTTTGAACTCCTCCTGAGTCAGTAACAATTTTTCTAGCATTTGCTTCCAAGTTAATCATGTCAAAATAACTGACAGGACCTATAATTCTAATGTTTTGACCAATATATTTCTTTAAAGATTCATTATGATTAATTTTTTCCATAGTTCTAGGATGTAAGGGTAATATTATTTTTTCCTCGGAATTTGTCAATCCTATAAAAATATTTTTTAAATTTTCAGTATTATCAGTATTTGAAGCTCTATGGATAGTGCACAATATAAATTCTTTAAGTTTAAGATTTAATTTATTTAATAATGTTGAAGTTTTTTGGGCTTTATCTTTATAATATAAAAATGTTTCAAACATTATATCCCCCACATCATAAACGCCCTTAATTATACCTTCTCTTTTTAAATTATTAACTGCTATCTGAGTGGGGCAAAATAAGATTGTGGATATTACGTCTGAAACAATCCTATTAATTTCTTCTGGCATTTCCCGGTCATAACTTCTTAATCCCGCCTCAACATGCACTACTGGTAAGTGGAGTTTCACGCCAACTAGAGCGCCCGCAATTGTAGAATTGGTATCTCCATAAATTAAAATAAAATCAGGATATTCTTTAAGAACAATATCTTCAATACCAATCATCATTTTTCCTGTTTGTCGAGCGGGAGTATCGGAACCTACTTGCAGATTATAATCTGGAATAGGAATGTCTAATTCAGAAAAAAAATCATTACTCATATCATTATCATAATGTTGACCAGTATGTAATATAATCTCTTTTATATCAGACAAGCTTTTTAAATATCTTGATAAAGAAGCAGCTTTAATAAACTGCGGTCTTGCTCCTACTATGGATAATACTTTCATAATTAATTTATCCTCTTATTTATTCTATGTAAAAATTTTGATTTTCAATTAATTGTTCTTCAGGTACATCTCGAATAACGCGGGCTGGTGAACCCATTACAATTTTACGAGGGGGTACATCTTTAGTAACCACGCTCCCGGCGGCTACGACAGCGTCCTCACCTATAATCTTCCCTGGAAGTATTACAGCATTTGCCCCAATCCGTCCACCCTTTTTCACTGTAATTCCCTTAAAATGTTTAAATCTTTCTTCTGTTCTACCTAAAAAATTATCATTACTCGTCATTACTCCGGGAGCAATAAAAACATAATCTTCTAATTCTGAATAGGCAGTAATATAACATTCGCTCTCTAATTTACAACGCTTGCCTATATTAACGTAATTCTCAATAGTTACTCCTCTACCCACAATAGTATATTCACCGATTGAGGTATTTTCTCTGATAGAAGCTAAGTCTGCTATTAAGACATTATTTAAGATATTAGAACCAATATAAATAATTGTGTTTGCACCAATTAAACAATTGTTGCCAATGTTCGTGGGAGAATGATTTTTTTCTTCTTTAAAGATGCTCAAAGTTGCTCTCATAGGGTACTTTCCAATTATCGTATTATCATCAATTCTAACGTTATCGCCAATTATAGTTCCCTCTCTAATTACTACATTATAACCTATGCGACAATTATCCCCAATAATTATATTATCTTCAATAATTATATTTTTAGCAAGAGTTATATCTTTTCCTAATTTCGCTTTATCACTGATAAAATTTGACATTGTAAGTTCCTTTCAAAAAATAAATTAGTTATTTAATTTACATAACTTATCTTCATACCTAAAAAACATTAAAGGCATATTCCATCTTCTCTGCAGCTTCCAAGTTAGTAGTTAAAAAGGAAATACTATTTAGCCTTAATACCCGCGATATGCTTCTTTCATAATTTCTATTGCCTTTATACTTCCTATTACTATTCTATCGGGATGTGTAAAATCATATAAAGCTTATTCTTCTCTTAGAAATTCCGGGTTAGAAACTATATTAAATTTATAATTTAGTTTTCTATTCTTTAGAATATTCTGAATTATCTCTTTTACTTTCTTGTCAGTTTAAATAGGAAGAGTATGTTTATCCACTATTACCTTATAATCATTCATATGAGAGGCGATATCTTTTGCCGCCTCAAAAACATATTTCAAATCTGCATTACCATCTTCTTTTTCCGGAGTTCCCATAGTTATAAATATCACTTCACTATGGGAAACGGCATATTTTTTATCTTAGTTTTATTTTAAAATAATTCTTTATCTACTTTCTTTATTGAATGAATCGTCTAATTTTTTAATATACAATAAAAACATTAATAATGATACAATACCAGAAGTCCACATTATAATACTCGTTGCATAAGCTGCTCCAATTGCACCGAATTTAATTATAAAAAAGTAATCAAGTAAAATATTTATGAATAGCATGCAATATGCATTTAATGCATTCCAGTAAGCTTTACCAACAGCTCCCAATATATTACCAAATGGAATTCTTAAAACAAAACTACCCGCTATACCAATTATTAAAACCCTGGCTATCTGATAGGAGCTTTCATAATTATTGCCAAAAATTATTTTAGTTAACGGTTTAGAAAATAAATAAATTGGAATTAGAATAACTATAACTAAAACAGAAAAAATTATTATATATTTTTTTGCTTGCTTTTTTAAAAAATATATATCCTTAAAATGTTCCGCAATTAAAACATAGTCCGTTGTCATAAATGAAACCGGTATAAAATTTAGGTTATAAGGAATTATTGTTGCTACCTTATAAAGTGCTATAATTCTTGAATCAGCTATTAATAATCCAATTAAAAATATATCCAAAGAATATAGAATTTGCCCAGCTATTGAAGCTAAACCAACATTAATACCATAAAACCAAAATATTTTTTTATCCAGATCAAGAAAGGCATTTCCGAAATCAAAACTTTTTTTTTCTAATCTAATATAAAATAAAATAAATACTATTAAAGGACTTAGAACTGATGAAGCTGCCAATCCATAACCAGAAAATAAAATTACCCCTACCACAGAAAGAAAAAAACCTAAAGAGCTATTGATAAAATTCGAAATTGCATACTCTTTATTTTTCTTTTTAATTCTTTTATAACTTTGAAGAATTCCAAAAAGACCCCCGGTTAAAAGCTCGAAAGATAAAATAACTAGATAAATTCGTGCTGATTCGATTTTAAAAGAATATATCCAAGAAAATAGAATCAAAAAAATAATAATAAGAGAAGAAAAAAAAGCCCCTCGTGTTAAAGAATATCTAAATAATACATTCTTCTCTTCATCTGAAGATAATATTGAGCCAAATCGTAACAGTGAATACATTGCTCCAAAACCGACAAAGGGATTAACTATCATAAGAATTGATCTGGCATAAGAAATACTTCCATAAATATCACTTGTAAGTAATCTTACAATAACTAAAGAAGCCAAGAAAGCAGAAAATTTAGCATACACATTCGAGCTAAATATATGAAAACCTCCCCGTTTTTGATAATCTTTTGAAAGGTCAACAACTTTTTTAATTATCATTTCATCTTTCTTCCATTTCTTTAATAATCTTATTTTAAAATTTTTTAATATCTTCTTTACCAATTAATTTATGATGTTATGTATTTTTAAAAGATTCTAAAAGCTTTTATGACCATTTCTTATAGTTGTACTTTTTATTATATTCTTTAACTGTAACTGTGTGCATAATTTTATCAGGACTACCCACAATAAAAACTTCCTCTAGAACATCATAAGCAAGATTGGTCTCTATATCGATAATAGGGTTATTTCTAATGTTAGCTCCAGATAATATTGTTACATTAGCACCATAAAAACACTACTTCAAATTTTTGCTTTCTCTTTTTTATACATTCTATGATGCATAAGAAAACTTATATTATAGACATCTACCAAAGAGCAGATTTAAAAACAATTTTTTCGCTCAATTTCTACCTTTTCTATATTCGTCTTAGAAAATATTTACCTACCAGATTTATTTTATATTATGCATTTTCATTGCAGCAAGCAAAGTAAGTACTTGAGTCTTCTCTAAAAAGCTTCCCTTTTTGAATAAAGGTATAACATCTTTCTTCAGAGAAGAATTATCTATTAATAAATCTATATGATTTTCAAAATAATTACTGATAAAATTCCTAAGATTTGAGTTATTATTATACCAATATTCAAATGGGTTCATAGAATTTATTGGGTTTGGACCAAATACTTTCTTTTTTATAAATCGATATACTCTTTTTGAAAACATTTCCAACGGAGTTGTAGTTATTTTTGCATTCGTTTTTGCCCAGGGATACTTAATTATTTCAGGAGCATATTTTATTATCCATCTTAGATAAATTTGTTCTTCAAATCTATATTTAGGATTAATCTTCATTGCATAATCAAGAAAATCTATATAAAGAAATGGAGAAGAAGTCTCACTGAAACACTGAGCCATTAAATCACCGTTAAAAACACCATTAATACACCTTTCATAAAAAGCAAACATCTCTCCTGTTTCATACTTGTTAACAAAATTTTCTAATACACTAAAAGGAATTCTATTTATCAGTTTAGAAGAATAGGCTGTTTTTTCAATCATATCAGATGATAATTTAGAATGTAAAGTACTTAATAAATATGAGCCAAGAACAAGGTCTCCAATTTGTCCGGTATGTAAAAGACCAAAATCAGTCCAATCAATGAGAGACAGCATACTTAATGAGTGTGCAGCCCCTGAATACAGTATTAAACCACTATTAGCAAGTAATGGTTTTTTAATATCCATAAGATAATTACCATTATCCAAGCTATGAAACAAAAATTCATAATTAAAATCTGAAGCAATTTTTTTAGCTATTTTCTCATCAAGATAATCGCTCTGTGAAAATGTTATACAAAGCAGATCTTTATATTTAAGTTTCTTAGCATAGGTAATATTCATCCTCGAATCCAATCCTCCGCTAAGTGTAGCAATATGTTTATACTTATATTCTAAATCTTTTTCATATTCCTGTTTTATTGCTATTTTAAATCTTTCATCTAACCTGCTTATCGCTTTTTCAGGTGAATCTAAATTATAAGGATTACTGGTTAATTTATAATATTGAATTATATTTATTGTGCCACTGTTAAAGGTTAAAATGGAACCTGGTTGTAATCGCTTAATTTCATCAGCTAAAGTATAATTACCTAGCATATAACCAAAGGTTAGAAGAAAATATGAGCCTACTTCACATAATTTTGGTTGGTAATCCAATAAATGCATCATGTCTATTATCACTTTAAATTCAGATCCAAAAATCAGACATTTACCTAAATTATCCCAAAAGTAAAAAATAGGTTTTAAAGAAAGATGATCTGTAAAAATGTGCCAAGTATCCCTTTTTTTATTGTATATCACCCCGGAAAAAGATCCTCTTAATTCATTAACAAAGGAAGGTCCGTTTTTTTTATACATCTTTTCTATTAATTTAAAATTATTGGAAACAACATATCTATTCCGTAAGTCCTTTGCGTTTAATATAGCTCCGTCTACACAAATAAAAATATCATCATCATCTTTAAAAATTTTATCATCAATAAATTTTGGGATAAAAAAACTTTTAATCCATGCTTTTTTGAAATATATTTTCTCTTCTGACAATTTTTTCAAAGCACTAATTTTTATATCATATTTTTTAAATTGATGGTTATTATTTTTTATTATTCCTATAAAACCTGGCATTTCTACCCCCAAATTAATAGCATAACAACACGTGTTTAACTCTGTAAAAGTTCTTTGTACATTTGAATCCAATCATCAATATTTTTTTCCCAACTCGAAAGATTCCAAATAATTTGACTATTTACTTTACAATTTTCTTTTAAGTTTCTTAAATTATTCACTGAGTATAACAATTTTTCTCCCACTTCATCCACAGAAGAGACTTTTAACATAAAAATGCCTTTTTCTTCTAAAATATTATATGGTAACCAATCACCTGTTATTATAATATTCCCCGTATATAAACCTTCTTGCATAGAAGCTGATAGCTGGTCAGAAATTGGTAAATTAATCATAATATCAGATAGTTTTCTTAATTGGGCAACTTTATAGTCACTTAAATAATTAGTTAGTATTTTATAGTTTAGATTAGTTTTGTCTAATAATTCCTTTACTTTTAAATAATATTTGCTATCAAAGCTGTAAGTAAAAGGAAATAAAAAAAGTATATTATCTGATAATTTGTGTTTAACTATTTCGATTGACTGAATTATTTTAATATGTTCATTACCTTGGCTGCCATTATTTCCACATGTGACGACTAAACTATTAGTAGAAATGTTAAAGGATTTCTTACAATCTACTTTTGAAATATGCTCAATATTTCTTAATATCCCTAAAGGAGTTGAGCCAAAGTTTTTTATTTCTAATTTATCTTTATCAATCTTTTTAAAATATTTACTAAATTCTTCTGCTGTTTGTTTAGTAATAACAGTTATTCTATCAGCATATTTAATAATATTATATTGAACCTTTTTTGTCCTCCAATCTGTCCTATAAAAATCACTACCCCAAATTGAAATTATCAATTTCTTACACTGATTTCTAATTTGCTTATGAAGATATCCATAATCTTCATTTAGATAATGGATATGGCAAACATCATAATTGCCTAACTTTTTTATTTGATTAGCTAATTTCCTTAATCGTAAAAGTCCTTTAATTTTTGGTATTCGATGTATCATTCCATAATTGCTTTTGGAAATTTCATATACATTATTAAAATATTTAATAAATTTTTTTACATATTCTTTTTGTGGAAGCCGAATAGGTACGGTAAATATATCAACTTCACAATTCATTTTTGCTTTCAATTCTTTTACATAATTTAAAATGAATATAGAATTAATATCACCTAAAATTAAAATATTTATTGGCATTTATTCTCCTACAAACTTATTTTTCAAATTTATCATTATATATTTTCCTAGCTTTATTATAATCCTCCACTAGACCGATATCTATCCAATAATCCTTTAATAAATATCTTGTCATAGGAATTTTTAATTCTAATAATTTTTTTATTAAATCATCGATTCCAAAATATTCGTTATAGGAAAGATAATTGAAAATATCTGGCTTTAATATATATATACCTGTTAATATTTCAAATTTTAAATTAGGTTTTTCTGTTACTTTAGCTATATAATTTCCATTTGTTTTTATACTTCCAAATCGGAAAGGAAAAGTAATTATTTTTGTAACAATCGTAAGAGGTGATTCTTTAAATTTAACTGCAAATTTATAAATATCTTTAAAATTTGCTTTAGTCAAAATATCACCATTCATAAGCAAAAAAGGTTCAGTTAGTTTCTCTTTTAACAATGTAATCGGCCCACATGTTCCCAAAGTTTTATTTTCAATGCTATAATATAGCTTAACATTATATTTACTGCCATCTTTTAAGTAAGATTCAATGTAATCGGCTTTATAATTTAAAGCTAAATATATTTCATTAAAACCATTTCTTTTTAATTGCTCAATTTGTACTTCTAATAAAGTTTTTTCTCCAATTGGCAACAAAGGCTTCGGTATTACTTCAGTAAAAGGTTTTAATCTAGTGCCTAATCCACCTGCTAAAATTACTGCTTTCATTTATTTTCTCCGCCCATCCTTATTCTATTTTTTTACTTAATAAAATAATTTTTTTATATTTTAACCTCAGTAAACAAATTGCCAATTTAAGCTATTTATTAAATTCAATAGCATCTTTAATTAAAAACATTTTGGAATTAAAAACTTGGTATTTTTTTCTTAATTTATAGTATTTTTCTTTATCAAATATTATCTTTGATATATAATAATTTAATTCATTTTTAGCAAATTTCCTTTTAAACATAGAAAGTCCATCATTGCCTTGTATTGAAATTCCCCCTCCTAAATGAAGCATATTGCATCCTAAATTTCCATATCTTAATATGGCTTCAGCTAATAACAAATCTACTGGACGATATTTAGAATAATCCCTGTTAAATGCACTGTAATGATAATGTGCTAACTTTAAATCATCCAATAAAAATATAGAACCAGCAATCATTTTATTACTCCCTTTTTGAATAACCAGGGCTAATTCACAATTATCTTTAAATAAATTAAAATGGTTTCTAAAAAATCCTATTTTAAAAAAATAGTAATCATCGGCTTCGTTGTATTTCATAGCTTCTATATAAATTTGATAAAAATCTGATAATTCATCTTTTTTTAAATCATCATATCTTCTAAATTCAACTTTAAACTCATTTTTTATAGCATAATTAATTGACCATTTTAATTTTCGTTTAGCATTTTTAGTGAATTCTTCTAAATTATTATAGGGTTTTAATTTTCTAATAAAAGTTGTTCTATTAAATTCGTTAAATTTTTCTGGTATAAAATCATGATTTAATAAAAAAGGAGAACTTCTTAAAAATAAATCTACAATATTATTATCTTTCATAAAATTTTTAAACTCTTTCCAATTGCTCTTTAATTCTAATTTTAGTACTTTATTATTATGGTTATTAGAATAAAATCCCCCGTATCCATATGCAGAATAAGCTTCATAAATATTTTTATCTATTTCCTTCATTAAAAAAGGCAAATATATTTCTGAACTATCTTTTAATATAATTTTTAATATCTTATATTCAGATTTGTCATTATCTGCAATTATCTTCAAATAATTTTCAGTAAAATAAATGGGCACATTTATATTTTCTATTTTCTTAATAAACAAAAAATCCATTTAACATATATACCTTTATTTCAAATTTTTACATCGATTTCATTACTTTCAAATATTTTATAATATCAATTAGAATAATCTTTTTTAGCTTTTCAAAGTCTCCTTAATTATCAAAGCTGCCTTCCTTATATCTCCTTCCTCATTCAAAGTCGAACTGGGCAAACATATGCTACGATTATAAATCTCATAAGCGTTCGGACAGATTTTTGAAAATTTCTTTAAATAGGGCATTTTGCTTGTTGATATAAAAATCCTCTTGGCAGGAATTCCTTTTTCTTTCAATTTAAACTTCAAATTATCTATATCTATATTATTTTTATCAATCTTAATACAGGTAAGCCAGCCGCTTCCTTTGGCATTATTATATTCTTTTTGAAACTTAAT
>SDBT01008822.1_pt1 | contig 16423 bp, 40 predicted proteins | sample 2277101 | NCBI WGS metagenome assembly SDBT01 (sample SAMN10404973, study PRJNA504765) | marine sediment metagenome | isolation source: marine sediment core GS10_PC15, 103 cmbsf | place: Arctic Ocean: Southern Knipovich Ridge | collected 2010 | reverse complement strand
TTAATTGAATTTCATCAATTTTTCCAAGCCAATTATAACCAATTCCAGTAATCAACATATCGTAAATGGTTTCTTCAGTCACATCCATTCCTCGATTCATTTCCCAGAATGCTTTAGCTTTTATCACCTTATTTCGCCCAGAAGTTTTATCAAGAGGTTTAAAATCAATACTATCACTTAGCATATCCGTCGCTATAATTCCTAAAAAACCCATTAATTGAGGAGACCTTCTCGCCCATTTCATAAATGTCTTAAAATTATTATCTTTAGAATAAGGATTAAATTGAGAAAACCTTTCAATAAAAAGTGAATTTAAAAGTGGAAGATGTCTCGTATTTTGAAAGTCATTCGTCTTTCTTAGGTATTGTTGGATTTGAACCATCTTTATTTCTTAATCTCCAGTAAAGCCCCAACAACTGCTTTATCGCAAATCCCCAAGCAAGCATAGTAAGTAGGGAAAACTTCCACCCCATCAAAGCCCACACAACAAAGTTTATTCCAAACCCTTCAATTAAGGCTTCTGCAATCCAAGCCGATACATCGTCCCTTATCTTCTTAAAATCAACTTTTTGTGTATACAACTGCCCTGTCTGGAATACTTTTTTGCAAAGTGTCTTAAACGCGACAAATTTGTCATTGATGTACTTCCCATTTCTAAACAAAATATTATATTTAAACTTTTCGGTGTGTTGGGACTCTAGCGGGACAAAAGAAGCACTTCTAACCCTTTGATGAATTGACGAACTCTGCTTTGTTTCCTTTTTTATAGCTTTCATCGTACTCCTCCCTAATGATTTTTCCATCATAATAGTCTTCTTCAAGAGCGGCAATATCTTCTTCTTTTAGCTTGAAAGCACTAAACATCTCTTGCTTTGCAAAATGTGCATTTCTCAGATCCATAATCGCTTGTATTTTTTGATGAGCATACTCTGCTCTCATCATCTCTTCAGATTTCAAACAACCATCGATAGATTCTTTAATTTCTTTCTTTTGAATTTGAACAGCGAGCATATTACATCGAGCTAAATGATATCTTCCATTAACAATGTTCCTGATATAATTATTTTTTAGATTTGCTAATTGCACTTGCATTCCAAAAGTCATTTCTTTTTTTTCAGTTTCAGTTTTTTCTTTTTTAACCATCGGCCTTAACCTCCTTACACTTATATTTAAACAAACAATTATCTGTTAGTTCAAAAGGTTGTCCTAGAAGCTTTGCAGTTTCCAAAGTCAGCATTTTGCACAATTCTGGTTTTTTATCTGGATGACCTTCGCAAAGATTATCTATAAGCATTTTACATGGATAAATGTACATCACCTTTCTTCCAACCACGACTATTCTATCTTTTCTAAATCTGAGCATTCCTCTCAGATATTGAACATCTCTAAGACTATAATATCTCCAATCAGTAAAAGGTTGCTTTGGTTTCGTTACAAAATATTTCCCTGGTTTATTTAATTCATCTGGGTCAATTTTTATGAAAACAATCTTACAACATTCAGCTTTACAATGTTTATGCCATTCAAGACAATTATTGCACTTAGAAGCTTCAAGATACTTTTGTTTATCTTCTTCACTTATCATCCTCTATAAACTCCTTTTCCAATAAAAATAAAATTCCCATAAAATTCTTCACCACAATTAAGACAATCTTGATCAATTAATTTATCAACTTCATCAGTATAAATCCTATGCCCACATTTTCTACATTCAAAAATATAAGATTCTTCTTCGCTCATATTATCACCGCCGAGATTGGAGGATTTTCCGGTTGGATAATTAAACTAGACAACCCTGCAAGGGCATCTGGAAAATCATCCCTATCTCTTTCATTTTCGTGATGAACAGATAAAAGCCCCCTTGTAGTTGTTTTAAATCGGAGCATGCTCAATTGCTTATCACATTCTTTAACATAAGGAATTTTAATTCTCTTCTGTTCTGCCAACAATTTGAAAAGTGTATAAATCCTTGATTTATTCTCAAGAGAAAATTCAACAGGCATAGCCATTATCCCAAGTTGCTCAACCCTTTTTGTAAAATCTTCAAGACCTCTTCCAACACCAGTATTATCCCAACCAACCATTGCAACCATCTCGGGTTTAACCATTTTGATAAGACTTTTTAAATCGTCATCGATAATTTCAGAATATGACGTTCCAGAAGGATACTCTTTCAGATCATAAACAAAAATTTCATCAGCCCAATCATTTTCATTTTTTTTAACTGGTACGCCGATTGCCCTTATTGTCCTATCATTCACTTTTCCCCAATCAAAAAAGATATAAATTGGTTGTGTTAAAACTGAAGGTAACATCGAGCTTCTTTGTTCTTGCATATCTTTCCTTTCATCCAATGTAAAAAACCCTCCTTCTGGAGAGGTAAAAATGGCTAAAAGTGTTGAATCTATTTGTTCCCTCGTCAAACTCTTGCTCAACCTATCAAATTCTTCTTGAGTATTTGTGGGACAATCCAAAAAATCAAATTTGTACCTATGAAAATCCTCATCATTCCACAATTCCCATCCAATCCCTTGCTGGCCATTAGGATTTCCAAAAACCATAATCTGCCCTTTTGTTGTATAAGTTCGAGGTTGAAGAATCTGTTTATAGAAATGCTCTCCATCCTCATAAAAAGGCAATTCATCAGGAAGCAATAAATCAACGGCATATCCTAAAGCAGCTTCTGTTGCAGGAACACAAATAATTCTACTTTGTGCAAGCTCTTTCATTTGGGTAAAGGTTTTGTCTAATTCCTCATCATAAAATTCTTCCTCTTCAAAATGCTTAAAGTAAATTTCTGTTTTAGTTTCAGAATCTCCAACATCATATTTATAATCTAATCGAGAGTTTTGAAGAAATTGTTTAATTTGTCTAAGAAGGTCTTTGGATTGAGGAAGTGTTTTTGAGGTCATTAACACTGTTTTCCCAGGGTTAAGAAGAGCAAAAGTAATTGCTTTGAGGCACAGCAAAATTGATTTCCCAATCTGATTTGCAGCATCAAAATAAACCCTTCTATGAGAATCATTAATTATAATGTCTTGATAAGGATAACATTTAAATCGTTTATTTCGATTTCGAGGGTCTCTAAAAAAAGCATAAGCATAAATTGTTGGGTCCCACAACAATTGATAATATTTCTTAATCTTTTCAGGATCCTCAGATTCAAGCCACTTTTCTTCTAGCACAGAATCCCAAAGTTTAAATTTCTCAGCAGTTGCTTTTTCCATCTCTGGCGTCACGCCTTCTACCAATATTTGTTCCATTTTATTCTTTCAGTGATTCTCGCATTTGTGCAGCAAGTTGACTATGAGATATCTTATGCAGATGTAAACTCACATTCTTGTTTCCATGCAATGCTTTTTGGATTTTCTCCAAAATGTTGTTGTATGATTCAACCCATCTCCTTGTGTGATCACTTAAGAAACCTTTTAAGCTCATTTCTTCCTTAATCCTTTTATCCAAAAAGTCCTTAATCTTCACAGCAAGATTTTGCTGGGCCAAGACTGGATTTTGCACTTCCTCAAGCAGCTTTGCAAATTCATTTTCAGTAAGCCCTACTCTCTCATCCTTCTTTTTCTCAGGGTGTAGCGCCGCTGCTTTATCAAACTCGTTTTGACTTATTTCATCCATTTATTTCCTCCTGTCCATTTAATTCATCTTCTTCCTGGAAGAGTATAATAAACTTATGAGAATTCAATTGCCTAATTCCAACAAGTAATTTTGTGCCTTTTTCCCAACCAAGTTCTTCAATCAATTCCAAGGGAATATTTACACTATGGACAACGCTTCCGTTTGACCTTTTGATTTTTTGTAATTTAGGCATTTGGAATCCTCCCCTTAGCAATTACCTGGAATCCAAGCACGGAATTATCTTGAGTAGATTTAATGAACCTCATTTTACCTTTGGAATGATCCCTACAAAACCAGTATTTACATAACCAAGGTCTATTTTCATAAATTGAGCATTTTCCCTTTTTTAAAAATCTACATTTCCATTTGGTCCGGCTAACTCTCATTAATTGGATTCCCTCAACACAAATCTTAGTAATTCTCTTTGGAAGGATTATTGATTGTTTTTTTGTTATTTTGTTATTCAAATATCCTTCACAGCATTTCTGTTTACAATTTTTACAATTTAGTTTAGGCATATTTATCATTAGCAAATTTAATTATAATTCTTGTTGCAAGTTCAATCATTACCATCTTATTTTCTTTAGGTAAATCTTCAAATTCCACTTTACAATTTTTTTGAGTTTCCCAATTTTCTTTTTTGGAAATTTTTTCATACTCCTCATGCATCCATTTAGCTAATTTCTCTGGTCTCATTTTTTTGGTTGATGTGGAAATTTACTTATTTTTTTTCCAGTATCTGGCCTTGGTTTCCTTGCGCGCGCTTTTTTGAAATTCATTGGTTGTTTTGAAGCCATCCCTTTAGGAAATTTTCCTTCTGGAACTTTTCCTTCTCCTCTTTTAATCCACTTGGGAACTCCGCCCCGCTTTGAAATGCTCATTTTCCCATTTGGTTTGCAAACCATAAACACAATTTAATCCTTAAATCTTCTCTCCCATCACACCAAATAAATTCAATTGGATATCTTTCCATAAATGTTCCAATGATTTTTGCTAAAACCGTAGTTTTAGTCTTTAATCTGTATCCCCCATAAAATTTCTTTTTAATAAAATCTCTGTGGGTGCATTCAATAAAAACAGCAAACGTCAAGTCTTTTTCAATTGCTCTTTGAATCTCTGCAGCAAACCTTTTGTGATTCTGAATCAAGCTCCCATAAAGATCGATTCCACTCTTCCTTTCAACATGCGCCTTATTCAAAAGTTTCTCAGTTGTATAATCCCCTTCATCTAATTTTTGAAGCTTAACCTTAAATTCATTCGGGTCCCATAATGGCAGTTGTTCGCGAGTGTCAATAATTATCATTTTTAATCTAAATCCTCTGTAAAATCAACATCCTCACCTTCTTCTATAAAGTCTGGCATATCCTCTTTCCTTTGCTCTTCAACTCTTTTTACTTCATCATCCACTTCTTCTCCTGGCAATTTCCCTTCTTCTTGACTCATTAGATTTCTTAATTTCTCTATTGAAACATCAACCTCAAACTTTTCTATAATTTCATCTCTCAAGATATGAACATCTTTTGTTTTGCTCTTCTTGATAAAATCCCCTATCTTTGGATCTACAGTTGATTGATAGTCTCTCTTAATTCCCTTCTGACTCAAAATTACCTGCAAACTTACAATACTTGTTTGAACATTAAACTGGCTTTCTAACTCCTCGCAGAGCTCCTTGTTAGAAAAATTATTTACATTATCCCTTAGATATTGTATTATCTTGTCTGTCCATTTTTTCTTTGGGCCCATCTTTCCTCCCCTTCGGATATTTTTATATTGCATAAATGCTGCGAGTTTTGGCATAGTAATTTCAATATCAAATTCTTCATTGATTAAAACACAAAGTTCTTTGTTTTTTGTTCCATCCATATTTTCTTCAATAAAATCTTTCATTCCCTCTGGATATCTCATTACACTAGATTTTTTCTTTATTTCTACTTGTTCAACCTTTCTTCTTGGTTTGTCTGCAACCCATCCATTATCTCTTCTGTGCCCCTTGATTTGATCAATTGAACGATCTATTTCAAATTTTTCCTTTATCATCACAACCAATTCCTTGTCTGTATTATTCTGCCAATTCTCTTTTATGAATTCATTAACCTCATCAGAATATTTTAAATATGTTCCCGGTTTCCGAATACCTGACTCCTTAATTTGTTTTCCAGCAGCAATCATCTCTGCCTTGGTCCTTCTTTTTCTTTTTGGCTTTCCGGGTACCTCTTTTTGCTTTTTTTCGGGTTCCGATTTTTCTTCCTCAATGACTTCTTCAATGTCATTCTCAGTGTCATTTGAAGTATCATCTTCTTCACTTAATTCAAGAAACCATATTTCAGACTCAAGAAGTGATCTAACTTTCCTCCGTGCCTCTGTAATATCCTCAAACGTAAAAGCTTGTGCTCTTATTTTAATTTTATATTTTTTCATTTGGTAGCCTTCATCACTAAACGAGTATATACTCCCTTTTAAATCTTCCGAAAGTATATACTCACTAAAAAGTAGCTAAAAAATATTTATTGCCCTCTCACAATAACCCACTCCCTCAAACTTCACTACCCCCCCGTAGTGTCATTTATGTCTATTATGTTACTATCATCAAAGAGTAAGAGAATAAGACACAAAAACTCCATCACCTATATATTTATAAGCAACATTGATTTTATTATATTACTCTCTTAGGATAACAAGAGAGTAGGAAACAAACAAATGTATAAAATAAAAAGGATCAGGATAGCAACCTTAAAACTATCCAAGCCATACCCTACAATTAAATTAGTGGTTGATGGTAGCGATTTAGTTTTCTCGCTATGTAGCCATTACATAAGGTTGGGTTGGGGACAATGAGAAACAAAATAATAAGGTTGTTGATGAGGTTAGTTAGAATGAAACAATATACCCTTCAATCAACAACAAATAAAGGGGTTGTTCTGCTATGGTAGAGCAACATATCAAGCCCTCTCTTATGGGTATTCCAAGAGGGCAAGATAAACCTATAATTCTTGAAATATGTCATTCTAATTCAGGGAAGTTCCAAAAAGAAGAGAAAAACAGGGAAGAATCACAAAATAAAAGTGTTTTGAGATTCCATAAATTAGAGGTTGAAAATATGTGGTATCAAAAAACTTCATTTTCAAGAAAAATAGGGGGTTACACATAAAACATAGGCATAGAGAACACCACTTATCAACGCTACTATACAAAGACGAGAAATATAGTGAGTATATACTCATATAAGGTATCTTGTGTGTCTTACTTAACCTTGATAACCTGTGTCCTCTATGAGAATAAATAATTAGGGTTGAATGACACTCTAAACAAATGAAAAAATAAAATGGATATAATAGCAAAAAGGCAAGAAATCAGAAAAGCAAGAATTGAGGAAATAGAAATAGCACTTAAAATTTACATTGAAAAACTCGGTAAATCTAATCTAAACTTTACTTATGAGAGTATTGTGATGGCTGTTGAAACTAACTTTTATTGCACAAAGAGATATGCAAGAGAATATGTTGATTTAGCACTTTACAAAGTTGAATTAGAAAAAAGTGATTTGTTACCATCTTGGAATAAGAAAAAAGGTGTAAGATTTCAATTAATAAAAAACATTAGAGAAATGGGTAGGAGTATCCTTAAATGAACATAATAATTCAAAGATTCAAGAACTTTAAAGAAACATACTCTCTCTTTTCTGCTTGGGGCTATAAACTACTTTCCTTCAAGAAGAATATTATAATGAGGTATTTTTTATAATGACAAGAAAAAAAATCTTAACAATCTATCAGAGAGAAAAAGCGTTAATAGAATTAATTGATGATGCAAGAGAACTTAAATTTGATAAGACACTTATTAGAGTATATACTCATCAACTTAAAGATGTGCAAAAGGAGATTAAGGATATTAAAGCAGTTCAGAAAATAGGGGTAAAACAATGAAAATCGTTTTAAGTGAAAAAGGAAAAGAGTTTTATAAAAAATTCTGTGTTGGTGGAAATAAAGAAGTTATGCTTAATTGGTTGCCTAAAATAAATAAGAAATATAACGAACTCAATGATTCCAATAATAGATTTTGGGAAAGTGTGGTTTCTGTTGTTGGGAGTAGTCATTTAAGTTTTTTTATAGAGGTGAAAGGGGGACAAATTAATAATGGGATATGCAATAATGCACGATTGGAGTGAATATGAAGAAAATTGGAGAAATCACGGCAGAGATATTTTAGTTGCTTCGTGCAAACATCACGACAAAGACAAAGACAACACAAATGCAAATTATTCTGGGGCTTGTGAAAAGTGCGATATTTGTGAAGATTCAGCAATACCAATGATGAATTTTATTTATCCATTAGAATTAGATGGTTTTAGGGATGAAGAGATTTTAAAAGTTGTAAAAGAAACGAATTGCACAATTATGGAGAATGAAGATACAGAGGAATGGTTTTTAACTTTATGTGGTGGTGGAATGGATTTAAGTCAAGATATTGCTTTTGCTTATCAGATTTTAGAAACTTGGATACCACAAGATTTACTGCGAAATGTTTGCAAACAACCACTTTTGAGTTTAGGAAGCAAGAACTATAAATCACTTGCAAAAGGAATAATTAAGCAACTCAAAATGGAAGCAGACAGAAATAAAGAAAAGCATAAAGAGTGGAAAGAGAGTTTAAAAAATTTGAGAGAACAAGAGGAAGCAAAGAGAGAGCAAAAAGCAAAAGACGAAACAGAAGCAAAAGAATAATTTAATTTATTATTTTTTTATTTTTAAATTTCCTCTTTCAAATGCGAGAGGTTAAAGAAGCAAAATTAAATAACAAATAAAATAAAAATGGAAATGACAAAAGAATTTAAAGAAAAACTAATAAGAGCATTAAAATTTGCTCATTGTGATGGAAAAGAAGGTTTTGAATTTAAGGCAGAAGATTATTTTATACATTTTGAAGATTAAAATCATACTCAAGAGCAGAAACCTAAACTCCAAAGAGTAGGCAAAAAGACGCTTAAGAGGGTGGACGGGAAGAACAACAGGGCAGTTGTCAAAAAGAGAGAATAAACAAGCCAAGCACACCTCTATGTGCTAAAATTCCTTACTCTCACACCTTAAACCTCAATAAAACAAAATGGATATTAAAGAATTTGAGAAAATGAATGATTTAGCAAAATTAAGGGCATTGAGCAATGTTAGTTTAGAACGCCCACTCACAGATAAAGAGTTTGAAGAAATGAAGTCATTAGCAAATAAATTTAAGGTGGTTGCAAGATGAAAGAAATAGATAATTCAAAACCTTATGCAAAAGGATTCTACAATAAATTTAATGATCAAGAACAATGGATTAGAATAACTGAAGGGTGTCCAAACAAATGCCCATATTGTAGAGAAAGTTTTGAAAATCCCAATTTTATTATTTATGATCTTCCAGAGATTATTAGAAATAAAGTTAAAATTATGGATATGAATTTATTGTGCAAACCCGAAGCATTAGAGATTATAGAAGAATTAGGAAGAAGGAAAGTTAATGGAAAAGTAATTTATTATGAATTGATTTGTGGGATTGATTATAGATTTTTGGATCAAGAAAAAGCAGTAGCATTAAGACAAAGCAGATTTAAAAATTTAAGATTGGCTTGGGATTGGGAATTTTCAAAACAAAAAGAGATCAAGAAATCTATTCAAATTCTTTTAAATGCTGGATTTTCAACAAGAGATATAACTATTTTTATGATTTGTAATTGGAAAATAAGTTATGAAGATTGTTTAAGAAAACTTGATTTATGCAAGGTTTGGAGTGTGAAGTGTGCAGATTGTTATTTTGATAATCAATTAAGCCCAAATATTAAACCGATTTGGTGGGGAGAGTTAGAAATTATTGAATTTAGAAAAAAAGTAAGAAAACATAATCAATTAATAAATTTCAGTATTGATCCTGAATTAAAAGAATGAAAATTAAAAAAATAATTATTCGGTTGAAACAAATTGAAAAGATTGCTAAATTCCAACAAAAAAGATTGAAGGACGAAAAAGCAGATAAGAAAAGAACTATTTTGAAGCAATCTTTAGATTTAATTGGAGTTCAAATATTAAATATTTTAGATGAATTAGGTAAATAATCAAAATGGAAATAACAAATAGCGAGAGAGAAACTTTAATCTGCTTAATTGAAAATGAAATTGAAGGTGATGTAGATGTAATAAGTGATACAAATGACGAAAAAGAAAAAGAATTTTGGAAAGAAGCAATTTTAGATTTAAAGAATCTCTTAATTAAATTAAAGCCGATTGAAATAACAATTTAAAATGGGTGGTGCAAATTTTATGGGCAACGATAAAGGAATGCCTGATTCTAAAGGACAAAATGCCTTTGAGTGTTTTCTTCTTTGGATATTTGCTGGACTATTCATTTCTCTTTTACTAAAACATTTAATTTTACCAAGAGCAAGTGTCTTATTTGCTTTCCCTTTTTACATTGTTGTTGGGATTATTTTGTTTATTTGGTATTGGAAAAAAGAGGGGGAAAATGAATAAAGAAACTGAAGAACTATTCAAAACAATGGCTACACAATTTGTTAGTTTGATTGATTGCAACAACAAATTGATGGTTGAGAACTTAAGATTAATGAAATTAAATAAGGAATTAGAATATGGAAAAAGAAGAACTTAAAGCAATGTTAGAGGACAAAGCAAGAGAAAGTGGTTTAACAATTAAAGGAGAAATCGCAGAACTCAAAACTCCCGAACAACGAGAAGCAGAAAAGGAAATGAATGCTTGGAAGCAAGACAAAAATCAATACAAGATAATTGGAGATTTTAAAATTGCTAATGAACTTTTGAAATGCTTACTCCAAACAAAACAATATGAAGGGCTTATTTTTACGGGTGAGGGGGGAATTGGAAAAACAATTTTAACAATTTCCTCAATCAAAAAAATCCTTGAACCTAATGATTGGGAATATTCAAATGGTTATACAACTCCTCTCTCTCTTTATGAATTTCTTTACAACAACAGAAACAAAAAAGTAATTATTCTTGATGATGTTGAGGGAATTTTCAATAACAGATTATCTCTTGCGATTCTAAAGGGGGCATTATGGGATAGTGATGGAAAAAGAATTTGTCAATATTCTTCAAAGAGCGATAAAGCAAAAATGCCAGAAAGATTTGTGATGAAAGCAAACATAATTATTCTTTGTAACCACATTCCAAAAGAAAATGATGTTTCAACAAGAGCAATGATTTCAAGAACTATCTTTTATAAAATGGGTTTCTCTTTTGTGCAGAAAATAAAAATCTGTAAGAGGTTTCTTGATGATGACAAAACAATCTCTTCAAAAGACAAGAAAAATATTAAAATCATTTTAGATGAGGAAGTAAGCGAAGCCACAAGAGATTTTAATTTTAGAACTTTAAGGAAACTTATTGCATTTGTTCAATATGATGAGAATAAAGCAAGAGCATTATTTCAAGCAACAACAGAAATTGATGAATTGAAAAAAATATATCTTGAAGTGAGCAGGAAATATGATGTTGTAAAGAACCAAATTTATATCTTCACAGAAAAAACAGGGATGAGTAGAAGAACATTCTTTAGAATTAAAAAGGAGATTAGTGCCGAAGTGTCAAAGAAAATAGATACTGACACTAATAAAATATGATGGGGCAATTAAGATTAATAGATGAGAGAAAATTATATTTATCTGAAGATAATACTCACTTTGAAGTTTTGAATGGAGATGATTTTAATACCGATTCACAAGTTGGGGGGGCTATTTTAAGTTATGGAAAAGGACTCTCTACAAAAGAAAAATTTGTTGATGATGTAATGAATAGTTTTGGGATTTCAGACAAACAAATTATTTGGCTTAAACCTTCTGAAATTCCGAGAGTTGAAGGAAGATGTTGTTATTGTAAAGAATTAAAATCTTTTCAAAAATGGGAATTAAAACACTATGGAAATTGTAGTTGTAATAGATGTTTCCTCAAAAAACATAAGGATTTTATTGAAGAAAATTACAATGAAGGACAAAAAAAAGATTTCTTTGAAGAAATGGCGAGAGAAGAAAAAGGGAGAGTGTTAATATGAGTCAAGGGTGTTTGTTGGATTTCCAAGAAAATGATAAATTTTCAGAATACTTTTTTGAAAGCGATTACATAAAACAGATTAGTTCTGAAACAGATAACCCCAACAAGTTTGGAATTGAAGTCATTGAGTTTAAAAGAATCTTAAGCACAAAGAGAGTTCCCACAAAAAAAGGATTAGAATTTGTTGTGATTATTGCAGTAATAAATAAATCTCTTGAGTTTAGTTTTGTTGATGAAATGAAAGAAAAAACAGAAGAGAAAGCGATTGATTTATTTTTGGGCTTGAAAGAAGAGATGGAATTTTTTAAGAAAAAGCAAGAGGAAGGGAGATTCTTTGATGGTAGAAGGTATTTTTGGAGTTTAACAAAAGAAGGAGAAGCAATTGAAGGGGGTTTTAACTAATGCAAAATAGTTTAATTGAAGAAAAGAAGAAGATTCCAAAGTTCAAAAATCAAGAAGGGCGTTTTTGGTTAGAGGGCGTAGAAATAAATTGGAAACTTGAGGATTCGTTTGGAGATTACCACTTTGAATTTAATAGTTATTGCAGTAAAAATAAAGAATTAATAAATACTGAATACAAAATTGAGTGGGCAGGGAATAAAGGTTCGGGAAGAATCCCAAATTTAATTTCTGAAACAGGATACAGAAGTCATTTTGAAGGTGATTCTTTTTTGGATAAATATGAAACAATTACAGAATACCTTATTGATGTTGTTGAATATTTTATTAATGTCTATAATGTCCAAAATAAAAAAACAAAAAAGAGAGAGTATCGGTTGGAGTTTAAGGATTCGGGTTATCGCCCTTCAAAACAATTCACACTTATAGAATTAGAAGGGGGTGGAAAATAATGGAAGAAAACCAAAAAGATTTTGGACTTATCAAGAATATTCTTAATAATTCTCCTCTTTTAAGATGGGTTAAAAAATTTTCAGCAGATGGATTACAAGAAGAGGACAAGGCAGATTCTTTTGATGTTGAAACAGACGAAAGCACAATCGCCATTTCAGATGTAGGGTTGGTTAAAATGTTTTTTAGTTCAGCAAGATTCAAAGGAAAAACTTATATCTCTTTAGACATCAAACACATCAAAGAAGTTTTATCTCTTTTAGATGGCGAAGGTAGATTGATAATTAATGAAAGTGATGGGAAAAGGTTATGCTACATTCAATCTGGGAATAATGTAATTGTAATCGCCCCAACAAGTGAAGCAGAAAGCAAGAAGAAAAAGCCAAAGAAAAACAGCGAGAAGAAAAAATTGCCTGTTGAAGAAGAAACTGAAAAAGATTCTGAAGAGGAAGAAGAATAAGATGGTATTCAAAACTTATCATTATGGGATTTGGAAAGCAGAAATTAGAAAGTTATTACAGAAGCGATTATCCCTCAAAGATAAGATTAGATACCATAAACAAAAAGCAAACACATTTGAGCAAGACAAGTTGCCGAAGGTTGAGGAAGAACTCAATAAACTGCTTCAGAAAGCAGGGAACAAAATTTAATTCTTTTTTTTTTACTTTTTTATTACTATAAATCTTTATTTTTTTACTACTATAAATTTTTATTTAAATAATACTTTTTCTTTTCACTATCATTTCAGATATAGTATTATTATTTACCCTATTTCTTTCTTACAACAGAAGTTTTTTTAAAGGGGTTTCTCTTCTTATTTAACGATTAAAATGCAAATTTTCATATTCGCAAAAAGCTTTTTTAAGGAAGCAGGCCTGCGATCAATTAAATGTGCCTTTAGCAAGGACAAACAAGGAGGTATAAAAAATGGAAATTAATAATGGACTTGCAACATTGCTTGTGATATCAATGTTAATTGTTGGAGGTTTAGTTGGAGGATTAATTGCTGGTGGAAGAGATGTTATTGAAGTTGAAAAAGTAGTGATTCAAGAAAAGTTAGTTCAAGTAGAATGTCCAGTTGTAGCTGCATCTGAATTAATTTGCCCTGAATTTGTAATGCCAGAGTTTCAAGTTGAAGAAAAACTTGCTGAATTGTGGGAAGCAGAATATAGTGGAGATTTAAGTTATCTAGAAAACGTATCAGAAGATAAAGCTAAACTTCAATTCCTTGAAGACAATGAAGGATTTGATAAAAATTGGTCATACTTCTTTGAAGATGACGAAGTCTTTGACTTAGTAACAGAAGGAGTAGAATGTGACGGAGACTGTGTTGTTGAATATATTAAAGAATATGATGATAGAGAAGTAGAAGTAATCAACTTAGGTCTTGATGATGAAGATGATAGATTGGTAGAATTATCAACTATGATTAGAGTAAAAGTTTTCACAGACGAAGATGATGATGAGGAATACTTCTTCGACAAAGTTTACATAAATTCAGTAGTTACATCTGATGACGGAGTTCTAGAAGCAGAAGTGACTTACTCAATATAAGTATACCAAGTATACAATTTTTTATTTTAATTTTTATGGGGAGAAAATCTCCCCTATTTTTCTATTTTCCGATACTTTCATTATCTTAAAAAAGTAAGACAATGTCATCACAAGCCTTTTTAAGCAACTTTCTTTATTTTTATTATGAAACATTCAATTAATGGAACTTATCCTGATGAAACTCATTACACGATTGCAGTTTTGAGTGATGAAGAAGATGACAAAGTTAAGAAATTTTTAGAAGAAAATAATTCTGAATTAGTGGTGGAAAACAATGAGTGAAAAAAATGTAGAATATTTTGAGAAGCAAATTAAAGGTTTAATCTTAATCATGGAACAAAAGGAAGATAATGGAGGGGTTGTATTTAGAAGTTATGTTCAGGAAAAATTAAATATGATTTTGAGTAATGGGATAAACTTTCACCCAGGAATAAAAGAAAAGTTAGGAATAAAAGATGAGTGATTTTAAACAAGCAATTCAATGGTTGGAGGAAGGGAAGAAAGTTGGAAGAGATTCTATTCAAAATAAATATTGGTATCTTTTCTTGAGTGAAAAAAAAGGAGAAAAAGGGTTTGTATATTTGCATCATACAAAGATGTTTAAACCAGAGCTTTGGACTCAATCAATTAATATGCTTAAAGCAACTGATTGGGAAATTTATGAAGAAAAAGTTGAATTAAAGACTTTGAAGGATATTGATTGGTATGGTGATTCGAAGATGTTACAGGAAATATTAAAACAAGAAGCTGTGAAAGAAATAAAATCTAATTTTCCAACAGAACAAATGCCCAAGGAATTACGGGGATTAACTCAAGATCAAAAAAATGCTATTAAAGATTACATCAAATGGAAAAATAATCTCACCGAAGAAGATTTGATGACTAATGAACAAATAAATACAAGGGAGCATGGAGAACAATGATAATCCCAATAATAATTTTAATAATTTTATCTTCTGTTGAACTTGGGCTTGCTTGGGGCTATCACGGAAGAAAAAAAACAGGTAAACATAACGCCTGGGTAACCTTGATCACTTTGATTATGGCATGGAGCTTAGTTCTTTGGATAATATTTTCAAAATAAAAAATGACAACAATAACAATAACTTTTATTATGGATAATAAAACATTTATGTGGCTTTGGGGAGTTGCATCAAAAGAAGGAGGGAATTTCAATGAATTTTTAGTGGATTATTATATTAATGAGATAGCAGAAAAATTTCCAGATGTTGATGAAATAATTCCTAAAATTTATGGAGTTACTCATGGTATACAATTATTGTTTGGGGGAGGAAATCCAGAGAGGCATTTAGATTATGCTGCGATGGAACATCAAAAGGAATCCACATATTCTAAATTAAAAGAAGAATTTATTGTGGAAAAATCAAAAATAATAAATCCAATCTATGTAGGAGTATAAAATGACAACAACAAAAATTAACATCGGAATTGCATTAAGCAGAAACTTTGACAAAGTTACTTTAGAAATGTTAGATGAGCCAGTGTTACATGAAACCGAAGAAGAATTGAAAGCAGGGATTAGGAAAAGGTTTGATTTGTTGAGGGCCGAAGTTGAAAAAGAGTTTGGAGAAATTCAAAAATGACAAAAGAAAAACTTAAAACTTTGAAGGATTTGGAAGAAATATTAAAAAAGACTTGTCCAACTTATGATGAATTTATACATAATGCTGCTTTAATGGCAATTGGGGTTACAATGAAAACACTAAAAGCAGAAGCTGTGAAGTGGGTTAAGGAGTTCTTTCCAATTAATAAAAAGGGCTATCAATTTACTTTAGGAGATTTTATGAAATTCCACAACATAACTGAAGAGGATTTGAAATGAAAAGATGTGAAGTATGCCTCAAATTTATGTGGTTTTGGCAAGAACTTATAATGACAACAAATGATTACGGAGAGGTTGTAATTCCTTTAGTGCATGATAAATGTTATAGTAGAATCAGAAAATGACAGATGAAAGTTTGGGGGATAAAAGAAAGAAATTATTTGAAGAAGTTGAACATTTATTAAATGATGAGAATTATGGGTTTGATAAAAATGATATTTTTGATATTTTTAAGGTTGTTGAAAAGCAAGATAAAGAAGCTGTTAAGAAGTTGAAGAAAATGGGATTAAGTGCATGGAATTGTGACAAACAAGATTTTGTGTTACATATATCTCATAAAGAAATTGACAAAATCTTCGGAGATAAATTAAAATGACAGATGAAAGTTTAAGTGAGGAATTAGAAAGATTGGATAAAGATTATTTTAAAGTAGGTAATCCTGAAGGAAGAAAAATGTTAAGATTGGTTAATCCACTTATCAAAGAAGCTGT
>SDBT01008821.1_pt1 | contig 16425 bp, 7 predicted proteins | sample 2277101 | NCBI WGS metagenome assembly SDBT01 (sample SAMN10404973, study PRJNA504765) | marine sediment metagenome | isolation source: marine sediment core GS10_PC15, 103 cmbsf | place: Arctic Ocean: Southern Knipovich Ridge | collected 2010 | reverse complement strand
TGCTCGTTTTTCCACTGGCCCAGATAGTACCGACAGCCCATCCGATGACTGATGCACAAAAGCATGTATTTGTCACCGATTTTGAACAAGTCCGCACAGGATACATCTTCCTTGAGTGAAACGCCCTTAATGCCGTGAGCAAAAAGGTCGCCGACATACTCCCAATCGCCTTCCAGATTCTGGCACTTGGCAATACCGGGCATCTGGCCTCCGAAGATGGCATAATAAGTGTCACCCTCGAGCCAGCCAAACGGGTCCCATGAACTGTACCTGTCATGATATTTATCGCCTTCGGTGGTCTTCGGCGTGATTAGTGCGAGCTTCTTCCATTCATTAAGTTCGTCGTCGAGCGCCACGGCCATGGTGTTATTCTCTCGCTGCTCGTCGTGGAAGCACATAGTAGGCACGCCTTCTTTATTGATAAATGCATTGCCGCTGAACATACCACCGGCCAGTCCCGTCGGATGGTATCTCCAGTGCACAAGGTCCGTACTTGAGACATGCCCCCAGTTGTGCCCCCGCTCGTCCTGAAAGATATAGAAAAGATGGTACCTGCCGTTCCAGAAAATCGCACCATTGGGGTCAAACGGCATACCGAAACCTTCTGGAATGACGAAATGATACACCGGCCGATATGGGTCCTGCAACAATTTTTCACGTAACTTTTTTTGTGCGTCAATCAGCCTGCCATGTTCTGACCCCCGCCCCGGCCTTGAAAGCGTATCTACGAGGAATCCTCTTGGCGCGGCGACCATTACCGGCCGATCTCCCTGGAGCACCAACTTGCCTTTTTCGACTTTTGCTCCACCAGCCAGGTACGCCTCGCCGAAGTTGCCCATCTGGTCGGCGACTGAGCCTCCCTCAAACGGCCACCATCCAACAGGCTTGATATCAGAAAGCTTGTTGGGCCGAAGTTTTGCAATTTGCTTAGCCGTAAGCGCTTGATCGTAAATCCTCGCATCGTCAATCTTGCCCTGATAGCACGCTGAGTCGGGCTCATCGGCATGACGCTGTCCGAACATTACGAGACTGTCCGGATCGAAGGTTTGCGGCTCTTCGATTTTATATGATGCATAAATCTTTCCGTTGCGGTAAATCGTAACATCGGCGCCCTTATAGACTATAGCAATCTGAACAAATGTGTTTTTGCCTGCTGTTTCTTTTGGATACTCTTTCTGCTCCTCTTCGCTCCTTTGAAAGTTGTCACTGCCGGCCATCCATTTTCCCGCCGCCAACTCACCAAAGATAATCCCGTCGAAGTGGCTGTTCAGGTCGTCGATTGTTAAAGCACTGCCGCCTCGCTGCGTCAAATTCGCAGGCGCCGTCCACACCACTAATGTCTTATCTTTTATCCGGGCCCGGTCCGCCCCTTCCAATAACTGGCTGCCAAAAACAAATAAAACAACAATTACGATTGATTTGATAATTCTCATAGTTTTCTCCTATAAATATTTCTTGCCGATATTTCCAATTTATACCTGCTTGCTCGCGCCCACAAGCCCAATTTCCAGATATGAATATTATACCAAAATTATCTGTGATCCTCTAATAAGAACCGGACCAATTACCGCCAAGCAGGTTAGTGCGTCAAGACTGATTCACTCAGTTCCAGATTGACTTCAGCTCGTGGATTTTAAGTGAACTGATTGTCGTGTTCCCGCCTTTTGTGAAGACTTCGAGTCCTCGTTCGTCTCCTTCTGGAATTGCGCGAATCGGCATGTATATCCTGCCGTCGTTCGCGAAAACTTCAATCGAAACTCGATCAACCAGGATTCGCATACTGATCTTGGCGTCGATTGGTTTGAGTTTTGCCTTCGGGCGTCCGCAGGACAACTCGTTTTTCTTCACATTGTAAACAACCGGCACACCGCGTATCATGAATCCGAATTCATCCGCTCTGCCAATCTCGAACTGGGCATCAATATCGAAAAGTTCACCCTTTACGCCGGACAGAATGTTTTGTCCCGGTTTGAGTTGTACGTCAGTCCAGGTGTATTCTTTTGCGTGTATGCTCTCGATTTCCTTCACCGGATAGGCAAACATCCGAAGCCCCTCGTCAGTGGTGTGCAGTGTAAGCTCGACAGGAAAAAGCAACTGCTGGTTAAACGGCATACCCTCCATAGGGATTACTCCCCAGGCCATCTGAACGCGGCGACCTTTGGGGACATTGCTGAACGTCTGTGATGCGTAGAAGCAGTCGCCATGGCTGTATCGCGTTATTCCGGTCTGTGGCGTGTACTGTTTGCCGTCGAAATCGCCGACAAAGTACGCGCCGGGGCCGCCGTAGATAATCCATTTCTTATTATCCTGGTCGCCGTCCACGGCCAATTGGAATAACTCAGGGCAGTCGACAAGATAGCGGCTCTCGAATTCGCTCTGCTTTTCCCATGTCTTGAGGTCGTCTGAGGTGAAAAAAGCCATCGCACCCCTTTCAAAATGCAGCACGATCACCCATTTTCTGGTCGGCTCATGCCAGAGGGCTTTCGGATCGCGGTTAATGTATTCGATATTCGGCAGGACTGGATTGTCCTCATATGGAGTGAACGTACGGCCACGGTCGTTGCTGTACGCGATCGACTGGCTGAAGGGTTTCTGCTCCGACCAGGGACTTCTCCCGCCTGCGGATGTATAGACCGCTACGATCGGCTTTTCTTTGCCCGTCTGGAAGCCGGTACTGTTGTGCTCGTCCACCACAGCGGAACCGGAATAAATCGTGCCCAGATGGTCCGGGTGAATTACGCCGGCTAATTCCGTCCAATGAACCAGGTCTTTGCTGACCGCATGGCCCCAGGTCTTGTTGTAGTCGTTTCGGCTGTGGTCCCAACCATAGGGGTTGTGCTGATAATAGAGGTGATACTCGCCGTCGTAATAGATCAGCCCGTTGGTATCATTGATCCATCCCCGCTTGGATGAGAAGTGGAACTGGGGCCGGAGCGCCTCGCGGTAGAGATCGTCCGCGTCGCGGATGCCGTCTTCGACTGAAATCCGATCGAGGATGTGCGCATTACCAAGCGGGTGTTGGCGCGTGCGCATGAGCACTTCTTTGCCCAGCCAGGGGCCGAGATCAGTGACCACCCAGTAATCGATGTCGTCCGTGGCCAGTTCAACGTCCATGGCGCGGACCTGTTTGCCGTCCACAACAAGCTCGATATAGTGCCGGGCCGCGCCGGTCTTGAGAGGGAAGTTTAGTACCGGTTTCGTAACGGTGATGGTGCGTTCAAGCCGAGGTCGCTGGGCGGGGACGTCGCTTTGAACGATGTGGTCGACGAAGATGAAGACCGGTCTCCTGGTGTCTTTGTCAGCGATACGAATACGGCCTGCCTTGCCCTTAAATTCAGCGACGTCCCAGGACTCCCAGAACATGGCATGATACCTGGAAGGGGACGTTGTGCGGACGACATCACCATCCACGAGAAGTTCAACCGCTAAGTCGCCCGGGGGACCGTCGACTTCGATAGACCCTAACAGCAAATAAATCGCATTGCGCTCAATGGTGAAGGGGGGCGAAGTGAGCGTGCCCACCCCTGATCTGCCCGTGCTCGCCGCAAACCTACTGCCCAGGGCGCCGACCATCCCCGCCTCTCTGGGCCCTTTTCCGAAGGCATCTCCCTCGACCGTCCATTGGCCATACGATGCCGCCTCGAAATCCTCGATGAGGATGAGGTCGTTAGCAAGATGGGTGCAGGCAGGCAATGTAAATGTGAAAATGGCCAGGCACAGTGAACTCGTGATTTTCATTACAGTTTTTTTCATCTGTATCTCCTTTACACTGACCTTTTCCGGATAAACTCTTAAACAGCATAAACTCCGTCATTGCTTTTAGCGTGTTTGGAAGAAATCCGTTTCGGCTACCACCGGCCAGTCATTGGGCCAGCTAAGATTTCTTACAGCTATTCTTGCCTTGCCCTTATTTTCGCGGTCATAATAGTGGAAACTAAAAGCAAACCTGCCATCCGTGTGGCGATAGATGCTCGCGTGGCCCGGGCCGATGTAGCGTCCCTGGGTTTCAATAAGGAGAGAGCCACCCTCATCAACCATATCTTTTCCGCTTTTGTCAAGGAATGGGCCGGTGGGTGATTTGGAACGACCGACCATTATCTGATAAGTGCTGTCCAATCCGCTGCAGCACTGGCCCCAGTTGACGAACAGGTAATAGTAACCATTGCTCGGGTGCCTGTACACATAGGCAGCCTCGATATAATCCGTAGGCCCCCGAGGCTCACCTAATCGGCGGTAAGCGACGCGATGAAATGCATCGTTGTCTTCGGAAAAACCTTCTGCAGCTTTAGCGCTAAGGTGGCCTGTATGCCGATCAAGCTCGACTATCCAGATACCGCTGGTGCCGGAGCCGAAAGCCATATACAGATTTCCCTCATCATCAGTATATACCGAAGGGTCGATAGCCACCGGGCACCAGGCACCTTCTTCTCGACAGGCGGGCATGACCAGTACCGGGCCGTCGTCTTTCCATTTTAAGTTCGGAGCGGTACCGGTTGCCACAGCGCGTCCGATGGCTGAGGCGTAATCTGAATCGGCTTCAAAGGAATAATACATTACCCACTTGAAAGGAACGCACGGAGCCCAAAAATATCCCTTATTATCCGGAAACACCTCGTCCCACCATTCGGGCTTGTCGAGGATGTCCGCTAATTGCCATGTGCCCGTATTTTTTTCGCGATACCAGGAGCGGACACCCTTGCCTGTACTAAAGGTCACGAAATAACCGTTGTCATACTGCAATTCAGATGGGTCATGAATCGGCCCGATTTCCGCTACTTCTGCTGCAGGCCGCTCTTTGGGCGACATACAACCAACCAAAGCCATCGACAATAACAAAACAGCAAACAGCTTCCTAATCATTCTTGACCTCCTGATTTTCTAAAAAGTTTATCAATCTTTCGGCTCAATCGAACCGGTCTGGACTTCTTCAGAATCACCTTCAAACCACAATACCATGTCTATACCATCTATCTTCTTCTCATAGCCTACTCTGTAATTATTGCCTTGCTCCAATACTTCATCACCAACTTTAACAATGACATTCTTATCACCCCAGCCCTTGAACACCAACGCAGGATTCACAATCGGCGTTTTCTTACTTCCAGCTAACTGTATCCGGACTTTGCTTGCGCCATCCTTACATTTTAGCACATAAGCCCGCTGAAACTTATCGTAACCTTTACTCTCAACATTCCCCTTGACAACCTTCAGCTTCGGCGGATGATTCCACGACCTGGCTAATGGCACCAACTCTTCAATCGGCTCGTTCCTAAGCCCGTAAAGCATCACTGCCATATGTGAATTGCCTTGGCCTTTATGCACGATGGGTGCACCGCATGAAAAAGATGTATGACTCGGCCGGTCCGCCGCCGGTGCAACTCGGCCGTCATTCGGCAACTGTGCTACCGGCCAATGGTTCCAGAAACTAAAGTCCTCTCCAATCCACGGGGCAATAACCACACCCGGCTCGAAGATAATGAACGGCTTGTATTTTGATTTCAGGTTCGTCATCTGGATAGTGGCCTCTTTGACTACCTCCTGCTTGACAATCTCTTCCTCTTCGTATTCCGTGTTTTCGCCCCACATACACGTGTAAGACTTTCCCTCCATAGTGGCAACAGTCAGGGCCCCCATCTCAACATTATCCTGGGGCGTCGTTCCCGGCTGATTGAACATTATCGTCTCCTGGAACTGATGCCACGGTACTCCATCTCCCGCCCAATCACTCGTATCAAGAGCAACGCCAAAGTTATTGCTCCACAATACCTGGTGACGAACCGCAACTACATCCGGATATATCACAAAATATTCGTCCGTCCAGTCACCCCAGCCTGTCGCCTCATCCTCATTAGCCTGCCCGTAAGTTATATAGCACGGATTATAACGCCAGTGAACAATCACACGCGCAGGATTGTTTTCAATCAAACGAACATGGGCATAACGGCACTGCTTGTCCGACATGTGCTCGGCGCAGCCCCATTTATTCTCTTTGTAATTTGCCTCGGCACTTTCCAGGCTCTGGTCGCCCATCCATATGCCGTTCTCTGTAACATAGCTGGCCGCATAATTAATCCCGTGCCAGAACATAATCCTAACCGGGTCCTCGAATGTTACCACAATATCCGAATGCTCACCTATGCGCCACAACTTATCCCACGTTTCATCATATTTCATCGTAGTATAGTAGGCTCCGAACTGGCGTTTGTCCGCCCCCTCCGTCGGAAACCGACGCCACCTCAACGGCTGCCGGTTCTTCGGCTGTACTTTTTTATAAGCCCGCTTAATCTCCTTTTCGTCCATCGCTTCTCTGTGAATCTTAACCTCATCGATAAGCCCATCGAAAACCATATTCGACAGCAGTTGCCGACTCGGTTCGCGCTCAGTGCCCTTCGGGTACATCTTTGTATGACTGCGGCCAATCCACATCTCAACGTCCTCAGCCTGTCTAATATCCCCTGTCCAGTCCCATCCATATTCTTTAGCCGAAAAATCGCCGCTCTTTTTACCATTGATGTAAACCGCCATCTCGCCCGACCCGTCATAAGTAGCCGCAATATGCGACCACTTCAATAGCTCAATCTTGTTCCTGGAAACGCACATCCACCATTGTCCGTCACTCATCGTCGCCACACCAAGGGCCACATTGCCATCCGCACTAACTCCAAAGAAGAATCCGGCCTTGTGGTCCTTCTCCTGGTTTACTATCGCCGTCCAGTTCCAAGGATACGTCTGCGGCGCTACCCACGCCTCAATGGTAAAATCATCTCCCAGCCAAGGCGCTTCATTCGCCGACCGGACAACATGTGTCGTATATCCATCCAGCTTCAGGCAACTTCCCTTCACTCCTTCTGCATACCAGTAATTGCCTCGTATCTCGTCAACCTCACCGCTGGCACTGTCTTTTACACTCCTGCCCTGTCCCTCATCGAAACTCCACCACGCCTCGAGCCTGTCTTGTGCAAAACAAGGTAATGTTAAAACCAACAATAACAACATAGCAAACAGCTTCCTAACCATTCTTGATCTCCTGATTTTCTAAAGGACTTATCAATTCATCACCTTTGGCGAAAGGCTTATCTTTACAGTTTTCGTTGAGTCCAAATCTATCCAGACAACCAAATCGGGGCCTCCCAATCGCCCTCGCACATGACCAACGCGGAAGTCCTTGCCACGACCAATCGGTTGGGCGTCAATCTTCAGCGTGACATCGGCATCGCCCCAGCCCTTGACTATGAAGCAGGGATTTACGACCGGTGATTCCTCGCTGGCCCCAAGTTCGAATTCAAGCGCGGAAGGAACACCTGCCGACGTGCAGTTGAGCATATAAGCGCGCTGTGTTACATCGTAGCCATCGCTCGCGTAACCGTGGCTCTGGAGCACAAGTTTCGGCGCAGATAACCAGGACCTGGCCAGCATGGTCATGGACGATGGGTCGGGGTCCTTCAGTAGCCCGGAGAGGAAGACTTGTGAAAGCGACTTGTCCGTCCGCATATAATACTTATGGTTGAAGATGCGCGTAATCCCAACGGAATAGCGTCTGGACGTGAAGTCCGTTCTGCCCCAGGTTACAAACGTAAATTCTGGAGGTTTGCCGTTAATGATGTGCGGCTCGTAAGGTCCGACCTCAGCGCCCTCCGCAGGGACGATGGTAAAGGGCTTGTATTGGGACTTGAGATTGATGATCTGCATGTTGGCGGTACTGAACCGGCCGAAGCCATCAGGACTGCGGGCGTTATATCCACTTTGAGTTGCGGGATACGGTTCGTAGGAGAAGGTACGGCTTTTGCCTTCCATGTTAATCACTGTTACCGCGTCAATTTCGATATAGTCGGTGGGTGGTCCACCGGGCGGGCACCTGACGATAGATTCCTGAAACTCATGCCGGACTTTTTCATCTTCATTTGGCCACCAGGGCTGACTCTTCGGCGCCACCGAACTACGGACGCTGGACAGCCGTACATGAACGCCATCAGGGTAGATCGTGTAGATTTCGTCTCCCCAATCACTCCACCCGTCCTCGTCCATGTGAGCGAGACGGTAACGGTGGTCGGCGAGAGCGAACCGCCAGTGAATGACAACCCTGGCGTCGGTGTTCTCGATGATACGCGTGCGCGAGTAGCGTCCCTGCCGGTCCATGATCGGTTCGCAAAAACTCTCGCAGTTCTCAGGGTCAATGGTTTCGATCCACTCGTTCGTGTACTTGATACCATTCTCAGTGACCATATAGGGTGCATGACTGCCCCGGGGAAAGTCGAACTTAACCGGCTGTTCATCGAAAAGAACTTGTATCTGAGAGTACGCTTCGAACGGATTATCGATCAGGACAGGATCGCGCAAGTCTCGCACCCGGCCCTGAACATAGTATGCGCCAAACCGGGGCGATGTAGTCAATGCCGCATCTTTATTAGCTTCAGCCTGACTAATGCTTACTAAAACTAATAAGTTACATGCGACAATTAACCGCCGTTTTTGAATAATCATGTGACAACTCCTGATATTTTTATCGGATATGGCTTCTGGTCGCTTTAAATTCACTCTCCCAATATTATGCGCTTATACTGATCCGGTGTTGCATCCTTTTGCACTATAACAAAGCTGTCGCCCTTGTTTGTCTGGAAAGTCAGCAAAGAGCCATCTATCTCTTTTAATTTCCTGCCGTCCTGATAAAAAGTCACACCTGATTTTTCACCCCATGGATTACGCAACCTGCATTCTCCTCCCGATTGCGACTGAATCTCAACAAACTCCACGGTACCCTTGCGCATGGATGATGTCACTAGGAAATTGCCCCGGGCCAGCAGTGAGTATTGTGCATCCCATTCCTTAGGCCAAGCTGGGAAGACGCGGATAACCGTTTTGCCTGCTGGAGCGGGAGCCGTCGCCCGGCAAAGCGCAAGGACAAGTCCCTCCATTGCATTGCCGATTCGCTGGGCACCCATCGCCTGGTGTCCCTCAGCCAGTGACATCCGATTGCCCAAAGGTCCCCGCCAGTATGTGCCCCATCTTGTTGCCCCCTCATCAGGATAGCCTTGTGCCAAACCCTGATATTTTATCTGGCCCGGAACCAGGGTTTTGATCCCTTCGGCATCGCCCATAGTCGCTGCCGTGATGGATGCTTTGGAAAGCCAGCCTACGCCTCGGCTACCTGAACTGCGTCCGGAAGATGGCCTATATGAATTTTGCGCCAGTTTAATCATCTCAGGATCGGTGGTTTCTAAGGTAAATAAATCATAATAGATGCACGGAGTAGTAGCTCTACGATTTGTACTTGCTCTACCAACGGAAGAATGCGAAGTGTTAACCCAATAGCGAGGCTCACCTTCCTCTGAAGTATCTGTAAATGTTGGCAGCGGTGTCATGTTATCCAGAAACTCCTGCCACACGCTGCGCATGTCTTGGTCCACTCCTAAAATCTGCGATGCCCTTATCGCTGTTGCCGTGACTGCTCGCATCGAAGTCAGCTCCGCGATGGTATCTGAAGCGCCCCATGTTGACTCCCAGTTGTTGACACCGTGAATGTGGTACTTACCGTCCGCCTCCTTCTTAACGTTCGGGTAGTTGCGATAAAACTCGGCCACACCCTTGATAATCGGATAACCATACTCGCGCAGCCATTCTTTATCCTGCGTGAAATCGTATCGTAGCCAGTGAAAATAAGCTATCCTCGCTCCCGGAGCGAACAAATGCAGCACATAACTATAGGGAGCGGATTCTCGAGCTTCCCAGAAATGGTGGCCGTCTATCCACCGTTCATCATCGAAATTTTTCCAGCACCATCGACTGTCAAATGCATTTTTCTTCGCGGCGTATTTCAGGAATCGCTCCGATGCCTGGGACCAGGGCTTTCTGACCAGATAAAGGTCTCTCATTTCCGAGGCGATGTCATCGGGCAGGGGGGCGGGCCCGTTGAACCACATCGTCTCCTGAAGGTAAATCCCCTTGCTACCCCATTGCTGTGCCGCTGCCAGGGCCGTAGCATCATAATTCTTGTGGAACATCTCGACCACCGGCTTCGTCAACTTTATCTTATTAGCAGTCAGCAGAACATTGTTGTAGTAGCAAAACAGGTTGTACATCCACTTCATCGAACCCCATGTGCGAGTGTCTCCACCCGTGTTCCATATCATCCCACCGTATCTCGGTGGATACGCGCCCCGGGAACTGGCTGCCATCAGATACAAAAAATAGGTGTAATGTTTCTCAACATATTCGGCCTCACCGTCTGCACTGCTAAGATGTACAAACGAATTGGACCAAAAATTGTTCCACCAGTCTTTGGTTGATGCCATCAGCTTAGCATCCCCCAAAGCCTCAGCTCGCTCCAATTCCTCAAGTGCCAGCTCGTTGATATCCTCATCAACATCAAAACTGGCGGCGCTGGAAACCAGAATCGTAAATGTTCCATTACCCGGCTTAGTGGCTAACTGGATAGCACCATCATCAAGCACGTTCACTTGCGATTCACGGCCCAATACGCTCATCGCGACTGAGGAGCCACAGTAAAACGTCCGATTCTCAATCTCCGACGCTTCGGGTTGAGGAACCAGCGTCCACCTCTCGGCGAAATCATCACCTTCGGCGAACTGCTGACGAAGCATGACCCGTCCCCCCTGTGATCCAACTCGGCTAAAGGCGTAATGATTTCGTTGGTGATAGATAACCGGTCGCAGTGCGCGCAAAGTTGCCCTGATGCTCTTGGGCTGTTCGCGGTGATCCGTGATCCGAATCGCCATTACATCTCCATCCGGCCAAGCAAATGCCTCGGCATACACATCGTTGCCCTTCACCGAGGCTACTCCGTCGTAAACCGACAGGTGTTGCTGTGTGTTATCGGCTTCAAATGCATCGGGTCCAAAATCGGCAAATTCAATATCAACGAAACCGCAGCCGTGCGCATAGTCTGAATCGACTTTCGGAAAACTATTGGTGGAATTATCCGCGGCAAAGACATCTACACGATTGATCTGAAACTTAAGTTGTTTGGGCGTCGTCCACACCAGACTGCCCATGGTGCCGTTGCCTATCGGCAGACCTTCTTCACTCCGCCTGACCTGTTTATCATAGTGCAGGTCCGCCCGGGAAATAAGCTTGCTGTAATCTACATCCAGGATGGTCGATATCTTTTCCCCCTCATTGTTATGACCCTTATCTTCACCGGACTCGAATTGTTTCTTGAAAAACTGGGCCGCCAGAGCAATACCAAAATCAGTACCATCGTAGAAACCATGCCCTTCATTGGGAACCCATTTGATTTCTACATGCACACCAACCTCTTTGTATTTGTTATACAAATCCTGCGAGTCCCGCGGATTGACCGCTTCATCTTCAGTACCATGCACGAGATAAAGTGGAGCAGAATCCGAAGAGATGTTTTCGTAGGGCGAAATGGTCTTTATATCCTCAGGTTTCAGATCAAGCTCTCTCAACCACATAGGATCAACGAAACCGACCTTAAATGCCGGCGTCGCAAAACCAACTCCTGCCTGAATAGCACTTGATAGTTCTTGATTGCCTCCATTTCCTTCCAATTCAGCCATACCGGCGGTCGTAGCCAGAACCGCAGTAAGATGCGCGCCGGCAGAGCCGCCTATGGCACCTATCCTATCGGGATCAATACCGTATTTGCGGGCATTGGCGCGAACCCATCTAACAGCCGCCTTGGCGTCATGAACACAGTCGATGACCTTCACGGCGGGCGTCATGCGATAGTCTATTGTGACAGCGGCGATTCCCTTTGAAGCCAGATAGACGGCCAAAGGTTCGAACCATATTCTTCTATTTACCCTCCATCCTCCGCCATGAATGCAGACAACACAGGGCACCGGCTCAGCCATCGGCTCGGTCGGTAAAAACAGGTCCAGTTCAAGTTTCTTATTGGGATACCGGGCAAAAACCAGGTTGCGGTGCTCGATTATATTGTCCGCGGTAAACTCGAAGATGGGCTTGTTGGCGTAGAGGACAAATGACAGGATTGTCAGTGTCTTTTCCCACTCTTCTTTACTTCCATCGTTAAGATACCCCTTATCTTCACAGAACCTGATAAACCGCCTCATGTACCTCTCAACCTCTTCATCGCTTACGCTAACTCCAAGGAAGAATCGCCGCCGGGCGTTTTCATAGGCCTCATCAATTTTATTAATACATTTCCTCTCGGCCGCAAAAAAACCGATATAAGGCTCATCGGCCTGAACCCTTTTGTAAAATTCGCTGTATGCCTTATTTGCAGCATGACCATTATTCTGAATATTTCCCATGTATTTTGGCCACGGTGAACTCTTGCTAAGACCAATACCGTTGCCCTTTATGGCAAGAAGCGCCTGAGGATCCATCACTCCGGAAGCGACATATATGTCGCCGTTCGGGCCTATATTTACACTTGTTTCGTTATAAGCAAGCTCGGTTGCAATCGGTTCGGAAAACCATTCAATAACACCCTTATCGCCATCGTCGCGGATACAAACAACACGCGCGGCCTTGTTTAGTTGTGAAGTTACAATAATCCTGTCATCAGCCCTGATCAGAGGGTCTCCCCCCCAATGCTCAAACTTAAGATTATTCCACTTCACCGTCCCATCCGGATTAAACGCCCAAAGCCGATAGTCCTCGGAATTTGCATATATCGTGCCGTTACTTGCAATTGCGATATTTGCAAAGACTTCGCTTGCAAATGTCTTTACCGGCCATTCGCCGGGAGCTTTTTTCCCGGTCCGTGAATCAACCTTATGAATATAGCCTCCCGCTGAGCTGCTTCCTACATACAGAAAGCCATCGACATCCATCGACGGCGGCATACGCATCTCAGCGCCTACATTATAGGCCCAGTTCTCGGTGTAACTGTCACCGTTATCTGTTAGTGAAACCAGCCAGCCGTGCATACTTGCCACATAGACAGTACCATCAGGACCGAAAGATGCCCCCCCCAGATAGCCACGCGTATATTTGTCCTCTTCTAACTGCTGCGGCGGGTGCGGCATTACATATTCCCAGATGACCGAACCATCTTTGGCGTCAATGCAATAGAATGAATCGCACGAGAAGTCATTTTCACCACACCCCGCGTAGAGCCTGCTTCCATCAGCGGAGATGGCTGGTGTCGTTGCAAATATTTTGGGGTACTCTTTGGATGCGATTTCTTCCCATATCTTTTGCTGCTCGTCAAACTCTTTTTCAGCAAATTCATAGTAATTATCAAATACGGTTTTCTTCCAGAGCAGTTTCCCGTCGCTGGTCCTGAATGAAAAGACCCCGGCGTAACCGGTAATATAAACTTTCTTTCCATCCGGACTGACCGCCGGCGAAGAAGCTACGCCCAAAGCATACGGATATGCCTGCTGCAGGCCCTTACAACCTTCGTCGAGAGGACACGTCTTCCATCTTAGTCTTCCATCTGAAGTGAAAGACCATATGTAGCCCCCGCCGGTGGTGTAGATATTGCCGTTCTCGTCAATGGTTATAGTACTTTCGATGTTTTCGCCCACAATATGCTGCCAGAGTATATCACCTTCCTTGGCCTGTGGACCCAATGCCTCATTGGCGCATCCGGCAAAAAAAATGATTACAGCAGCGAGCAATACGGTTGAATTTCTGTTTAACATTTTTAAGTCCTTATTTGAGATTCCTTTTTTATACCTGGTCAGCAATCTCGACACGTCGGGATTGAACCTCATTTTCAAAGCAGAGCCCCCAAATATATCTCTTTGGTGAGCCGAATACATCAGCGACAGTAAAAGCCTTTACGCCCACTCGACAGGGTCCAACCTGTAGTAATTCTTAAGCTCCTCATAAAGCTGGGGATGTTTCTTTTTCATCTGTTTCGGTTTTTCCAGAAAAGCTTCAGTCGCCACCGCGAAAAATTCGGCTGGATTTGTTGCCCCGTATTTGCGCACGACACTTTTGCGTCGTTTTCTCGCTTTGTGCCGGAGGGCTTCATATTCGGCGCCCAAAACCCTGGCCCATGTCCTGTAGCAGCTTGAGCTCTGAAGAATTGGTGCACCGTCTGCGGAACCATCTTCCTGGTCCAACCGGTGGGAAAATTCATGAAACACCACATTACGCCCATCATGAATGTTGTTCGCTCCGCCGGTAACGCTGTTCCAGGCAAGTACCACGGGGCCGTTCTGCCACGATTCACCTAATCGCCCTTGACGACCTCCGTCCGATGTCTGCTTTGCCACATAAGTAGCCGGATAAACATAGATGCTGCGCAGCCTGGGAAAGTATCTTGTTTTGCGGTTTAGAATCAGCATGCAGGCCTGGGCGGCGATGGTAACTCTCACCTCGTCGGTTATTTCCTGGCCCCCGCAGCCTTCGAATCTTTTCTCCGCCAAGAAGACGTTGACAAGTCCGGCAAGCTGAGATTTTAACTGTTCGCCAAGATGTTTATAGAGGGGGATATTTTTTTCAATGATTTCTTTCCATTCTGGTTTGATTGGCTCAGCTAATAACCGCTTTCGCCTCGAATTGCGTCCGATACGTCGCCAGAGGTACGCCCCCAATACGAACACCGCTCCCAAAACAATTAATTTAATCGCAATCATGGGGCTTCCAAGATAACATTGTTGCAGAATATAGACAACTTCTTTTTAGATAACCCCTTCATTTGGTCAGGAAGAGGGCGGAAAATTAGTGTTGCAAACAGCGAAAAACCTTCTATAATGCACCGCTTGTCCGATTGTGAGCAACGAGGCTGTTTGGTCGGGATCGGCGGTGGCCGGTTTTCGTGAGAGGGCGGATCGGCGAATTCGGGCAGTGCACCGGGTAAAGAAAAACAGGTTTTTGAACTTGCGTTTATAAGGAGTATATTCTTATGGTGGCAATAGGAGAAGCGAAGGTTGAATTGTTTGGCGAGAAGCTTCCCGGTCTTGATGAGCTTAAAATGCTTTCATCATATGTTAACAGCAGTGAAATAAATAAGCTGGCGTTCGCCAAGGAGATTAAAAAGCATCCGGATAACACTCTGGCGGCGGGTGTAGGCCTTGTGGTTCTCGGGCGAGACGCCGAGGCGGTCGAAAAGCTGCAAGAGGCCCGGGACTGCAAAGAAAAGTTCATATATCTTGGGTATGCATATCGGCGGATGGGCCAGTTCGATAAGGCGCTGGCCGGCTTTGCCAAGGCGGGTAAGAAGCGGGTGGATTCATTGGTGGTGGCACTTGAAAGGGCTGCAACTTTGCGCCAGGCAGGGAAGCTTGAGGATGCGGCAGGTGAACTTGAAGGGTGCGCCAACTTTGAGAAGGTCAGCGCCGAGTATCATTATCAACTCGGGCGGCTTCGGGACGCACAGGGCGAGTACGCCGAGGCGATAGCGAATTATGAGATTGCCATAGAGCTTGACCCTGCGCACCAGCAGGCGCTTTTCCACCTTGCTTATGCGTGCGATTTGCGGGGCGACGACGAGGCGGCGATAGATTATTACAAGCAGATTGCCAAGACAGCGCCGGTTTACTTAAATGCGATTCTTAACCTTGCGGTGCTGTATGAAGATGTGGACGAGTGTGATAAGGCGATGGATTGTGTTGAGACGGTTCTGGACTCACACCCCAATCACAAGAAAGCAATACTGTTTGCCAAAGACATCAGCAGTTCAATGGTTATGGTGTACGACGAGGAGAAGGAGAAACGGCGCGACAGGCAGAGTCGAATCCTTGGTATTCCGATTTCCGATTTTGAGCTTTCCGTTCGGAGCAGAAACTGCCTGAAGAAAATGGGCATTTTCACGATTGGCGATCTTTTGAGGACGACGGAAGTGCAGCTTTTGTCGTATAAGAATTTCGGTGAGACTTCTCTTGTGGAGATAAAGAAGATTTTGGATACGAAGGGGTTGACGTTGGGTATGGCGCTGGAAGGTCAGGAGGGTGACGCGACGGACGAGGAAGGGGCCGAGGATGAGACGAACGAAGAACTGCTGAACAAGTCGGTGAATGATATAGAGATGTCGGTTCGGGGCCGCAGGGCTTTGACGAAGCTTGGGATTGGAACGATAAGTGAGTTGATCGGCAAGACGGAAGCGGAGCTGTTGGGCTGCAAGAATTTCGGGGTAACGAGCCTTAATGAAGTGAAGGAACGTCTGACAAGTTATGGGTTGAGCCTGCGGCAATTGGAATAGAGACAGGTATTGCAGACAGCGAAGCAGAATCGCGCTTTTGGCAGGAGTGAAAGTTGCCCACATCCGGAAAAACCACTTTTAGACACAAGGCGGTGGCAGTATGGGTATTGGCGGGTGTGTTTATTTTCCTTTTGGCCGGGTGCGAGAAACGAGAACTGATAGAGCAGACACCTGGTATGGATGTCTCTGAGCGGTTGTGGATGAGGGTTTTGCTGTTGGAGAACATCAGGACGTGCAGGCTGAGGGCCCAGAGAGGTTTTAGCGGTGTTGATGCGGCGACATGGTCCAAGGCCGATTTCGGGAAAAAGGGCGGCCCCGTAGAG
>SDBT01008820.1_pt1 | contig 16426 bp, 18 predicted proteins | sample 2277101 | NCBI WGS metagenome assembly SDBT01 (sample SAMN10404973, study PRJNA504765) | marine sediment metagenome | isolation source: marine sediment core GS10_PC15, 103 cmbsf | place: Arctic Ocean: Southern Knipovich Ridge | collected 2010 | reverse complement strand
GAACTCGCCGGTTTTATTCAGTATTTTATAGCGGGTTACCTTCTTCATTCCCTTGAACTTGAACAGCAGCGGGATGTGCACTTCGTCATACCATTTGTTGAATTCTTCCTCGACCTCCGGCTGGCATTCCGTGGAGACCATGTTGATTACTTTAGCCATTACTATGTCCTCCTTTGACCGATTTTTATCTAAACCACTTCAACGCTGGAAAAGAGCTTGTTGGCAATCAGCCCCGCAATCGGTGGGAAAAAGAAAACGCAGGCCAGTCGAATCAAGGCAAATTTCCAGCCCATGATGCCTATCTCCATTGGCAACCTGGTAAACGCCAGGAGCGACCACCCTGTCAAGAAGGCGACCATCGTGCCAATGCTGGCGCCGACCCGCAGCAATCCGGCGGCAACCGGCAGACTGGTCATCGGGCCACCCGGCATGAGACCACCGAGCACCGAGCCAATCAGAATACCGCGTAAGCCAGATTCCACGCCAACCCATTTCACGATCAATTCCCGGGGAATAAGTACCTGCATCATCCCGGCGACGATAAATGCAAAAATGAGCAGGGGAAGAATCTGGACCAGCAGGTTACCGGCCGATTTCAAACCGACTACGTGCTCTCCGCCCCCTCGTTGATAAGCGATATAGAGCAGGGCGACGGCAATCACCCCCATGATGATAGTTGGGATAAGCATTGGCGGGAGCCTCCTTTGTTTATTTACGTCGCTGCGTCTATTCACCATAAATACTCCAGGATGATGTGAAATGGTAACTAAAAGTATAGCCAGAAAGAGAATAACTTGGCAAACGGCTGGGAACTAGCCCGTGTCCTGTCTTCCAGGAAACTGTCGCTTGAGCTTGTCCTGGAGGGCCTTGATTTCCTGCTGTTTTTGCAATTCCTCTTCAGTCAGGGGCTCGCAGGAGGTGAGTTTATTGTTTTTCAGCACGATGGAGAAGAGGGCGCGGCATTTCCAGCAGCGGTATGGGCCTTCATAGCTTGACTCAACCAGCGATAGACTGCCCTCGGTCTGGCAGGCAGGACACTTGATTTTCAATAACATATTTCTATCTTACACCTTTTTACCGGTGTGGTTAAGCCTTTCTCAACAGGAGACAGACATTTCTGGAAAAATATTTTAGCGGGAATCGGTAGCCTTGTTCGGGGAAGGATTCAATCACCTTCAGACCGGCTTCATTGACCAGCTTTTCCAGTTCAAGATAGGTGAACAGGTAGTAATAACGGTGAAGGGTCTTTTCTCTGGTCCGCCACGGCACGGCAATCTCCTTGCCTTTGAACCAGAACCTTGGCTGCCATCGATTCCAGACAGTTATAAAGGCTTCACCATCGGGCTTCAGTACGCGTTTGAGCTCCCGCAGCGCAGCCAGTCCATCGGTTTTGCCTTTGACATGGTGATACGTAGCCACCGAAATGGCATGGTCAAAGGTGTTATCGTGATACGGCAGGGAACGGACGTCGGCAAGAGCCAGGTTTACCCTGAGTTCGTATTTTTGCGCGTATTTCCGGGCAAACCTGAGCATCTCCGTGGACAGGTCCAAACCGTGCAATTCAAAGTTGGGCGCGAAGGGCGTAAAATCGGGGCCGTGGGCACAGCCCAGATTGAGCAGCCGGCCTTCTCCCCACCGCTCCGCCAGCGACTCCAGTTCACGTCTGAAGATGGAGCGGTGCCGGAAGTTGTACCAGCTCGGCGCAATCTGGTCGAATACGTCCCTGACTGTTGCCATCAGCACAAATCTGATAAACTGAAATCGATACTATATTATAGCAGGGCAATGATGAAAAAACTCGCCAGGACCATATCCGGGGTGACGCCGGTGGCGGCCATGACCCGGCCCATGAAGTGCCCGGGGCAGTGCCTGTACTGCCCGACCTTCGCCAATACGCCGCGCAGCTATACGCCGGAATCGCCGGCCGTCTTCCGGGCCAGGCGGTGCGATTACGACCCCAGTCAGCAGGTAGCGTTGAGGTTGCGCGTGCTCGAGGAGATGGGCCACCCCACCGATAAAGTGGAGCTGATAATCATGGGCGGGACTTTTCTGGCGCAACCGCTGGATTATCAGTATGAGTTTGTCAAAGGGTGCTATGACGCCCTGAATGAGCGAGAGTCAGCGACCCTGGAAGAGGCGAAGCGCTTAAACGAGGTTGCCAATCACCGCTGCACCGGATTGTGTATCGAAACCAGGCCTGACTGGTGCCGGGAGGAAGAGGTCGAGCGCATGCTCGAGTTTGGCACCACGCGTGTTGAACTCGGCGTGCAGACGCTGGATGACGATATTTACCGCCTGGTCCGAAGAGGACACCTGGTGGAGGACGTTATACGTGCCACATCGCTGCTCAAGGAACACGGTTTTAAGGTGTACTATCACTGGATGCCAGGGCTGCCCGGCTCCAACCCCGAGCACGACCTTGAGCTGTCCAAGAAGCTATTCGACGATGCCCATTTCCGGCCGGACGGGCTGAAGCTGTACCCGACCATGGTCGTGGAGGGAACCGAGCTGGAAAAGTGGTATCAGGAAGGGCGCTTCACTCCGTACGATTTCGATACTATGGTCAATCTGCTGGTGGATATAAAGGCGATGGTGCCCAGGTACGTCAGGATTTCCCGGGTGCTGCGGGACATACCGCCGCAGTTCATCACCGGCGGCCCCAGAAACTCCCTGCGCGGCTTCTTAAGGGAGCGCCTGCAGGAGCGAGGGCTGGAGTGCCAGTGCATCCGTTGCCGTGAATACGGGCACCGGGCGAGGGATGGTTGGAAAATTGGAGAACCGCAAATGGTGCGGATGGACTACGAGGCGTCCGACGGCCGGGAGATATTCCTTTCTTTTGAAGACGAAAGGGAAACGCTTTTCGGCCTGCTGCGGCTGCGGATTCAAGAAAAGCCGGTACCGGTTTTGAAACAGGAACAGGAAGGGAGCCTGGCCATAATCAGGGAACTACATATCTTCGGCCCCGAGGTGCCGCTGGCCGAGCAGCGACCGGACGCCGCACAGCACAAGGGAATTGGCAAGGCACTTCTCCGGGAGGCGGAGCGAATTGCTGCGAAGGAGTTTGGGGCAGGGCAGATGCTGGTGCTGAGCGGGGTCGGGGCCCGAGAATACTACCGCACCGAGTCTGGCTATCGCTCACTGGGCGAGTACATGGTCAAAGAGCTAAGGCAGGATTCTTAAGGGTTTCTTCGTTTTCTCTCTAACTGGTGAAGCCTGGCATCGCCGATGCCGAAGTGGTGCGCGATTTCGTGCTTCACCACGCGCTGAACTTCCCGCTGGATTTCGGTATCGCCACGGCATCTGGTCTCAATCGACTTCTGGAAAATGGTGATTTTGTCCGGCGGCACCATGCCGTAGGAACGACTTCGCCGGGTCAGCGGCACACCCTCATAGAGCCCCAGCAGGGTTTCGCTGCGCTTCAGCCCGGTCTCAGCCAGCTGGTCGGATGTCGGCTCGTCCTGCACCACGATATCGATGTTATCCATTCGTTCACGGAACTCGTCGGGCAGTTCGTCAACGGCCTTGAACACGAGCCACTCGAACCGTTCTCTGTCCATGATTCATTCTTTCCGATGTTTATTTTTCCAGAGCGACCAGACCCTGAACGATAGTCTTCTCATCATCTCGAACGTAAAGCGTCCTGCTTCTTACTTGCGGCCGGTGGTCTTGCTCCACTCGTCATGGCTTGCCCAGAAGGCACCCAGGTCGACATATTTGTAGGGCCTTTTGCTCAGCGCTGCCTCATCAATCTCTATGCCGAGCCCGGGTTTGGTCGGTAACTCTATGTAATTATTATCTGTTATCACCGGGAACGGGTCCTTTATTACCTCCTCATAAAACGGGAGGTCGATGGAGAAAAATTCGTGGATGAGAAAGTTAGGCGTGGCCGCTTCCATCTGTATGCTGGCGGCGGTAAGCACCGGGCCGCTGGCGTCGTGTGGGTTGACGCTCACATAGTAGGCATGGGCCATGTCAGCGATTTTTTTTGCCTCCAGGATACCGCCCACGTGGGCGATGTCCGGGTTGATAATCGCGGCCGCACGCTTCTCAAACAGGTCGCGGAAACCCCAGCGAGTATAGAGGCGCTCGCCGGCCACGACCGGTATATTTATTGACTGGGCGACCCGGGCCAGGTCATCCAGGCTGGCATCGGTGGGTATGGGTTCCTCCCACCAGTAAGGGCGATAAGGTTCCACTGCCCTTGCCAGCCGGATAGAGTTATCCGGACTCAGCCGGCCATGAACGTCTATCATCAGCTCAACATCATCGCCGACCGCTTCCCTGACCAGGCGGACTGCTTCGACCGTTCGATTGAACTGCTTGGTATCGATGAAGGTATCCATTCCCTGCATCGGGTCGAACTTCAGTGCCCTGGCGCCTTTGTCGGCCATGTCTTTGGCCAGCCGCGCATAGTCATCAAACGATTTGGCCCCGAACCACCACCCGTTGTGGTACATCTTGAGTCGGGGATGGCAGACGCCACCGAGCAGGGTATAGACGGGCACGTTGAGGCTTTTGCCAAGGATGTCCCACATGGCTATCTCCAGACCGCTGATGGCGCTGTATATTATGAATGAAGGCTTCCAGTAAGTGTTCCGCAGCAGGGTACTGACGTGCAACTCTATCTGACGCGGGTCTTTGCCGACCAGGTAGTTCTCCCCGATAGTATGCACCTGGGCCTGCGTGGCCAGTTCGGACGACTGGGTGGTCGCCTCACCCCAGCCCTCGATGCCTTCGTCCGTCTCCAGCTTGACCAGCAGCCAGTTGAAGTGCCCATGATAAAGATAGGTCTTGACACCGGTAACTTTCATTACGTTCTCCTTCCTGGAATCTGTATCTATTTCTTATTTTCGAGCAGAGACCGCAGTTCTTCGGCCTTGATTTCGCTAAGGGTGCCTTTGGCGATGCCAATGGGTATGGTCTTGAGTCCCAGTTCTCTGTAGAGAGACAGTATATCAGGAGCGTACTTCTCCAGCGCAACGAGGTGGCTTTGTATCGTCTTGACATCCCCCCGGGCGATAGGTCCGGTAAGGCAGCCGGGGAAGCCAATACTGGCTATGTTGTTTACCGCACCCTGCAGGAGCGGGATGTATGCCTTGGCTGCCTCTTCTTTGGACTTGCCGAAATTCTGCCAGAGGTCGGTGGCTATATCAACCAGGGTACAGAAGTAATTGCAGGCAATGCAGGCGGCGGCGTGATAGAGGGCTTTATCCTCGGAGGTGAGATAAACCAGGTCGCCGTTCAGCGCCCTGGCGATTTCGGTGAGCGTCGTTTTCAAAGGTTCTTCGGATTCAATGGCGAAGGTGGAACCGGGCAGGTTGGCGATGGCCTGTTCCCTTCCGGCGAAGGTCTGGCAGGGATGAATGGCGCCCACCATGGCTCCCTGCTCTCTGGCAGAGTCCAGAGAATGTACCGTGCTGGCGCCGCTGCAGTGGACGGCCGATTGTCCGGCGTGCCACTTGAGTTCAGAAGCAACCCTGGGGATGATGTCATCAGGGGTGGTGATAAAAACCATATCGGCATTATCGACCAGCCCCTGAGCCTTGTCATAGACCGGGCACCCGGATACATCATCGGCAAATCGCTGCGCTGCCTCCCTCACGACGTCGAAGACACCGATGATTTGATAGTCGCGCTTCGACAGGTTTACCGCGAAGGCAGTACCCACCGGTCCGGCGCCAATAAACCCGAGCTTTAGCACGTCTCTTACCTCCTTGGCGAGCCAGCTTTAACGCTATTTCATTGCGTATTTCCGGACAATATCCGGGTTCAGTTCCAGCCCAAACCCTGGCTTATCGGGGATTCTGATACAGCCGTCCTTGAGTGGCGGCGGCTCCTGATAAATGGATTCCCACCAGGGCATATATTCAACGATGAGGCCGTTCGGGATGGCGGCCACCAGATGGGCGGAAAATTCGTGGAAGATGTGGCTGGCCACGGGTAAATTCCAGGCCTCGGCCATCGCGGCCACCTTCATCCATTCGGTTACACCGCCGACCCTCTGCAGGTCCGGCATCAGCACGTCCAGCGCCCTGTTCTCAAAAACACGGCGAAAATCGTATTTACTGGAGAGCGTCTCACCGCCGGCGACCCTCATGCCCAGGGCACTGGTGACCAAGGCCCAGTCCGCGGGGTCGTTGCTGGTCAGCGGGTCTTCCAGCCAGTACACATGGTACTTCTCAAGCTCTCGCCCCATCTGAATTGCCTGGGGCACCGTCCACACCCAGTTCACATCAACCATTATATCAATATCATCCCCCACTGCCTCTCTCACCGCTTTGAGCCTATCCAGTTCAACCTGGAACGGCTTATCGCCCATGTTCATTTTCATGGCGCGGAAGCCCTGCTTCACCAGGGAAGCAGCATCTTTCTGCAATTCGTCAATGCTCCAGTTGCGAAAGAGAAGGTGGCTGGCGTATACGGGCACTTCATCACGGTAACCGCCGAGCAAACGGGCAACCGGCATGCCAGCAGCTTTCGCCCGCAGGTCCCAGAGCGCGGTATCGATGGCGGAAAGGGCATAGATGGGATACCCCTGGTGCCCCATAAACCTGGTATCATTCCAGAGTTTCTGCCAGGCTTCGGCCCAGCGGAATATATCCTGTCCTATTATGGTCTCTTTCAGGTCGTCAATGCAGGCTTTCAGCGATTTCACACGCTGGTCATTCCAGGTAAAGGCCAGTCCGATTCCCTCAAGGCCCTCATCGGTGAATAACTGAACAATAACCGGATTAGCCCTGTCGACGGCGAAACCGTTCTTAAATGGCCACTTGAGCGGTACCGACAGCGGGGTGCTTACCAAATCGGTGACTTTCATTGCGTCCTCCTTTCGGCCAATATTATTTGACTGTATAGAAATTTGTCAAGGTAAAAGCCAAACTCGGCCAGGTTTGGACAATGCTTCATTGTTATTTTGACAGCCTTAAAAGGGGTCTGTTAGAATGTGGCGGATTCTGGTTGGAATTATCAATTAGACAGGAGGTAAACGTATTGAAGAACCCTTTAAAGGAGAAGTTGAGGAAGGGCGAGGCGGTAATCGGCACATTCGTCATGGTGGGACATCCGGATGTGGCGGAGTGGCTTTCACGCGTGGGATTTGACTGGCTGCTGCTTGACAGCGAGCACGCGCCAGCAGGTTACGAGACGCTGCAGCGCATGATGCAGGCAATGAACGGAAGTGGTTGTACACCCATTGTGAGGCCACAGTGGAACGACCAGGTGGTTATGAAGCGGGTGCTGGACATCGGTGCTTACGGCGTGCTCATCCCCTGGGTGAACTCCAGGGAAGAAGCGGAGAATGCGGTGAGGTACTGCAAGTACCCGCCGGAAGGTATTCGGGGGTGGGGACCGAGGCGTGCCGGAAGGTTCGACCCCGACTACTTCAAGACGGCCAATGATGAACTTCTCATCACCATCCAGATTGAGACCAAAAAGGCACTCGACAACCTCGATGAGATTCTCTCCGTGCCAGGCATCGATGCCTGTTATATCGGCCCATGGGACCTCTCGGTTAGCCTGGGCTTTGGCGTGCCTCCGCCTTGGGACGAACCTCGATATCTAGAAGCGTACGACAGGGTTCTGCAAACCGCCGCCAAACACGGCAAGCCGGCCGGTATGTTCTGTACCTCGGAGAACGTTGAGTGGGCCCTGAAAAAGGGGTTCATATTCAATACCGTTGACTCGGACGACACTTTTCTCTTTAAAGGGGCTAGAATAGCCTTGGAGAAAGCCGGCAAGACGCCGAAGAAATAGGCAGGAAGCAGATGAAAATAACCGGTGTCACCACCTATGTGCTGGAAGAGCTGCTGGAGGACAAGGCATTTGGCTGGTCGCAATGGGTAACCGACCGGCGCCAGACTGCCCTGTGTGTGGTTTCCACCGATGAGGGAATCGATGGTGTGGGGGAAGCGATGTATGTCGGCGGGCCAGCCAGGATAGCCGCCACCATGCTCAATGAGGCCTATGCACCACTGCTGGCCGGGGCGGACCCTTTTCAGAGCAGCGTCATATGGGATTTCCTTTACAACCGGACAAGGGACCAGGGGCAGAAGGGACTGCCCGTCTGCGCCCTCAGCGCCATCGATATCGCCCTCTGGGATATCAAAGGGAAAGCGCTCGGTATGCCCGTGTACAAACTGCTGGGCGGAGGTTATCGCCATCGGGCACATGTCTACGCTACCGGCCTCTATGAGCCGCAGCATGTGCCCAGCATAAAAGATGCGCTCGTGGAAGAGGCACTTGGCTATAAGAAGGCTGGCTTCTCGGGGATGAAGCTCAAGGTCGGCTATGGAATTGACACCGATATGGAATACGTGCGAGCGGTGAGGGAAGCCATTGGCGGTGAAATGAGGCTGATGGTTGATGCCAATCATGCCTACAATGCGGCAGAGGCGATACGTCTGGTTCGCGGGATGGAGGCCTATAATGTCTACTGGCTGGAGGAACCGGTGCCGCCGGAAGACATTGATGGCTACGTGGAGGTGAAAGGAAAATCCAACATCCTCATCACCGGCGGTGAGTGCGAGTATACACGGTTCGGCTTCCGTGAACTCATTACCCGGCGTGCTGTGGATATATTGCAGCCCGACCTCTGCGCCGCCGGCGGGTTCACCGAGATGATGCGGATACTGGCGCTGGCCAGTGCCTGGAACGTGCCGGTTATTCCACATGTTTGGGGGACCAATGTTGGTCTGGCTGCCGCCCTGCAGCTATTTGCCGTCCTGCCCAACTTTCCCGAGCGCCGCTTCCCGGCCGAGCCACTTTTTGAGTATGACCGCTCCCCGCATCCCTTCCGCGACAAGGTTACTCACGAGCAGTTTGTCATGAAGGATGGTTACCTTGATATCCCGGAACGACCCGGGCTCGGGGTGACGCTGGATATGGACTACGTTCGAGAGCGAGCTATCAGCTAACGCAATTTAAAAGCTGTTCGATATTGGAACATTCAGTTATTCCGCACATATTTCCAGAGGTAAAAAAATTTTCGGTGGTTTCCGATTTAAGTAGTGCAAAATAAAAAAATATGTGGTATATTATGGGTTACTGGCAGGATAACATAACAAATTTGCTGTTATCCAAACTGTCAGCCTGGCTTGAGACCTGGAAACCGGAAACAAAGGAGGGCTTCAAATGGTCAAGGAAGCTGATATGCAGTTGAGCTGCCGTCAGTGTGGTAAAGAATTCATCTTGGCCAAGGCGGAGCAGGAGTTCTACGAGCTAAAAGGTTTCAACCTGCCCTCGCGGTGCAAGGAATGCCGCGCCAGTAAACAGGCCAAAGTACAGCTACCCGTCTGTTCTCAGTGTGGCACGGGACTGGATAAAGGGACATCCATTTACTGTGCCAATTGCCTGCAAACCGCGCATTTCGGGCTGGAGAAAGAAAACAAGCAGGTAAAGATGGCCAACAGTGCTGCCCGCAGCAAGTTGGAAGCGAGCGAATCACGGAAAGCGGAATTTGCCGAGTTACTCCGGCAGAGAGAACAAGAGGTGGCCGAGCTGGAGGAGAAGGTCGTAAGCCTGACTGAAGACCTTGATAAAGCGCAGCAGTTTTACGCTGCTTCAGGCTGGCTGCAGCCGGTGTTAACCGACATTGAGACGCGGCTCGGGGAGATGGAGCGGGCACAGGGCGATATAACACGGAAAGTACTCCGGACCATCCAGATTATGCAGGAACGCTATGACAACCTGGGAGTTGTGGACGTAATAAAGCGCAACATAAGGCAGGGTATCAAGGAAGAAGCATAAACACAGAAGTTTTATAGCTCAAATACATAAGCAGGGTGCTATGGAAACGCCCTGCTTTTTCATTTTGGCATACTATGATGCGTCTGGTATTCGGAAATTCATTACAAGGCCCGGTTCCATCGCGTGGGGCTCGTGGGATAAGCCCGTGTTGAACGGGCAGTCAGCGAACAGGATTATGATGAAATTTGCGTTGCTTAACTGGTGCTTCGGGACACCTTTATTTATGAGAGAAAAGGGCCAGAGTCCGTTGAATAATGACTATGAGAAATATCAGCCCTAAAGCGATTTCCCCGTAATAAATGACAATGCCGGTTAGGGTGAGGGGGGTAATCACCGGGTCTACCATCGGAATAATAACACTGACACTTGAGAAAAATGCGTTGTACATATAAATGGGTCTATGAAAGAAACCACCCTGGAAACTAAAAATAATTACCGTAAAGATTAGTATTATTTCAATATAATTCAGCAAGACAAGGGTCAATGCTCTTGGAGGCGTTGATTGGTAGGGAGGGCGAACAGTTACATTGAATCAGGACTGAACAATGTCAACAATTCTCCATAGAAAAATATAAGAAAATACCCGGGTTATAACTAAAGAAGTAAATGGGTATACAAATATCGCTAGCTCGGTAGCAAACCAGAATAGAAGATATAGGTCGACGGCAAGTTGAGAATATAGTATGTACCACTTGAAACGTAGTTTACGGATAAAAACATATCGTATCAAACCCAGGAAGGTGATACTTTCTAACAATCTAAAAAAGGTTGTTAAAGCTGGATAAATAATACCTGTAGTTGTAATACGATTCCAAAGATTCAACATGTGACCAGTATATTATTATTCAGCAATAATTAAAAGATATCTTGTTGGAAAAGCGTTCCTTAATTGAACATATTGCCGAACTGTGTAATGCAGGAGCGACGTACTAAGCACCAAGCACCCGGAACTCACCGCAAAGACCAGCTCTATATCTACGTCATTACTTTTAATGGCCTCTATTAATTAGGGAAACAGGTTAAGGCATGTACTCAAAGAAACTTTCATCCAGGTCTGCATGGTTGGAGTAACCACGGCTCTCCCAGTAACCGCGGTGGTATTCGTCATCCGAGAGCTCAATTCTGGTTATCCATTTTATCCATTTATAGCCCCACTTGCTCTCGGCGACGAGCTGGAAAGGATAGCCCCGTTCCGCGGTGTGGTAATCTCGTTCATTTTGTAGGCCATGATGATGTCATTGCCCGTGATGTAGTCTATCGGAAAGGAGGTGGTGTACTCATCATAGGCGTGGAAGATGACCGTCTTGGTCTCCGGCAATACTCCAGCGTCGTTCAGTATATCCCTCACCAACATGCCTTCCTAGAGGATGGTGACGCTCCACCCCTCCACGCAGTCCAGCCTCACCATTTTCTCGTAATGCTTGTAGGTGTCAAGCACCTCCTCGTAGGTGAAGCTCAGCGACTTTTATCACATAATTGCGTGGGCAATTTCCTTATTCTCTCTTTGCTTGCGCTTATAAACCCATAACTTTACAACATAATAACGGCATAGGCTTGAAACAAAGGAGGAAACGATAATGACGGAAGGAAAACAGGCGGTCAGGAGTCCACGGGGCCAGCCTCGAAAAAGTTTCTGGGACCGAAGTGGGGTAGATGGCTCCCCGAATAGTCCTTCCAAAGAAGGAGAGCCTAGAACCTGGTGGTTGCGGGACCGAAATTGTACCTGGATGGGCTCGAATTAGGCATCCTCTTTTTAGGACGTCAGCGCGACATATAAAACCGGGGGTTTTTTAGATCTGTCTAGTTTGAGCATAAACGTTTCCGGATAATCCTTGATAAGCGATTGTAACTTGGGGTGATTGTATGTCCGGGAATCAAACGCCGGATTCAGTTGCCGAAGGGCGCTACCCATCGATGCCAGGTGAACCCATTCCTCTTCCTTTACAGCCATCTCAAACCCCTGGATGAGAAAAGGCAGAAGATCAGGTATATCGACCTTCTCTTCCTTTTCCGGTTTCTTTCCCTGTTCTCTTCTCGTCTCCCTGATTACGACCAGGTTCTCGCAGTAGATGAACTGGTTGCAGGCATTGGTAAAGGCTTCCGGAGTCTTCTTTTCTCCTACTCCGATGACGAAAAGCCCTTCTTCCCTGATTCTTGTTGCCAGTCGTGTGTAGTCGCTGTCACTGGCAACAATGCAGAAGCCGTCAACGTCGTTACTATAGAGTATATCCATCGCATCAATTATCATCGCACTATCTGTTGCGTTCTTGCCGACTGAATACCTGAACTGCTGCACGGGCTGAATAGCGTGTTTGTGAAGTGATTCCTTCCAGCTATTCATGTTTGTGGTGGTCCAGTCTCCATATATCCGCTTGATCGTTATCAGCCCGACTTTGCTGACTTCTGCCAGGATCTGAGGAAGAAGGGACGCTTGAGCATTGTCGCCATCAATCAGGACTGCAAATCTCTTTTGCTCGGATTGCTCATCCACTTTGCACCTCTCTGCTTATCATCTGATGCCTAACAATTAATTATACAGTAAAAGCTCTTTTATAGCATCATAAGATACACAACAAATTCGACATATACTGCTTACAAATCCCACTTTTCGCGCCATAATAAAAGTATAGTCGTGAATCAAAAGAGGAAACGATGATGACAAAGGGGAAAACTGGCTCCCGAGGTAGGACTCGAACCTACGACCTAGCGGTTAACAGCCGCCCGCTCTACCAATTGAGCTACTCGGGAGTGCTCTGATATTTGTAGATTATTCTCTTTAATTTCTCCCCGATTTTCAAGCGTTTTTCGGCCCTGCGACCTAGCGGTTAATCCTTCCTGTATAGGAAGGGCCCGCTCTACCTGCTGAGCTACTCGGGAGTGCCCTTGTTTTTGCGGTTTTTTATTATTATATTGTCCCCGTCTTTTGAAGCTCGTTCGCGCCCATAATCTAGCGGTTAATCCTTCCTGTATAGGAAGGACCCGCTCTACCTGCTGAGCTACTCGGGAGTGCCCTTGTTTTTGCGGTTTTTTGTTATTATATTGTCCCCGTCTTTTGAAGCTCGTTAGCGCCCATAATCTGGCGGTTAATCCTTCCTGTATAGGAAGAACCCGCTCTACCATTGAGCTATCGGGGAACGACCGGAAAGGCCGCCTTAATTATCGTCATTCCGACGAGCAAAGTCAAGCTGATTACTCCTGATTGCCGAACGACCAGATGGCCAGCAGAATCATCGCCGCCCCGAAGGCGGCCAGAATGGCGATTTCATTCCAGAGCGTCAACGTGTGCCCGAACAGGCTGATACCGTAGGTTGCGTCCGGAGCCGAGCCGAGCACTATCTGGCGGATGGGAGCAATGCCGTAGGTGGCCGGATTGATCTTCACCAGCACGTTCATCCATTGTGGCAGGTCCTGCAGGGGGAAGAACGCCCCGGAAAGAAATACCATGGGGAACATCAGCATCTGCATCGTGGCCTGAAATGCTTCCATGGAGCGGATTCGGGTGGCCAGCAGGATGCCAAGCGAGCCCAAAGCGGTGGCCAGCAGGAACATGAGCGGAAGGAGCGCCAGCACTGTCCAGATGGAAAGGGAAACGCCGATGAGCGGAGCAAACGCGAGTATCAGCACTCCTTGAAACGAGGCAATGGTGGCTGACCCCAGTGTCTTGCCGATAGCAACGGCGGCACGACTTATCGGTGCCACCAGCACTTCCTTGAGGAAACCAAACTCACGGTCCCAGACCACGGAAATCCCGGACATGAACGATGTCATCAGCACTGTCATGCCAATGATGCCGGGAAAGATAAACTGGGTGAAGTCGAAGCCACCGCCCAGGACGCCCATTCTGGCGCTGAGTCCGCTACCGAAGACGAAAAGGAAAAGTAATGGAAAGGAAAGCGACCCTATCAAACGCATTTTGTCGTGCCAGAAGCGCAATATATCGCGATACCAGATGGTGTAGATACCACGCAATTGATTCATATTATCCTCCTAGCGCCGACTACGGCGGCCGTGCTGGCGCACCATTGCCTTGAATGTATCGCTGACATCTTCCTCCCGTATCTCATGTCCCGTGAGCTTGAGGAACACGTCATCGAGGCTCGGGCGGCGCATGCTCACGCTGATTATACGGATGTTGAATTCACGCAGGAAAACGGGAAGAAATTCTTCACCATTGGTCACCTCAAAGCAGAGTCCATCGCCGTCATGTCTGGCTTCAATCTGATAGCGCCGCCTGATTTCCTCCGCTGCCTTATCATTATCATCGGTCTTCAGCGACACAATGTCCTTGCCCACCATTCTTTTCAGTTTTGCCGGCGTGTCCATGGCGATGAGCTTTCCATAGTCAATAACGGCGATGCGGCCGGCGTTATCCGCTTCATCCATATAGTGTGTGGTGAGGAAAATGGTCGTCCCTTCCTGCCGCCGCAGCTCGAGGATATACTCCCACATACGGTTCCTTGTCTGCGGGTCGAGCCCGAGCGTTGGCTCATCGAGGAAGAGGACCCTGGGGTGGTGCAGCAGCCCTCGCGCCAGCTCCAGCCGACGTTTCATCCCTCCGGAAAAAGTCTGTACCTTGTTACGGCGCTTGTCCCAGAGCTCCACCATGCGGAGCAGCTGCTCTATGCGCGGCTCACGGACTGAAGCGGGTACACCGTAAACGAGGGCGTGAAAACGCATGTTCTGCAGACCGCTGAGCCTATCATCAAGGCTGGGGTCCTGAAAGACAAGGCCTATCTGCTGGCGCACCTGGCTCTGCTGGCGCACCACGTCCAGACCGGCAATCCTGGCCAGACCTGACGTCGGGCGGGTCAACGTGCATAGAATATTGATGGTAGTTGTCTTACCCGCCCCATTGGGGCCCAGGAAGCCGAAGATTTCCCCCGGCGCCACGCTGAAGCTGATGTCGTTCACCGCCACCAGATCGCCGAATTTCTTAACCAGATTCTCTACTTCAATGATATATTCACTCATACCTCACCATAAATCAAAAGATAGATTAATCATGTGTGGGGGCGGAGTATCCCTTTTAAACAGGCCTGATGTTATTTTAGCATTTCACGTCCGTTATTGTTTAGCGGCGTTAAATACGCTAATATGAAATATATAGCTTCTCTAAAGGAGATTGCTTAATATTATGAGAGTCAGGTTCGGTTACCAAACTGACGGGGTAAATGCTATCCTGGTACTGATTATCATCAATTTCGTGATTTTTGTTGCTACTCTTATCCGGTCTGAACTTATTTATTTACTCGGTTTTCAGCCAGCGGCGTTCTTTTCCCGGCCCTGGACGATAGTTACTGCCATGTTTGTTCATGCTGGTTTCTGGCATATCTTCGCCAACATGCTGACCCTCTACTTCTTTGGCAGTTATTTCTCAAGGCTGGTTGGTCGAGACAGATTTCTCCTGGTCTACTTCGCAGGTGGCATAATCGGTAATCTGCTGTTCTGGGCCCTCGCCTTCCCCCTTGCGGTGGCCGTAGGCGCCTCCGGCGCCGTGTTTGCCCTTGCCGGTGGGCTGGTGGTAATGCAGCCAAGGCTGCCGGTGATTATTTTTCCCATACCCGTCCCCATCCCGCTCTTTGTGGCGGTCATCGGGGGTTTCCTGATTCTCTCATTTATGCCATTGGTCGCCTGGCAGGCACACCTCGGCGGGCTCATTGTGGGGCTGATTGCCGGCTTCATTATCCGCAGAAGAGAACGATACCTCTTGTTTTAAGTTGTAACTACAGGTAAGCTATTTCCACAGGCGTGGTAGAACCCGTAAGGTTCTTTTCATATATTCACGATACTCGTCCCCGAACTCGTTGAGCATCACCCGTTCCTCGCGTGGAACACGCAACAGATACACAGAGATGAAGATAACGAGGCTGGCTAGGCCGGAAATCCAGTTGTGTACCAGCAGCGCCTGGGCGATTCCCCACAGCCAGTGTGCCGAGTACATTGGATGTCTCATATATTTGAATACGCCGCTGGTGACCAGTGTTTGTCTTTCCCTGACTTCCGCGGTCACCGACCAGTTGCGACCTAGGTCAGCATGTGACCTCCAGAGTAGCCACAGGGCAACGCCGAAGATGGCCACGCCCAGCCACCCCGCCCAGCCCGGGAGCGGATACGCGGCGAAATCCAGCCAGTCGGTGAACAGGTTAAAGAAGGGCAGCAGTATGGCGATTCCCCACAGAGACGCCAGCAGCAGGACAAGCAGGCCTTCCTGTCGATAAATCGCTTTTCTGTCCTGTCTGAATTTTCTTGTGTACCAGGCCCTGACGGTCGACCCCAGGACCATGCCGACCAAGTAAAGGACAACAAAAAGGTTTTCCGTCATGAATAAGCTCCTCTCCGCTCCGGGGCTTCTTGATGGATATTATAGCACCTGATAGGAAAGGGCAGGAAATCAGCGCCCTGCTTTACAGCAAAAACTTTACATAAACTATGCAGTTTGACTTTTACCTTCGCCGTTCTTTATAATAACTAGCTGGTTGGCTTGTTGTTGACCAAGCTGTCGCCTGAGTAGCTCAGTTGGTTAGAGCAGCTGTCTTGTAAACAGCAGGTCGTGGGTTCGAATCCCCCCTCAGGCTCCGTGAATCGAGGTTGTGGAGGGGTGCCGGAGTGGTTAATCGGAGCAGTCTGTAAAACTGCCGCCCTAAGGGCTACACAGGTTCGAATCCTGTCCCCTCCACCATAA
>SDBT01008819.1_pt1 | contig 16426 bp, 11 predicted proteins | sample 2277101 | NCBI WGS metagenome assembly SDBT01 (sample SAMN10404973, study PRJNA504765) | marine sediment metagenome | isolation source: marine sediment core GS10_PC15, 103 cmbsf | place: Arctic Ocean: Southern Knipovich Ridge | collected 2010 | reverse complement strand
GCGACGGCCTCGGAGGGCCATCGTACAACGCTACTGAAATCCTACGGGGCCGCTTTCTTATCCTTCTCGAACCACTGGTGTTCGCTCCGGGCGAGGATCGACTCGACTACGTCCTCGACCGCCTTGGCTTCGGCCTCTTTACCTTCGGCTCGGGCGTGGGCGATGATCTCGCGGGCCTGCGGGATCAAGTGCGTGTAGAATCGTTCGGCCACTTCGTACGTGCCGTGCCAATGGGCATAGTCGGGTGCCATCATCGAAGCTCCGTGTCGCGCACGGCGTCCTTCGTGATGCCACAGGTAGAACCAGGTCCATTCGATCTCGTCGTCAAACGGCGTCTTGGTTCGCAGGCCCTGCTTAAGCAGTTCCCCCATGATGGCTCCGCCCGGCTTGGCGAACTTCTCGTTGTAGAGCACGACGAAATCGTCGTACTGCTTGTAGAAGCCCTTGATGTAGTCCGGCGTATGACAGTGCGAGCAGACGTTCGACATTCGCTTGCGTTTCACGTCGGACGTTTCGGCTCCCTTTTCGGCCAATAGGGCCTTGCGTAGCTCGGGATCGGTTGTCTTCAATACGCTGCCGTGCATGTTGGTATCCATCCTCAGACTGACCGGCGGGCGGTTGGTCCACGAGATCCGTTTGCCCGGGTCGTGGGTGATCTTCTTGTCGATCGTATTGGCCGACAGATGGCAGGTTGCACAGGTCGGCGCGTCAAAGTAGTCTTCGCCGAGAACCCAATCGTCGGCGTCGAGGTTCATCTTGTCCTTCAGATCGCGATAGGCGATGCCGTGCTTCGACTCCTCGTAGATCTCTTTCTGCGGATGGTCGGGACCCAGGTGGCACTTGCCGCAGTTTTCCGGCTGTCGGGCACGTCGCGGCGAGAAGTCGTGGCGAGAGTGACATGCCGAGCACGAGCCACGCGACCCGTCGAGGTTCAATCGGCCGATGCCCGTGTTGGGCCAGGTGCCGCTGTGGAAGAGCGGCTTGTCTTCCTTGCCGCGGACGATGAGCGGCTCGATCGCATCGAGCTTGATCTTGTTGAGTTTTTTCGTCTCTTTGTCGGTCAGCAGGGTTTTGTCTTTCAGCGGATGTCCAAGGTGCTTCTCGATCACGGCAATTTCCTCTTGGGAGAGGTCGTTCTTCCTACTGGGGGACAGGGCGAATTGCTTCTTGATCGACTGGCGCTCGGCTCCGGTCAGTTGGATCTTTACTTCCGCGGCATGGCCGAGTTGCTCGCCGATCCAGCCGAGTTCTTCGGCCGTCGTGTTGATCACGTTGACGGTCAGATCGGTCACGTCGATCATACCGCCGCCCTTGCGTTGAAAGGAGACCTTGCTGCCGTGGCACTGCTGGCATCCGGTATGCGCGGCGGCCAGGCCGTTGACTTCCGTCACGTTCATGCCGGGCGTGGGCGAATGGGGGCTGAACGTGGTGACTTGACCGGCCCTTCCGCCTTCGGCCACCTCGGCCAGAAAGTTATCCAACGAAGCCAGGATATTGCCGGCCGCCGCGTGGTGGCTGGCCGAGAATTCCGCCAACTCCTCCTCGTGGCACCGGCCGCAATCGCGCGGCGTGACCAGCGTGGCGATATGGTAGCCCTCGTGGTCGAAGCCGTCGATGTCGTCCGCTTCGGCCTTGTGACATTCGATGCACGTGACGCCCTTGGCCGCATGCGTACTGCCTTCCCAATGGCTCACGATGCCCGGCGACTTCTGCCGGTGACATTCAATACACCGTTTCATGTCCGCGGGTACTTCGATGTGAGGCCGAATACCGAGTTCCTCTTGCTTGCGGACGATCTCCATCCACTGCACGAACAAGAGCGATGCCAGGAACGCGATTCCCAATACGGCAATAATAATACGCTTCACTTCGAGTGTCATAACGGGCCTCTACGTATGGAAACTGGATTATCCGTAGCCTAGTAATGGAGGATGGCTTTCTGTCGTGCCCACGGCGGTCAGTGCCGCAGGACTCCCTCCAGGATGGTCAGAATGATAATGGTCGAGGCAACCGCGACGCCGATCCAGACGCTGATCTGTTCCCACTTGAAAACGCGCCGAAGAATCGCGTCGATCCACGGCCAGGCGATCATCGCGAAGACGGCCAGCCCCATGCCAATAATGGCAAAAATGGCGGGGATCGTAAAAACGCCCAGATCGAGTGGAAATAGCTTCAACCAGCGGAACGTGGCGAAGAAGAACCACTCGGGTTTGATCACGTCGGGGGTGGTCAGCGGGTCGGCCTTGGGGCCCATGTGCGCCGGCAACACCGTGGCCAGCACGGTCAGCACGACCATCAGCAACATCCCGATGATCAACTCCGTATAAAGGTGGTCGGGAAAGAAGTTGAAGAACCCCGACGACTCCTTCGGTTCGCTCTTGAACTTCATCTCCGTAATGCCGTGCAGACGAATCAGCGTGATGTGAACGCCCAGCAGCGCGAGCAATGCGCCGGGAAGGATCGCGGCGTGTAGTACGTAGAATCGCGGTAGCGTCCGATCCGAATAGACCTCGCCGCCGAGCAATAGCTTCTTGGCGATGCCGCCGACGACGGGTATCTGGTCGCAAAGATTGGCCCCGACGGTGGCTCCCCAGTAGCTCAACTGCTCGAAGACCAGGCTATAGCCGGTGAATCCCAGTCCGAGAGTGCAGAGCAACAGAAGCATGCCGACGACCCAGTTCAACTCGCGCGGTGCCCGATAGGCGCCGGTGAAATAGACTCGCGTTTGATGCAGGATCACGGCGGCGATCATGAACGTGGCGGCCCACTTGTGCATGCTGCGGAAATACCAGCCGAGGGTCGCCTGGTTGGTGATGTAGTCGACCGAGTCGTGAACGGTGGCCGCGGCGGGCTGATAGTAGAAGGCCAATAGGATGCCGGTGACAATCTGAATAACGAACAGATAGGCCGGGGTTCCCCCGAGGCAGAACCACCAGTGTTTCAGGTGGTTCGGGACCGGTTCGTTCGTCAAGGTGCGCAACTGCTCGCCGGTGATCGGCACTCGCGAGTTCCACCATCGCACTAGCGATTGCATATCAGGCATCCTCCGGTGAACCGAGACGCTCGATCGGGACTTCAATGAACAACATCACGCGGTTATCGTCGGTGTCCAGCTTATAATGGGCCAGCGACTGCCCAACCGGCGGCCCGTCAATGCCCACGCCTTGCTCATTGAAGACGCCGTTGTGGCACGGACAAAAGAACCGATTCTCGTTCGGTTGCCAATGGACCTTGCAGCCAAGATGCGGGCAGACGCTCGACAGCGCGATGAAGTCGGTCTCGTCGCCGGCGTCGTCCTTATGTCGGGTAATGGCGATTTTCGCGCCGGTGGGGTCCTCGAAATCGAGCGAATCGCCCGACCGCATGGCCGCCAGTTCGGTGACGAAGAGCCACTCCTTCCGCTGCGGACCCGCCGGGTAAAGGTAGCGGACGGCGTACACGCCCATCGTGCCGTATCCGGCGGCCAGACCACCGACCATGGCAGCCGACGAGATGAAACCGCGTCGGTCGACCGGCTTGCCCGATGGGGGGCTTTGGTGGTGATTCTCGGCCATCATCGTCTCCTTTCACTCGCGCGGGCGCAATAGAATCCGCTAAGTATCGGTCTTTTGAGCGGCCAGGACAACCGTCAGGCCGAAGTTTCCGGCCAACTCGGCCAGGGTCGTCTGCTCGAGGTAGCCGCGAACGTGCGAGTGGGCCGACTGGATGACTTGCCCGAGAATACAGACGACGCCTCGACACCCCGGATTGCCCACCATACATGCCGTCTTCCCGACGGGCCCCTCGATCGCTTCGTGAATTTCCAACAGCGTCACTTCGCCGGCCGGTTTCCCCAGGAGAAATCCCCCCTGGGGTCCGCGAATCGAGTCGACCAGGCCGACCCTAACCAGCCGTGGCATGACCTTGGCCAAGTGATGGGCCGAAGCGTTTAGCAACTCGGCGATTTCCTGGTTGGTAAAGCGTCGCTTCGTATCGGTGGCCAACAGGGCCATGGCATGCAAGCCCAAGGAGGCGGCTTCCGAGATATTGACAAAGCTGGCCATGACGGGAGATCGCTTGTGCTAACGGAGCATATCGGTACTAAAATACCATTTCTACCCCCTATGTCAACCCGCTTTTGGATAAATGGAACGGGAAACGACGCAAAGCCTTATAGAACAGCTACTTCAGCGCGATGGCCCGGGCCAGCGGCTCGAGGACGTTCTCGATCACGTGGTTCTCGATCATATCGCTACAGACTTCGTGCAATCGGTTGAGCGTCTCGACGAACGTCACATCCGGCCCCAAGCTGCCATATTGCCGGGCGGTGACATAGACACTCAACTGTTCCTCGGGGAAGTCGCCGGTGCGGATCTGATAGGCGTTGGTTCGGGTCTCGACGCTCAGGCGAAATTGCGTGCGACATTCCTCGTCCAACGCGACGGTCAGCGAGGGCTCGTGATTGATGATCGTCGCCCCGGGGATTTCACTAACCCGATCCATCGCCGGCGCGATACCCAGGGCCTCGGCCACCAGTTGGCTCTGATTGCCACGATAGGAGAAGTCGAAGCCGAACAGAAGGTCGAGCGCTTCGCAGTCCAGCGGGCTGACCGAGAGCATATAGGGGGCCAATTCGAGCACCAGGCCATGCTGTTGCAGCGATTCCTCGATCGATTCCGGGTTGACCTGCCCCGAGCAGACCCGCCGCGGCTCGATCGTACACCAGCGATAGTTGCCCTTGTCCTTGTCCTCTTCGAGTACAAAGTCACCCCGCTCGCGGCAATAGAAATTGCGCATGGTGGGATAGGTCTTCTGGATGCGCTCGAAGAAATGCAACACGGTCTCCCGGTTGGCCGGGAGTTCCATCTCGGTGCCGAGATTCATGTTGACGTAGAAGTCGTCGGATAACGAACTGTAGGGGTTCATTCAGGGCGTTCCTTTGGCACCTTGCAAGCGACCAATCCATAGTATAGGACTAAGGGGTGGAAGCTGTCAAAGGGCCCTCGCGCCAACCCCCCTCTATTGGGCCAATTTCGGATATTTCTGGCCGAGGATTGTCATGCCATCGCCCGATTCGCACCATGTCGCGGCCCTGTTCACCAGTTCTTTGGGTTGGATGGCGTTGGCCGAATCCGGCCGTGTGCTGCGTCGGCTGGCCATGGCACATACCTCGGCCCGATCGGCGCTGGTGGCCGTCGAGTCGGCATGGCGCAAGACTCGTTCGTCCGACACGCCGGAAGATTGGGCCTCGCTCGATGAAACCTGTTGCGATGAGATCCGGTTTTGCCGACTTGGCCCCAACGGCGTCGTGCCCCTGGCTGGCCGGTTCGAGTGGCACGAGGCCCTGGTCGAGCGGCTTCGGGCCTACGCCTCGGGTGATTGCGTCGAGTTCTCCGATGTGCAAATCGACGTCGCCCGGCTGACGCCCTTTCGGCGGCGCGTTACGGCCGCTTGTCGAGCGATCCGCTATGGCGAGACGCTCACTTATGGCGAGTTGGCCGCGGCGGCCGGTTCACCTCGGGCAGCTCGGGCCGTGGGCAGTTGCATGGCGGCAAACCGATATCCCCTGATCGTCCCATGCCATCGAGTCGTAGCGGCGGGCGGCCGATTGGGCGATTTCTCGGCACCGGGCGGCGTCGCGACGAAGAGGCGGCTGCTGGCGATGGAAACCGCCTCGCGATAGCAAGAACAAAAAAACCCCGCCGCTCACCAAGGTGAAACGGCGGGGCCGGAACAGAGAAGAGGCCAACTGATATAAAACGGCGTTCCTTATGAAATACTAAGATGACGTGTCCGGACGGAGGAGGCCAGCTTCCCTTCTCATCAACTCCCCACTCCTAACTATTGATGATAACAACTTTTTTCGTCCTGTCCAGGGTTCTGTCTGCGGATTCTTGGTTCGCCGAGACACAATCGGGGCGAGAGTAGTTAATTCTGGGGGGGAAATTCCTGCGAGTTGCGGCACGACTACAAGCTCCTATAATGGGGATTCCTCTCAACAAGACCTCGCAAGGAACGGCCATAATGTCAGACTATATAACGATTTGCGAAAAAGCGTCCCGAGCCGGCGGAGAAGCGATCCAGAAGTGGCTCGGCCGAGTGGACGTCCAAGAGAAGGGGCCAGCCGATTTGGTCACGCAAGCTGATTTTTCTTCCCAGAAAATAATTCGCCAGATCATTGCCGAGGCATTTCCCGACCACGACTTTCTCGGCGAAGAAGATTCCCCAAGCGAAACACACAGCGAATCGGCCGAGTACCGATGGATCGCCGACCCGTTGGACGGCACGACCAACTTCGTCCACGGCGTGCCGCATTATGCCGTCTCGCTGGCCCTGGAACGCCGTGGAACGCTTCTAGTGGGAACGGTCTACGACCCGAATACGGACGAATGCTTTACCGCCTCGGCCGACGGCGGCGCCTTCTTAAACGGCCGACCGATCCGTACCAGCCGAGTTGGCGAGTTGGCCAACGCCTTGGCGGCGGTCGGGTTTCCGCCCGGTGTCGACCGACATGCCCCCGACGTGCTCGTTTTCCTCGAGGCCATCGAGCGTTGTCAGGCCATTCGCCGCACGGGCTCGGCCGCGCTGAACCTCTGCTACCTGGCGGCCGGACGTTTCGACGTCTTCTGGTCCTTTTCGACGAAAATCTGGGACGTAGCGGCCGGAGCCCTCATTCTGCAAGAGGCAGGCGGGTCGATCACCGCGACCGACGGCGGCCCCTTCGTCTTCGAAGACGGCACCTTCCTGGCCGCTTCCAATAAGAAGCTGCATGAAGAACTCCAGGCGCTGGTTCGCCAGCGAGGAAACGGAGACAGGTCCAGTCCCCGAGCTTAACTGGACCTGTCCCCATTTCTAACTCCACTATTCTTGCCAGAGTTTCAGGCTCCACTCGGCGGCACTGCTTGCACCAAGCAGTGGCACACACGACTTAGAAAATCACGCTCTGGCGAGCGTAGCTACTGTCTTGAGACACGACCTGGCGTTCGTGGAAGAAGATATATTGGGGAGACTACATAAGAAGTGCCGATGTGGTAATATATAGAGACTGCGGCCTGATTGCAGGTCGGCTGGAGTTGAACGGCCGCGACATGGACTGCAACCTTTCGCAGTCTGTCTATATATGCTGGTTTTACCGTAGTTCCTAACTTACCCATAGTATTCGCGGCGAAACCCCGATGACTGTTCCTGCACCACATTATCTGTTGTTCTCGGATGCGAATTGCCACGGCCATGCCGGGCGGTGGCGGTTCAAGCTCGAGGCGGCCGATGGTTCCGATTGTGTCGAAGTGGCGGACATCGAGCCGGATATGGCCGAAGAACGGCTGGATCTGCTAACCGTCGTCCGCGGACTCGAGGCACTCGATCAGCCGTCGGAGGTCACCCTGGTCGGCGGTAGCACGTATGTCCGCCATGGAATGCGATTTGGTCTTTCCGAGTGGCGGACCAACGGCTGGCGATGGGAATACTTTGGACAGATGGTGCCCGTGAAAAACGGCGACTTGTGGCAGCGGATGGATCGGGCGTTGCGGATTCACCAAATTCGGTGTTGTCGGCGGATCGATCCCGGCCATTCGGCGCCGACGAACCCATCGGCCGAGTCGGCTGACCCTGCTCCGCGGCAGGAAGTCGAAGCCGCACCGGTTCGCCATCGGGCGAGCGATGGGCTACTATACCGATTGGCGCCGGCCTGGATCAGGACCTTTCGGCAGATCGCCGAGGTGGCCCGACGAGGTGGGCGATGGATGAGCGAAACATGGAAGTCCCTACTACCCCGTGTTTGCGAGGGGGACGGCTCTTGCGAAAGGGACTATACCCGGCCGTAAGACTCGTGAGTTAGGATTCACCCAGAAGTGGCCTGCAAGGAGGTTGGTGTGCAAAGGACTGTTGCGACTAGAGACATCGGTCAACTTATTGAAGGTAGACACGAGAACCCCTTTGAACTATTGGGACCCCACGAGGTGAGCGACTCGGGGCGCCGGGCTTTGGCAATCCGGGCGTTCTTACCCGATTCGGCCGCGGCTTGGGTAGTGGACCCGGCCCGGGCGGAGCCGGCACGCCCCATGGAGCGCATTCATCCGGCGGGGCTCTTCGAGGCCATTTGTCCGCACCCGAATGGGAACGGGCCGCCGCGATACCTGATCGAGTCGGCCGACGAGGATGGAGAGAAGACAACCATGCACGATCCATACTCCTTCCCCCAGCTGTTGACCGACTATGACTTGCATCTGTTGGGCGAGGGATCGCACTGGAAGTGTTACGAACGGCTCGGTGCGCAGCTGCGCACGGTCGACGGGATCGACGGCGTGAACTTCGCCGTATGGGCCCCCAACGCCACCAGCGTGAGCCTCGTGGGCGACTTCAACGGCTGGAACGGTCGAACTCACCCGATGCGGAAACATACTCCCAGCGGGTTCTGGGAACTCTTCATACCCGGCGTCGGCGAGGGAACGCTCTATAAGTTCCGGGTCCGGCGCCACGATCAGGTGATCGAGAAGGCCGATCCGTTCGGTTTCTCCGCCGAGGTACCGCCTCGGACGGCCTCAAAAGTGGTCGATTTGGACCGTTATCATTGGCACGATACGAAGTGGGTTACCCAGCGCGAGTCGACCAATTGGCTCGAACGGCCCCTCTCGTTCTACGAGGTCCACTTGGGCTCTTGGCGACGCCCTGACGACGACCCGAAACGCTGGCTCACCTATCGCGAATTGGCCCATCAGTTGGTCGATTATTGCAAGGAGATGGGCTATACCCACCTCGAACTGCTGCCCGTCTCCGAGCATCCGCTGACGGCCAGTTGGGGGTATCAGACGGTCGGCTACTACTCGGCCACGAGCCGCTACGGTACGCCGCACGATTTCATGTACTTCGTCGACTTGTGTCACCAGAATGACATTGGCGTGGTGCTCGATTGGGTTCCTGCCCACTTCCCGCGAGACGACCATGGATTGCGGCAGTTCGACGGTTCGGCGCTCTACGAGCATGCCGACCCTCGCCAGGGCGACCATCGCGACTGGGGAACGCATATCTTCAACTACGGGCGGCACGAGGTCCGAAACTTTTTGACCTCCAACGCCCTGTTCTGGTTCGACAAGTACCACATCGACGGCATTCGGGTCGACGCCGTGGCCTCGATGCTCTATCTCGACTATAGCCGCGAAGAGGGCGACTGGATCCCCAACGAATACGGCGGGCGAGAGAACCTCGCGGCCATCTCCTTCCTGAAGGAACTCAACGAGCAGGCCCATATCCAGTATCCCGGCGTGTTGACCATCGCCGAAGAGTCGACCGCCTGGCCGGCCGTTTGCAAGCCGACGTATCTCGGAGGGCTCGGCTTCAGCCTGAAGTGGAACATGGGCTGGATGAACGACACGCTGGGCTACTTCCGCCACGACCCGGTTCATCGCAAGTATCATCACGACGAGTTGACGTTTAGTCTGATCTACGCCTTCCACGAGAACTTCATCTTGCCCCTCTCGCACGACGAGGTGGTCCATCAGAAGGGATCGTTGATGGAGCAGATGGCCGGTGATTCCTGGCAGAAGTTCGCCAATATGAGGCTGCTGTTCAGCTACCAATGGACCCACCCGGGCAAGAAGCTGCTGTTCATGGGCGGCGACATCGGCCAATGGAACGAGTGGGACTTCGACAACAACCTGCAATGGGACCTGATGAAGTGGGAGCCGCACCAGGGGTTGAATAAGTGCGTGGCCGATCTGAACCACCTCTATCAGCGCGAGAAGGCCCTGCACGAACTCGACTTCGACGGCCGCGGCTTCGAGTGGATCGACTGTCACGACTACGAAGACTCGACGCTGAGCTTCCTCCGCCGGGCAAAGGACCCCGACGACTTCGTCATCGTCTGCTGCAACTTCACGCCCATCGTCCGTACGAACTATCGGCTGGGCGTGCCCGAGGATTGCGCGTATCAAGAGATATTCAACAGCGACTCGCAGTATTACAACGGCAGCAACGTCGGCAACGGCACGCTGGTGACGGCCCAGCGCAAAGAGAGCCACGGTCGTCCCGCCTCGATCGAAGTGACCCTACCGCCGCTGGCCACCGTCGTATTCAAGCCCTCTCGAGCGACTCTCCTCGACCAGACCGCCAAGCCGGGTGGAGACACGTCGTAAGAGGCAACCGATCCGCGTAGCGACGGGTGGCTGGTGGCATAGCGCAGCGGTGCCCCAGTTCGTGGCCCGCTGGGGCACCGCTGGAGCACCGCTGCGCTATGCCACCAGCCACCCCCACGCAGCCACCCCACGCAAGCTACCGATCCGCGTAGCGGTCGGCTGGCTCGAGCCACTCGAGGCCGGCGTATTCGATGAGTTGTTCTCGCCAGGCCAAAAACGCTTCACCCTTGTCGAACTGGGCAACATCGCGGTAGTAGGCGTCCGCGCTAAGATAGGTCGGTTCCGGGGGATTGTTCGCCAGGAAGTTGTCCCAGGCATTATCCTTGGCTGTTTTCCGCGCCTCGCCCTGACTGACCGGGTCCGTGTCGATCAAGATATCCATGCGATTGCGGAAGTCGAAGTTCTCGACGCGGATCAAATAGACGATCTCGTTGGAGTAGTTCATCGCCGTACCCACTTCGCCTTCGCTCATACTGAACACCTTCCGCATGAACGGCTGGCCCAGGTTGTCGATGCCGGGACCTTCCGGATCGGCGTTGCCGATCGAGCGAGTGAAGGTCGACGTGGCGACCAACCTGCCCAACCGGATCATGACCCTCTGCATGGCCTCGTAGTCCAACGTCATCCAAGTGAACGGACTGGTCCGTATGACGATCAGATCCGGCTGCTCGCTGAATGCGGCTTTCATGGTATCCTTGTCGCGGACTTTCTTGGCGAGCTCCTCGGCCGCCTTCAGGGCGATGTCGCGCGCTTGGACCATCTTCCACTGTCGCAAGACCTCCTTGCGGACGCCCGAATCGGCGAACTCGAGGATGCCGTGCCAATGGTCCGCTTTATCGCCCTTCTCCGGCTCATCCGGACGTAGCTTCGTTTCGTCCACTTTCCAGAACAGATACATCTTGCCCGATGCCTGCGAGGAATTCACCTCGTATTGTCCGCCGGAAAACGCGTGCTGCGTAAACGGCGTACTGCCGACACGCGACCCCCCCAACGGAGTCTTGCTGATCTCGCTGGCGGTCATCAACTTCGTTCGGGTGAATGTGAGATCTCGCTCCTCGGCCAGTCGCTTCAGATCGAGGGGCTTCGGCGCGGCGCCCTTGCGGGGTTCGTATCGGAGCAATTCTCCGCGGTAAGCCTTGATCTGCTTCTTCAAGGCGTCAAAATTCTTGATAATCGTCTCGGTGGCCAGCTCCTGGCGAATCGACTGGCCCACATTGCCCGTGAGCATCTCAAATTCGGTCGGCGTTCTCCGAGGCGTCTCGGCCGGTGGCTGCTGGTCCGGGTCGTCGACCACGGGAGCGGCCGCCTCGGGTGGCTCATTTCCGCCAGTTCCCTCGGCCGGGGTCGCATCCGCCCCTGCCGCCGTATCACCCGCAAGCGCCGGCGGAGCGATTGGGGGCGGCTCGGCCACGTCTTCGGTCGCCGGATCCTCCTGATACGATGCCACGCGGAACGGCGAATCGGTCACGGTCGACGAGGTTTCCTCGGGCTGTTCGTTCTCGGGCATGGGGGGGCTCACCTCGCCACTATCTCCCGCGTCTTCCTCCGTGCCATCCGGGCTGGCGTCCCCGTCTTCAGGTTGCCCGGTCGTTGCGTTGTCCGCCCCATCCGTTGCGTTGTCCGCCCCATCCGTTGCGTTGTCCGCCCCATCCGTTGCGTCGGTTGCGTCGCCCTCTTCGGGTGTTGTCTCTTCCGCGGGCGGTCGGAACAACTCGTCGTACTTCTCCTTGTCCTTGAGATATCGCTCCTTGATTTCGTCGTCGCTGATCTCGCCGGCCAACTTGTCCAAATCGGCCGTGAAATACTCTACCGCAATTCGGGGGAATTTTCGGAAGCCCGGGTCGGGAGTCGTCGGCGGCGGGTAGTTGTCGCGATACTCCTTGAAGAAGGCCAGCAAGGTTTCTTCGTTCGGTTCCGGCGTTTCACCCACATAGTCGGCGACCTGGATCGGCACCACATCGATGATCGCGTTGCGCTTAAACCGTTGGAAGTAATCCCAGCGTTGAGCCGGCGTGATCCCATCGAGGCTATAGATGAACATGGTCCTCAATTGCCGGGCCAACAATTCCTTGCGCAGGATGTCGAACATCTGAAAACTGGAGACGCGAATGTCGCGGAAGATCTCCTGCAACGTGCTCTTCTCGATCAGGCTGCCGGTCAATTGCGAGATATAGGTATTGATCGAATCGTTGCTGACCGTGTGGCCGAGTTCTTCGGCGCGGTTCGCGTAGAGCCAGGTATCGACGACGGCCTGATCGGTGTTGTATCGCCTTTCCCGCTGCAACTGCTGTAAGAGCATGTAGACCCGCCCTGCTTGCCGCTGGAGTTGGTCGACGTCCCTCTGCTTCTTCTCGCGAAGGTCGGCATCGTCGGTAGCGTCGACCTCGGCTCCTGCCGCGCTGGCTGCCTCTTGGGTTCTCAGCATCACGCTCCTCAATCGGCTCGTGATTTGCTCCAGGAAGCTGAGCAGCACGCGACGCTCTCCCCGCAGGTTCCGCAAGTGTATGCGGGTAATGTCGCCATATTGGGTGGTCGTCACGACGACCGGATCTTTCGCCGTTCCAGAAAACAGGCTGTCCATCAGCGACTGGGAACCAAAAAAGACAAAGGCGATCATGGCCATCATCCCCAGCGTGGCAATCAGGATCTTCTGGTACTTCCGGAAAATAGTAAAAGGGCTAGCCATATCAGGAGTATCCTTCCGCAGAGGGGATGGGAACCGCTCGGCTCGACGAACCGGCAGTGACCACCGAAATAGAGTCGCGTAACCAACAGGGTCGGGAAACTTATAATTTTAGCGCCAATTGGCCCAAATGCAATGCCAATTGGCCCTTGAAAAGTCGCCCATCTTCTGTCGACGGGCTCGTTGAACGCGTCGTAGCTACCAACCCATGAACAATCCTGCTTAAACGAGCTAGGGTGGCTTGTGCAACTCCCCCCAATAGGGTAATTTCCACACTGCCGAGATATTGCTACCAAAACATCGATTGTACGCATCGCGATGGTCGCTACAATTCGATGGCCATCTGGACCGCCCCATCGAATGGAATACAACGAAGATCCGGCGATCTTCCGGACGACTCAGGTAATGGCTGACATATTGCTGATACTTAGTGACAATACCACTTCCCATAGTCTCCCAAATTGCCAAGAACGCCATGGCTAAGAAATCGACCGCCTCGGGTGGCCACTCACTGGTGATCGTCGAATCGCCGGCAAAAGCCCGTACTATCAGCAAAATCCTCGGCGAAGGCTACACGGTCGAGGCCAGCATCGGCCACATTCGCGATCTGCCGAAGGGGGCCAAAGAGATCCCCGAGCGCTACAAGGGCGAGGATTGGGCCTACCTGGGCGTGAACGTCGACGAGGATTTCGATCCGGTCTACATCATCCCCTCCGACAAATCGAAACAGGTCCGCAAGCTGAAGGACCTGTTGAAGGGTGCCCGAGAACTCTATCTGGCCACCGACGAAGACCGCGAGGGCGAGGCGATCAGTTGGCATCTTCACGAGGTGCTCAAGCCGAAGGTCCCGGTCCACCGGCTGGTCTTCCACGAGATTACCGAGGAAGCGATCCGCAAGGCATTGAAGTCGCCGCGTCAGATCGACACCGATCTGGTTCGTGCCCAGGAGGTCCGCCGCATCGTCGACCGGCTCTATGGCTACGATGTCTCGCCGCTGCTGTGGCGGAAGATTCGCCCGCGACTGTCCGCCGGCCGCGTTCAGAGCGTGGCGGTGCGATTGATCGTCGATCGGGAACGACAGCGAATGGCCTTCGTCTCGGCCAGCTACTGGGACCTGTTGGGCCAATTCAAGCGAACCGGCAGCCAAGGCTCCAACAGCGAAGGCTTCGCGGCCACGCTCGTTTCGGTCGATGGTCGCCGGATTCCCGCCAGCCGAGATTTCGATCCCGACACGGGAAGTCTGAAGAACCCCGAACTGCTCCTGCTCGACGAACAACAGGTCGCCGATCTGATCACTCGGCTTGGCGATCACGATCCCCGGGTAACGAATCTCGAGAACAAGCCCTACACGCAGAAGCCGTATCCGCCGTTTACGACCAGCACGCTTCAGCAGGAGGGGAACCGCAAGCACGGGTTCACGGCCCGGCACACGATGCGGGTTGCGCAGACCCTTTACGAGAACGGCCATATTACCTACATGCGGACCGATTCGCTGAACTTGGCCAAGGTGGCCGTCGAGGCGGCTCGCGATCTGATCGCTTCGCAATATGGCGACGAATACCTCCCCGAGGCACCTCGGGTTCACGTCGGCAAGGTCAAGAACGCCCAGGAGGCCCACGAGGCGATTCGTCCGGCGGGCCATCCGTTCGATTTCCCCGAAGCGATCCGCTCGAAACTCAGCCCGGATGAATTCAAGCTCTACGATCTGATCTGGAAACGGACGATTGCCAGCCAGATGGAGAATGCCAAGGGCCACAACATCACGATCACCGTGGGGATCGACGACGCGCTGTTCCAGGTGAGCGGCCGGACGATCGACTTTCCCGGCTTCATGCGGGCGTATGTCGAGGGCTCGGACGATCCCGAGGCCGAGCTGGCCGATAAGGAGAATCTGCTGCCGAAGGTCGCCGTCGGCGAAGTGCTCGCGTGCAACGAATTGGTCCCCAAGCCCCATGTCACGAAGCCGCCAAACCGCTACAGCGAGGCCTCGCTCACCCGCGAATTGGAACGCCGGGGGATCGGCCGGCCGAGTACCTATGCCTCGATCATCGATACGATCTTGGCGCGGGAGTACGTCTTCAAGCTCAAACGCAGCAACGTACTGATCCCGACGTGGACGGCGATTGCCGTTGCCCGATTGCTCGAGGTCCACCTGCCCGACCTGGTCAACTACGAGTTCACGGCCGAGATGGAGGACCAGCTCGACGCGATCAGCCGGGGCGAGATGAGCCATACGGAATACTTGCGGTCGTTCTACTTCGGCAACGGGCACCCGGGCTTGAAAGAGCAACTGAAGAACAAGATCGACGAGATCGATGCCCGCTCGGTCTGCCAGGTATTGATCGGCAAGCCCGAGGGCGATGGCCCCGAGGCCGAGGAAGTTTACGTTCGCGTGGGCCGCTATGGTCCGTTTCTCGAACAGGGTGAGCGACGGGCCAGCCTGCCGGAGAACATGCCGCCGGACGAGGTCCACCTCGAGAAGGCGATCGAACTGCTCGACAAGGCCGCGCTGGGCGACGAGCCGCTGGGGATCTGTCCCGATACCCATAAGCCGGTCTTCCTGAAGGTCGGCCGGTTTGGTCCTTATGTACAGCGGGGGACTCCCGAGGACGACGAGAAGCCCCAGAACTCGTCCCTAATGCAAGGCATGGAGCCCGAGGAGGTTGACCTTGCCACGGCGTTGAAGCTGCTCTCGCTACCTCGCACCTTGGGCGATCACGCCGAGCAGGGCGAGCCGATCACCGCACAGAACGGGCGCTACGGGCCTTATGTCAAGTGTGGCGACGAGACCCGTTCGCTGCCCGACGACCTTTCGCCGCTGGACGTAACGCTCGAGCAGGCGTTGGCCCTATTGGCCCAGCCGAAGGCACGTCGCGGCGCCGCTCGCAAGAAGGAGCCGATCAAGGTGTTCGAGGCCTCGCCGGTCACGGGCGAACCGGTCCAACTGCTCGAGGGTCGCTACGGCCCTTATGTGGCCGACGGCACCACGAACGCCTCGCTCCCCCGCGGCACAACGGTCGAGGACATGACCTTCGAGGCGGCCCTGGACCTCCTAAAGATCCGCGCCGAGCGCGGCCCGGCCAAGAAGACCCGCAAGAAGGCAAAGAAGAAAGCCGCGAAGAAGAAGGCAACGAAGAAGAAAGCGGTGAAGAAGAAGGTAACAAAGAAGGCTGCAAAGAAGAAGACCGCCAAGAAGGCGGCGAAGGGCACGCCGGAATCCTAGGCGGTTTTTGTACGAGAAAGTAAAGGGAAAGTAAAGGGAAAGTAAAGGGAAAGTAAAGGGAAAGTAAAGGGGGACAGGCTACTTTAACATAATAAAGTAGCCTGTCCCCCTTTAATTCAATAGAATAGGCGATGTCGACGAACGCTTCCAAGGAACCCAACAAATGAACCGCTTATTCTTTCGACGCGCATTCCCGGTCAAGCGAATGGTTTGTCTGCTGTGCGTGATGGGCTCGATGTTGTCTGTGGCAACCGAACTCGCCGCGCAAGAGGCCAAGCCGAACTTCGTCTTCATCCTCGCCGACGATTGCACCTACAACCTTTTGGGATGCTACGGCGGGAGGGACGTCAAAACGCCCAACATCGATCGCCTGGCGCGCGAGGGCATGAAGTTCGACCGTGCCTATTGTGC
>SDBT01008818.1_pt1 | contig 16427 bp, 8 predicted proteins | sample 2277101 | NCBI WGS metagenome assembly SDBT01 (sample SAMN10404973, study PRJNA504765) | marine sediment metagenome | isolation source: marine sediment core GS10_PC15, 103 cmbsf | place: Arctic Ocean: Southern Knipovich Ridge | collected 2010 | reverse complement strand
TTGCAACAAAGCCCTTTGTCGGCATTGCAATAATCCAACATGGGCCTATCCAAACGTTCCCCATTCCGTGAATATTCAAGCTCACATGGTCGTTGTCGATCATTGTGTCGCCTGCGCTAACATGCGCGTCTCTGCTACTGATGTCCTACCTTCAGAAATTTGGATGAAGATCGCCAACCTGTATCCCGATGTATGGGTTTCTCTCTCTTTGGTGGTGCCTATTGTGGGTGCTGCAGCCATGGACTACTCGAAACGGGAAGCGCTGATGACACATTTCACAGGGGCAGATGGCTGTCTTCCCAACGGCCAAAAGCACGGAGTGATCAAGAATGAAGAGAATGGGTCCACCGAGCACTGGTGGATGGGCAAGCTCCATCGTGAAGGAGACCTACCAGCGGTGATCTGGCAAGACGGGACGCTGGATTGGCGGAAACACGGCGATCGCCATCGCGATGGAGACAAAGCAGCGATAGAGGTTTGGAATGGGGCACGCTATTATTACAAAAACGGAAAGCAACTGACGAACCCATATTATTTTGAATGAAAAAATCTGCGCATGTGCGCGTTGCTTCAAAAACAACTTTTCAAAATTTTCAGACATTGCGAGTTTTTTGTTTTTTTTTGGGACCATTTTTTTTGGCCTAAATTTTAGGTCCCAAAAAATATGTGCGCGTTGCTTCAAAAACAACTTTTCAAAAATTTTCAGACATTGCGAGTTTTTTTTTAGTTTTTTTTTTGGAAAATTCGGCGAATTTTCCAAAAAAAAAAATCCTTTCTCCTTCACTGCCGGTCTTCCCTTTCTCTTGTTTTTATTTTTTCACAAGCAACGCAGTGACAGTTCAGCAAAATGGAGTCGCCGCCTCTTTCTTCTGAAGAGGAAGGTCCATCTCCACGAAGTCGCCGCCTGTTTGCGACACTCCTTAACCGCCCGGACCTACTCCCCCATTACGCAAAAACACCGCAACCCCTAGACATTCCCAGGTCCAAGGAACGCGCGAAAAAGGAAGACGTTCGGAAGAGGCGTAAACGCGTTTTCGCTCTGCTTCCTTTCCCAACGCCGGCACCCCGCACACCTGGCGACCTCAGACCCATTCACCCAGAATATCCACCGCAGGCACAATTCGCTGGGGAAACACCTTTCACCCCGCGTTCAGTCCCTGAAGGATTCGCGTTCCCAGGGAAGAAACTGTTCCCTGCGCCTGGAGTCCACCATAGCGAGTTTCAGCAGCCCGGATGTTCCTACACGAAGCCGGTACCGGACTCGACCGAGTCTTGGGCTTACACCCGATTAGACAATATGGGACATCAACAACGCACGCCAGCACTGGTCGAAATTGGCCCGGGTCGGAAGATTATGGTGAGCATCGTGGGTACAGCGCTGGGTGGTAAGGACAGCACCTTCGACAACAGAAGCTGGGCCACGAGTGCAGGCCGAGCCATCTTGGACTGTACTGACGGCCTGGCTGACCTGCAGCAGGCGATGTGGGAGCTGCGGCAGGCGGGGTTCAAGCACGCCGACCTCGACTCGGAACAAGCCATCCTACGCAATATCACCCATCGCAACGGGCGTTTGTGTGTAATCGACTTCGGGAAGATTGACTGGACTGTCGATTACGACTCCGACGAATTTGCAAGAACCGTCTGGGGAACGCTCACAGCGTACGCCAAGAAGCTGAAGGGGCGACTCGTCGGAAAGGAAACGCTCACAGATTACGCCGGGGGGGTGAATGGGCGACTTGCCGGAAGTCCGAACTGGCTCGGGACGACTTGCGCGTGGGCGCAGTCCAGAAAGAAGAAGCATGCAGCTGTCTTTGGGTCGTCTCCGACAACATCCCAAAATCCAGACCGAGGCACAATGCCCAGCGATTGTTCGGAAGCCCCCTTGGCAGCGACCGGTGCATTTGCCGTGCTGCCGTCAGAAATAGTGCAAACGGAAATCGGCAGAAACAATTTCAGTGCCAAAACCTGTCAAATCTGCAGATTGGTCTGCAAAGCCTGGTGCAATATATTCACCCCCCTGCTCAGCGAGAAGCGAGTGGTTCAACAACAAAAGAAGGAGCAAAATGCAGTTCATAGTCGTCGGGTTTTTTTTTGTAGACGCAGCAATGTTGCCGAACAGCAATGGGAGCAGGCCCTCGCGGATCTGGAACAACGCGAAACACTGCCCTCGGGCACTTTAGAGTTCACCCCGGACTTCTGCAACGTCAAGTGCGAAGCCTGTGGCAGCACTGTCGTTGCACGCCCCAAAGGCAGCCTGCGCGACATTGTCAGACACTGCAAAACAGTCAAGCACCAGAGCAGCTGCATTTTTGATTGCTCCGACGTTCGAGTAACGGAATTTGACGCAGCGGATGACGTGTTGTTTTACAGCACGGGCGATCCAATCACTCCTCCGCTACGGAAGAAGAAGAAGAAGAAGACCAAGCTTTTGGGCGCCGCGCTCGTTGACAACGAGCAAATCCAGAGCAACGGGGCATGCGCGACACAGGCCGACCTGTTTTTTTCAACGGGGCAGTCGGAGCTGAGCATAAGTCCAGATGACTCCGACGACGTCGGGACTCCGAGACGCAGCGAGTCTGAGGGAGGCATTGTGCCTGAGGCTTGTGAAGAAGAAGGAACTTGGTTCAAATCACAGTACAGCTTCAGTTCCCCGGCGGTGGATGGCCCCTGCTTTACCGGGCTCGGCCTCAAGGAATGGCCCTTTCTGCTCAATGCACCAACCTTTGAGGCACATCGATTGCAAGTCGCCAATGCTGTTATCCCCAGCAGCCCTCTTGCAATGGACGTCGCTGTTCCGATGGAGATCTTGCCAGCGAGTGACAGCGAGGGCAGCAGCTGTGACTACTGTAAAAACTGGGCCACGGGTATCGATTGCACCTGCGAAGAGCGCGATTCGTGGAGCGCCTCACCGGAATCGATGTCGGCGACACAGCCATGCAGTGGGTGTGACGACTGCGAGAAGGGGGTCCCAGATGTCGAAGAGCGCGATTCGCAGAACATCTCACCGGAGTCGATGTCGCCGGCACACCATTATGAGCTGGGAACCACGCACGAATCGCCACGAATCGCCCCCCCTGACATGGAAGAGGACATTGCGCCTCCGGTCGCAGCCGCAAACCCGCCAAAGACCGGCCGCCAAAGAGTGCGGAGAAAGAGAGAACTGTCGTCCTCTGGTGAGGAGGAGGAGGAGGAGGAGGAGTCGTACATGACCTATTCTCAAGTGGATCTAGTGTTGGTCGCAGACGGCGAAGGCGAACATGACAGCGACAACGATTCTGATTATTCCGGGTAGCAGGTGTTGATCCCCGACGTTTGGCTTCCCCCCCCCCCCTTTTTCCTTTAATTTTTTATTCTGAAAGTAAAGATTCTAATTCGAACATCGTCGCAAACGGACAAAGAGAACCAACGTTCAAATTTCTCTGTACAGCAAGCCCTCCCCTCCTTTTTTTTTTGTGGGTGGGGGGTTAGCCGATTCTGAGTCCATGTTTGTGTCGGCAAAAGGGGAGAATCATTGACAACACAGTGACAGTTCATAGTCGTCGGGGTTTTTTTTTGTAGACGCAGCAAAAAAAAACTGGGATGTTTGTGTCGGCTCCGCCTTGGGACGGGGGAGAGTGCACGGACAAACATGGTTGAACGCCTTATAAACAAAATGACATCTCGTCACTCCCTTAACGCGCACTGGCCATGCAAGAGCCCGCGTGTCCCTCGTCCTGTTTCTCGTTCTTCAAGTGTAGATTTGCGCCGTCGATCGGCGAATCCATCCAGTGCCATCGCACCAATCTTCGGTGCATCGTCGAGAACTTGAACATCTTAGCTCTCACTCTTGAGCACGATGCCGAGGTATACAAACAAGAGCTCTATCGTGCAATACGCGAGCAACACCCCCACGATGGCACGCGTGCAGCTCGAGCAATCTTGCAGCTGAGGAAACAACGGGACCGCGTCCTTTCGCAGCACAGCAGGCTCACAGACATGGACCTCCAGCTGAACAACATCCAAACGCACGATGCTTTGGTCGCAGCTATGCGCGGCGCTATGCATTGCGTGGTCCGTCTCAATCGGCGCGCGGGGCCGAGACTGGCCCAACGAATGAGTATGCGGTTCCACCAAGAGATGGCCCTCATGAAACAAAAGGACCGTCAGCTACAAGAAAGCTTTGACGATCTGGAAGAGATGGACGCCGAAGGGGATGCGAGCGACGACGACGCCGAGGCAGACGAAGAATCCGAGGTGAAAACCCTTGTGGATCAAGCGCGCGACGCGGTCATGTTGACGACAGTGGCACCGGCTTCGCACCTTCCTGTCGCGTGTACCGCCCCCACCAACCCTACGGTATCTTACTCTTCGCTGCACTGACGGCCCCGACGGTTTGCACGTACGTCTTCAGCGCCCGCAGCTTTGCCGTCAAGTGCGCCTCGAAGAAGGCGACCTGACTGAACAGGCTTATCATTTGCACGAGGCCGACAACGAACAAGAGCACCCCCAAGCTGTTTTGAATCCAAACGAACGTCAGCGTGACCACGTCGGTGCGGGAGGTCAAGGTGAGCGAGATGCGGATGCCAGTGGCCAGTGCGCTGACAACCAACACCGTTGTTCGCAGCAGTGCCGCGAACAAAATGTACGCACTCTGCTGCGTCCCTGTTGCGGGGAACTTGCTGACATCGCCTGCAGCAAGCAATGTAGTCACCAACGTCGGGATTTCCAACACGTAGAGAAATCCCCACCAGAAGTATTGCTCGGTGACGACCAGCCCAAAGAACGTCAAACCCAGGATGGCGATCACCAGCCAGAAGATAGCCGCCACGAAACTTGTCGAAACGAGATTGCTCCAATAGAGCGGCCGGCTCAGCCGGTTCCACAAATCATAGGCGAAGTATCCCCCGCTGAGCTCCTTCAAGCGGAATTCCTCGCGATTGAATTGTCGACTGAATATGGCCGCTGCCCCAGACAGCCAGAATAAAGTTAGCACGGAGCTCAGCACCAGCGCCCATCCACTGTAGAACCGTACCACGCCTGCACTGCTAGCTGTGTCCAGCGGCGTGAGCAGCACGTGCTGCCATATACTGGCTGCCAAATTAAAAATCATTACTCCGTACTGTGCGTACAACACGAAAAAAAACATGAAAGGGTCGCGCTTGGCGCCGAACACAAGGGCCAGGCCCAGCGGGATTGTGAAAAGGTAGAGTGTCTGCAGTGCAAGGACGACGAAGAGCGTGTCGTTGTCTTCGCCGGCCGCTTTGACGGTTGACGCGACCACAATAACGAACAGTGCAATCTCAATCACTGTCAGCACACAGAGCACCGCGCGGAACCCCCGCTCCGAGTCGTGGACGGAAAGCAGATATTCGGCGACACCCATGTGTGTGTGTGTGTGTGTGCAGCTAGACAAGTGCGCGTGTGTATATGTGTACATTGCGATGTATACTAAGAGAGCTGCTGGGTACCAGAGGCCCCTCTCTGCAACATTTTACATTAAAACTCTCGCTGTGACCAAATACGCCGTCGTAGAATCGCAGATGGCGACAAGCGCACCTGATATTTTGTCAGTTTATCAAGGCGCGCGTTTTCTCTTTGAATCAATGGGTCGTACACAGCAGAGATTTTCTTTTTTTCACAGGAGTGTGTTCGTACGCTGCAAACGACTGCCCATGCGAAAACCAGCAGAAAAAATCCAGTGCTATACAAGGCCGGGCGGTTCTGAAGGGAATAAGTCGCGACAGGTTGCCCCTCATTGTGTATCTATAGGAGGGGTTGACTACAGGCGTGGAAAAAATCGACGATTATCAAATTTCGGTGTATTATCGGCCCAGGAATTAAAAAGGGGTTGGCAAAAACCCCATATATTGAAACAAACCCCTATCTTTTGAAGGAAGGGGGTTAATCATTTTATTTTCACTCAGGGTCATCAGTAGGGAAGAGAGTATCAGTTCGCATCAGTTCCAACACATGCTTTCCTTCCACAAATTCAAATACATTGCGTCTGGAATAAACTGTAGTTCCTAAGTTAGGATTTAGGCGCCCAACCATACGCTTTGCTCGCATACATAGTGTTCCGTAAGCTTGATGGGGTGGTAGGGGGAGATGATTGTTCTTCCATAACCATTCTAGCTTAGGCGATGTTGCAAGCTTCTTGACAGCAGACCCTGATCCTGGTGTGTGATGAACTGCATCTGACACACCATTAACCGAACAATCATTGGCTCGCCACATGAGTAGGGCGCGTGCATCTTCCCATGAATCGTAAACAGCCAGCCGACAATCAAAGTGTGGATGGCAAGTCTGAAGTTCGGCGAGATCTACCCCCTTAGCAATACATGCCACTGCAAATTTCATTACGAATTGAGTTGTAACATATCCCGCGGCAAGTGTAATCGTCTTAATTACGCGACCATTGCGCCAGTGTGGTTGCCGTTCTCCATGTACGACATTAGTAGGAGGTACAAAGATTACCATCTCATCGCTCTGGGTGTATCCTACACTCCCTTTAAAATATACCAACAAATCCATAAGACATTCACGCATAGTCTGAGCAAAAAGTTCTGAAAACCCATTAGGATTCAAAACACCGTTTGATCGCATCTTCTGAACCATAGATGAGAAACCAGCCCCGTCAAGTCTTAGAGAAAACCATTGATCCCCGCGAACACGATCAAGATTTCCACCTAATCGTTCATTGGAGGCTACTATATCTCCTAAAGCAGCCCAACGAACCTTAGAAACATGAGGTGGTAAGTAATGAAGATCTGGTGGCATTTCTCCAACAAGTACAGGGTCATAATTCTTTAGCGATGTTAATATGTCATGGGAAAGAGATGATAAGGTGGATCCAACTGGTTCAATTATTTCTTCCATGGAGAAAGAGAGAGAGAGAGAGAGAGAGAGAGAGAGAGAGAGAGAGAGAGGGAAGAAAAATTATAATAAGAAGCTCTCGTAACACGTCTGCCGTGGCTCATTGTGTTGTACTGCACACTGCGCCTTTAAAATAGCATAAACGGAATCAAGAGAAAAAGGATATGGCACAGTCTGTATGTTTTATTTTAGATCACATTCTGTGAAAAATATATATATGTGTGGCCTGCCTGAAAAAGTCAAAATGGGCGATCATCTTTTAAATCTTTTGCGCGGGCTATAGGTGATGTACTGCCGTTCGTTCCTGCGCGTGTTTACAAAGAAGTCGGTGCGTACGCCGTTGTAGAATCCGTCTGAAAAAGACATGAAATGGCAGAAGGAATACAGCCCCTTATGCGCTTGTTTCAGGGTGTGTGTGTGTGTGTGTGTGTGTGTGTATACACTGTAAGATATATATACGTATTTCAAAGGTCTTCCAAATGAAAAAGAGCGCCAGGGACCCACGATGATTCCTGTCGCGGTGCAAATAGCAGGCGGAGTTGGCACGCTGGTGTACATTCTCGTCGGTCGGACATTCCTTTCCGAGGTCGCGCTCAAGGACACACACAAGCAGGCCCCGTTCGAAAAGAGGCGCTTCTCAGATGTGGTCAACGCCATTGCCGCCAGTGTGCTGGCGCTGCTGCTGCTGCCCTTGACGCTGATTCCCAGTCTATTCGCGGTGGTCTCCACGCAGTTCGTCAGCAATTTCAAGTGGTACCTTCTTTTCTTCGTGTTGGCCGGTGCGGCCGTGTCCTGGAACAACGTCGACAACGAAGTGATAACCACGATTGACCAGCTGGTTACAGAGTTCGGCCCGCCGTTCGTCAGAGACTTCCTGTTCCCCATTGGGAACGCGCTGCGGTTGATACTCGAGTTCGTGATCAAAGTCTTCAACCTGCTCTCCAGTCCGTTTAGGATACTGGTCACAGAAGGTTTTACGCAGGCCTTTACGTGCACGGCGGCTGACCTCCAGCAGATGGTGGTGGCGTTTTTCGAGATCCTGACAGAGACGACGTTCCGACTGGCAGATTTCGTCGTGGGCCTCGGTGTTGAAGACTTCAATTTCACGCCGATCGGGCGCAAAATTGGCGCGTTCGTCGACACCTTCCAACCGCTGGTGGACTGTTTTTGTGCGGACCTTGCGCCCGTGCTTGACCCGTTTTTCGCGGGGTTCGGCGAAGACTCGCACCTGTGGCCTGCGATCGACCGCTTGATCAACACTTTCATTTCGGTCCCGCGCCTGTTCTTCCGCACGCTGTGGTTCTTCCTCGAAAAGGCAATCCTCGACAATGGAATCTGCCCGCCGGAAGACTTCGCGCCCATCGGATCGCCCGCCCTATCGCTGCAGGGTGCAAAAGATCAAGCGAAGTGTCGCGCAGAACGCGAGCCACGCTTCGACCAAATCGCGGACAATGCTTGTCTCACGGTCATCCACACCTTAGACTGGATCGACCTGTTCCCCGAGGCGGCGTTCGACACACTCTTCGAGATCCTGGGCGTAAACCTGCCTGAGGGAGCGCGGTGGCCCCCGATTGCCCCACTGGTCGCGCCATGGATCTGTCTGACGATAGACGTCGTCCGCGACGTGCTGAACCTGGTCACGCACATCGATCTGCTGGTCGAAGATCACGTCAACGTGCAGTTCATTCGCCTCGACACCAACTTCGCTCACGCCTACAATTTCTCGCGGGGGATCAAGGACTTTTTTGATGCCTCGGCAACTCCGTTCATCGAGAACACTGGCTGCGTGTTCTCCGAAGGCACCAACATCACCATTCACGGCGCCAACGCGCTCACGCGCACTGTGTGGTTTGCAGTGGGCCACTTTCCGAAGAATGTTGGGGAGTTTTGGGCAAATGAAATAGAACCCCTCACGCGTGACATCAACCGCGACGCCACCGACTTGTCCGACTGCCTCAACACGCTTGCCTCGGAAGTCAGCCCTGCGTTGGGCGACCTCTTCGCGGAGATCGCGCTGCTCGTCGGCGACCTGGTGGAGTTTTTCACGGAGTTCATCACGCAGATATTCAACGGGGACGTCGAAGAGTTCTTGACTGCTGCGAGTACGCGCGACTCGCTCACCGAGATCTTTGACGACGCGCGCGCCGTCGTGGTCTCGCTCGGCAATCTGATTCGCACCGCCCAGCTGTTCGAGGCGGAAGTGGGCAGCTGCACCGTGGGTTCCTTCCGCGATTTTCCGCTCGCGCCGATCCTCACCCCGCCGGACCCGGCGTGTTGCCTCGCAGGCAACGTCGATGCCTTCGGCCGCTTTGCGCTCAACATCTTCGAGTGGGCGTTCATGAGCACGCTGGAACTGTCCAGTGGCGTCAGCTTTGAAGATGTGGTGGACGGAGGAGTGGGGGATCTGCGCAAGCGCGTGATCCCTCGCTCCGACGATCTGATTGCCTCGTTCGGCTGCTGGGTCGGCGTGCCTTTCGTCGCAGAGACGTGTACCGATGCCGCGGACAAGAGTGGCACGCTGGATTTTGACAACGTCGGCGAGAATTTCGCCGTGTTGGGGACGACGGCGTTGAACATCACGGGGATCCCCCCGTTCATTCTGCAGACGCAGGGCTTGCGAATCACCGACTGCGTACTGAAAGCAATCGCCAGGGGGGCGGACTGCGACATTGGCTGCGTGTGCCAGTGCGTCGTCGTTTTCTATGACATTGGGATCGGCATGCCCGTTCAAGTCTACACGGGGATATTTCAGCTGATCGAGTGCGCGCGGTCCAGCTCCGACGACTTCTTCGAGATTTTCATCGAGTTCGGCGATCTGATTGACGGCGTGTTCGGCTGGGACGGTCCGACAGACCCGATCAATTTCAACATTCGTGACATCCTCTGCGAAGCCATCGAGGTGTTCTTCGACATCATCTCGTTGGTCATTCTCTTCTTCACGGATCCCGAGTTGTTCTTCGAAATAATCTTTGAGGAATTCGCCGCAATCCTTGAAGAGTTGATTGGCTTTTTGGTGGGCACAGCGCAAGATTTGGTGGATACGTTGGACTGCGTGTTCAATCAAGTGAACAACTCGCTGTTGGAAATCGTCAATGGGTTGTTTCCTTGGATCGAGGACATTTTTATCCAGCTGGGGAAATGCCTTGAGGGCATTTTCGAGCTGGACTTTGAAGAGTGCGAAGCCGACAAGTTCGTCGACGTGCTGGAAGCTGTGCCATTCCACAGCGCAGCTCTGCAAGAGGTGTTGAGCAATCCGTTCGACAACTCCCTTTGCCCTCCCTTCCCTGCGTCCAGTGACGCGCTTGTTGCTGCCAGAGAAGCGGCCAATTTCACGGTGATCCGATTTAACGTGTTCAACGTGACGATGGTGAATCCCATGCTACCCCATTCTCCATGCAATCCCATATGGCTGCAAATTGAGCACGCCAAGAACACGACGCCCGACATCCCTCAAATGACACTGGTAAACGATTTGGAACTGTGCATCACCAGCCACTTTTACAGCATTCTGGTCGACAGATTTGTGTTCCTCAACATTGACAGTGCGTGGGGCACGCCGGCCATCTTCCCCCCGCTGGCATTCTACTCGCCATTTGTTGCATATCGCACTGTGCGCGCTATCTGGACAGGCATCAAAGGCGCCTATACCGCGATGTGTGACCCGCAGTGGCCCAACGTCAACGAAACAGCGTTCTTTGAAGCGCACAATACCACGGCACGCAAGTTGATCGGCCGTACATATCTGGTGACGCAGATCTGGGCCCACACTTTGTTCAACACGAGCAGAACCTTGCAGATCAGCAACGCCGTGCTTAATCTGGCCCACCAATTCCTTGTCAACGGCACGCTGTCAGTCAACGCGTCCATCAACACCAGTCCCCGGTCGCAGCATTCGCGTTACGCCCATCTGCCTGCGCCACAGAGCAGGTCGCTGAGATCGCGAGCACCTCCGCATCGCACGTTGGTCGGGGCGTTCGTTGGGACGATGCGCGAGATTTTCCATCGCGGCAGCGCCAAATTCGCTGCCGTCTACAAAACCAGTGTGGTGGGGTCGATCGACGCCGCCATGGGTCCCTACAAGGAACTCGCGTCTGCTCTGCACAGCTCCGAGCAGGCCCACCAACGGTACCGGTCGTGGACCAGCATGTCGCGCAGCGCGAACCGCAAGTTTGTTGCTCGGGTTGAACAACATCAGCTCGAAGATCGGTTGACGCCGTTCACCCCGGCTATCATGCCGGTCGCCGCCGCCGTCAACGGAACGCTGGGCGCGCGCATCCCTGAAATCGGGGAGCCCAACTTTTGCAACGACGACTTCTGCTTTGAGTGCGAGTACATTGAAAACGTCGTGGACGAGTTCCTGGAGCTGCTGTGCGCCGTCATCGAGAACTTCGACGCGGACATCATCGAGCCCGACGAGAACTTCTGCAACCTGACCAGCTACGAGATCAGCGGCACGCGGCCGACGATCCGCGACGTGCTGGGCATCTTTTCGACGGACGGCTTCGCGGAAGGCCAGCTGGACGCAGAAATCCCGTTTGACAAGTTTCCTGGCACGTGGGTCGACGCGGCACAGACCGCACTGCTGTCTGAAGATGCGGACGTTCGTGCGGCGGTGCTCCGGGTCAGGGACTTCGTGATCAACCCCGACACAGACGACCCGGGCTCGATCGTCTTCTACGGCAAGTTCCTGCTCACGTGCGATGTGGTGGAGCACGCGCGCTGCGACCGCGGTGTTGAAGGCCTCGGCTTCTGGGAAGGTGCGCTGGTGGTCCTGTTCCTCTACGGAGTGGCGCTGGTGTTCGCGTTTCTCTTCTTCTCCCCGTGCGCGGTCTTGCTGATCGCCTTCTTGCCGTTGCTGCCCATAACTTGGTGGGTTTCGGCGTACGCCATCAGCCCGCGATGCCTGGTGCCCTCGCCGCTGGCGCTGGTCCTTCCGTTCCCGTTGAACGCGTTCGCCATGCTGCCCATCACGCCGGAGTGCGTGCCCAACGACTTGTACTGCTCGTTGCGGGTATTCGAGGGCAACTGCACGAACATATGGGGCGGGTTGGTGCTCGACAGAACCTGTCCCACCGCAGCAGAGGGCTTCACGCGCGCGTTCCACGAGTGCTCCGACCCGCCGTTCAACTTCGACAACATCTTCCGCAACTTCTTCTACTTGCTCGAGCGCTTCGCGCCCGAGGTGAACGACTTCTTGCGCACCACCAACGTGATACTGTTCAGCTGGATTCGACGGATACCTACGTTCGACGAGGTGCTGACCTTCCCCGACGACATCGAATTCACGGGGGACGACGCATTCGCCGCATGCAACCTCAACACAATACTGAACTTGCCGACCAGCGCGCTGTTCGTGGTGTTGGCGTCGATGTTGGGCTTTGCCTTGATTGCCTTCACCTGGGCCACGCTCGTCATCCTGTACCTGGCGCTGTACGACTTGCTCTTTGCCCCGCTGCACTTCCTGTTGCTGTTCTTGCTGCCGGTCGTCCCACCGAAATCGATGCGCGTCTGGTACCCCGATTCAGAGTCTGAAGCAAATCGACCCATGTCAGAAACAAATGAAGGCAATAAAGAATTCTATTCGTGAAATTGTCGACAAAGAGGTGTACAGTCAGGGTTTGTAGTTCATGAGGCAGCACGTTTAAACCTACCCGACAATTCGCTGAATAGGCACGCGACCATTAAGAATAGTATGCCATACACGGCGATGTCGATCCAGCTATCCAATATCCAGTACAGCTGCCAGCCCAGTGCACGGCCGACCGCGAGAGCGAACCCACAGTACAAAGCCGGGTAGAGCATGTAGTAGCCCACTGGCAGGGATGCCCTTGGATGCAGTAGCCAACTTGTGCAAAATAACAACGGCACCGCGCAATGCCACGCTGTGTTCCGGAGCCACTCCGCACCGGAGTCTTGTCTCCGTCGTTCCATGGCCAAATGCCACACGAGCGCCACGACAGTCAGCTGTACGACGAGCACTCCTTGAAAGATACGCAACAATTCGTCCTTCAAACAGATGGGCGGGGCAGCGAGCGCCGCGGCCCACCACAGAGCGGCCATGACATTGTTTTGTACGGAAAAGGTGCACGCCGCAAGCGCGATTTGTCTGAGACTCGCGTGCTCGACGCCAATAAAGAGGACGAACCCGAGGAGGACCGCCGCCAATCCAGCCGAGGACACTAGTCCCTCGGTGGATGCCTTGCTCGGCATCGGGTTTGCGAAAAGGCTGGAAGAGGATGAGACAACCTTTGATGTTGGTGTGGGGATAACTATTCGTGAAATTGTCGATTTTCCAAAAAAAACAAATGCGCACCAATAAAGCTACTTCTGCGGTTATCATATTTGAGAGAGAGAGAGAAGGAGAGTGCGAAAGAAAAAGCGCGCGTCCTGGACGAAGGACGTGTCCAGCGCGGGCAAGAATAAAACAGAGATTTGGGAATGGGGGCTATTTGAAGGACAGAAGAAGGGGTAAATCTGGTTGCCCTCCCCCCCCTTCGAGATGACGCCCAGAGCGACCTCGTTTTGGGTGCTCTCGCTTTTGCTCCTTGCCGCTGCAATCTCCGCGCATTCGCAGGCCACTTCATGTGGATGTGAAACGACCCTTGCCTCTGGCTTGCAGTGGATTGGCAACATGTTCGACATCGTCGTCGACGCTGCACAAGACATCGTCGTCGAAGCCTTTGAGCAGAACATGCTGGCGGGTGGAGCCACCGGTGAAGTCTACTACCGTGCTGGCACCTACTTCGGCAACGAGCAAGCTGCCGACTGGATTCAGGTCGGTAGGCAGGCGGTCAACGGCTCGGGGCCGTACTCCTCCTCCGGGCAACTGGCCCGCTTGCCGCTCGAGCCCAGCTCGCTGACCCTGGTCGCTGGCCAGACCTACGGAATCGCGATTGTGATGCTGGGGACCAACCTGGTGTACAGCGTGGGCAATGCCAGCTACGACGAGTGTCTTGGGTACACGATCGCCACGGGCATAGGCATCGGTAGTGCCCCGCCGATCGCGTCTTCTGTCGCCGGCAGATCGTGGAACGGGCGGGTGCAAACCACGTGCGCGACCACCTCTGGCGTGGGAACTACGGGCACGAGCGGTTCAGCTATCGTGACCACGGGGGGGCCCACTACGGGCACGAGTGGTGTCGCGACTACGACTGGTGTTTCTGCCACCACCACCACCACCACCACCACCACAGACGCGGGAACTACGGGCACGAGTGGGGCATTTGCTGTGAACACTGGTGTCGTGCTTACGACTGGTGTTCCTACCACCAGCACGGGCGCTCTGGTCGTTGGGGGCACAACCCGCTCGCACGGCAGCACCACCAGCAACGACGCTTCGGGATCCGTGGTGGCGGCACTGATCATCGGCCTCGTGGTGGTGCTGCCGTGCGTTGCTATCGTGATCGCGCTGTTCATCGCGAGGCAGCGCGGCAGCTTACACTGGCGCGCACGCCAAGCGACACGCCCCTCGAGCGAAGAATATCGACAACCTGCGAGCAACGACATAGAGATGCAGGAAGAGACAGAAGAATCTGATGAAAGCGGGGATAGCGAAGACAGCAACTACGTGGTTTACGCTGATATAAGTGCCGTGCTACACAATGACGACGACGACGTCGTGCCTTTTACTGATCTGCAGGGGAAAGCTCTGCACGAGGGATATGCGAGTGCCAAGCTGGAGCATGAAACTGAAAAGTTGGCGATCTTGAAGCAATAATACCGTACTCGACGCGCCATCTCTCCTCTCACCCCCAATTACAAACTGGCTGTTGTACATAACCAGACCCTAAAATATATTTTTACGACGTTCACATACACATAGAGGTCACAAAAAAAAACATGTCTCTGGCACTGCGTTCAGAGCCTTACGCCCGGGACCTGACCAAGCTCAGAACGGCACAACAACAGACGCAGCGGCCTCTCCAGTGGGAAGCGACACTCCGTGCCAGCTCGACCAATCTACTGGGGTTGTACGTCTGGCAGTCGCGCGATTCCGCCGCACTGAAACTCTTCCAGCAGCGCGCGCACTTTCGATTCTTGCGCCGCACTCAAGCGGCGCCGGTCACGCAAGATTTCTACCGAAAGCATTGGATGAACAGCAGCGAGGACCGCGTGACGTTCTCGCGCGCGCTGGTCGACAGCAAACCGCGCGGAAGGGAGGTCGATGCTACAGCAATCACGGACAGCCCAACGCTCTTGTCGTATTTGCAGCAGGTTTGGGCAGACCACCCTCAACTCTTACAACGCCCATTTCTGAACGACCACGCGCAGGACAATCGCCAGTTGTTGATACAGTTGAAGCAACAGGAACCCGCGCTGAAAGCCGTCCTCTTTGGCAGCGGACGGCTGGGCGCGTCAACCCGCATCCTCGAGCAAGAACTGCTGGCGTTTCTGAAACAGGCGGTCGACCGCATCGCCCGTTGGCAGACCGAGCCAGCAATACGTCAAATGGACGCAGCGCAAAACCCAGCGTTGGCGACCAAGACCGCGGAGTACACGCGCCGGCTGATTGCACGGCACCTGCAACTGCTGTTGGCGTATTTGGCCGAGACTTTGCCGCTGCCTGCACCACGCTACGACTTTCTTGATCGCCGGCACTGGACCTTTGACCAGTTCCTGGATGCGGTCGACGTCGACGCAAACCAGCAGTTCTACGACTTCTTGGACGTGCACGAGCAAGCGCTGCACAGGGCGCCAGATCGACGCACCAAGACGTCGTATTTGTTGCGCGTGTCGCCGACCATGCTCTCCGGCTACGACGACGTGACAGGAGACCCCGTGATCAACGCGCGTTTGCAAGGCGAGACGCTCACACCGTTCACGCTGGCCACCAGCTGGAAAGGCCCAGCCCTCGCGAGCGTAGACAGCGTGTACGAGGAGTTGGGCAGTTCTCGCAAGAACGTCCTGTACGTCGTCGAGCTCAACGCCAAGGGCCGGCGGCTGGCGCCTGTCTACTCTGCGGCGGGGTCTTTGATTTTGCTGCCGGGCACGCAGCTCACGGTGGTCAACCTGCGCGTGATGTATCACCCGGTGGCGTCGGCTGTGCTGCTGGACGAAGAGGAAGCCGCGCATGCGTTGATGCTCGTTCTCTACTGTCGAATCACCGGCGGGAGTCTGCAGGAAGACACGTGGGCCGTCCGTCGATTCCACGAAGAGCAGCAGGCTTTGCAAAGCGAAGCCGTGTTGCAGGCGCTGGTCGCGCAACACCCGCGCTTGCAGAAAACCTTTGACGCCGCCGCCACCCACGCCACAGCGCTGTGGGGCGGTGTCAACACCGACGCCGTGTGCCTGAGCAGCAGTGGAGTGGAAGCCCGACACGCACTGCCTTCAGGCACTCAACTGGGTGTTGTTCAGGGCGAGCTGCTTGCCTGGCCTGGTCGCGAAGGCAGCGACCGGCGCGTGGCCTCCTTTTCGTTCACAGCGCCGGCGATCACCCTCCACGTTGACATCACCGACCATCTTATTGGCCGAGTGCAACACCAGTGGACGTGGCCCAGCACGCGCGACGCAGCACGCACGCCGACATGGCTGCCCTTTTTTGCGAACACCGCGTTGGTCCGGCGCCCGATAACTGC
>SDBT01008817.1_pt1 | contig 16428 bp, 13 predicted proteins | sample 2277101 | NCBI WGS metagenome assembly SDBT01 (sample SAMN10404973, study PRJNA504765) | marine sediment metagenome | isolation source: marine sediment core GS10_PC15, 103 cmbsf | place: Arctic Ocean: Southern Knipovich Ridge | collected 2010 | reverse complement strand
CCTGGAATTAAAAGATCTGTTAAATTAAAAAATTGTATTTTTTCTTTGCGGGTAAAGATTGTCCACGCAATAGCGATGCCAATAACACCCCCGTGATAAGACATGCCGGAAATTCCGGTAAATTGCCATGAACCACCAACCTTTGCAAATGGCAAAATAATACTTAGCGGGTTAGATAGGAACCACTCAAAATTGTAAAAAAGTACATACCCAACACGAGCACCTAATAGCAAACCAAGTATTGCCCACGTAACCGCATTGCTCAGAAATTCTACTGTGTACGGAAGTTTTTCGCTTTTTAAGCGATATTTTGCCATGAGATACGCAACCGTAAACGCTACGATATACATCATCCCGTACCATCTGAGCGGGAAATTCCCGACTGTAAAAATTGTAGGATCCATTTTGCTTGGCAAGTATTGCCACCAGTGTATAAAGTTTTCCATATGATTTAACTCGATTTATCCAATTTTAATACGCTAAGTTTAAGTATTGAAATTGTAAAAGGTTAATTAGTTTTTATATTTATAGAGTGTGAGTCAAAATGGATTTGAAAGAGTTTTCGAAAGATCAATTAATTTCTGTTTTAAAATGATCTGTATTGTACACTCGATAAGCAGCATACCGATTATTTTTATACTTGAAAATATTTCATTGATAAAAATTGATATTTGTATATTAAAATAACACACTTAAAAGGAGACGAAATTTGAAGATTTCATTTAAGATTCTAGGAAGAAAAATACTTCAAGTAATTTTACTGATATTTATTATTTTAAATATACTGATAGCAGATGATCCTACAGTTGGATTGATTCAAAATGATCCGGCGAAATCATATAATGGCTATACCCTGTTTGCCCCTAACACGACAAAAACTACTTATTTAATTGATATTGAAGGTAATTTAGTAAATCAATGGGAGAGTGAATACGGTCCGGGTTTAAGTGTTTACCTATTAGAAGATGGTACCTTACTGAGATCTGGCAAAATTGAAGAGCTTGGTTCCAACCCAACAGGAGGATTTCAGAAATTTAATTGGGACGGTGAATTGATATGGCAATTTTACTATGGAACTCAGCACCACGATATTGAACCTATGCCTAATGGAAATGTGTTGATGGTCGTTAATGATCGCCAGACCAGGGATGCAGCCATTCAAGCTGGTAGAGATCCTGCATTAATAACCGGGAATAATATTCGATCATTATCAATATTAGAGATAAGTCAAACTGGCCCGGAAACCGGTGCAATAGTATGGCAATGGAATGCCTGGGATCATCTTATTCAAGATTTTGATAATTCTAAAAATAATTTTGGGACAGTTAGCAACCAGCCGGAACTTATGGATATTAATTTTGCAGATGACGGTGGTCAAGATTGGTTACACACAAATTCTATTGCATATAATGAGGATTTAGATCAAATCGTTGTAAGTAATCGAGGTATAAATGAGATTTGGATTGTAGATCATAGTACTACCACGGAAGAAGCTGCCGGTCACACTGCCGGTAATAGTGGTAAAGGTGGTGATTTATTATACCGCTGGGGAAATCCAATTACCTATAAAGCAGGTACTGTAGATGATCAACTGTTATTTGCACAACATGATGCTCATTGGGTAGAATCCGGATTGAGTGGAGCAGGAAATATAATGATCTTTAATAACGGTAATGGGCGCCCCGGTGGTAATTTTTCATCGGTTGATGAAATAATTCCGCCGGTTGATGGCAATGGTAATTATTCACTTGTAAGTGGATCGGCGTTTCTCCCAGTTGCACAAACATGGATTTATTCGTCGGACACACCCGCAGATTTCAACTCACCTAGATATGGTGGTTCACAAAGGCTGCCAAATGGAAACACTTTGGTATGCAACTCCGATAAAGGTGAGTTTCTCGAAGTAACTCCCGCGAAAGAAATAGTATGGAAATATATTAATCCGGTAATATCTACAGGTGCTCTTACACAAGGGTTTGTTACTACTGACAGTGAAGGAAACTGGATTCCAAATAACCAAGTTTTCCGCAGCTATCGGTATGGACCGGATTACCTGGAATTAGATGGAAATGATTTAGTACCTGGAGATCCAATAGAATTATATCCCGATACCGATGGAGACGGAATAATTGACAATTTTGATAATTGTCCTGATAATAGTAATCCTGGACAAGAAGATACCGATGGTGATGGAATTGGGGATGTTTGTGATCCTTTCCCTCTAGCTGTTGAAGATTCAGAATCAATTATTGATGATTATATGCTTCTTCAGAACTATCCAAACCCATTTAATCCAACAACGAATATTGAATTTTCTTTAACTGAACGCACTTTTGTTACTATCACGATTTATGATTTAGTTGGAAATACAATTAAAATATTAGCTAATGAATTAATGGAACCAGGCATTAAAACCGTAAAGTGGGATTCGCGCGATAATAATGATGGCTTAGTTAGTAGTGGGATATACTTTTATAGTTTACGTACTGGACAACATAGTCAAACTAAAAAAATGATGTTATTAAGATAAGAATTTGTTTGGGCGATTAGCTCAGTTGGTCAGAGCGCTGTCTTCACACGGCAGAGGTCGGCAGTTCGAGCCTGCTATCGCCCACCAGAAATATTTCTCGTCGGTAATTAGTGTTTATCGACGAGGACTTGCTGTTTTTCAAAGGAAAAGTATCACCTAAAATCTCAAATTCTAATTGGACAGAAATAGCCATAAATAGACACTAAATGACAAAAAAATAGCACTGTTGGAGCACACTTTTTTTGCGCTCTGTTCTTTTGGGTACTGTTCCGATATTTAGGGGTCGAAAACGTACATTTGGTAAATTATGGTACTTTGATTTCGGTACGGGTTTTGGTACTGATTTTTGGCTGTTTAAGTGTGTATTTATTGATTTATGAAAAAGTACCAAAAACGACGGGTTTAAGTACTTCATTGTTGATACGTTTTCTATGGGTACATAAGGACTTTTTCTGACGGAGTAGCAGCGGATAGTATATCCGTTGGTGATATTTTTCAGTTTTCTAATTAATATAATAACCTATCCATTTAACGATAAGAGGACAGTCTAAACCTATATTATTATTGTTTTTATCTATCTACTATTTTTGTATAATAACATCCTAATAGCTACGAATTATAGTGTTTTTACGCCATATTGAGACTCAGTAAACGGTAAATCTATAATTAAACGTACACAGTGAGGTGTACCATGGGAGTTCCAATTTATAACGGGGGAAACCTTTACATTCAAATTACTGCATCCTTTTTGCAACAAATATCAATTATTTATTTCATCAATAAAAGGAGAACAAAATGACATTCTATGCACATCTCAACTTATTAAGTGCGATCATCATGGGTCTTGCGGTCGTGAAACTTCTAAAGGGACTCGTGTGGATGGTTCAAGGTCGCCAACAAATCAAGGTATATTGGGTCCACGTGGCGTGGATTGTGGTCGCCATACTCGGGCAGTTCGTGCATTATTGGCATATAGGGAACCTGCGAAATTCTACTGGTGGCGAGAGCTACTACGGCTTCGCTGACATGCTGCTGACACCTATCTTTTTTTACCTTGTCGCGGCTCTGTTAATCCCGCCATCAGGCAAAGATAGTCCAGTCAACCTTGAGGACTTCTATTATGATAATCGTGCCTGGATTTTCGGGGCATTCGCGGCCGGTTCAGTGGTCAACGCGGGTTTCTATGGATACATCGTCAACCGATCCTTTGAGGGTGATTTTTTCGGTTCCATTGCATGGTTCGTGACTTGTGTTGCTTTAGCGGTTACCCGTAACAAATGGGTTCACATGGCAGTGGCGATTATCGCCTTGCTCTCGATCCCTTTTGCTATCTCCAACTGAGTGGGGGGAACGAGCGGCAACAAAGATATAAAAAACCAAAGTCAATATACAAAGATAGAATTTCGTGTGAATAAGATAAATAAAAGCCCTGCTTGGTTGCGGGGCTTTATTGTCCCAAAAACGTGTACCAAAACAAACGGACTAATTTGAGTGTGTCAAAAACGAAGGGTTTTGAGACAACTATTTTGACCTGCATTCACACCGGATAGAAAGGTCGATATAGATTTCTTGTATCATAGACTTGAAATTGAAATTGAAATCAGTTTATCCGTAGTATTTCGTACTAATATATACGAATTATAGTTCTTTACGCCATATTGAGACTCAGTAAACGGTAAATCTATAATTAAAAATACACGGTGAGGTGTACTATGAGAGATTTGATTTATAACGGGGGAATCCACTACATAGAAATCTCCACATCCATTTTGCATAAATTTCTACTTTTTATTACATTAACAATTGGAGGAAATCATTATGAAAACAAAAAATATCTTTAATAAGCATTTTATTATAGTGTCTTTAGGTATTGCTGTTGCTTATATGTCTTTCGTGCTTTGGTCCTGCACGGGACAAAAGTTGGACAAGACAGTACAGCAAGCCCATGAATTAAGATTGAACGGACAAGCTGACTCAGCCAAAGTGCTTCTTGAACAGGTTATAGCAGAAGATTCCACTAATGCCGCAGCTTGGTATGAAATTGCCAGAACAAAACACCACATGGGATTAAGAAATCCTCGAGAACTAATGAGTGGTATTGCCAGTATTCAGCAAACCGTTCAGAATGCTGTTGATTATGACCCAGATAATGTGATTTATCAATATTATAAGGGATACATTGACTACTTTAATTTATATATTGGCATACAGATGGGTAAGGAAAATGTTAGCGAAGATTTTATGAAAGTTGTTGAATCCTATAAATCTGTGCTTGTCCTAAAGCCTGATTATCACGAAGCAAAACTGTTTCTTGTTGAACTATTTGCAATGCTACAGTCAAATATGGGTGGTGATTCAGCTAAAGCAGAAAAATATAGTCAAGAGTTAGAAGAAGCCGATGTTATGTTTGGAGCCAAAGCAAGGGAAATTGTAATGCCTGAAGAGGCAAACTATATTGAATTCTGGCAAAAAATAAAAGAGAAGCAAATGGACAACGCCAATGTACATGAGGCACTGGGGAAAGCTTACTTATATAACGATAATATTGAGGAAGCAACTAAATGTATTGAAAAAGCGATTAGCCTGACCTCAAAGAAAAATATTCTGTATGTGGATTTAGGAAGGTATTATTTGATGCAGGCAATGCAAAATCCTGCGAAGCTTGATTCATTAACTCCCCTGATTAAGAATGTATTCGAAACTTATCTGAATTCTCAACCCGAACCAATAAATCCATTGAAAGCCTTTGTAATAAGTAAGTTGGCCATGATTAAATTCCGTACAGGCGATGAGGAAGGAGGAAATAAGCTCTATGAAGAAGCAACGATTTTAGACTCATATTTTTCAAAAGCTTTTGGGATTCCTCCTCAAATTTTATTCGATTCTCCTAATGAAATTTCACATTTTCATGGATATTTTTTTAGACCTTTTTAAAATAACTATGTTAAGTAAATTTACTAAAAGTAAGTAGTAAAACAGGCTATTAAGTAGTCAAATATACCCACATTGTGGATACGCTTTCTGTGGATGCAAAACTGCTTTTAGAAGTGTCTCACGACGAAAGAATTGCTGTGTAGCGCTGCCTTCTTAGGGCAGAGCTTCAATAATATATATTAACTCCACGAGTTTCAAGTTGCGGTATATATGTACTAATAGTCGTATTGCTTAATGGATTATTTCTCACGAATATATTATCTGATTCACCAATTCCTGTATTGTCAACTAAAGGCTTTAAGTCTTCTATTAAATTGTTATTAAAATTAATATTAACCAAATTCACAAGGGTAGAAATCGGTTGAATATTTTTGATATTATTACTGGATATATATAATTCCATTAAGTCAGTTAACCCGCTAAGACTACTTATATCAGATATACCATTATTCGATAATAAGAGAACTCTTAGTTTCTTAAAATTTTCAATTCCACTAATATCTTCCAATCCATTATTATCTAACCGCAATCCATTGAGATTTAAGGGTAAAATCGGTCTAATATCATTGATTTTGTTGTACCCCAGATACAATTCTAATAGTTCGGTTAATCCGCTAAGACTACTTAAATCAGATATATCATTGTAGTTTAATCCAAGAACCCTTAGTTTTGTCAGATTTTCGATTCCGCTGATATTTTCTAATCCATTTTCATCTAAATATAGTACTTCGAGATTTATTGTATATAGTGAACTTATATCTGTTATTTGATTACCTGCTAAGTAAGCATCGGTAAGACTGTCTAAATTTGCAATAACATCAATATTATTTATTGAATTAGAACCCATAAAAAGGCGTTTCACTTTAACCCAATTTGAGATTGGCGTTATATCATTAATATTACAAGAACCAGCTGAAAACTCTTCAATTTTTATTAATCCACGCAAAGGTGACATATCTGGTATGTTAATATCTTGCAATTCAAGCAATGTAATGTTTGTTAATCCAGAGATTGGTTGAATACTGTTTACAGGATTTGATGTGAGTGTTAACTCAGTAATATTGATTAATTCACTCAATGGTGATATGTCATTGATTCTATTCGATGTAAAATCAATTTTTCGTATGTTTTTTAATTCTCTTAAATAACTTATATCCTCAACCCTATGATTAGTCATTACTAATTTTTGCAAGTTTTTACAATGCTCTATACCCTTTAAATCATATATTTTAGGTTCATCTTCATAATTGTCATACAATTCTATTGATTTGATAGATTCTAAATCCTGAATAGTAAGCTCTCCATCTGGTTTGTTAAGAATTTCTCTAATTATCTGCTCAAACTCTGGTTGACCAAACTCGATGTCCTCTGATTTTGATTGGGTGGGATTATTGCAACAAGAAACAAGGAATATGCACAATATTATTATAATTAATATAGTAATTTTATTTAAACGCATATAAATACCTAATAATTAATAATACAATTAAGCGAAATATAACAAGTCTAATAATCAAATACACCCACATTGTAGATACGTTTTCTGTGGATGCAAAACTGCTAAAAGATGTATACCGCGAGTAGATCCGTTTGTTTTGCTTTACTTAAGTATTATCACGTTTATTCTAAGCTTGGGGGAGTAAAAGTATATCCCAGTTGTTGTAACCAATAATAATCATTATTAGCTATCCATTCATCTTTTATTTTTTCTTCTGAAAAATGTAATATGCTCATCCCTGATACTTTGATTTTTTTACTTGTCGCAGGATTTTTACTACTTTTTGTATTGGTGGCGGTGACAGTCCAACGTCCTGTAGCAGCATTTTCTGAATAAATAGCTTCGTCTATCGCAAGATGAAAGTCAGGATACGCTTTTCGCAAGGATCGTATTTTTTCCTTAAATGTTTCAATTCCGACCTCTGATTCAAATTTAGGTGAACTCCTTAATTCAAAATCTTTACTTAAAATTTCTTCAATACCATCAAATTCTCCAGTATTCCAAAATTTGACATATTGGTTTATCAGTTGCTTGTGCAACTGGTTTGTATTTTCACATTTGCACGAGACAAATATAGTTGTGATAGAAAGGATAGTAACTAAAAGTATTATAGTGCTTTTCATAGTATATGCTCTTTTCTTTAAGAGTTTAATACGATGCAATCTTAAACACAATGCATTTAAATTCTATTTAACTTTTATTTTCTTTTATTAAGAAGTATCCAAATCCAACTGTAAAGAAGAAGTATACAAACACAAGACCCCAACCAAGAGCATTTAATCCACCTGTTAGTTGAAGAATTAATGTCGCTATTAATGCAATAGCGTCATAAACAAACAAATGTATAATTATTGCTTTCCGGGCGATTGATTTTCCTGTATCTCTTGCAAACCAAGTCAGCAATACAGTACCAAATAATGTTGCACCGTATACATTTGCGGTTAGTGTGGCACCGGCACCTGGACCGTAAGTAGTACCTAAAAGGTTTAAAAGCCACCCAGGAAAGAAAAGAAGTAGAGGACCGAAACCAAGACATACAATAGCTTTAATAAGCATTAAAGTTTTAAACTTCATAATAACCTCCTATTTAGTATATTGGTTATTAGAAAGTAAGTCCGGAAGCATCATGTTTTCAATGGATTTAGTCCCAAAAACGTGTCCCAAAACAAACAGCTAATTTGAGTGTGTCAAAAATGATAGTTTCTAATACTCAAATTTAATTTGACAATACGCGAATGAGAACAGTTCGCATAAACCATTTTCATGAACTATTTAGAGTTTTTCTACTCTAAAGCATCATTTCACAACTTTCAATTTTATCACAAAAATATCGGTCGTGAGATACAAATATAACAGTTCCATTAAACTTCATTAAAGCATTTTCAAATGCTTCCCTTGCAGATATTTCTAAATGGTTGGTAGGTTCATCTAATACTAATACATTTGAATCAGAAAATATGATTTTGGCAAGTGCTGTTTTTGATTTTTCTCCAATACTTAATGAAGATATTCTTCTATTTACATCATCTTTTTCAATATTAAAACACCCAAGAATTATTCTTGCTTGAGTCTGTTCTTTTATATTACCCTGGATGACTTCTTCAAGTATAGTGCTATTTAAATCAAGATTTTCATACTCCTGTGCATAATAGCCAATTTTAACTTTTGGTGCCCAATTAATCAATCCTTCGGATTGTGTCATATTATTTGTAATTATTTTTAATAATGTTGACTTGCCACTTCCATTCTTTCCTTTTATAGCTAATCTATCTCTATTTCTTACTTCAAAATTGATATCATCTAAGACGACAATATCTCCAAATATTTTACTAAGTTTTTCTACATTTAACACTATTTTATTTTTTAATGTGGAATCATGTAATGATAATTTTCTCTCTTTTTCAATGAAAGGTTTTATCGCTTCTTCTTTCTTAATGATTATTTCAATCCGTTTTTCAATGTTCTTGGCTCTTTTCATAGCCTTTTTACCCTTATTGGTGACGTCTTCATATGTACGAGCATTTCCACCAGAACCAGTTTCACCTTGGTATGAACTTGCCCATTTCTTTCTTTGACCTTGAGTTTTTTTCAGCTGTTTTATTTTTTTTTGCTGTGATTCGAATTCATGCATTTTTTGATTGAATTCGATTTCTTTTTCATATTTATGAAACGAATAATTTCCTGAGTATACTCTTAACTCTTTATCTTCAATTTCCCAGATTGTAGTAACTATTTTATCAAGAAATTTTCTATCATGACTTATTGTGATATACGGAATATTCGTGCCAGTTAAGAATCTTTCCAACCATTCTAATTGATTTATATCTAGGTGATTTGTGGGCTCGTCTAAAAATAAAATATCAGGCTCATCCATCAATAGCCTAACCATTGCTAATTTCGTTTTCTCTCCGCCGGATAAAGTACTTATCTTTCTTGAAAGGTTAATTTCGTCTATTTCAAATTTGTTAAGCATTTTATCTAACTTAACTTCAAAATTGTAACCATTAAGATTGTCGAATTTTGATAATGCTTCCATGAAAAGTACATCATCAAGTAACCTTGAACCGTTATAATGTTCGCATATTTTTGTTTTTACCTCAAGTAAGGAGGAATTTAAGCTCCAGAAATATTTCTCCAAGGATAATGCACCCTCAATCCTCAGTTCTTGTGGTAGGTAGCCCTTTCGGAGCTTTTCGATAGATTCAAATTGACTATCATAATCTTTTAATAGTCCAAGAATTAATTTGAATAATGTAGTCTTACCGCAACCGTTCTTCCCGATAAGGCCTATCTTGCTTTTTGAATTAAAAGTTAGACAAATATTCTCTAATATATTCTCCGTGGAATCTTCATACTTAAAGGAAATCTCTTTCCAATATATACTAAACATAATAACCTCTTTGCTATTTGCTGCATTGTGTTTTCTATTGTTGTTTTTCTTAGGTTCTTGTTATTATGCTTATTTTTTTCATTTTTATTTTCCTTTGTATCTTATGCTAACTTTAATAGCCACCATCTCTAATTTTTAGTTACTTGTCCGGTATGAGTTTTTCATTACTATCGCAATTAAACATTCCTATCATCTGTTAACTTTAACAGGAAGAATTGGTAAATATTAATAAATCTAATACTCAATATACTGTTTAAATATAATCATATCTCACATTAATTATTATTTAACTGATAGCTGAATTATTAATTTAGGAATAGAATACTTATATCTCTTTATCAGAACTTCGCATAAATCATTTTTTGCGAACAAATTCACTTTTCTTATTAAGAAATTCGTCCCAAAAACGTGTCCCAAAACAAACAGCTAATTTGAGCGTGCCAAAAACGGTGGTTTTTGATATGAATATTGTAATCAGATTTTAATATTTTTGCGTTTAGTCATCAATTTTCAATTATTAAAAATTGGCAACAATAGCCTATATTACATTCTTAAGTTTTAAGAATATTTTTGGCAGCAAGCCATACTCGGTCAATTCAATAATCACACCATCTGGAGCGGCAATGAAAGCGTATTTGATTCCAGATGACCCGCTTACAGGTTCTGTTAGAATTCGGACCCCTTGTTCCTTTAACTCCCTTACAGCTTTTACCAAATTCTTTACTCGAATCCCAAAATGGTCTAGACCAAACTGATGTAGGTGTGGTTTCTTATCCGGATCAATAGAACTTGAATCCACGCGGTCAGATGGATATGGGCCTATTACAATTATCTGACCACCGAGTGATATAAATATTCTCAGGCCCATATCGCTCGCTTTTTGATATAGCTTTTCTCCGCCTAAGAATTGTACATAAAATTTAGCTGCTTCTGCAGGATCTTTACTATATATATGTATATGGTCAAATGATTCTATTTTCATCTGATTAGGTAAAATTATATTATTTTACTAATTTCTTCTAAAGACTTTCTCTTTTTGTTACCCTGTTTTTGATATCCCTCATTTTGATACCCTAAAGGAGTAATAGAAAATATTACATCATTCTCTTTTAGCGAAATAGCGTCGGATAGTATTTTAAAATCGTAATCTTCAATCCAACATGTACCGACATTTTCATTTTCCGCCGCCAAAATAATATGATCCATGGCAATTGCTAAATCAGTTTCAATTGAATTATATCCATCATATGACCGAATCCATGATTTTGATTTATCTCCAACTATTACCAATATGTGCGGCGCTTGTTGAAACCACGGTTTTTGATAGCAAGCTCGTACTTTTTCAAGTTTCTCATTAGATGAAACAAGTAGAAATTTCCATGGCTGCCTATTAGAAGCTGATGGAGCCAACCTTCCCGCATTTAATATTCGATTTAAAACACTATCTTTAATTTTTCTATTTGGATCATAATCCCTGACGCTTTCTCTCTTTTGTATTAATTCATAAAAATCCATATTTTCCTCAATTTTTCATTATAAAACATAAGTATTTTAATATTATTTAGCTTCATTCGAATGTCTGAAGATCTAATTATACATATAATTTATACCATAAAAACAATATCAATAATTAGAGTTATTTGATTTCAAGTTGATAGATTATGCCCCGCGCTTCTAAATACTCTTTAACATACTCAAAGTTATTTCCAACCTCACCAATGTATTCGGGAGGTGAAATTCCTTTTCGATTATATTTTTCTAACAATATCAGATCAGCAACGGCTGTACAGGTATAGCCAGTAGTTCGTGCCATCGAAGTGGTATTGGTTTCAGAATCATATCTATCCAACAACGTATAAGTATATGTCTTTGCTTTGTTATTTTCCTTACCAGATATAGTCAGACGCATAGCTGTAATGTCTGCTTCTCCAGGCTGCATTTTCCATTTAGGAAATAAAAGGGCAGCGGTGAGATCAAATGGTCTAATAAGATTCTTGCCAACCGGCACTTCATCATATGAGAAGAATCCTGTGTCACGCAATACTCGTAAATATTCGGTGATTCCAGGATAACGCAATGTTTTCTCAATCATATTTGGTATGTCCATCGTTTTGATCAGTGTACGCAGTCCATCGGAACTCAAGCCTTCCAGCATACCAACTCTCGGAAATTCAATCGATTCAGGTTCGGAAAGAGCTTCTTTGACGATCAAGTTACTATTTTCAATAAAGCGTCCGGGTTGAAGATATTCTTCGATGCATTCAATTGGAGGAAATACCGTTTTATATTCCCACGGCCATACCCGATCTTCAGGCAAACCACCAACATAACATTCAAAATTATTTACAATCATTTGAGCATTATGATAACCCAAAATTATATTACTCATTCCTGGTGCAACGCCACAATCCACAATCGCAGTAACATTGTTTTCCTTAGCTAATTCATCGAATTGAAATGGATCCTCTGGGAAGAACGATATGTCAACGATATTCTTACCTGCTCGAATAACATTTCTTAGAATCTCTAGACCCAAATGGCTTGGAACTGATCCAATAACAATATCACAATCAGCAATAATTTTATTTAATGTTTCTTCTTCTGATATATCAGCATGTATCGTTTCGATTCCGTGGTCGGTATTTAATGCTTTAAGCGCATCCTGATTAATATCAACCGCAATGGTATGATATTTTTTCTGTAAATCGACAGCCATAGCTTTGCCAACTAATCCAACACCTAGAATAACTATATTTTTCTTCACTAAACATCCTTCTTTTATATCGAATTCATAATGACTCGGACGGAATTTTTCCTAATTATTATGGACTGTAAAATTAACATATTAAATTTGATTAAGTCTATAAAATCGACGATTGTATTATATCATTTTTGTGGATGATTATACGTGACAAGTAATAATAAAGACACAGTGCCTTACCATAGCTATCGTGCGTACTCCTGTACCCAACAAGCATCCGTAATTACCCGGTGATTACCACAGAATAATTTTGTATATTACAATTTACTGTTCCGATAGGATAAATCTATTATGAAACGTACACTCACTCTTCTCGATTCCACCATGATCAACGTTGGGACCATCATCGGATCCGGAATATTCCTTGTACCCACTACCATTGCCCTATATATGCATTCAACTTCTATGACATTGTTAGTCTGGTTGGCGGCGGGCATCCTTGCTCTCTTCGGCGCTCTTTCCATGGCTGAACTTGGTGCAGCCATGCCCCGTGCCGGAGGACAATTTGTCTATCTTAAGGAAGCATACGGTCCGTTCTGGGGCTTTCTCTATGGGTGGTCCAGCTTCTGGGTAATTAATTCTGCCTCAATCGCCGCCCTGGCCGTAGCCTTTGCTACCTACCTAAACTACTTCCACCCTGTAACGCCATTGCAAATCAAGCTCATAGCCATTATAACTATCACTTTCTTTACTCTATTAAATATTTACGGGCTACGTACTGGAGTGTGGGTTCAGAATATCATAACCTTTCTCAAAATTGGGGGTCTTTTGGCGATTATTATTCTGGGATTTTTCCTGTCTGGCGGTGAAACCGCCAATTTTCAACCCCTTATACCTGACAGGAACTTTTCTTCATTAATCCCTCTTATTGGGTTGGCGTTGGTGGCCGCTTTATGGTCATACGATGGGTGGATTGAGATTACCTATATCGGTGGTGAGGTTAAGAATCCTGGTCGCAACATCCCAATATCGCTTATTTTATCAATCCTAATTATAATTGTTATATATATTCTGGTGAATATAGTTTTCATTTTTCTGCTGTCACTGTCCGTCATGGCTGAATCTCCGATGGTAGCCTCTGATGCCATTAGTGTAGTGGTTGGCTCCGCTGGTACTAGCATAGTAGTTCTTTTAATTCTCGTTTCAACCTTGGGTGGAGTTCATGTTAATATCCTAACCAGCCCCCGCATCTATTACGCTATGGCTCGGGAAAAACTATTTTTTGATTCTCTGGCGAAAATTCACACAAAACATGGAACTCCGGCATTCTCCCTAATCGTTTCGGGAATCTGGTCTTCTCTTTTGGTCTTCTCTAGTACTTTCTATCAACTAATTACTTATGTGGTTTTCGTCTCATGGATCTTCTATGCGATGTCTTGTGCTGGAGTAATTATCCTTCGTTACAAGCAACCTAATCTTGAACGCCCTTATCGTACATGGGGTTATCCTGCGGTGCCCGTGATCTTCATCCTATTCTCTTGCTTCCTTGTCATCAACACTATTATTAGTGACATTCCAAGTGCACTCATTGGTACTGGAATAATCCTCACTGGAATTCCTGCATATCTCTATTGGAAACGTAAATATCCTAGTACCTGATCAAACCCAATAATCAAGTTAGTTTGACAGAAGTCTACAGTAATATACAATAGTGTAGCACAGTTGTAGCACACTTTCAAAATGTCTCCTCGTATCGCGCTGTCTTCACACAGCAGTTCGAGCCTGCCATCTCCCACCCTCTAAAAACCACGATTCACGACGGGATTTTGTGTTTTTGATAGGCGCATTGATTTATCCAAATATAATCAAATAAAGTCAAATAATACCACATTGTGGATACTAAACTGCTAAAAGAAATACCTCACGACGAAAAGATTGCCTTGTAGCGGTGCCTATATAGGACAGAATCGTATAAATTCGAGTATAACTCTTCGAATAAATAAATTTACTAATAACATATACTGTCATCGACATAAGTTTTGATTAATTATTTTATCCAAAAAACAATATTAGCTAAGGTAGATCAAAAATGAGTTTAAATATCAAAAACTACAAAATCTCAACGAAGCTATATATGGCATTTGCATTTGTTTTATTTGTAATAATAACAACTGTCATGGTATCATTTCGCAACACAGAAACGATAATTAACAGTACGAATTGGATAGTTCATACACATGAAGTATTAACAGAATTATCAGATATTGAAGCTAAATTAATTGATCTTGAAACCGGACAAAGAGGCTTTATTATTACAGGTAAATTAAACTATTTAGAACCATATAATAATAGTTTGAGAATTTTAGAGAATAAACTCAGCGACTTACGAAAATTAATTTCAGATAATGTAAGCCAAGTTAGAAGGATTGATTTGCTCAACGAACTAGTAGACTCTAAACGAGAGGAATTAAATACTACAATTAAACTTAGACAACAAAAAGGTTTTATAGCAGCAAAAAAAATAGTTGATACAGATGATGGAAAAATAATAATGGATAAAATTAGAGTTCAACTTTCAGAAATTGAGAATGAAGAACTAAGATTACTTGAAATAAGAAGTCAGGAACCCGCCGAAGCAAGAGAAAGGACAAATTTTATTCTGATTAGCTTATCATTTTATAGTTTAATAGCGATTGCCTTAATAGCGTACAATACAGCTAATTCTATTACCAGACCAATTAATATCTTAATAGACAGTACCAAAATAATTGGGAAAGGAAACTTAGATTATAAAATAGGGATTGATACTACAGATGAAACAGGGCAATTATCTCGTTCATTTGAGACGATGTTATTACAGTTAAAAAATGTTTTGGCATCAAGAAGTGCACTAGAAAAAGAAATAGTAGCTAGAAAAATAATTGAAAAAAAACTAAAAGAATCCAATTCAATAAAAGTATTACTTTTAGATATTATTGCACACGATCTAAAGAATCCGGCAGGAGTGATAAAAGGATTTGCGGACTTCGGTATAGAATCCGATCCGGATAATGAAATTCTCAGAGAAATTAAAAGTGGAACAGATAATTTATTAAAAGTGATTGATGATACGACTATTTTATCAAAGGTAGCTACCGGAGATAAGATTGATAAAGAAGAAGTTGAAATTACAGAAATGATAAAAAACATTTCTAAAGAATTTGCTCCTGAGTTACAATATAAAAAAATGAAAATAGAGTTGAATATAAAAAAGAAAATCATCGCCAATGTTAATCCGATTATATCAGAAGTGTTTCGGAATTATATAAGCAACGCTATTAAGTATGCAAAAACAGGTAAAAAGATAATAATAGAGGCTAAAGAAAAACCTGAATATGTAATTATAGATGTTAAGGATTTTGGAAAAACGATAGCAAAGAAAGATCGTGAAAATGTATTTGTACGGAATGTTCAATTAGGTAATACAAAAGGGAGCGGCCTAGGTTTAGCGATTGTTAAACGCATTGCAGAAGCTCACAAAGCTAAGGTTAGTGTTAAACCAAATAAACCAACCGGGAATATATTTTATATAAAACTTCCAGGTTTGTAATTACTCATTATCAAGTTCATTCAAATAATCCCACATTGTGGATAAACTTCCTACGGATGTAAAGGGACAATTAGTTCCCCAAAACGTGTCCCATAACAAACGGACTATTTAATGTACCAAAAACGGTAGTTTTTTGAATTTCAACTTACTTGAACATGGTAGTGTTGTATGATGAAATAAGTCACAAAATCTTAAATAATTTTTTGAATTTTTAGAAAAAATCATAGAGAATACCAGATTTCCGGTATTTTAAATTAAATGTAGAAATAATTACTTAATTAGAATT
>SDBT01008816.1_pt1 | contig 16428 bp, 14 predicted proteins | sample 2277101 | NCBI WGS metagenome assembly SDBT01 (sample SAMN10404973, study PRJNA504765) | marine sediment metagenome | isolation source: marine sediment core GS10_PC15, 103 cmbsf | place: Arctic Ocean: Southern Knipovich Ridge | collected 2010 | reverse complement strand
GACCCAGCCGCGAGCGGAGCATCTTGCCGGGACTAATGTGCGCGCGCAACCCAAGCAGTTTGTTCTTGTCGCTGGCGGCAGTCAACGATTCTTCCAGCTCGGCAAATACGCCTTCGACCAAGCTTTGCGTATCCTGAATGAACTGTTCCTCTGCCGGCAGCTTGGCGCACAACGAGAATTCCACGCTCTTGCCTTTCCAGAAAATGCGTACGTAATCCGGTTTGAATCGGCCACCGTAGTATAAGCAGATGCGCGTCACAGTCAAGCGCCACTGCCTTTTCTTGAGCCTTTCTGGCCGTTTCGGCAGGAAACATCGCCGGAAAACCGCCCGGGCCTGCTTGAAAAGAAGTTGAACCCGAGATAATAGCGCAGCACGCCTGGACTGGGGTTTGGGAGCCCCGGAATATGGGAAATCAAAACCGATGAGGACGATTTACGGTCCGGCGCCATCCCGGCGGGGTGCAGTGTGTGATCCCTACTCCACCCTGCCGGGGTGGAAATCTGTGCTTGGCTAACCCCAAGGGTGAGGCACCCTTGGCTACACTACTGGACCCCATCCGGGGTCCCCTGAACGCGGCGATAATGGGCAATTGCCAGGCGCGTTTCCTCGCCAGGCCCAGCGTCAGTATTTTGCCCAGCCGCTTCATTCCATTTTTCCGTGCACCTCAGAGAGGTGCGGTAGTGTAGCCAGGGGTGCCGCACCCCTGGTTTACCGCGGCCCGAGAACCCGCACCCCGGCCTTTCGGGCAGTGTGATTCCTACTCCACCCGCTCCGGTGGGTTTCCGAAGCCCGCGGCAGCGGGCGCAGTAGAATTAGCGCGGGGTGAAACCCCGGGTCAAGGCCGCCCCGCCTTATTCCTGAGCCCCGGAAGGGGCGATGCAGGGCGTTCAGTCCTTCTCCGCCTTGCCTTCTGACTGCGGATATTCTGGGGGGCTCCTTAGCCCAACGGGGTTACATAATACAGCCCAGGGCAACGCCCTGCTAGCGCTAAAGTACGGCTGAATTGTCCGTCGGCCTGCTTCAGTCCCGATAAAGTCGGGAAGCGAAAGCGAAGGGCCTTAGACACCGCCTTCAGGCGGTGGTAACGGGAGCCTAGAAGAAGCCCCGGCGGCGAGCAAGGCTTTGACAGCTTTGATATCCCCTTTCTCCGCCGCGTTGTGCAGGCGTACCAAGTCGAGCATAGCCAAATCCTTTCGCTATCAGCAAATATAGTCTCAGGTGCGTTCCACGTCAAGGTATTCCGGGGCTTAAGAAAGCACGGAAAGGTTCCGGCGTGTTTCGGGTATTCCTGCCACGCGCCCTTGGGCTGGGTTCGCCATGATCGTCTCTTCAAGGCCAATCCAGGGATGGCGGCGAAAAATTTTATAAAATCTAAATAAACTTGCTAACATATTGCTTATCCCAGAGTATATTTGTCAGCTAAGACGGAGGGCTCTCGTGAAAGGGGGCGTTGGCAGCGTGGATTTCGGACCTTGCGTCGAGCAAAGAAAGGTGGCTACGTGGTTTCGAATAAGATTCAGACGATTCGCAAGGTCAAGGGTTTTTCCCAGGAGGAATTGGCTCGCTACCTGGGTGTGTCGTTCCCGACGGTTAACGCCTGGGAGCGGGGCAAGTCGCAGCCGTATCCCCGGCATCAAAAAGCGATTGAGAAGCTGTTCCGCGAGGTGATGAGCGCCAAGGGGCGGCATCTGGTGTTGATTGTGGAAGATGACCAGTCCTCGGGGCTGGTGCTGGCTGATTACGTGCAAATGGCGCTGCCGGACTGGGCCTCGGTGGTGATCGACAACGGCTATGACGCGATCTTGCAGATCGGGATTTTGAAGCCGGGGATCGTGCTTCTGGATATCATGATGCCGGAGATTGACGGGTTGAAGGTGTTCGAGCGGATTAGCGAGATGGAGGCGCTCAGAGACACCCAGGTCATATTCGTGACCGCCGCCACGGATGAAGCGATCCTGAGCAAGGCCCGTCAGGCCGGCGCCTTTGCCTTGATCCAGAAACCATTGCAACGGCAGGAAATCATTGACCTTCTGAAGATGGCCGCCGGCGTGGACAGTCCCCGGCCGACGCGGCCATGAACAGGCGTTTCTTTCGCTCGCATTTCTTTCCGCACGTCGGCTTTGTGGGCATTCTGGCGCTGACCGCCATCTTCGGCATCGTCCGGCAGCGGCGCCATCTGCGCCAGGTGCAGCAGACCCGCACCAGAATCCGCCACGCCAAGACCGCCATCAAGCATTGCCAGGAGATTAAGACGCTGCTGGCTCGTTGCACCGTCTACCTCGCCGAACCCCGAATGCGGGAAATTCGCCGGTCCTACAAGGAAGTCAGCCGGGTCATCCGCCTGGCCGAAGCCGACCTTGATGCCCTCAGCGCCGGCGCCTTGGGCCGGCAGATAACCGTGCTTGACCGTAACTTGAGGGTTTTTCTGGCAAGCAGTCCCAGCGATGCCGAACTCCGGGACGAGGCCGGCCAGAAACTCGATCTGCTCAAGGCCCTGGTGGCCCGGGCCCGTGAGACCGCCGAAGGGAACCTGGAAACGCTGGCGGAAACACTGCTGGCCGCGGACGCTAAATTCAGCCGCGAAGCCACGCTGGCCCTGGTCGTGCTCGTGCTGCTGTGCGTGGCTTATTTATATGCGGTCAACTGGCAGCTGGCCAAGCCCATCCGCAACCTGGCCCAAACTGCCCGTACGGTGACCGAAGGCACCCTCAGCGCCCGCGCCAACGTGGCTGCCGACGGTCCGGTCGCCCAGCTTGCCGGCGACTTCAACGAGATGGTGGACATCCTGGTCGCGAGCCTGGCTGAAGAAGAGCGCGTGGTCCACGAACTGAAGAAAAAGACCAAACAACTACAGGAAGCCAACGAGCACAAAAGCCGTTTCCTCGCCAATGTCAGCCACGAACTGAAAACCCCGCTGAGCGCCATCATTGGTTTTGCCGACATCCTTCTGGCCCGTCAGCATGGCGAACTTAGCCAACGACAGGGGGATTATCTGCAACGGATTTTCGGCGCCGGCAATCACCTGCTGCTGATGATCAGCGATCTGCTCGATCTCGCCAAGATTGACGTCGGCGCCATGACCTTGAATCCGGCCGCACATGCGCCGGCCAAACTCACCGGCGAGGTCATAGAGATGCTGATGCCGCAAATCAAGGCGAAAAAACACGTGGTAATCTTCAAGCCGCCGGCAGCGCTGCCCATGCTGAACATGGACCCGAACCGCTTCAAACAGGTAGTGCTTAACCTGCTGTCCAACGCCATCAAATTCACCCCGGACAAGGGCCGGATCGAACTCGCCATCCACCGCCGTGATGACGGCCTCGAGCTGAGCGTGAAAGACAACGGCATCGGCATCTCGAAGCAGGACCAGACGCGGATTTTCGAGGACTTCGTCCAGCTCGATTCAAAGCTCCACCGTCAGCACGAAGGCACCGGCATCGGCCTGGCGCTCACCCGCCGCCTGATCGAACTTATGGGCGGCACACTGCGGGTGGAAAGCAAACCGAACAAGGGCAGCGCCTTCTTTATCCATTTCCCGCTTGAGAAGCCTGAGGAACTCAGAACCGATGAACAGGAGAACTCAGAACCGATGAACAAGAAACTCAGAACCGATGAACAGGAGAACTCAGAACCGATGAACAAGAAACTCAGAACCGATGAACAAGAAACTCAGAACCGATGAGCAAGGAACGACGAGGTAGGAAGTTCTGAGTTCTGGATTCTGGATTCTGAATTCTGAATTCTCCCCTGGACTTCGCGTTATTTCGCCGTAACGTAAAGGCAAGCATCGGAGACCATGGATGAAATGTAAGACCTTGATTTTGGGATTGGCGGCGGCAATTCTCGCGGGCGTTGCCGGGTTGCAGGTCTGGCAATTCGGCGAACTGCGGCACGAGTTGCGCCGGCAGAATGAGCTGGCGGATATTAGCAATGAGACGCTGACGGAACTGGGCGCCGAAGCGCTCGCGCTCGAGATGTCGGCTTACCAGGCTGATCCCGCCGTCTGGCGGGGCACGCTGGGCAAGCTTCCCAACACCGCCGCGAACATCCGCCGCCGCCGGGACCAGTTGCGGTCCGCGCTCCCCGGTCTGCGGTCGAAATTGGCCGCGCAATGGGAAGAACTCGCCGCCGCCGGAACCGAATTCCGGGCCGTGGTGAAGGCGCTGGCAGCACAGAAGGATGTGGGGAAGCGCTACTTGGAAGCGCTGCTGGCCTTGCGCCGCCAACTTCAGCCCGAAGACGAAAGCGGGGAATTCGACCCGGGAACCTGGAACAGCTTGCGCGGCAAGGTAGAAGAAGCCGTGGATAAAGCCGCCGAAGCCAAGCGTCTGCGCGCGCAGAACCCACGACGGCAAAAAGAACTCGCCCAGACTATTGACAAGCTGAAGGCTGCCCGCGAAGTCCATGCCCCGGTGAAGGACGTTGTGGAAAGTCAAAAGACCAAAATCGCCAACCTGAAGAGGAAGATCGCGGCCCTCGAGGCGCTGCGGCGTTGATCCGCGGTTGAACTAATGCAAGCACGACCAAGAGAGAGGCGGGAATGACCCGGCTGCTGATTATTCTGAGCATGATTCTGGCGGTGGCCGCCGCCGTGCTCGGCTGGAGAACGCACGCGCGGCGGCAAGCGTTGCGCGATCGCGGCAACGCGCTGCAAAATGCCCTGAAGCAGGCGGCGGCAGAACTTGCCGGGACGGCCCGGCCGGCCGAATTGCCCGAAGCTGCCCGGAAACTGCGCCTGGATCACGACAAACAATTGCGCGACACACGCGAATTGAAGAATCAGCTCGCCGGTCTCAGGCAAAAACTAGGCAGGACCCGCCAAGACCTGGCGGTCAAATACAGGGCTCTCCTTAAACAGAAAAATCAGGTTGCCAGCGCCGAAGCCCCGCTCCGTGGTCTGCATTTGATTCTGACGGCGGAAAAGGCCGGCAAGCTGAATCCGCAAGCCCTGGCGAAAATGGCGCGGCTCCTTGAGCAGACGATAAAAGCAGGCGCTGACCTCGAGTTGCAACGAGCCACTGCCCGCGAGATAAACGAGAAACTGGCCCGGGTCGGCCGTGACCTCGCCACCTGTAAAGATGACAGCAACAGACTGCGGACACAGCTTGCCGCGAATAGAGAGCAACTAGCTGTTCATGAAGAGAAGATCAAGATGCTCGAACAGGGCGTCGCGAGTGGATATTCCGTGACCCCGGCGCCGCTGAAATGGTCGGGGCCGCCGCTTGTCGGCAAGGTGATAAGGGTCAATGAAGATTACGGTTATGTGGTGATCAATCTGGGCAGCAAAGACAAGCTGCAATATGGTCTGACGTTCATTGTCTCGCGAGGCCGCGAACGCCTCGGCCAGGTGATGGTCTCCAGAATCTATAAGAAATATGCGATTGCCGACGTCTTGGCCACGACAAGAGGCGCCAGGATCCGCGTCGGTGACCGGGTAAGCCTCAAACCCGCCAAAGCGGGCGGGCGCAAGAAGAAGGCCGGAACCGAGTTGGAGGGGCTATAAGTCCCCGCCAAGCCTGTCAAGCCCGGCCAATGCCGCCGAAACGGACCGTGGGTCAAGCTCACAAAGCGGGAAAGCGCTAAAATTTGCGAAAAATTACCAAAACTTATTGACAGGGCAAGATAATTGATTTAGAGTTATTAGTAGAGGACGATTTTTGACCAGAGAATTATCTTAAGCTCAAAGGAAGGGGAAAAGCCATGAATCTTACTCTTGCAAATCGTGTCTTGAATATCTTTATTGCGGTAATGGCGTTGGTTGCGTTGGTAATGAGCATAAAGCTGTTTGCCCGGCGCAAAGAACTCCGGGAGCGGGGCGATGCGTTGGCCATGACCGTTTCCGACATCGTCGAGACCCTCGACGAAAAATCGCCGGAGCCGCGGGGCGACACGGTATTTGCCAAAAAGGCAGGCGGCGAGGGGGCCCTTGGCTGGGCAGAATATCACGAGGGCCCGAGCAATTATAAGCGTCTCCTGGTGCATGCTAAGGACCATGCCGCCGGCGTGCACAGACAGCGCAATACCCTCAGCAAACACCTCGTCGACGTTGGGACGCATTTCGAGTTTCCCGAAGGTGAACTCACCGACCTGGAGCTTAATGATCCGGGAAAGTCCACGGAACGGCTCGAGACATTGGACGCCTACCTGGATGAATTCTATCAACGCGATCTCTTCCTGACTCAACAGTTGGCCAAAACCGCCAACATGCTTGATGAAACTTTCGACGACACGGACTTCAAACGCCTGCGGCCGAAAGACAAGTACACCGAAACCCGGGACAAAGTTGAAAAGGACCTGGCCGACCTGAAGGGTCACCGGGACCGCCTGTCCGACGCGATGTATCAAACCGTCACCACGCTCGGAGGCGAGAGCCGCCTGGGCGTGACGGCCGAGCAAGCCAGGCAAGCTCTCCCGAGCGACATTGAAGCTATGAAGAACGGTCTCGAGGGCATTATTGACAAAGTGCGCGAGGCCGAGATCCTCAGCAAGCAGGTCGAGGTGCTGGGCCAAGAGCTTGTGAAGGCCAAGGAAGACCTGACCAATGCGAGCGAGGATATTGACCGATGGACGACCATCGCCGACACTCTGAAGAACAAGGTTGACGGCCAGGGCCGCAAAATCGCCAAGCTCGAATACCGTATTATCAAGTTGACCGGCGGCGAGGGCACCGGAGAGGTTATACCCACGAAAGCCCTTAACGGAACGGTGGTGAAGGTCAACTATGACTATGATTACGTGATCATTGATCTTGGTGCTAAGGACGATCTGCTCTTTGACACCCAATTGAGCGTGGCCCGGCACCGTGAGTTTATCTGCACGATTTCCGTCACCAGGGTCTACAAGAATTTCGCGGTAGCCGAAATTATCCCTAAGAACCGGCAGGGAAATGTCATCGAAGGTGACCGCGTGGTGTGGCTGGAGTAGGGAACGGCCGGAAGGAGTAAGCTATTATGCTGAATGCCCGAGACATTCTGGTCTACAACATTATCGCGGCGGTCTGTTTCCTGATCGTGCTCATCTTCCAGTTCAGCGAGGCGACTGCCTACGTTGATTCGCTCGGCAACCTTTTCAAATAAACCTTCTGCCGGGAATATGGATGTTGAAGATGAACGCGCGCTGGCTATGCTTATTGCTGGCCGTTGTTTGGGTGGTCTTTGCCGGCGGCGGCTGTCAGGTTGTCAACCAATCCCGCTTGCCTGAGGAAGAGGGAGAGGAAAAGCCCTGGAATAGTCCCGCCGCGTGGGAACAGCGCATACCCGGACTTTAAATGTCCGCCACCGCCAAGAACTCTGAAACTTCCATGTTGCGTGTCTGGCAGGACACTGCCCGTTCCCCCGCGGAGAACCTGGCAGTTGATGAACTCCTCCTGGATGACGTTGCCAGTACCGGTCCCGTGCTGCGCTTCTACCAGTGGGCGCGCCCGGCATTTTCAATCGGCTACTTCCAGCCGTACAGCGCCGCCCCGGCCGGGGACTGGACCATCGTCCGCCGCGCCAGCGGCGGCGGGGTGGTGGATCACCGCCACGATTTTAGCTTCAGCATGGTCTTTCCACGCGATCACCGGCTCTACCGGCTTGGGCCGGGCGAAAGCTACCGGGTTATCAACGGCGCCGTCCGCCGCGCTCTCGAGCAGCTCGGGATGGCCTGCCGTCTCGCCGGCAAAGACCTGACCGCTGGCGTTGACCGGGCGGTCATGGACTGCTTTGCCAATGTTGCCAGATATGATGTGCTCAGCAACGGGGACAAAGTTGCCGGCGGCGCCCAGCGCCGGCGCCCGAACGGCCTCCTGCACCAGGGAAGCATCCTTTTGACCCGGCTGCTGTCGCCGGGCCACACTCCGGGTGGCCGCGGTCGCACGGCGTGCGCCCCTCCACGCCGGACCTTGGCCGCCAGCCTCACCAATGCCTTCGCGGAGGTCCTTTGGGCGCGCCTGGGAGTATTCACGCCGCCGGCGGATTTCCGCCACCGGGCCGCTGAACTGGGGCGGACAAAATATGCCGGCGATGCGTGGAGCCACAAGAAATAGCCGGCCGCGCAAAAGCGCCCGGTATGCCTTGCAAGTTTCGGCAAGGCGGCTTAGTGTAATGGTCAGGACGCGGAACGATGAAAATCATGCCGGCGTTTGCTGCTGTGGTCAAGCAAGAGCCGGCGAATTGGAAGGATGCGCAGCGTGAAGAAAGACACATTTACCCTGATCGAGTTGCTGACCGTGATCAGTATTATCGTTCTTCTGATCGGAATTTCGGTGCCGGTTTACCTGAAGGTCAAGGACAAGGCAAGAAAAGCCGAGACAAAGGTGCAGATCAACCAGCTCAGAATTGCCCTCGAAAGTTATGAAGCCACCTATGACTTCCTGCCATTTACTCCCAGTATTGACGTGGATGTACTGGTGAACGACCCCGGCGATATCAGCGGCGACGGCTATGAAGACCTCATCATCACCTTGGCCGGCACGGATTTGGCTACGAACCCCCGCAGACAGCAATACCTTTCCCTCCAGATACCGGGCGTCTTCACCGACGCTTGGGGTGAAGACCTGTTCGTGGCCCTCGACCTCGATGGCGACGGCAGCATCGGCAGCGCCAAAATCTACGGTGACGGAGACGTCGTCGCCACCTACGTAATCTGGTCGAAAGGCAAGGACACACAGCACAGTTCCACCGACGACGATTCCACTAACCAAGACAACCTCAAGTCCTGGACCAGATAAACGTATACGCGGGCGGGCGGTTATGAACCATCGGGACGTGCGCCACTGGAAAACGCCGGAACTGCTGCTGGCCCCCTCCATCCTCGCCGCCGACTTTGCCGAACTGGGCGCCGCCGTCCGCGAATGCGAAGCTGCCGGCGCCGAATTGCTCCATCTCGACATCATGGACGGTCACTTTGTGCCCAACCTGTCGCTCGGCCCAAACGTGGTTCGCGCTATCCGTCCCTATTCAAACTGTTGCTTTGACGTGCACCTGATGCTCGAGAACCCCGTGGCTTTCGCCGGGCCGTTCGTCAAGGCCGGCGCCGATCACATTACCATGCACGTCGAGCTCGAGGAACCTCGTCCCAAACTGCAACGTATCCGCGAACTGGGCTGTTCCGTGGGCCTGTGCCTCAAACCCGCCACCCCGGCCAGGGTCCTCACCCCATATCTCGACCTGGTGGATATGATCCTGGTCATGACCGTCGAACCCGGGTTCGGCGGCCAGGCTTTCGAGCCGGACATGCTGCCCAAGATCAGCGAGGTCCGCGAGTTAATCCGCAACTCCGGCCGCGCCATCCAGCTCGAGGTTGACGGCGGCATTGACCCCGAGACCGCGCCGGCATGCGTGGCGGCCGGCGCCAACGTCCTCGTCGTCGGCTCCAGTATCTTTAGAGCGCCCGGCGGCATTGCCGCCGCCATCGGCCAACTCCGTTCTGCCGCTGCTCCCTGATCGGGAACTCACTAACGAAGTCAAAATGCCGAAAATGCTTTACCGGACTCCTGCCCTGCTGGCGGATTTCTGCCGCAATGAACTGCCGCTGATCCAGAACCATATCCAAGAACAACGCCTGCTGGACGATCTTGCCGCCATTGTCGCCACCGACCGCTGGAATTCGTTCGACAAGTTTCACGAAACCAGCAGCACGCTGACCGCCCGGTTTGAAGCTGCCGGCGCAGCCGTAGAGGTCTACAGCGTGCCCACCGGCGGGGCCAGCGGCAATGGCCGCTGGGTCATTGCGGAAGCTGCGGACGTGCTCGCGGCCACGGTTGCAATCGTAAAGCCGATTCAGCGCCGGATAATTGATTACCAGAAGAACCCCTGGCAGGTGGTGCAGTGGTCGGCGGCCACGCCGCCCGGCGGCCTGGACCTCGAGCTGGTGGTCATTGACAGCCTTGAAGATGCCGAAAGCATCTCCAGGGGCCGGGTGCAGGGCAAGATGGTGCTGACGCGGGCCGGCGGCGGGAAAATCTTGCCGGTGCTTGCCGGCAAGGGCGTCCAGGCGCTGATCATTGACAGTCCGGTTCCCGGGCGACCGCAGGCGACAAGTTGGCAGAAATTCGGCTGGGGCGGGCTGCCTCTGGGCGACCTCGGTACGTCGCTGATCGGGCTGGCGTTGTCCGAAAGCGAGGGCGATAAGTTGCGCAAGCTGAATAAGAAACACGGCTCGCTGACTCTACACGTGGCAGTTGACATCCGCCACTACGCCGGCAGTCACGACGTGGTCAGCGGCATTGTCAAAGGCGGGGGCGACCCGCAAGACGAAGTCTGGTGCCTGGCCCACAGCATGGAGCCGGGCGCGGCGGACAATGCCTCCGGCGTCGCTGCCGGCGTGGAAGTCGCGCGGGTGCTCGAGGAATTGATCGCCGCCGGCAAGCTGCCGCGGCCCCGCCGCTCGATTCGTTTTCTGGCCGCGTTCGAGTGTTACGGTTTCTTTTATTACCTCGAACATGGCCGGCGGCTGCAAGCGCCGCTTGCGGGCCTTGTGGTGGACGGTATCGGGTTGAAACCGCAGCTCTGCGGCGGCCAACTGTACTGGCACCAGACCATCCCGATGTCGGCCCAGTTCGTGAATGATGTGGGCCAGGTTGTCTTTCAATCCGTGCTGGGCGGCAGGAAGCCAATTTACCGGTTCAAGCGCGAGCCTTTCTTTTCAACCAAGGATACGTTACTGGGCGATCCCAAGTACGGATTCCCTTGTCCATGGGTGGACAACTGCTGGCGGGAGCCGGGCAAGCTGTACCACGGCTATCACAGTTCGGCCGATACCCTCGAGTTGCTCGACGCCAGAGGGTTGACGGCATGCGCGGCAGGCGTGGCGGGTTATTCTTACTTTCTGGCTAATGCCGGGAATGACGAACTGTGCCAGCTTGCAAGCGCCGAGACCGAGCGCCTGCTCGGCATCATCAGCCGCGGCCGGAAAACCAGCCCGGCTCAGGCTGATTATTATCGCGCCCAGCAGAGCTTTTCGTTGAAACGTCTCGAACGCTGGATGTGGGGCGGCAACCGGCGGGAAATTCTGGCGCACCTGGCGGCCTGCGAGCGGAAACTCGCCGAAGCCGTCGCGGTCAACACCCACCCGCACGCCCACACGCCTACGCACTCAAGCGCCGGGCTTATTCCCCGCCGCACCGCGCCGCTCTCGCCCGATCCGAATAATCTCCTGCCGCTGCTCCGCCAACGCCTCAGCAAGACCCGAATCGAGGAATGGGCCCTGTTCTGGGCCGACGGCAGCCGCAACCTGGCCCAGATTACTGAAATCCTCGCCTGTGAATACGGAAAAAATGTCCCGCTGAATAGAGTCAATGCCTTCTTTCGCACCCAGGCGAAGCTGGGATACGTCCAACTGATCAGGCCCGAAGAGGTGCTGAGCAACACCCGGCTGATCAACGACCTGCAGGCACTGGGCCTGTGTTCCGGCATGGATGTGATGGTGCACAGCTCGCTGTCACGAATCGGCCACGTCCAAGGCGGCGCCGACACGGTGGTCGAGGCGCTGCTGGCGGTCATCGGTTCCCGGGGCACGCTGCTGATGCCGTCGTTCAATCATTACGCCGCGAAGGTCTTCAATCCGACGACCACACCCACGAGCAACGGCGCCATCCCGGACGCCATGTGGCGTCGGCCCGAGGCGGTGCGCAGCCTCCAGGCCAGTCATTCCGTGGCTGCCATCGGACCGAAGGCCGCAGACTGGTGCAAGAACCATTACCTGATCGGCATGTGGGAGCAGGACAGCCCGATCGGCCGGCTGATTCATGCCGGCGGCTATATCCTCTCGCTCGGGGTTGATCATACCAGCACTTCGGCTTATCACGTGGCGGAGACCTCGATGCCCTGCGGCTGCCGCGATCCGTTCGGCCGCCAGGAGCTGATTGTGATGCCAGACGGCAAGGAGGAAAAAGTGAGGGGCATGACCTGGCCGGCGGCACAATGCCCGGTCCCGCCGGCCAAATTAGATCAGGCCTTAGACCAACGCAAGCTCCAGCGCCACGGCAAAGTGGGCAGCGCTAACTGCGCCCTGGTCAAGGCAATTGACCTGTGGCAGCTACGCCGTGAACACCTGAAAAACGCCTGCCCGAACTGCCCCATCAAACCCAAATCCCCGTAGGCGATAATGCCGGGGCGAAATGCTTTTCTTTTCTGGCGGAGTTTACTTCGGGGCAAGTCGAGTTATATTCCGAGGAATTTTCTTGTCGTAAAACAGGTTATTTTGGCTTTTTAGCGTAGGAATCGCGGCGTGGCAGCCCCGGGAAGCCGGGACCTGAAGGCCGCTCGCGGATAGTTTGTATGGCTGGGAAACGGAATACGGTGATCGAGAGCCTGGGCGTCTATTTGCCGCCGAAGGAAGTGTCGAGCCGGGAGATCATCCGGGCGTGCAAGAACACGCTGATGTATCCGTTGGCGCGGTTGACCGGGATCAAACGACGGCGGATGGCGGGCGAGTTCGAGTTCGCTATTGACCTGGCCAGGCAGGCTGTCGCCACGTGCCTCGAACGCTCGAAATACACTGCCGCAGACATCGAGTTGGTTATCTGTTGCAACATCAGCCGCTACGACGGGCCGGACTTTCATTTCTCCTTCGAGCCGAGCACGTCGGTACGGCTGAAGGATTACTTCGGGTTCCCAAAGGCCTTGTGTTTCGACATCTCGAACGCCTGCGCCGGCATGTTCACCGGCACGCATATCGCCGACGCCTTTCTGCAGGCCGGGCTGGTCAAGACGGCGTTAGTGGTCAGCGGCGAATACATCACCCATCTGACCCGCACCGCCCAATACGAGATTACCCATACCCGGGACGAACGCCTGCCCTGCCTGACCTTGGGCGATTCCGGCGCGGCAGTACTGCTTGAACGCGGCCGGGATGACCAGGCCGGCTTTCCCCGGATTGATATGTATACGCTGGGCCGCTACAGCGACTGCTGCATCGCCAAGCCCACCAAAAGCGAGGCCGGCGGCGCCATTATGCTCACCGACTCGCTGCGGATTCACGCCGTGGCCATTCGGGAATCGGTCAAGCACATCATCGAGGTGCTGAGGCGGGTGAAGTGGTCGCGGGAAAAGGTCCAGCACTTTATTATGCATCAGACGGCGCGCTCGGCGATTAACGAGCTGGCCCGCCAGTTCAATGAGATCTACCGGGAGAAGGTCCTGGACAGTCGCAACCTGATCTTCAACCTCGAGAACCGCGGCAACACCTCGAGCACAAGTCACTTCGTGGCGATCTGGGACAATATCCATAACGGCAAAATCCAGAGCGGCGACAGCGTGATCTTCGCCATCCAGGCCTCGGGCATCACCCTGGGCACCGCGCCATATATCTTTGACGATCTGCCCGAGCGGCTGCGCGAGTTCGAGCGGCGCGGCACCAAGCCGGCCAATATCCAGGTCATTACGAAAAAGAAATCCCGCCAAAAGCGTAAGAGGCCGCGCCAACGGGTACGGATCGAGAGCCTGGGTACGATCCCTGCCGACAAGAAGGCGCTGGTCCCGCGTAACAGCATCGAACTGGCCAGCGTCGCCGCCGAGAACTGTTTGAGCAACTCGCGATATAAGCGTGAGGATATTGACCTCTTAATCCACGCCGGGATCTACCGCAGTGAGTTTATCAGTGAACCGGCTATCGCCACACTGATCGCCGGGAAGCTCGAGCTTAACCCCGTGGCGGCAGCCAATGCCAAGCACAAGACCTTCGCCTACGACGTGATGAACGGCGCCGTGAGCTTCCTCAACGCCTGCTATACCGGGGTGGCCATGATCAACTCCGGCAAGGCCCGGAACGCCCTGGTAGTGGCCGCTGAGATCGAAAACAACGCCGAGGCCCGCCCGGACCAGCTCTTGGGCATCCTCGAAACCGGCTCGGCCCTCATCCTCGAACCTAACCGGGAGAATGGCGGCGGCTTCGAGTCCTTCCTCTTCAGATATAACACCGATTACATTGACAAGTGTTCCTCTTGGATCGGCCAGAAAAACGGCCACACCTACATGAACTTCAAGCGCGACCCGGAGCTCTTCGACTTCTACTTGAAGTGCATTCCCCCGGTCGTTGACGAGCTTCTCGGCCGCGAAGGACTCGAGCCGGCCGACATCAAGGCCGTGTTCCCGCCGCAGATTTCTACTGAGTTCGTTGATAAGTTCGGCAAGTCTTTCGAGTTCGACCCTGACGCCATCGTCAGCTTGGCCAACGGCAAGGACTACTTCACTTCCTCGACCGCCTACGGCTTGCAACATGCCTGGGACAATGGTCTGGTCGGCAAAGATGATCTCGGGTTGATCATCAACGTCGGCGCCGGTATCCAGGTCGGCTGCGCTCTCTACCGGTTCTGAGGCCGCGGCCCTCTTCCGGCAATGAGTGGGACAGCTGGAAAGGCGCGCCTCCGCGAGTATATTGGGTGGGTATTTGTCTGGGCCAAATTCAGCTTATTCCGGGCAGGAGCCAGGTGAACCCCATTCACGTCATTCAAATTCTCGAGGCCACGGGCGGCGGCTCGCGCAAGCATCTGCGCTACATCACGCAGGCGCTCCGTGAAGCCGGGCATACGGTAGACCTGGTGCTCGCCACCCGCCGCTGCGACCCGGACTTCGAGGATGACCTGAAACTTTATCACACGTTGGGCTCTAAGGTCTTCTTGTTCGACCTTAAAAGGAATCTGTCTCTAAGCGACTTGAGGTGGCTCCGGCGCTTTCGGGCTATACTTAAGGAACGCCGTCCGCAGCTTGTCCACAGCCACTGCGCCAAAGCCGGGCTGATCGCGCGGCTCGCCGTCAAATCAATGGGCCGTAAGGCGCCGCGGAACGTTCATACGCCCCACTCTTATTTTTTCCAGGGCTTCCCGGGCGCGATCAGCCAGTGTCTGGGCATCCGGCTCGAGCGGTTTCTGAGCCGGACCGGCGGCATTTTCTGCATTTCCGAGGCGGAAACCCGGCTCATCGCCCAACACCGCATCGCCCCGGCTGAACGGGTGTTCACCGGTCTGAACGGTCTGCCCCCAGATTTTGCCGGAACCCTCGAGCCGCGGGAAAAGGTGCGCGAGCGTTTCGGCCTGCCGGACAACGTGGTGGCCGTGGGCGTCTTTGCCCGGCTGGCCGTCAAGAAGGGACATCTCTGGCTGCTGGAGGCGATTCAAGCGCTCAATGACGAAACCCGGCGCCAGGCGAAGTTTTTCTTTTTCGGCGCCGGTCCGCTCGAAGGACTTGTCCAGCGCCGCATTCGCAAGTTGGGCTTGGCAGACACCGTCATTTGCACCGGTTACATTCCCTGCGCCGAACGTCTGTTGCCGGGGATGGACCTCGGGGTGCTGCCCTCGTACTACGAGGGACTTGCCTACCAACTCCTCGAAACACTGGCCGCCGGTGTGCCGCTGATCGCCTCCGACATCCCCGGTAACCGCTTCGAGTTCCCCGGCAACCCGATCCAATATATCCCGGTCGGCGACGTGCCCGGCCTGGCCGGCCAACTGGAAAAGTTCATAAAAAAAACGCCCGAACACCGCGCCGAACTCGGCGCCCAGGGCCAAGCCTGGGTCCACCAGCACTTCCCCCTCAAGAAACAGATTAACGCCCTCCTCGACTGCTACACCCGCATCCTCTCATAATCATAATCATGATCATAATCATAATCGTCCCCATCTTCAGTCTGGGAGCGAAACGGGAAAAAACTATGCCGAGATTCCTTTAGTGTGGGAGCGGCAGACGCGCCGAAGGCGCTATGCGAGCCGCAGGCGAGAGCGAAGCGTCAACCATGCCGCGATTCCTTTAGTGTGGGAGCGGCTACCATGCCGCGATTCCTTTAGTGTGGGAGCGGCAACCATGCCGCGATTCCTTTAGTGTGGGAGCGGCAGACGCGCCGAAGGCGCTATGCGAGCCGCAGGCGAGAGCGAAGCGGCAACCATGCCGCGATTCCTTTCATTTTCATAATCGTAATCATAATCGTCCCTGGTTCTTAGTTCTTAGTTCCTTTCGTCCGACGTTGGAAGTTGGACGTTGGAAGTTGGACGTTCGATGTTGGACGTTCAATTCCGCCGCCGATTGTCCGGCCCCGTCAGGGCCGAGGTGATTTTTTATTCCGGTTCCGTAGGTTACGGGCGCGGACGCCCTCCACCTACGGCTATTCACATTCATCCCCTCCGGGGATGTCCGCGGCATCGTTCGACCGTGTTCTCTACAAGTTCGTCTTATGATCGGAATCTGGCTTCCGCAATCCCGCAGGGATTGAACATGAATAGCCGCGGGTGAAGTGGTGAATTGGCAAATAAACCCCAACCCTGAAAGGGTTGAACTAAATCCTCCAGATTGTCCCGCCTCGTCAGGGCCGATATTGTTGTTCATCCCGATCCTGGTAGGTCCCGACCGCCGGGCGGGACTCGGAAGCGCCGCCGGGCCGTCGGCGCCTACTTGCGCTGCCCAGTAATCCCGGCTTGTCGCGAGATAGTACCCGTTCGTAGTTCAAACTTTAGT
>SDBT01008815.1_pt1 | contig 16429 bp, 19 predicted proteins | sample 2277101 | NCBI WGS metagenome assembly SDBT01 (sample SAMN10404973, study PRJNA504765) | marine sediment metagenome | isolation source: marine sediment core GS10_PC15, 103 cmbsf | place: Arctic Ocean: Southern Knipovich Ridge | collected 2010 | reverse complement strand
CTGAGGAGGAAGCACGGAAGTAATTGCAGCGTCAACTGGTAGATAAGATGTGTGCTAATACTGGTCGGGTTGTAAAGGATAATGAAAGTGTGTGATCATGACAGGTGAACGTGAAGAATGTGATCTGATTGATTTCATTGTATCACAACCCAGTAGTTCATCTAATGCTGGGTAGTGGTGTGTATAAGGTGGTTAGATCATACCTTGGTAGGTGTAAATGGAATGTAAAGGGAACGAATAGCGGCCCGACCCTGTATGCGAGGAGTGCTAACTAATATGACCACACGAAACAAGCTGAACGATACCACCGTCACGGTACCACTCAAACCCAAGCCAGCCACGAGGTATGTACCTCACAATGCCCCGCCGCTCACTGATCTTGTCAAGACACCCAAGAAGGTAGGTGGTAGGACTCGATCAGTGATGTTGCTTGAGGAGATACTGAGTAGACCACATAACATGCTTGCATTAGATGAGGCATTCCAAGCTGAGTTCGAGAAGGATCCAACCAAGTTCTTCAGGATGTACGTACTACCGTTCATGCCCAAGAAGGTGAAGATAGTAGATCAGGGCTTGCCAGTCGAGATCAGGCTCGTCAACGTGAATGTAATGGGGGGAGGATCGTGATGTCGTTAGCCCGCCGTCCGCGGCCCGTGTCCGCTCCTCCCGCGATCCTAGGGGACGAGGCCATTCTATTAGCCCCCAGGCCCCGCCGGGCCACAGCGGGCACGTGGGGCGAGGCCCGCTGTGTGCCACGATATGAGGGATAAGTGGGAATATGTGTGAATATGACGAAAACGCCGGAGCAGATATTGGGGGGGGATCACCTCGTGTCACCAATAATTCACAGAAATAAATTACTACCCAAACCAAAAATAAAACATGCTACCCCCGACCACAATACCTATAGTATAGACAAACCCACTATCGAACAGGATTCAGGGTTATGGGATCAGGTCATTAATGGTACACGTGTATTTACACCTCACGAAGGTCAGCGAAAAATCATAAACTCGGAAGCTAGGTTTCTGGCCGCGATCGCTGGTACTGGTGGAGGCAAAACTGCATTAGGACCAATATGGTTGATGATTGAGATACAAAAGTATCCCAAATCAGATTGGATGGTACTAGCACCCACATTCAAGATCTTGGAACGTGCTACCGTACCAACACTGATCGAAAAGCTTGCTGGTACCAGATTCGAGGGTCATTACGTTGAGGGTCGATATAATTTACCGGACGGAGGGAAAATATACTGCCTTAGCACCGAACGCCCTGAGGGAATTGAAGGTGGTCAGATTCGTGGTGCTTGGTTAGATGAGGCTGGGCAAATGTCGCACAAGGCGTGGATCGCTGTTCAAGGTAGGTTAGGCTTATATCAGGGTCGGGCTTTGTTAACTACCACACCTTATGCGGTGAATTGGTTGAAACGTGAGTTCATGGACCGATACAAGAATGGTGATGAGGACTATTTCTGTTATTCTTGGTCATCAATTGATAATCCAGCTTACTCCCGGAAGGAATACGAGCGAGCTCGGAAGACCTTACCTCCAGCGATATTTAGTATGCGTTACGATGGTAGGTTCACTCGAATGGAAGGTCGTATATTTGATGGTTTTGATCCCGACTACAATGTACGACCTTGCACATACAGGCAGGAAAAAACCATACTGGTGGGATGTGACTTCAACGTCAACCCCATGGCGTGGATACTATGTCATAGGTATGTTAATCGGCTGGAGGTCTTTGATGAGATCTTCTTGCGAAACGTTACAACACCTGTGGCGTTGAATGTGCTATACGAGAAATACAAAACGCATCAGGGTGGTGTTGAGTTTTACGGGGATGCCACCGGAAGTGCTCGTAATACGAGTGCTGCTTTGTCGGACTATCACTTGATCTACCGACACATAGGTATGCAGATGCTGGGACGCACGGTTCATTTCCCTAAGGCTAATCCACCTCGAATTGATAGATTTGCCTCAACTAACGGGATGTTGTGCTCCGAATCCGGGGACAGAAAACTACATGTAAACCCACATTGCAGGAACCTCATCAACGATCTTGAGGGTAGATTTTACAAACTGGGTACTAGGGAACCGTCAGACAGTGAGGACTTGGGGCACATGACGGATTCATTGGGGTACATCGTGCATCGTATTTGGCCGATCAGAGCTTCATTTGGTGTGGCTCGACATAACGTAATCAAAACTTTCAGTGGAGGATATTGAGATGGTTGAGAGAAAAAAGCTTGATGCACCTTCGTTGGGTGAGGTTACCTCACCTCAAACGGTAGCAATCGTGACGGAGACATATCAAACACCTGGTATTGGTTACCTGCCAGTAGTTAACATGCCGATAAGCTATGATGGATATAGAATCATCCGACGTGATCCAACTGTTGCCTTGGCAAGGGTTTTGCTGGCCGCCCCGGTACTGGCGGGAGGTTGGTCAGTGGAATCTGATGAGGGTGTATCGGAGAAGGTTGTAAAGGAAATCGAGGGCATGTTCTTACCCTTGCGAGAATCTGTTATGGAAAAAGCTCTCTTCGGAGGTATCGATTATGGATGGGCGGGGTTTGAGAAAGTCTTCGAGCTGAAAAAGGACAAGATATACCTCAAGAAGCTCAAGCCGTTGTTGCATGACTTGACGGATATTCTGATCTACGCAAAGACAGGGGCGTTTGCTGGCTACTATCAAGGTAGGGAAAATATGACGCTACCCATAGATAAGTCCTTCCACGTGCCGTTCCGGGTTGAGGGCACTAACTGGCGAGGCGAGTCTTTGCTAGAGAATGTTCGTGGAGTCTATAACAAGTGGGTGGATGCTGAGGCTGGGGCGGCTCGTTATGATGTAAAGTGTGCGGGATCACATATCGTAGTCTGGTACCCACCAGGAACCTCCACGTATAATGACGTTGAAACGGACAACTCTACAATCGCTGAGGATGTTGCGAAGGCTTTGCAGTCTGCTGGTTCAGCCATCTTGCCGAGAATGGTTAGTGATCTACCAGACATGTCTAGTGACGGGAAAGATTGGGACATAACCATCCTGGAGGATCGTAGTGGTAGACAACCTACGTTCGTCGATCGTTTACGATACCTTGACATTTTGAAGGTACGTGGAATGCTGCTGCCGGAACGGGCCGTTCTTGAGGGTGAGTTTGGTACGAAGGCTGAAGCCGCAGCCCATATTGATCTAGCCTTGACAAATATGGTTTTGACAGATCGTTACATCACTCGGCACATGAATTGGTACGTGGTAGATCACATACTGGACTTGAATCACGGTGAGGAAGCTCGAGGAACGGTCAGACTCACTTGTGTACCCTTGGCGGATACGTCGTTAGACTTCCTGCGAAAGTTATACCTCCAAGTGATTACTAACCCATCCGGTTTCCTGGAGGAATATGGATCATTGGATACCCTCACTCTGAAGGAGAAGCTTGAGGTACCTTCTAAGGAGCCGGAAGATGAAGATCCGATGGTTGTTAGGCAATTACCTGGGCAGGAACCTCAAGCACAACCAGAACCACCCAATGGTGAACCACCTCAACCGGGTTTGGAAGAGTCTCAGAGATTGGGGTTCCTAACTCGTAAAGTTCTGACGAGTGGTGATAATGGTCAGTAAACACGCGGCTGGACCCGTATCGAAATCCGAGCGTCGTATGGTCAACTCTATGGCTCGGGCTTCTGCGCCATTCGAGCGAAAGAGTGTTGAGGCGGCCACTAAGCTTGGATTTCGCTTGATGCGATCCGTGCTGTATGCTTATCGACGTGGCGACCCGACAATTCTGGATAGGGTGATCAAACATTTTGATCTAATGGTTCCAGAATTACGCGATGCGATGCTTATGTCATATCTGACCGGTCTGCAAATCCAGGCTCCTCCCGTATCTTTGTCAGTGCATAAACAGGCTTTGGCAATTTTACGAAAGCGGCTTGAAATTCCATTAGATCAATTGAGGGAACTATCAACGAAGTTTGAGGGTCAGGCGATTCAGGTTCTTCAAGGGGCTAGTGACGTAACGGAAACAAAGTTGCAAGAGACTCTGTTTGAGTTGACGAAGGAAGGTGAGCACGTACGCGAAGGGGTGAAGGGGTTACGCGAGTCGTTTGATAATCTAGGCATTACACCCGTCAACTCTTTTCAGGTCGAGACGATATTTCGTACGCAAACACAAATGGCCTACTCGGCCGGGCAATGGCAAACCTTACAAGACCCCGACATACAAGAGATTCTTTGGGGATACAAGTATTCAACGGTTGGTGACGATCGGGTACGGGATGAGCATATCGGATTAGAGGGAGTTCTCTTGCCAAAGGAGGATCCGTTTTGGGAGACGCATTGGCCACCTAACGGTTGGGCCTGTCGATGCAAAGCCATTCCGATCTATGATCCGAGGGATGTAGTACATCCAAAACCTGTAGAGATCGACGGCAAAACGATTCAGCCAGGACCGGATAAGGGATTTGCCTATCATCCTGGTAAAATGTTTGAGGGTGTAGTTGTTCCCAAGAAGCCTTTCCTGACGGCATCCCCGCAGAGATAGCCTACGGTTCTAATCGTCACTTGAAGCCTTTTCCTGGTGATAATGGTATACAATACGAGAAAGAGGCTGACTAATCTACGGTGAAAAGGCTGCGTTGTATAGTATAGTATGGGTTTGGTCAGTCTGTTTAACGTTTGGGAGACAATCAGGAGCTATGGGTAATTTCAATCTGATCAACGATGACATACTTGATGCCTTACCACAAATGGAATCAAACAGTTTCGATGGTTGTTTATGTGACCCTCCTTACGAATTGGGCTTCATGGGTAAGCGTTGGGATTCTACTGGTATCGCTTTTCAGGTAGAAACGTGGAAGCGTGTTTTTCGTGTTCTGAAGCCTGGTGCAATGCTCTTGGCTTTTGGTGGTACACGAACGCATCACCGGTTAATGGTTGCCATTGAGGATGCGGGGTTTGAAATTCGTGATTGTGTGATATGGTTATACACATCAGGCTTTCCCAAATCGCTTGATATTAGTAGAACCATCGATGAAGAGGCTGGGGTTGACCGAAAGGTGACACGATCGTATCTTGTGGGATCTAACGCTCCTCATGCTGGGGTACCGCACCCAAAAGTTCTGCGTAACATTACTGAACCAACTTCAGAAACTGCCAAGCAATGGGATGGTTACGGTACTGGTCTTAAGCCGGCATACGAACCATGTGTTGTGGTTATGAAACCGATGGAGGGTACGTACGCTCAGAATGCAGTTACGCACGGTGTTGCTGGGATTAATGTTGATGGATGTAGAGTTGGATCAGAACTTAATGTTTTGGCATCATTGAACTACGGTAAGAAAATAAGAGGTCTCTGGCCAGCAAATGTGATTCATGACGGCAGTGAGGAAGTGCTCAGGGTTCTTCCCGTTCGTCTGCCTAAAGACACCGAGAAGGATCTAAATCTAAGTCTTGATGGTCGTGAGAGTTTACCTAACAACGATCAAGGGAATAACAATACAGCGGAGTTCTTCTACAGCACTAAGGCGAGTCAGAAGGAGCGTAATGATGGGCTGGCTGGATGGTTAGATCGAAACCATCATCCAACGGTTAAACCGTTGGAGCTTACCGAGTATCTAGCCAGGTTAATCTTACCACCTAAACGAAGTACACCACGACGACTGCTAGTACCGTTTGCGGGTTGTGGTTCAGAAATGATAGGTGGATTAAAAGCTGGATGGGAAGACGTAGTTGGTATCGAGATAGATCATGAGTATGTTAAGATTGCAGAGAAACGCCAAAACTACGCTAAAAACGGCCCCTTGACGTTAGGATTCCCCACCCTATAATTGGGTGGAGGGAAGATCCGTGACTGAAAAGGCTGTTTTTCAAAGCTTCAGCTTATCTACTGATGTTGGGATTGCTCTCAGTTCCTTAAAAGTGACTGATGGTGTCCCCTCTCAACTCTTCCGCAAAGAAGTTATTCGGGTCGGTCATTACATTAAGGCCGACGACGGGATTGAGTTTGAGGTTACCCCGAAACTTCTTCAGCATTGGGTAGACACCTTTAAGCACATGAAGGCTAACGGTGTCGACGTACCCATTCCAGCAGGCCATAATAATGACCCTGATAGGAATCACGGTTATGTGCGTGACATCTTCGTCGAAGGTGAATCCCTTATCAACGTAATGGAACTGATTGGTGAGGGTTCAGTAGACCTAGCCAAGCGTAATCACGTCAGTGTGTTCGTCCCTCCCGAGTTTGTGGACGGGAAGGGTAACACGTATCAACGCCCGATACTACACGTAGCCTTAACTCCCACGCCGGTCATACCCGGTCTTGGTGGTTGGGAGGCTGTCGCGGCATCACTCACTTTGAAAGGTATAGGTATGAATTGGAAAGAATTGCAAGAGGGGCTGGGAATCGAAGAGGCCATGACCGACGACAACGCGGTGAAGCTTCTCCTGACTCACTTTGACACACAGAAGAAGGCGCAAGATAAGTTGAAGCTTGCTCTGGACGAGTTGAAGAAAGTTCCTGAATCCAAGAAGGCTTCAGAGCCCGAGAAGAAGGTCGAGCTTAGTCAGCCTGACCCGATGTTGATTCAGTTATCGTCTGAGAATCGATTGATGAAGTTGAACGCTTTGGTTGAGGCAGCTCGGATCACTCCTGCCGTGCGTGACAAGCTGAAGGACCAGTACGCCTCAGAAAAGGCTCTTACCTTGTCACTCGGTCGAGGTGGTGATAACTTTGACGAGTTGATGGCAGCGTTAGCGGAAAACAACCCTGTGGAGCTTGCCGAGAAGTCCGGTCCGCAAACGTTAGTTTTGTCGATGGTTGGGGATGGTAATTCTAACCCAGTAGTTGAGGATGCAAAACGTCGAGCGGAGACAGCAAAGGCTTCTTGATCATCCTGTAGAAGCTCAAAGGGTTGACGCGTAGTTGAACGAATAACTTAAACTAAGGAGAAGTTACAATGGTAACTCCTATTGCTGAGGGAGAGGTCCTAGGTGACCTACTGAAATTCGAGGCGGATCAAAGGTTCTGCCGAGAGGTGCATCCAATACTGACGGGTCAAACGTTGGTGTTGGGTGATGCTTGTGAGTTTGACCTGACCAAGACAACCGAGAAGAAGCTGGTTTCTGCTGCGGTTGACGAAGTGCAAACGGTTACCGTTGGCGGAACGAGTAGTGGTGGTACCATCAAGCTGGGTTTCACGTTGCCTGATGGTTCTGTTGTTTGGACGGATACAATTGCATGGAGTGCGACCGAGGCGACGATGACTACAAGCGCTAACGCTGCACTGGACAACGTTTTGGGTTCTAGTGAAGTCGTTTGTGGTACGATTGCCGATACGGCATCACTAGTGATGGTTCTGACGTTTAGTGGTTCGACCTTCGATGATATAGCACATGTCCCGGTTCATGTTGATACATCCGCTCTGACGGATGCAACTACGGTGACGGTTGCCGAAACTACCAAGGGACACGCTGCTGGTGCCCGTGCGGATTCGCTTTGCTTGGGTCCGAACGGAACGGCGGCCGATGAAGTTCAAAGTGTGATTTTTGGTGGTACCCCAACGGGTGGTACGTTCACCATTTCGTTGAAAGACAAAAAAGGTGTGACTAAGACCACGACCGCCATTGCCTATAACGCTTCGGCGGCCACAATTACCACGGCGTTAGGTGTGGCGTTGGGTTTGACGAATGCTGTGGTGGCGACAGGATCAACCCTTCCTGACCAGACAATTACGTTCACATACAGTGGAACTGACTACTCAGGTCGGGCGTTTGCATTACTTACTGTGGACGATGATTTGAGTACAGGTGGTACTCCGACCGCTGTTATTACGCGAACAACGGCAGGAGCCTATCAGGAAGCGGTGTTCCTGGTACGTGGTGCTGCGATCGTCGACGCTGAGTTTGTCAACTACAACTCCACTACGGAAGCTGTGGTTATCGCGGCTTTGAAAGCTTTGGGCATCCTGGTAAGGTCCGGACCCACTTATACGCAGTTAACAGACCAGTATTGATGTACTGAGTCTGTATGAGAAGTTTAGAAAACTAACTTATACTTGGGAGGGTTACAGATGTCCATTCTCGATGTTTTCAATACCAATCCCTTTGGTGTTGTGTCTTTGACCGAAGCATTGAATTTGCTTCCCTTTGCTCCATCACGGATTGGTCAGATGGGTTTGTTCAAACGGAAGGGCCAGACGCAGCCCACATTATTGCTGGAAGAGCTTGCCGGCATCATTTCGTTGCTACCTTTTGCTCCTCGTGGAGCCCCTGGGGCATACGGCAAGAAGGCCAAGCGAACCATGCGGACTCTATCCATACCGCATATTCCGCATAATGACACGCTTCTAGCGACAGATGTTGAGGGCGTGCGGGCTTTTGGTTCGGAATCGACCTTGGAAACGGTTTCCGGTCTGGTGAACGATCGTCTTGCGCAGATGAGGCAAAACCACGAGGTAACCTTGGAGCACCAGCGAGCAGGTGCCATTCAGGGAATCGTTCGTGATGCTGATGCGACGGTCCTCTACAATCTGTTTGAAGAATTTGGCGTGGGCGCGCGAAGTACGGTCGACTTTGTCTTTGGTACTTCCACAACTAGCCAGAGGCTCAAGACCCTTGCGGTGAAACGTCTGGTTGAAGATGGCTTAGGGGCCGGAACGTATGATCACATTCACGCTCTATGTGGTAAGACGTTCTTTGAGACGTTCATTAACCATGCTGATGTAGAGCTTGCGTACGCTCGATATCAAAATGGTTCGATGCTTCGTAACGATCCTCGTGCGGGATTCGAGTTTGCGGGTATTGTCTACGAAGAGTATCGGGGCAAGGCACTTCTTGACGGTGGAACTACCACGACGGAGTTTCTGCCTGCCGCGGAAGCTCAGTTCTTCCCGGTTGGTGTTACTGGATTATTCCAGACGTTCGATGCTCCTGCGGACTTCATTGAGACCGTTAACACAGTTGGTCGTCCGGTGTATGCGAAGCAAGAGCGTATGGAATTTGATCGTGGGATCAAGCTCCACACGCAAAGTAATCCGTTGTGTATTTGCACGCGACCGAACTGCTTGGTGAAGGGTTTCTCAAGTACGTAAACTTGTCATTACCCACACCGTGTAGTGTAACAGGAGGGAAATGATGAGAAAGACGTATGTGAAATGGCTTTCGCTGGTGCTATGTTTGGTGGCTGTAGTTTTGATTGCGGCTACTGTCGTGGTTGATTCTTCGCTCAGGTCTTATAAGTATCGTCAGATCACCGGTCTGAGTGCTGTAAAAGACTTGTCTGATAATGGTACTAGGGTCATTCCGGGGGGACCCCATCTCGCTCTTATCCAGGTGGAGACGCAGAATATCCGTTACAGGGACGGGTATTCTGTGGGCTCTCTAACCACTCGAACAGATCGAGATACTGGTATTATCACTGTAACAGATTCGGATCATGGAATTACGGACTCCGATACGGTATTTGTTTGGTGGGTGGGAGGTGTTAAACGTACGATGAGTGTGTCTACCGTTAGTGGAAATCTCATAACGGTGGATGCAGGTAGTGGTCAGAACTTGCCAGTCGTAGGAACAGCGGTAGAAATCGGAATCAATCCAACTGCTTCCGTTGGAATGTTATTCACTGCTGGTAACGAGATGTGGTATACCGGCCCAATAAATCGGTTTCGAGCTATTGAGACCACTGCCTCCGCCAAAATCAATATAATTCCGTACGGAGGTGCTAGGCCATGAATGGTACCCATCCATTCTTCAAGCTCGTTGTATTTGGTACTGTCTGGACCCTGTTGTGGATTCTGTTTACCGCCGTTTGCTTTAGTGCTAATATCGTTTGGGAAGGTGATGATAGCTCTGCTTGGACACTCGGAAGTAATTGGACGGGTGGATCAAAACCAGGTTCTGCTGATATAGCCCACTTCGATGGTGTGTTAGACAATAATTGTGTCCTTGATGGTGATGCGGAGTATGTATCAGGTATTCAAGTTGATGTTGGTTATACTGGGACGATAGACTTCACTGATTTATATATGACCATAGGTTCCGATGGCTTAGTGGTTGATGGGGGTACAATCGATTTAGGAACCTCCGTAATAACGTTAACAGATGGTCCTTGGGATGTGAAAGATGCCGCTGGTTGGGATGATGGCAATTCTGCTGTAATACTTGAAGGCTCGTGTACAGTTATAACATCAGCAACTCAAAACTTCTATCAGTTAACAATAGTTAGTGGTGCTACTGTAAATACTACTGTTTCACATTGTGATGTGTCTTTTGCGTTGGTGATTAATGGTACGTTGGATTCCAACGTACCTTCACAAATACGTGTGTGGCGTAGTTTGTCTATCGGTGACGGCGGGCGTTTAACAGGTTCAACATGTAATTTGTACCCCACGTCTATTGGTAAGGGTGTTGTATCATTTCATATTGGTGGGACTTGGAATATCAATACATTCAATATAATCAATCCTGTAGATGCTGTATTAGTCCCTGGAATTTATCAGTCCGCAGTAAAAATTAATGCTACAAGTGGCTTAGATCGTAACTTGCCACTTACTGCTTCAGGTGATTATTACTTTACTTCGTTAGAACTCGAAACGACTTCTACAGGCGACGTGACGCTAGATGCAAATGGAGCCAATAGCATTACAAGTGGGTCGTTAACCTTCGATCGAGACTCAACTGGAGTGATCACTGTCGATAACTCAACTGGTGGGGTCGATTGGGTATTGACTGGTGACGTCGTTGATGAGGGTGCGGCTACTTGGACTAAGGGCACAGGTATAATTACAGCATCGGGTACCGGCAATAAAACTTGGGATTTGGGTAGCATTACTGGTACGTTAGAAGACTTGATTGTTAACAAATTGTCGGGTTCATTAACTTTCACAGGTGGCTGGACATCCGATAGTTTAGACGTCCAAGATGGTGCGGTTGATTTTAACGGTCAGACTATCGTGACTACGGGCAATCTTACTATTCAAAGCGGATCGACTATTGCTGGTGGTACTACAGCAATGAATGGAGCCGACATTACAGTTGGAGGAACGTTTACAGCTTCGGGTGTTTCGGGAACAGAATTAGACTTGTTAGCTACAGCCGGTTGGACTATTGATGCGACGAGTGGTGGTTATGCTCATTGGGTGAATGTGGAGTATTGTAATGCTACCGCGGGTGGTTTGATTATAGCTCAATACTCCACAGATGGTGGTAATAACACAGGGTGGATATTTCGTGATGGGGCTCTTCGTACACAGATGCACCGAAGAAGGACCAAGATGGTCCAGACAGATTTCTAATGCCAAGTAGCAGTGAAAGTTCAAATCAGAACGTTATCAATATTCTCAAAGATGTGAAGAAGTCGATAGATAGAAATCATATTGCCGTAATACAAATCGTAGAGAGCTGCAAGAATTGTCGAGAGGATGTACGTTCCTTGAAGAATTCTATTATCGGTAATAACGGTGATGGACTGAAGACCGCAGTAGCAGTTCATGCTGAGCAGATTGAGGTTATACAGGGTGAGCAACAACGAGCTGCGGCGTGGAGTAGAAAAACAATCACAGCGGTTATAACGTGTATGCTTGGTTTGTTGGGTGCGGCTGCAATGATGATCAAAGATCAGTTCAGGGGGCGTTGAGTCGTTGCGTGAGTGGCTGGCGGAGCTTTGGAACCAATACATAATCGACAGAGATAACCATGCCTAGCGGAATACCCACCCGATTGCAAAACCTCGTTGAGGACACCACTCCGCAGCTAGGTGGTAGTTTGGATGTCAACGGGCAGGAGATTGTTTCGGCTGGTGATAGTGATATTGTCATTAATCCGACGGGAACCAACAATCTCACCATCGGTGACGGCGGCACAAACAACTACGCACAGTTCGCGGCTAATGGCAACCTTTCATTTGTGGGCACTGCCGGGTTAATCTTCGGCGAGATGTTTATCCCGGGTGAGGACATCGTAGTGCCGATCTCAACAGCCAACCCCTACGAGTTAAACGACGGCCCAAGCTCGTTCGATGGCTGGTCGGCGGGCGAGCTAAACGGTGTTACGTTTCCCACGCTCGGCTTGGAACATTACCTGACCGTACCGGTGGCTGGCAAGTACGAGGTGTCTTGGGCCATATGTGGTCACATAGCTGCAGGTGCATCGGCAGAAGTCCACATTGGAATCATGGTTGACGGTGCAGCTATTCGCAACAGAGGTGAGGCACAAAGGTCAGTAAACAACCTGAACGACAATGGCTCACTGGCTGCCTCCGCTATCTGCGACTGTCCTAATGGTACAGAAGAGATCAGTCTGTGGGTGGCCGTCAGTACGTCAAACGATTTCCATGCTACCCACGGCACGATAACAATCAAGCTAATTTCAGGAACATAATCGCTATCTAAACAAGGCAGAGAAACATGGCTGGCGAACTGAATCTGAAATATGTCGACATATCGCAAACCATCAAGGCAATCGTCTATGGACCTGACCGGAAATATATGTGGGACGGTTCCGACATGGCGCTCGTATCGGCTACGGCTGACGAAGCGGCTTGGCGGGTGGGGTTGATTACCTGCACAGAGACCCAGCTTACCGACTCGACCAGGACCGGAACCTACGTCGGTAATTTCCCAGCCATAGGTACAGCAGGGGAATATATAATCGAGTTCTTCCTTGGGGCATCACCTTCGCCAGGTGACTTTGTCATCGGTGTTCAAACGATTTGGTGGGATGGTTCGGCCGCAGTGTCGCCTGCCGTTCCCGACAAGATAGGCTACGAACTGATCGTAGCCTACGACGCGGCCAAGACGGCATCGCAGGCCGGGGACGAGATGGACATTACAACGGCCGTCTTAACCAAGTTTGTGATCGTTGATACCGGTCAAACAGAAGCTTCTACAGGATCTGTAGCCGCTCTTGCTGGGGGTATTTCGGTAGTTACGGTTGTGTCAGGAAGTAGTGGTGCTGTACTGACTGATATTTGTACTAAGGCGGATATTGAAGCAATCTTTGGTGCCGATAACGTAGCCAAGTGGGCTGACAAAGATGAGGATCAAAACACAACCAAGATCAACACCAGAATAGCCTCGGCAATTGACTATGCTACGGCTGATTTCTACGATCGACTTCGTGGTGGGGTAGTGACTATACCATTTACGTCTTTCGATCGCACCTCAGTAGATCTCTGTTCTCGATTGGCTGGTGTTTGGTTGTATGAGGCTTGGGGACTTGAGGATTCACAAGACGGTGTACATCTACTGACTCGGCATCGTAAACATGCTTATGGCGAGTTGGAAAGAATCAGAACGGGTGTTAGGAGACTAGATCAAACTACAAGTAAAATCACTACGCCCGGTGTAGTGAATTCCAGTGATTGGGATTAAGGAGAACAAACATGACTACAAGATTTGATGATCACTTATACTGCTTGGCTGGTTGCACCATTAAGGGCTCTTTCAGCGTGCCCAATGGGACTTTGCTGAATGCTCATATCGCCGCCTCAGCCGGTCTTGCTGCGAACAAGTTAGAGCATCAGCACGTACTTCATTATGCTCAGGATGATGGCTCTGACGTCGTTTCGGCAATCGTGCCAATCTATGTCGTGCGTGGTGTGACGGCTACGGTAATCGAGATCGAGGTTGATTGCCTAGACTCTCCAACGGGTGGAGATAAGAAGTTCACGGTCGACTTGCAAAAAGCTAATGCAGGTACACCAACACCGGCAACAATTCTCAGTGCCGTTGTTGACTATGTTAACGGTACCGCCGATTGTGTGGTGTTAACCGGTACAATCAGTTCAGCCGATCTGGTGGTAGGTGACATACTGCTTCTTGTTATCGTCGTATCTGGATCTACCGGTACGCAGGGACAAGGAGTAGCGGTATCGGTAACGGTACGAGAGGATGCTGAGTGATGGAGTTGAACGCTAAGGTGAAAGTTGATCTGAAACCCTTAGAGAAATTTGCGGATTCTATTCACAAGGGTTTGCAGAACAACTCCGGACCAATCAGAAAAGCTTACAAACAGTGGGCTGCTAGGTATCGTAGTTTCGTCCAGGAACGTTTTGACCGTTTCGGTAAAGGTGGTGAATGGCAAGATTTGGCTCCCTCAACAAAACGTCGTCGACGTGGTACAATCTTCACCATTTTGCGAGATACGTCAACGATGTTTGGTGCTCTTGATACGTTATTTTCGGGACAACCTGGAGCACTAGAGAAAAAGATTCCGTTTGGAATACGGGTCGGATTTGGCGGACCCGGAAGACATAAGAGTGGTGGTAAGGCTACTATAGCCGACATTGCTCGATTTCACCAAGAGGGTGTTGGTAGGTTACCGCAAAGGTTGATTATTGTTGATCCAGATCAGCGTACGGTAGATGGCATGGCTGGAGATATGCTACGAGCCGTTGAAACATTGAGGCGAGACAGTGAGCGTTAGAGATCCATTCAGTCTGGTTTATGACTCCCTTTGGAATACTTTGGAGTCGGCAAACTTTCACCAATTGATTAAGGTTGGTAATCGAATCAAGTTTTCAACTGCTAGCAGCTATCGTGATCCTCAGATGCTAGCCATCCTCAGTGAGAGCAGACCAGTTGTTGGTATCTTGGATACGGGGGCCGTCTTCGGTTTGGAGGGTACAAGTAATGCCAGTTTTGTTACATCATCATATCAGATCCTTTTGGTGTGTGGAGATGCAAGACTAGACAAAGAATACTATCCGTGCTTGTGGGAGATAATCACATCAGCTTTAGGTTGGTGGGACACTCTCCGAGCTTTACAATACCGAGGTGGTGTGTTTGTTCACATGGCCCACCCTCTCAATCTTTCAAGTGTGTTTGTTGATCCGGCTGAAAACAAAGGAATCAAAGGGTGGGTCGGTCGGATTGACTACGAGGTTCAGATGAATTTTCAAACTACAGCTATTCGATCCCGTTAGGAGGTTTGCTATGGGAGTCTTATCTGGTATTGGTGGAGCAGTTGATACTGCGGAAACCGTGCGAAATTGGTCCGCAGATGTTTCGGAAGAATTGGTTGCTGCTTATGCAAGCAATACAAAAGCGGGTCCACATCGTTTGGATGGTAACTTGGATTGGTCTGGTATTTATACAGGGTACGGTTCTATTCCAACCATGATGCCCGGTGATTCGATAGCAAGTCTCAAGCTTTCGTTGGATGCAACTGACGGTATTGAGGGTCCAGCCATCATTGACCGTGTGGACATTACGTGGGATTGGGAGGGTAGGATACCTATTTCCTATAGTGTTGCCTTTTCTGGTAATGGTGATTGCACATTCGGTTCGGCGGTCGCAACTGACGGTACTATTCCAGCAGATTTGATTTTACCGAGCACAGGGTGTAAAATCGAACTTTCGGACGTTCGTGAAGCTGCGGCAGATTGGATCGAGGTAGAGGGCCTTAGGTCAGCCACCTTGTCGATGTGGGCTAGTAATACAAGCTACGTCAATAGTTCGTCCGCTGGGGTTATTAAACGGATTCGAGGTAACTTTGACGCTTCGATGTCGTTCTCCATTCATACAGCAGACTTCGCTGATCTGGCGACGGCTAGCCTTACAAGACCAACTGATTGGGATTTGAGTCACAGCATGGGTGTGAAAATGTACACCACCAGTTCCCTGCATTGGTTGTTGCACTGGATGAAGCTGAACAGCGTTAGTGACATGGTTTGTGATCGAGAGACGGGTGCGATGGTTGGTATGACCTTGAATTGGGATTTCAATGGATTTCATCTTGTGGGGGCAACACCTACCGCAACAGAGGGTTATATCAAAACGCCGGCTGTATCACCCGCGGATGTATGGCCATACGCATAATCCTTGGGCCCGGAGCCCATCCCTCCTAAGGCCTAGGCTGACGATCCTATGGATTTAGCCTCGGGGCCGGGCGGGCCTTAGGAGGGCTGTGAGAGGGATTTACAAGAACCCTTAATATAGGGGGGGGGAGGAAAGTAGATGGCTACCCCGTTAAGCAACCTAATCACGGCGTTGAGCCTGGATCTTCAATGTCATTCTGTTAAGAGTTCTGACCTACAAGATCCGATTTCAGATTTGCTTTCCAGAAAGAAGATGCTGACGGAGTTTGGTACTGGCGTCAACCAGGCTAACGTAATGTGGAGTGATAGGAGGCTGTTGGCTGCGGGTGCGGATGATAGTCTGGATCTAGGTTTGGATGCTCTCACTAATTGCTTTGGTGATTCGGTAGAGTTCTCGAAAGTGAAAGCCATCATAATCCTCAACCGGACTGATGAGGTTTGGTCTACTCACACAGCCACTACGGCTATCATTACGGTGGGAGGGGCATTGACCACACCGTTTCAGGGTCCTTTTGATGATACTAGCGACAAGATCTCTATTGTCACTGGTGCTATGTTTGTCATAACCAATCCGTCTTCCGCTGGGTGGGCTGTGAGTTATCCATC
>SDBT01008814.1_pt1 | contig 16429 bp, 12 predicted proteins | sample 2277101 | NCBI WGS metagenome assembly SDBT01 (sample SAMN10404973, study PRJNA504765) | marine sediment metagenome | isolation source: marine sediment core GS10_PC15, 103 cmbsf | place: Arctic Ocean: Southern Knipovich Ridge | collected 2010 | reverse complement strand
TCCTGCTACGGTAACCAGATATGTAATCGCTGTTGCCTTTCCTAAGACTTTCCAAATGGTTATAAATGATGCGGCGTTGGTGGCCGGTCCGGTCATAAGAAAGACCAGCGCCGCCCCCGGTGTTAGGCCTTTCAATATCAGCGCCGCCGCTACCGGCACCGAGGCCGTTGCACACACATAGACCGGTATGCCCAGAAACATCATTACCACCATTGCGAAAATGCCGGTGCCCAGTCTTTCTGCGAAGAAACCATCTGGCACCAGTGCAGAGATAACAGCGGCAATAACCAGTCCTACCAGCATTGCCTTTCCAATGTCACGCGGCAGTGTTACAAAGCCGTATTTTAATCCTCTGGCAACTCTGCCGGTTTTTCGGCCACCACCGTAATCCCCATCCGAAGATTTTGGCGGTACCCGGCTTTTATCTTCTGCACTCCGGCTAAACACATCAACGAGTGTGCCGCCGACAATACCGGTAACAAGCGCCGCCAGTGGTCTGAAGATGGCAAAGAGAGGACCGAGAAGGCTTAAGGTCACAAAGATACTGTCCATACCGGTTTGGGGGGTGGACAGCAAAAATGAAACTGTGGCACCTTTGCTTGCTCCGTGCTTATGCAGTGACATTGATACCGGAATCACGCCGCACGAACACAGAGGCAGCGGAATCCCGAAAAGCGACGCTTTGAACAAGGGCCATATCCCGCTGCCGCCGAGATGCCTTTCTACAATTCGCTGCGATATAATCACCGAAAGAACGCCAGCCACGAAAAAGCCGAACAATAAATAGGGTGACATCTCGGCTACGGTGCCCCAGAAATCTACGATTATCGACTTGACGAGGTCGGCCATTATGCACCTGACTTTGTTTATCAATTTGAATAAAATTGGCTTCCGGTAGGAATGCCAATCAGTTTTTTAAATCCCTTACCGGATACAAACCGGTATTGACACTCTTCTTTTAGTGTCACATCATTGTTATCTACAGTTATTTTAATATCTTGTTCTGGTTTTCTTCGACGGATTACATTAGCCAGCAGGAAGGCCTTTTCGAGTCCGTCGGCTGTCCTGTAATTTGCCACTTCATCCGGCTGGGCCAGCCGTTTGCCGTCATAAATCGAGATATTCCCCATTTGTTTGAGCCACGCATAAACCTGTTCAATAGACATAGACTCGACCATTTTGATTGAAACCGGGTTGCGTTCCACCGCAGCCTTGATAAACGGAGCCCAGTCGCAGCTTTCCATATCGCGGTATGCATAAAAGGCAAGGTCTACAGTTGGATTGCTTCGGCGCAGTTGTTGCAGATAGCCGATTATCTGCTCCCTGCTTTGGTCTACGCGGATTTCAATCGGCTCAGTAGTCAGATAGTTTTTATCCAAAGCCGGCAGCTTCGCTTCGATGTGCACGAAATCAGCCAGTTTCTCCACAAACTGCCGGGCGGCAGGGATAACCGGTTCAATATATTTCGCCAAGGCTGTTTTGCCTTCAGGAGTTTTTACATCGACCTTTTCTTTTTCTATAAATTCTTCAAGCTTATCACATCGAATTCTGCGTGGTATTTCATATGGAACAAAATCCTCATCCGAAACTTCAGCAAGTAATTTATCGAAAGTTTTGTCGGCCACTCTGTAATTGCTGCTGTGCTCGTAATGAAACAGGACCTCTGCCTTTAAGAATTGTGCCTGGCCGTGGCACTGGCGACAGAGCTGAAAGAGCTTTTGATAGTCTCGATTGGACCTCAAAAAACTTGCAAAGACCTGCAGCGTCAATTCCGTTGATAAATATGAATGGAGCTGCTCGACAAAATAGCGGTAAGCTTTCCTATTTATCGTTGCATCGTCATACAAACAATGCACATAGCCGGACGAATGTGCCAAAATCGTAACGTTCTCATTGCGCAGTGCCCTCTGGGCCTTGTTGGAAATAGCGGTGCCGTTGAACCACATTGTCTTGGTAACCAGCCTTCTATTGTTGGTTAAAACGCCGTCGTTAATGTCGATGAAATTTTGCGAGTGAAGAGGGGTTAGAATCATATAGATATCCTCAAGTGGTATTCCACAGAGGACAAATGCCGCAGCAGCGTAAAGTACCGCAAGCGATACGCATTCGCCGGCCGCTGTCATGTAGCCGTCCTTGAGACGAAAGGCATTCATAGCCTCGACAGTCTCTGTCTTCCAGTACGGAATGATGTCACTATCATATTTATCCAGGCCAAAATGCTTTCGGATATCCACGTCAAAATAATACTTGTCGCCATGGTATCCAAACAGAGCGTTGCTTTTAGCGACATCGTCGTGCGAGATGAACCCGGCGAACCTTTTGAGCTCTTTGGCCTTGCTGGTAAGCCCCCAGGTTTCCAGGTCAAGATTAAACTCGTACTCGTCTATTATGAACTGCCTCAGCCGCATTAACTTTTTATAACTGCTTTTGCCTCGAAGCTTTTTGAAGCATTCCAATTCTCGCCATTGCCAGATAATCGGGCTCATAATATTAGCCAGAACCAGACTGTACATCAGCTCTGGAAACACAAATATTTCCATATCCGAAAGCGTTATCGCCGAGGAGTATTTTTCCAATTGTTCGGAGTTCATTTCTGCTGGATTGCCCCAATAACTATTTGGCCAAACTGACCAGTGTATTTTAGGCTTTAGCATAGAAATTGCAAAGCCTAAATTTCCCGCGCGGATGTTGGATTTGCGCTGTTTATGTCAGCGCTCAAACCATCTTTGGGTCCGCAGACATATCTTAACGAGCATCAGCATTACCGGCACTTCTATCAGCACGCCGACGACCGTTGCTAAAGCTGCACCTGAAGATAAGCCGAACAGCATCGTCGAAGTGGCTATGGCAACTTCGAAGTGATTTGACGCGCCAATCATAGCGGCGGGAGCTGCGTCTTTATAGTTTAGTTTTAGCAACTTCGCTAAGCCGTATCCTAACCAGAAGATAAGATTGGTCTGGATGAACAACGGTATCGCAATCCATAGAATTGTTAATGGATTGGAAAGAATAACATCACCTTTAAAACTAAACAGTAGTACTAACGTTACCAGTAATGCAATAATTGTTATGGGAGTTAATATATGCAGAAACTTCTGCTCAAACCACTGTTTGCCTTTAACAGCAATAACCCATTTTCGTGACAAATATCCTGCCACCAAAGGCAAAGCTACATATATAGCGATAGACAGCAATAGCGCCTGCCATGGCACAGGCAGTCTGCCGATACCTAATAAGAACCCCCCAAGAACTCCATAAAGTAAAAGCATTGTTAGTGAGTTTATTGCCACCATTACCAGTGTAAGTCCATCGTTGCCCCTGGCAAGATATCCCCAAACCAAAACCATCGCCGTGCAGGGAGCGATACCGAGTAGGATACAACCGGCCAGGTAACTCCGCCAGAGAGGAACCTGAAGCATCTTAACGCCATCAACAAGGATTACCTGGCCTGCACCATGTGTTGCTCCTATGGGCAGGTCAAGTCCAAAAGGCATTTTGACATTATCAACGGCATCCGGCCCTATGAACCCATAGAAAAGAGTACCTAAAAAGAAAAGTGCAATAGCATACATTGTAAATGGCTTAACAGCCCAGTTTACGAAAAGGGTTAGACTAACCGGCTTGCCGCTTTTACCAGCCTTGACAACTTCGGCAAAGTCAATTTTAACCATAATCGGGTACATCATAAAAAACAAACAAACTGCGATAGGTATTGAAACAACAGGGGCATTGCCGATATATATGGCCATTCCATCAAGGTACTTGGCAAAGCCTGGAGCGAACTTGCCCAGGACAATTCCACCGACAATACAGAGAATTACCCATATCGTAAGGTATTTCTCAAAGACATTTAAGCCCTTGTCCTGTTTCGTAACACCCTTTGTCTCCATTAATCTAACTCCTTAATTTTTTCGACTCATTTAATTATCCCTGAAACAAGTTCATCCATCTGGTCGGCAGCGCCTTTTCTGACCATTTTCCCCACATCAATAGCCTGTCGAATTTTTTCATCTTTTTCGGTATTACCTTTTTTTGCCATTAACATTTCCTTTTATAAAAAGAATAATGATTTATTCTATATGCCCTCTTTGCCTGTGAGATTTTCAGGCATTTTCTCAACGAAGGCCTTTATTTGGTCACGAACGCTTCGAAATACTGCCATAATTTCTTCTTCGCTTCCGGTCGCAAAATAAGGGTCGTCAAATGATTTGTGGACTTGTTTTGTTCGGCCGGGAAACATTGGACACTGCTGCCTGGCATTATCACAAACCGTAACGACATAATCAAGATTGATGCCCATAAACTCATTGACGTGCTTGGATGTCTGAGCTGAAATATCAACGCCTGCTTCGGCCATCACTTTTATTGTTCTGGGGTCGACTCCAATTGGGCGGATTCCCGCGGAGTACGCCTCAATAACATCGCTCTTCAAGTGCCTGGCCCAGCCCTCGGCAATCTGGCTCCGGCAGGAGTTACCCGTACAAAGAAACAACACTTTTATCTTGTTTTTAGCTCCAGACATAACTGCTCTCTATACGACCACCAAATCAATTGCCGGAATAAAGCCCGAACAGCTCACAAAACTTACGTCCGATGCGGTATTGTACCGTACGGTCCTCCAGTGAGCTCAATCCGATTGGAATATTGATATACAAATTGTAGCGGGCCGGCTTTATACGCCTGCGGTGGTTGTACTCATTGTACAGCCTTTCGGTACATCCTTTATTATAACCGGCCGTTTACTCACCAAGCACCGCTGATTTAAACTCGTCAAAGCCCATCTTTTCTATCATCGAACCTAATCTCTGATGTGGCTTTGCGTTTGATTTATAAAACTTGATAGTTTTATCTGTCAACTCAAGTGCCTGTTCTGTTGAGAGGTTTCGCGCAAGCTCTCGTGACAATCTGGCTTTAGCGCCGCCGTTTCCGCCGACCATCACTTTCCAGCCCTTTGGGAGTCCGACAAGTCCAATATCCTTTATACAGGTTTCGGCGCACTGGTTCGGACAGCCGCTTACACCAAGCTTGAATTTGGCGGGTAACTGCAGGCCGTGGTATTTCTCATCCAGTTTAAGGCCCAGCCCGAGACTGTCCTGGATGCCTCGTTTGCAAAATGTTGTCCCCGGACAGGCCTTAATGCTTCTTACACAGAGCCCGACCGCCGCGCCGGGTGACATCCCGAGCTCAGACCATACATTGTCAATATCCTCTTCCTTCAAACCTACTATTGCGATTCTTGCGGCGCTGGTTATCTTAAGCGCCGCTGCATTGTACTTCTCAGCCACATCGGCAAGTTTTCGCAAGGTCTTGCCATTGACGACCCCGCACGGAATATGCGGAGCTACTGCATAGGTTTGTTTGTCCCGCTGCAATATTACTCCCTTTTCGCCATCCTGCAACATTTTCATCTCCTCTCAATTTGCAATTTTGGATTTTTCAATCAGAGTACGTAATTGATTATGCTAAAATTAGTTAGGTTCATCCAAGTTTTCGCCACTTTCGGCCGTCGCATTCGATAAGATTATCAGCCTGTGCAAAACTTTCGCTGCCAGCGGCATATTCGTATGGCACCGAATCGTCCTTTTGCCAGGCCTCAAGTACAGGTGCCAACAGCCGCCAGGCGGTTTCAACACTGTCATACCTTGTGAAAAGCGTCTGGTCGCCGGCCATACAGTCCAAAAGTAATCTCTGGTAAGCCTGCGGCATAGCAACGCCGAAGACACTCTGGTAATTAAAATTCATATTCAGTGTGCTCATACAGATTTTCGAGCCGGGACGTTTTGCCTGAAAACTCAGGGAGATTCCTTCCTCCGGCTGTATCTGCAGAACAAGAACGTTGGACGGCATATCGCCGAGGCCTGCCGAGATAAACATAGAATGCGGAACTTTTTTGAAAGTGATGACAATCTCGGTGTCCTTCCTGGCGAGCATTTTTCCGGTTCGCAGATAGAAAGGAACACCTTTCCATCGCCAATTGTCTATGAACAACTTCGCTGCGACAAAAGTTTCGGTCCTGGACTGCGGGTTTATTGCTGCTTCCTGCCGATATCCGACAACCTCTTTGCCGTTTATCGAGCCGGGGCCGTATTGGCCTCGTACTATAAGCGTATCCAACTTCTCCGGTGTAAATGGCTGAATCGACTGCAGAAGTTTAACCTTTTCGTCACGGAGTCGGTCCGCTTCGAAGGATATCGGCGGCTCCATTGCCGCCAAAGCAAGCATTTGAAGCATATGATTTTGAAACATATCCCGAAGAGCACCGGCCTTGTCGTAATAGCCGCCGCGATGCTCAACGCCTATCGATTCGGCTATCGTAATCTGAACGTGGTCGATATAATTGCGGTTCCAGATGGGTTCGAAAATCGCGTTCGCAAAGCGGAATATCAAAATGTTTTGAACAGTTTCTTTTCCCAGATAATGGTCAATGCGGTATATTTGCGACTCGTCAAAACATCGGTGAATCTTGTTATTCAGTTCAGCGGCACTTCCCAAATCTCTGCCGAAGGGCTTTTCCACGACTAATCTGACCCGCTGCTTTGCGCCAGGCTCATCCGTGCGAGACAAACCTGCTGAGCCAAGCTGTTCTGTTATTGTATTGTATAGGAACGGGGGGATGGCCAGGTAAAAAACGTGATTGCCGTCAACTTTGTGCTTCTTGTCCAATTCAGCCAGCCTGGCTTTGATGTTGTTATAAAACAAAGCGTCACTGTAGTCACCACTTATATAGTAGAGCTTATCGGTAAAAGGTTTTATCTCTTTTACCGATATATTGTCGCAGTTTTTCTCTATCGCTTGCCGGGCGTTTTGCCGGAACTGCTCACCGATGAGTTTTTTTCTCGCCGCTCCTAAAAGATAAAACTGTTCGCCAAGTAGGCCTCGCTTAAAAAGCTCAAAGAGACTTGGGAGCAATTTCCTTCGGGTAAGGTCTCCGGATGCTCCGAAAACCACAATCCCGCTTGGTGGAGTTGGAACTTCCGCACAAATAATATCCTGCGGAATTAAGTATGGTTGGATTTGTTGCATAGTAAATATCCTTTTACCTGCTACCTGTCGGGAAAAATTCTTTGGCCGGCTTTATATAGTTGCAGCCGATTTTGAATTTCCTCAGCCAGGTCAACGGATGCCAGTTGCCCATGTGTGGTGAAAGCCCATGCCGTGATGAAAAATACCTGTATTTTAAATTATTTTCTTTTGTTACAGCAACACCTTATAGCAGCAACAGCAATGGTACGCTGTCGGTAATCAGCCATGTTGCAGTTCCCTGAGGCATTTGTCTAAAATATCCAGTGCCTGGTCCATTTCCTGCCGGGAAATCGTCAATGGAGGTGTCAAGGTAATAATATTACCCATTGTTACCTTGAAGCTGAGCCCTTTGCTAAGGGCGCCGTACATCATCTGTTCCGCAGCTTCGGTTGCCGGTTCTTTTGTTTCCCTGTTTTTGACCAGTTCCATTCCCATCAGCAGTCCAAGCCCTCTCACTGCCCCGATAATTTCATATCGCTCCATCATACGGCCGAGGCGCTGCAGTGCGTAATTGCCGATGTTCTCAGCGTTTTCAATGAGTTTTTCCTGCTCAATATACTCGATTGCGGCAAGGGCCGCAGCAGCAGCTACGGGGTTCTTTTCATGGGTGTAATGGCCAAGTGCCCGGTCAGGCGCAACATCCAAATCTTCCCGTGCAATAAGTGCGGCCAGCGGGAAAATACCGCCGCCCAGTCCTTTACCGATGACCAGCATATCAGGCACTACATTAAAGTTTTCGAAGGTGAACATCTTACCTGTCCGGCCCAGACAGTGAGGAATCTCATCCAGAATAAGCAGTGCCCCGTACTTATCACACGCCGTTCTGATTTTCTCCCAGTAACCCGCCGGGGGTATGACTGAGGTGCTGCGGGTCGTCTCGGCGATTACCGCCGAGATGTCTCCTTCCTTGGCCAAGACATATTCCACATAGTCGGCACATTTGAGACTGCAGGGTGGGCGGCAGTCCCACATACAGCGATAGCAATCCGGCGGAGGCACGTGCTCGGCGCCGGTCAGCAATGGCCCGATATTTTTGCGAAATATCGCTTCTCCTCCAACTGAAATCGCATCGAGAGAGGCGCCGTGAAATGAATCCCACATGGAGATGGTTTTGAATCTGCCGGTTGACATTCGTGCCAGTTTCAGGGCTATGCCGATGGCCGCCGTGCCTGCAGGGGCAAACAGAACCTTGTTCAGGTTACCGCCGGCCAATTGCCCTAACTTTTGGGCCAGTTTGATTGCCGGGATATTGGTGTAGCGCCGCGTACAAAACGCCAGTTCATCCATTTGCTCCTTGATAGCATCAATTACCCGACGATTGGCAAAACCAACCTGATGTACGTTATTGCCGTGAAAGTCCATATAACGTCTTCCCTGAAGGTCTTCAAGGTAAATCCCTTCACAGCGTGAGAGGACGTTCAGGCACGGCGTCGAGAGAGACTGATGTAGAAAACAGGCAGCGTCCAAATCAAGCCACTTACGGGTTTGGGCATCTATCTGTTCCTGGGCCCACGCCCTGCGCCGCGGGGAGATATTTAAATCCCCTTCCGACTGCAATTCGTCGCAATTATCTTTTTTTAATACCATACCCCACTTATTGGCCGCGCCTCACAACCCACCGCCAAAACTTCCTTTCTGTTTTCTATTTGTTAATTCTTCCGGAATTTGCCATAAACACCATTTAGCGACACTGCCAGGCCTTTAGATTACCCCCTCCGGTGCGGAGCGTCAATCTTTTTCTCTCCCTGTACCTTCGCTTGTGACTGTCCTGTATTGACAATTCACAAGGCCGGATATGTCTGCGAGAAGGCGTAGAGATATAATCCTGCCGTCAGCCCGAAAATCACCCCCGACAGTGATGATTAAGGTAAGTTTTAGGGCGGGATTGCGCGCGCCGGCGGGCATAATAAAAAGGGCTGCGAGCGCTATGCTCACAGCCCTTTGAATAAGCAAGATGAATCTCAGTTTTAGGTTTAGGTTAGGCTCTGCGTTTTCTCCTTAGCAGCATCAATCCACCCATACCAAGCAGGGCTATCGTCGCCGGCTCAGGTACCGGGTTGCCTGCACCACCGTTCCAGAGGTATGCGACGTCGGCGGCCGAGAGATGGCCCATGATTATCGCAAAATCGTCGATGTAGCCGTCAAAGTTGCGTTCACCGAATTTCTGAGCCCGGGGGTTGCCGATGCGGATGCCGTTTATTCCGTAACCACCCGTGATGTTTGTAAGGTCGTCCATAACAGGGGGTTTAGTTCCATAGGTCGAATCTTCGATTGGGTTGAGGTAGACTATCTGCACGCCGTCAAGCCACACCTCTAACTCGCCGGTCACTCTGTCCCAGATGTTCACGGTGTGATGCCATTGACCGTCGCTGACTATGCCGGAGTAGCCAGAGTCAGTGGGATTGTCACCACCGTTGACGCTACCCGAGGTTTGGCACTCGTAGTAATACTGCATTGCTTTGCCGAGGCCGCGACCGCCGTCGACCCCCGGCTGCGTAGTATCAGTATCATCCCTTATCCCTAACGAGATGGGGTAGTGGCCCGTCATACCTTCATAAGCCTCGTAGAGGAAGTTTCGATCCATAGAGCCGTCGCCGCTGATGTCCTCAAATTTGAACCACATGGAGGTACTTATCACTACCGGGCTTGCCGGTACCACGTTCCACTGGACGTCCAGGCCGGTGGCGATAAAGCCATTGGCATTGGTGTCGAGAGGGTCGTCATCGATCTTCAGGGCGCCGCCGCCGAGCTTCCACTCGCCGGCCCCCGTCCCAATGCTCGTACCTGTACCCTCTATCACCTGATTAGCTGGACCATACTTCGCATTGTTGGTTACGCTTGAGAAGTCACTGTCGAATGTCCAGTAGGCCAGCACACCGGCTGAGGCATTACCGACCAGAGCCAATACTAAAACAAGAGAAACTAAAAATATCAGTCTTCTACACATAATATCTCCTCCTTCTTCGCAAGTTTAGACTGCTAAACTGCAAACACAATTTGCTTTGGCTAAATGCCAAAACATCTGTTGTTTTCGACAGGCATAGAAGTCCTCCTCCTATTGTGCCTGTCTCAAACAACCTTCAATAAAACAAGCAACACAACCCTTCACTAAACCTTGCGCTTGCTTAACACAATATTCAAGGACTTGACTTGACCCTCTTCCTTACCAAGGCCCAGTCTGAGCCACTAATCGAAATGTAAAACTGCTAAATCCGAAGCAAAAAGCTCTCGTTACAACTTTACTTAGCTCAATAACTCTTTTACCGAAGAACCATCAAAATTACGCAAGTTAAGAGCCAAAATACACAACTTTCACTAGTTTCATTTGTACCAAATTGCCCACCTTCACGTCAAGAGAAATATTATAGGATGTTGTAAATAAATGCTCCAAAGTGTGCAACTTCTTTATTTACAAGCTCTTACAAATGTTTCGTGGGTGAAAAAATATTTAAAATTTTTCTTGCAGCCTCTATTTTTTCTTTTTGCAACGGCTGGTTTCGCCGCCATAAAACACATTTAACAATTCTCTGCCGAACCTATGGCCTCGGCCGGGCGTTTGCCACCGGCTTAGCGAATGCAAATATCTAAGCTAATTTACTTTCTCTTGTGCTTCGGGCAGGGGTTGAATCACCTAAGTTATCAGCATTGCATCACCGTAGGAATAAAAGCGGTATCGCTGCTCGATGGCGTGACGATAGGCGGCAAGGGTGTTCTCCAGCCCGGCAAAGGCCGCCACCAGTGCAAGCAGAGTCGATTTGGGCAGATGAAAATTGGTTATCATCGCGTCAACTATCCTGTATTTGTAGCCGGGCTTGATAAACAATCTCGTTGTATTGCTGGTAGCCTTGACCTGTGAACCGCTGACCGCAGTCTCGAGGGTTCGCACCGAAGTTGTGCCGACGGCGATTATTCGCCGGCCTTTTTCTTTTGCTGCATTTATTATCCGGACGTTTTTTTCATCGATGCTGAACCATTCCGGGTCGATTTCGTGCTGCTCAATGTTTTCGGCGGTTATCGGCTTAAATGTCCCCGCTCCTGTGTGCAGTGTTATATATGCAAAGTGGATGTCTGCCCTTTTTAATCGCTCGATTAGCCGATGCGTAAAATGCAGTCCGGCCGTAGGTGCGGCGACCGCACCGGCTTTGTGAGCGTACACCGTTTGATACCGCAGTCTATCTGTTGCCGCCTGGTTAAGGTCATCGCCTCGCTTGATGTACGGCGGCAGCGGCGCAAAGCCGATTTTCTCAAGGATAGCCTCTACATCTGCGTCTGTCTCTATCTTCAGACGGTATCTGCCTTGCTCCGACTTGTCGAGTATCTCCGCCCGGCAGAAATCCCGCTTTGCCTTGTCTTTTAGATAGATACTCTCGCCTCTCTTTACTTTGCCGGCGCCTTTTAGCATTACTTCCCAGGTGCCTGCTGTCTTTTTGGCCAGGAATAGTCCTTCGATTTTGCCGCCGCTTCGGCGCCGACCGAAAAAACGGGCCGGCAGAACTTTTGTATCATTGAGTACAAGACAATCTCCGGGAAATAAAAAATCGCCGATTCCGCTGAACCGGCTGTCGATAAGCTTGCCGCTGAACCGATTGAGGACCAACAGCCGTGAGTTGCTTCGAATGCAAACGGGCTGCTGGGCAATCAGCTCGGATGGTAAACGGTAGTTTAAGTTTTCTGTTTTCATAAACAAAAGTTATCAGACAGTCGGCAAAATAACAAAAAAAATTTGACGCAATAATAAGCTAATTTTGATGTTCGAGCCGTAACGGAGAATTTTTTGCGAAAGTAGCTCAATGCCAGGGACGATACTAAAGACGAAGCTTGGCTTAAAACGATAATTTTCAAAGGTCAGGACGATGACTTCGAGCGAGTATTTCGAGCAAACAGCGACCTCAATCGCCGCTTTAGGCAGGAACGAGCTTGTCAGACGAATCAGAAGTTTCAAAGGCAGATTCAGGTTGGATTTTACTAAAGATTATCTTAACGGCCTCAGTGTTGACAGATTAAGACATATCTTTTTGGCGGTCTTGATAAACGCAAAGCCTCGCGGCTGAAAAGTCGGTTCGCCTCGAAATGATAAATTATGGGCACCAGAGTCATAAGGGCTGCTACCGTACATAAAAAGGGGGTAAGAGGGTTGGTTTGGCTGTTAAGTGAGCCAGGCTGCAACCTCGTTATTGGATTTAGGCATAACCGCCATCGGCCCGGGGCCAAAGGCGTAAATCGGAATATCCTGCTCATGCAGTGAGCCGTGGGAGCGAATCTTAACCTCTTCTCTTGCGCTGGGCAGGGCCCCGAAAACGGTATCGGCGTCGGCCAGTACGAAAAGATGGCCAATCCGGCCGGGGTGAAGGCGGTATAGCTTTGCGGCCTCGGCGCTCGATAAAACAGCCTCAATACCCTTCTCTTCTTTCAGAACTGCCATAGCTTCGGCTAATGTCGAAGGGTCGTCCAGATAAATATAGGCAGAGCCGCCGAGGTTTTGGTGATGGACGATATAGTGGTCTTTTATGATAGGGATTGCGTTTGCCTTTATCCGGGCATCCTTCATTATCCGGTTCAAGTCCAGCGCATAGGTCTTTAAGTTCATTCCATGGTCAGCCGTCACAACGATTTCAATATCGGCCGAAACATTCAAAATCTCTCCCAGCAAACTATCCAGCTGATTTATGTTCCACTGGGATCTGTCATCGTCCGGAGCAAAAGTGTGGGTTGCGTAATCTGTTGTTGAGATATAGAGTAAATCTGGCGCCTCTTCTGTCAGCAGGTTTATGGCAGCCCGAAACAGCCAGTGATTGACCTCAATAGAATAGATATCCGGCGGAGGACCGATTCGGTCTGCCAGCCACGCCGACGGCCTTTCTGCCGATTCGGCAATGGTTGTACCATCCTGTATCAGGGTCTTGAGCTTGTCTTTGGCTGTGAGAAGGGCTGATTTGCCGCCTTTTTCGGCAACGCGCCGAAATATTGTATCTGTCAGGAGAAATTCCGCCGATTCCATATAAAACTCTTTACCGCTCGATTGGTCAAGGAAGTAGTTGGAGGTAATGCCATGGGTCTCGGGGAAACTGGCGGTAACGATTGTCGTGTTGTTGACATTGGTGACGGTGGGAACGATTGCTTGACCTGTTGTGCTAAAGCCTTCTCGAGCAAGAGCATCGAGGTTTGGCGTTTCGCTCTTGGCCAGGTATTGCGGGCTGGTCCCGTCCAGACAGATAATAATTTTCGTAGCCATAAGGCTCTGCCTTCTTATGCTTAGGTGAGAATACTTTCCAGCTCGAGCAATCTATCGAGGCTGGTAATGACCGGCACGGAGGTTTGCACGGCCGGCCATTTGCGACGCACCAGGTGGTGTTGAAGCCATACCGGTTGTATGCCTGCATCCCTTGCACCGCAAATGTCGATGCGCCAGTCATCGCCCACGTGGACCGCCTCGGCGGCAGTAACGCCCAAATTCTTCAGACACGAAAGGAAAGGAGTGCTATCAGGTTTGGCAGGTACGGCGGATTTACCGGCAATGACGATTACCTCGAAAAACTTTTCGAGTTCCGGGAAGCCGCTGACCAAATGTTGGCCCGGTGCCTGTATATTGGTAACAAGGGCCAGCCGATACTTAGAGGCAAGCTTTTCCAATACCTGCTTTGTCTCGGGAAAAAGGTTTGTTTCAGACTTAACCTTCTGCCAGTAGTCATGTTCCCATTTTTCGAGGGATTGTGAGTCAGACTCATGGCAGTAGTACCAATAGACTTCCTGCCACATGGCTTTTCTTGAAAAATTGGAGCGAGAGTGAAATTCCTTTCGAATTTTACGATAGTTCGACAGGAACTCTTCCCGTGATGTCAAACTCAGGTCACGGAAAATCCGGTCCTGTGCCTGCTTTTCAGCCGCGCGAAACCCATCGGCTGAATCCACAAGCGTTTGAGTAAAATCGAAAAGTACAGCCTTTATCATCGACTCTCCCGATTATACCACAGGAATTCGGCTGTCGATAGACAACCAAAAACTGGTAGTTAAATACTAATATGTTTACAATAAAACTACCCCGCAGTTTGCTGCGGGGTAGTAACCAGTCCAACTATACAGGTTCAAATCGACGCTCTGCAAATGGGGTTCTAATAGGTTAATCTTTTCCCCACTTTTTGAAATAGTCTCCATAAACCTCCTCGTCAGTAGGCATGTATTCTTCAACAGGAACTGAAAGCCAGGTATAATTGAGGAAATGCTTGTAATTAATATTGTCACTGGTCATATTGCCGGCCCAGCTTCCGCAGCCCAGGCTTTCAGTCCATGTTTGGCCGTTGTACCAGCTTCCCGTGTTGACCAGGCAGTGTGGCATATTGCATTCTACTCTGCCCACTTTGGCCTTTATAGCAAGCTGCTCCATGCGGTCCACTCTGTTGGTGTGGATTGAGGCCGAATGGCCGATGCCCGAGAATGCGAGTATCTTGTCAAGACGTTCGAGCATTTCGTCGAAATCGCTCCATTTCCACACTGTCAAAACAATGCTCAATTTCTCGCCTGAGAATCTGTCCTCAGGACCGATTTTTTCCCCGATGACCATTATAAACCTTGTCCCTTCAGAAGTTTTGATTCCGGCCGCCTCGGCAATAATGGCTGCAGACCTGCCGAAGATGTCTCTGTTTATTCTTTTTCCGTCAGGCCACAGCGCCTTTCTCACTTTTTCACGCTCCTCGGTATTACACAGGTGCCCGCCTTCCGCTTTCAATGCGTCTATCATCTTATCATAGGCGGTATCCTGAATAGCCACTGCGTTTTCTGAGGAGCAGGAGGTGGAATTATTAGCGCACTTGGACCTTGCAATTTTCGCAGCTGCAGCAGCCAAATCGGCTGTATCATCCACAATCGATACAACATTGCCGGCTCCGACCGTGTGGCAGGGCTTACCAGCCTCATAAACCACCTTTATCAGTGCGGCACCACCGGTGGCCATCGCAAAATCGCAAGCTTGCATAAGCTCGAGTGTGCTATCATGAGAGGGCTCTTTGATGCACTGGAACAAATCCACAGGGGCGCCAACTTTCTTAAGTGCCTTTCTGCCTATCTCAACCGTAAGATATGAACATTTTTTTGTTCTCGGGTGAGGTGAACAAATCATCGCGTTTCTTGTCTTCAAAAGACTAAGTCCGATGGTGACTACCGTCCCCTCCGGATTCGTACAGGGAACGACATTGGCAACGACCCCCATGGGTTTGGCGTAATACTTCATACCTCTCTTTTTGTCTTCTTTGACCAGTCCACAGGTTTTCACCCCGCGGAACTCCCACATGGTACCTCGGCACTTGCTTCCTATCTTGCTTAGCTTGTCTTCGTAGACACCGATTTTGCCTTCATCTACCGCCAGCTTCGCCACCGCCTTGACGTTCTCATCTTTCTGCCATTCCCAGGCCGCTGCGGCAGTCATCTCGTCGACCTTCTCCTGGGGCCAGTACTCGACCTCTTCAAAGGCTTTCTTGGCTCTTTTGTACATTTCCTGAATATTATCTTCGTTTGCCATGATTGTTATCTAACCTCCAATCAAATTAAATGGTTTAAAAATACTAAATTTACAGCCGAAAGCTTCACACCTTTTTCCTTAAGCGTCTTCTCTTGGCGATTAGTGTTTACTGACAGCTGAACGACATCGTTATTACCTGCCCACGCTCTTAATTCCTGTTTTTTTACTGGGGTCCTCGACTTCTTCTATAATAGAATAGCTGCTGCCGTAAAGTTTTTTCCTTTCTTCGAAGGCCTTTTTCCATTCTTCGGGAGTATAAGTTTGCGCTGGTTTAGTAATTTTTGCCCGTTCATCCAGGGAGGGGACAGGCCTCTCAGCAGGGCCGTCATAATCTTCCTTGGGTGTTAAAGTTTCCCCTAATCGTGTATAGCCTTCTCTCTCAACATCTTCAATATAGTGAGCTCCGGCTGCGAAGGCTCTGGTAACAGCAAGGATAGCCCATGTTGCCTCAGGGGTAAAACCAATGTCCATCATTGTCGCTCCGATAGCACCGAGCATATCCAAATCTACAGGTTCCTTGCTTATTTTTTGTACAGCCTTGACAATTTCTTTTGTGAAGGCGATGTATTTACCTGCCAAACCGAGTTTTTCTGCTCGTGCAAACGTGCGTTTGGCTGCCGGGTCTTTCAGCATCAAATTGGAAACACCTAATGCCTCGTCACCGAGTTTTTCCTTTACCAGCACCTCGGCCATCTCTTCTGTGGTTTTTCCTTCCTCTTCAGCCTTGGCCAGATATTCCTCAAGCATGTTACCGAAGGCCGAATAAGCTGCATACGCATGTCCGAAGGCCAAAACCGATGCGCCGCAGGCCTGAGTTAAAAAGGTTTTAGACCGGGCAACCAGTCTTGACATTGCAGCAGGCAGGGACAACCCGTCTTCCAGCGCCAGAACCAT
>SDBT01008813.1_pt1 | contig 16429 bp, 20 predicted proteins | sample 2277101 | NCBI WGS metagenome assembly SDBT01 (sample SAMN10404973, study PRJNA504765) | marine sediment metagenome | isolation source: marine sediment core GS10_PC15, 103 cmbsf | place: Arctic Ocean: Southern Knipovich Ridge | collected 2010 | reverse complement strand
GATACGGGGTTTATCGACTTTCTTACGACGTGGAAGCGTGTGCTCCCAATGTCGCTGCGTGGAACCTTTCATCACGAGCAAGCTTCCGTGTTCGAGTAGAATCTTGACCCTCTCCTTCGGATATTCGACGTGTCGGAGAAGAAAGTCCCGCGACGCCCCAAGGCTGACACTTGCGATTACCGGTTCATTACCGAGTTCACGCTCATCATCGGCATGCCACGAAACCATGTCTTCACCCGTCCGATACAGATTAGCGAGCGCGCTGTTGAGCCGAACGCCTGTCTCTCGTTCGATTTCTTCCTTGATCTCCAACAACGCAGGGCACCAGGGCGTCGACTGCATGTGAATACCCGACCAGGTATATGCCTTGCCGTCTCCAAACCATTGGTGCAATCGTGGAAGTGGCGAGGTCTTGCCGTACATGCGAATCGAATCTTGGCGCCATTCGATCTCTGCCATCAACCGTGCGAACGCATCATCGGCTCTTTGCGGGTCTAAGAAGCCTTGCAACACGCGAACGTCGGCATCGAGAAGCTCGAGGGCTTCCCATTTCTTCACCGGAGCAAAGATTCCTAGTTGTGTCATGTAGCAAGAAGGAGGTAGATGAGCCCAAACGCCACTGCGACAACTGCGAGCCTGGCAAACAATGGGATCTCTCCAGCATTTTCGTCAAGCTCTGTGACAGCTAGCGGATGCACCGAGGCGTCGATGTCGAAGAGCCATTCTTCCACTTCGGGGGTTCGCCGAAACCATTCTCCGTGAATGCGCGATCGTGCGAACCGTCGATGCAGCTCACTCTCACGCTTCTTTCCTCCGCGAAACCTAGCGATCACGTACAACTTTTCGGGGTTTCCGATCTGTAGCTCCTGTTTTCTTTTTCCTTTTCGCTGAGCTGACGTCGTCCCGATCTTGATCGGTGCGTCCTGTGCCCTTCCGCTTTGAATCACGTAGATCATCTTTGTTCACATACGGCTTGATGATGACGACGCATCGAGGCCTTTCCCTGTCATAGCGCGGAGGGGGCGCGATGGCCCCCGCGTACTTGTCATCGCCTTTGCCAGTCGCCTTTTTCTTCCCCATCAACTTGGCAAGCGCTGCAGCTTCTTCGTCGTAAAAAAGCGCGTCGCATACCCCCTTGTTGGTGTTTGGCGCATCACAATGAACCCGGTTGGGGTAATACGCGATCGTCTTGACGATGATCTGGTTCCCTTCGTCCGCGTAGAGTGGAATCGGCACGCCCGCGCGCTCTGCATACATTCGAACCTTCTTGGCATAGTCCGCAAAGCGTTGGTATTCCTTGGTCCACTTTTGCTTTCCGGTGATGGCCAAATATCCGAGAGGTTTTCCAGGAACGATGAAGCGATATTTCTTGGTCAGTGGACGTGGACGCTTTTTACTCACCGATCTCCGACCAACCTAGGCCCTTTTGAATGCCCCTCCACCGGTGGCGCATCACACTTTTCGATCGAAATCTTCACGTATCCAAACAGGTGCGGTGCAAACTCGATAGCCTGATCGTGCTCGAGGTCGATATCGACAGACAAAGCCTCTTGGTCTTCATCTTCTTCCCGAATCAAGATCGTCGCACGTGGCGGATCTTCAGGTCGCGCGCTTCCGATGGAAATTAATCGTCCTCGTAGTTCGAACATTTTCACGCCTCGATGTTTTTGAGGTTCTCGTTTGCGAAATCCCAGTTGAGGAGATTCTCGACCAACACCTTTACGTACTCGGCGCGGTCGATCTGGTAGTCGAGGTAATACGCGTGCTCCCACACGTCGATAGTCAAGAGCGGGATCGCCCCATAAACAAACGGCGTCTCCGCATTGAGTCCTTGCAAGATGCGTAGGTCATTTTCCTCGTCGAGTGCTATCCAAATCCAACCGCTTCCAAATAGCGATTTGGCACGCGCGCGTAGCTTCTTGCAAAAGTTCTCGAAACTGCCGTACTGATTACCGATGATCTGCCCCACGTCACCCGTCGGTGCCCCTCCACCTTTGGGTTTTAGTGACCGAAAAAAGAAGGTGTGATTATACACCTGACCCGCCATGTTGAACATGACCGATGGCTGAGGTTTGGACGGGAGCACGTTGACTGGTGTTTTCTTACGCTCGTGCTTACCTCGAAGGATCACCGTTTCAAGGGTGGTTGATTCCATGTCGGCTACTTCAGGCAGCGAATTGAGCTTTTCGACGTAGCCTTTTTGGTGCCCATTGTAGTGTAAATCGACCGCTTTTTTACTTAGATGCGGCTCGAGGTCTTTTGCCTTGTAGGGCAACGGTGGCAGGTCGAATGTCATTGCTCAAAGGGGGCGGGTAGCTTCTCGTCGAGAATGGTGAGCAATTCTTGCAAGCGGGCGTTTTGCCCTTCCTTGGGAATCGGCTTGCCGAGCATTTCTAGCGTAACAACTTTCTCGGGGTTTAGGCCAAGGCTTTTTGCACGTCCGTTGAACAATTTCCGATAGCGCTCGGTGCTGGCCCTATTTTTGGGTGGGCAGACCTTTCCTCCACTGGCTCCGCGGTGGACCACGGCCCAGGTGGGCGCTTTGTCCCAATAGTCCTTTTTGAGGTCGCCGTCGCAATCGATGCCGCCATTGAGCTTTTTGACGATGCTTCGCGCATTGCGCAGGTAGGTCTCGAATTGAACGGGCTCGAGGCACAGGATCTCGGGAGGGGCCATGGTGTCCCAGGACGCGGCCCAAAGGGCGGTATTTTGTCCGAGGCCGCCGTTGCCGAATGCCCAACGGTAGCGATTACCGTAGTGTGGATTTTGTTCTTTGGCTTCGGGATCGGGATAGGTGTCTGTGATGTATCGATCGTGGCTTCGGCAACGCTTTTTCTTGCCAACGCATTTGGTCTCGACAATCCAGCCGTAGCGTTTCGCTTGTTTGACGTACGCGCGCTCGTTGGCGGCTTTGTCGGGGTTGAGCCTGTGGCGTTTCCAGGGGCGGGCTGAGGTTTCGCGCTTGTAGATGAGCCACAAGAACTTGGTGAGTTCTTCGGCCTGGCGCCATTGACCACCACAACGCCAGTGTTGTTTGTGGACAGGTTTACCGTTTTCCCATTGGCGCTCGAACTTGTACGGATTTCCTTTTTTGCTGAGAAGTACCTCCCAAGACCAATCCGAACAGCGTTGAGGCTCGTCGAAATATTGTTGACCGATCAGCTCACGTAGTCGGGCGCGTCGCCAGCGACGTTCGACTTTACCTGAAAAACCAGGTGCACAAAGCTTGAGGTCGCTCCCTTTTTCCCGCCACCATGGCGCAACGCAGCGAAGCGGTCTTTGTACGGCGTGAACGATCTCTTTACAGTCATCATCGGTTTTGCACTGGTTTTCGTACTCTAGCGGTTCACACCAATTGTTCCATTCCTCGTAGATCTCGTCTTGGGACGAAATCACCTCCTCTTCCACGACCTTTGTTGGTTCGACCGGAGACGGTGGGGCAGGCGTAGGCGCGGCCATCATCGCCTGATGCGCGACCGCGTCCACAGGTGTCTGAACGACCTCTGCCTCTACTTCTTCACCAACCGCACCGAGTACTGTCATTAAAACAGCGACTGACACGATTATCAGCCACAGCATCGTTTTGTTGAAAAAACGCATAGCCATAGCGCCTAGAATACCACGCAATCTGAATGAACCATTCGGCAAGTAGTGAGCAAGCTAACACACCTACATGTTGAAAACGCCACCATAAAAATCGTCATCTGGATTGACTGTTCGACTATTTGCTTCATCTCGCGTGTCTATCGATTCGCCTTTCGACAACGGATTTCCGCGCTCGTCGAGCTTTTCTCGTGCGCGCTGATCCAATACCTCTTCTTGGGCCGAAGAGGAAATAGAGGAGGCGATTCGCTCTTCTTTTGCTTCTTTTGCGGCTTTCTTCTTCTCGCGCTCGTGTTTTTTTTCGGCTGCCCGAGCCGCCTTTTCCTTTGCAAGCTGTGCCCTTCTTTTCTCTTTTTCTCTCTTTGCCTCTTCGCGCTCGAGACCCTTTAGCTCATGCTCCGCCTTTCTCTTGACCTCTCGAGCTTCCTTGGCAGCCTTCGAGAACCGATCCCGCTTTGGCGGCTCCTTTCCCCCGTGCGTCTCACGCTCGTTCTCACGCAAGTGTGCTTGGCGTTCACCTTCTTCGATGCAATCTTTGGGCACGGGTGGAATCTTTCCAATCAAGATCCTCCCAGCAACGAACGAGTTTAATTCCCCTTTGTCGCGCCTTTCGGCATAGATCTTGATCGCCAGCCAAAGCCACTCGGGCATGGAGACGCCTTTGCGACCCGATTCCCCGTGTTTTTTGTGCCAACAAGCACGTGCAGTATTGATTGGATCAATCTTTCCTTGCCAGATTTTATTGGCAATGGTCGTGTGCGAAACCTTCTTCCCCTTCTCGCCCTTCTTCTTTTCCGAAGGTGGCAGGTTTTCCGCATATTCCTGTAAGGCGTCGACGATCCACATCTTGACGCCAATTCCTCGCCGTCTACTGTTCGCGCCCATCTAAACGTCCACCAACTCCGTAACGAGGTCTTTTTGCTCAGATGTCAAACGCTCATAGAACGCAAACGCCTTGACGGGATCATTCTTGACGAGATTAGTGACAGCTTCGAGCCTCTCTTCAGCTTGCGTCTCGGTCGTCGATCCAAACAACGAAGACAGCAGGCGGTAGGTTTCCTCCCCCACGACTTCTTTGATCTCTTCGCGCTGATCCTCATTCATGCTGTCACGCAGCTTTCTGACTTTCTCCAACATCAGCTCTCTCCCTAGAACGGAATATCGTCATCTTCGTTGGGCTCATTTGACGATGGGCTGCCACTGGGCGCATCACCACCACCCGCATCGCCGCCACCCGCATCGCCGCCACCCGATGAATCGCCTTTTCCACCAATGAACTGAACCTGATCGGCCACGATTTCGGTGGAATACTTCGTGATCCCATCCTGCTCGTAGCTACTCGTACGCAAACGCCCTTCGACATAACACTGACGACCTTTTGCGAGATATTTAGCGCAATGCTCAGCTTGTTTGCCCCACACCGTCACGCGATGCCATTCCGTCTCATCCACCGTTTCGTTCGTTTTTTTGTTGGTGTATTTGCGACTGGTCGCGATGTTGAGACGGCATACGGCCTGACCGCCTTGTGTGTGATTGAGTTCAGGATCTCTCCCGAGGTGTCCTAGAATGATTGCTTTATTGACTCCGGCCATTGCCTTCTCCTCTGCCCCATACGGGCTATGGTGTCCACAGTTGTTTTTCGAGTTCTCTCACTACATGGGGCTCATATTTGCCCCGTCATTTGCAGATGTCGTGTCTGGCATCTTTTAGAGCGCGTTCGTCATAGTCGAGATACCGGTATGAGCAAAAGGTCTCCATCTGATCCTCTCCATGCTCATTTCGGTATCCGACGAGCGACCAACACTCATCGCAGTCGAACCGCATCCGGCCCCATTCGCAATCGTCGAGATCGGACATCAACTCTTGAATAGTGTCTTCGCACCAATCATCAGCTTTTTCTTCGATGAGTTTCCAATGGATGTTTTCGGCCTGTTTTCGTAGTGCTTCTTGTTTATCGATTTCTCGTTCGAGAATTTCGATCACCATCTCGTCCTCGCTCATCCCCACGCGTTGAAACGCGATGGTCACCAAGCACAAGCCTAGGAAGATCCAATAACCCGCAGCGACTATTTCCTTCATGATCCTCTTACTCATCGTCTTCCTCCTCGCCAAGCGGTCCCAATAGTTTGTGGTATTTCGTCAGACGGTTTTTCAGCTCGTGCACGACTTGTTCGGTCAAAACGACCTCATTCGTTCTCGGCTGTTTACCACGACAACGCACCAATGCATCTTGGAGCAGGGTAATCATTTCCTCATTCGACAACGATCGCGCCCACTCGATGTGCTTTTGGGCCGGCGTTAATTTGTCATTTCGATCGTTCATACGGAGATTTCAGCTTTGATGGCTGGATGGGGATCGTATCCACTCAACGTGAAGTGGTCGTACTCAAAATTGTCGATATCGCTCACGTTATCGATGTGCATCATCGGTGGTGGTTTCGGCTCGCGTTCGAGCTGCATCCGTGCCTGTTCGAGATGGTTGAGGTAAAGGTGCGTGTCACCACTGGAGATGATCAACTCACCGGGTTCCAGATCGGTCACTTTCGCCAGCATCATCGTCAGCAACGCGTACTGTGCAATGTTGAAGGGTCCGCCCAAAAACACGTCCCAGCTACGAATGTTCATCAGACAGTTGAGCTTGTTAGGCTCCCGTGGAACTCCGGGTCGTGGCTCGTCTAATATCGCGCCCGGCGTCACATTGAACTGCGCCGCAAAGTGGCACGGCGGTAGCTTCATGCGGTGGATTTCGCCCACGTTCCAACTGCTGAGAATGATGCGGCGGTCCCAAGGTTTGTTTTTCAGCTTGTCGACGATCTCGGCGATCTGATCGACCTTCGTCTTGATGAAGGTTCCGCTCACGACTGGGTACTTCTCGTCGGCCTGAAATTCCATGCGTGGCTCGTAGCTCACCCACTCTCGCCATTGCTTGCCGTACACGGGACCTAAATGGCCATCTGCATGCCCCATCTCTGGGCGATAGTTCTCATCTGCCCATTCGTCCCAAATCTTCACGCCGTGCTCTTTGAGATATTCGATACTAACCGAATCCGTGTACACGCCGTCTTTAGCCCCACGCAGCATCCACAAAAGCTCGTGGATGATCGATTTGAGATGGACCTTCTTGGTCGTCAAGAGCGGGAAGCCCTCGCTGAGATCGAAACGCATCATGTGCCCGAACACGCTGAGCGTTCCGGTTCCCGTTCGGTCTTTTTTCTCTATTCCTTCGCTTAGGATCTTGCGCAAAAGCGACAGGTATTGTTCGTCAAATGGATTGATCACAGCTCTCTCCTCGGGGCTATAACATGCCCTGTTTCAATAGTTCGCGTTTGACCATCGTAAAGATTTCTTCGTGAACCAGCTTCTTGGGACGATCGGCATCGACGTGTACGACCGATGCAATACTGTGACCGTGATCGGCATAACGCGTTCGCACCTTGTCTTGGAAACCTGAGTCATCTTCGTAGGCGTCATCCTTCGTTTCTGGTCGGTCGAATCCCCCACCATTGAGAACAAAGGTGATGTCAGGGTCGAGCACGCCTTCGTTGATGACCTCGAGTTTTGAGGGCAGCATGCCGGCCGTGAGGCCATAGATCCAACTCGAGACGTGCCAGCGGTCGAAAATGACGACCACGGGGCCGCCTTGGGCGCTCAGTCGCAAGTCCTCTTGGATGTCGAACCGGTTCGCTGCCTGAAAGGTCTGGAAGATCGCGGGATGATCGTGAGCTGGCGCGCTGCCATCGCTGCGACGTTTGAGCATGTCGTAGATCTTGTCGTAACACGCATGCTTCTTACTTGGCACTTCGATTCGGTGGCAGCGAATACCCAAATCGTCAATAGCATCGAACAGCAATTTGCTCTGCGTCGCCTTGCCGACTTTGTCCGGCCCTTCGAGCGCAAAACTCGTCAGATCGTGAATCTTCAAAATAAGGACTCCTGGATTTTCTTTCCGTCGCGTTTACCAAACCATCTCAGGCGCTCGATGATATCGCGATACAGCTCCTCTGCAAAGACAGTGTCTTCGTAAGCGCTGTGTGCACCCTCGTACTCCTTACCGAAGAACTTACGGCAAGACTTCATGCTCAATAGCTTGAGCCCTTCAGGAACGAGAAAGGTGCGTGCGAGGCTCATCGTATCGATGACATCTCGAAATAATCCGTCGTGGCTCAGTTCGCACATTTCGTATTGACCAATGGCGATTGGAATGTCGAACAAGGCGATGTTGTGACCTATCAACGTTGCGTCGGAAAAAAACTCGGTAATACGCGGCGCGGCCTGCTTAAACGTGGGCGCGTCGATCCAATCAGCATAGTTGTACCCGGCGACTTTAAGCGCTTCGGGATCTGCATCATCGAGGCGCTCCGGCTTGATTTGCATCGTTAAAATACCGAGTTTTTCGTGCCTGAACGCAACCTCGATGATTTCGTGCTTGCCCGGTTTTGTTCCCGTCGTCTCGAGGTCGAAAAAACACAAAGGCCGATCTCGATACGGAACGAAATTCTTGAACTGCCACATTGTGATGCCTCCTGATAGAGCGGAAGCGTGCGCGCCGTAACGCGCCATGGAGAAGTTGTCTTACCCCTGCACGGGTAGAGCGTCAAGTCGCGCGCAGCCCGCTACCGCCGAAGTTTCCACAGCAAAATCCCGGTGACCGCAACGCCGATCGCAAGCCCAACACCAAAGCTGATGCCGGCCGTCTTCGCCACCTTCTTGGCCTCCGCTGCCGTTTTTTCGGAAAAGAAGTCACCCACGTCATCGACGACACTGCGCGCCTTGGCAGCCGCCTGGTCGTAGAGTGAAGGGTCTTCGTAACCCGTGCCCGCTAGCAAGAATTCTCGCGGTTCGGAGGAGATCTCCTCTTGTTTGGAGAGAACGATCGCCGCGGACTTAAAGTAGCGCTTGAAGTTGTCCATCCATCGCGACTTCAAGCCGTCGAAGTACGCACCCTTCTTCCCGGCACGTACCCCAATCAACGCCAACGAGTTCATCAACCTCCAAGGCGTCTCAATGTCTGGCCACGTTGGAATGTCTAAAAGACCAATGTCATTCGGATACTCACCCAAAAACAAAGGACCAAAGGCTACGTACGAAAGCGTCGCCTCATCAACATCCTTGATCTGTTGATAATACACAGCCTCCCGCATGCCAAACGCCTCGAAAAACTTGTCCCACTCTGCAAGCTCCCCCTTCACCCTATCTCCAGATAGCTCGTTTCGCGCTGCCACGATGTCATCCATCATCAAATCAACGCTGCGCAAAACGATTTCAAACATCTTCTTTGACGGTATCGTTTCTACGATATCCATGATCACCTCTCGAGTCTTTTGGACGTCGATTTGAGGGATCTTGACCCTAGATCTCTTACGCTTCGCCATTTTAACCACACGGATTGTTTACGCGTGAAGACGCCTTGCTCATGCCTGGATTAGTACGCGCAAGCGCAGTGGTCTTCTTTTTGGCCTTTGGCTTTTCTCGAACCCACTTACCACGCTTTTTCGCAGCCTTCTTTTTAGCCCTCTTCTTTGGCGCCTTCTTTACTGCTCGCTCTTCTCTACGACGCGCGGCTTCTTCCTTTTTTTGCCTTGCTTCTCGCTGCGCTTCTTCGCGAGCTGCCTTTTGCTCGCGTTTCTCCCGTTCTTTCTCAGACTTCTTTATCCTCGCTGCCTTTTCCTTGACCCGCTCTTTGACCTCTTGCTTCCTGACTTCCCGCTCTTCTTCCTTCAAGCGCTGGGCCCTGCGAGCCATTCTCTCTCGCGTACTCTCTCTTTTAGCTTCTTCCTTTTCCCGATTCTTTTCTTCTTTCTCCCACGCCTTTTGCCAAAACTTGAACAGCTCGTCCTTGCTAGGGGGTAGTAATCCTTTTTGCCATCGCCAGGATCGCTTCGCTTGTGCAGCGTCCATGATGCGCATGGGTTTGACGCGTTCAATACCGCCAACGATTCGGATCTCCGTTCCGGACGTTCCGCGTTTAACGCGAAAGTCAGCGCTCCCGAGCTTGGTCACGTCGAGTTCTACGACGTATTTCTTCCCTTTTCCGCGGGGCCCCGAGAGTGCGAGATCGGGATTACACGACACGAAAAACTTACCTTCCTTCACCAACCTGCGTTCGAGTGGTCCAACCTCAAACGATTTTTCATTCGATGCGAACCAGTAGATACCTCGAGCGCAGTCGTCCCAATATGCGCGCGAAAACTCTTCGAAGGTTTTGTACGAAACCGCCTCAGCAGCAAGAGCGTCTTTGACCAGTGAGTTCCGCGGGTTTTGTTTACGTCCAGTCATTGACATGGGACGCACCCGAAGCCCTGTTTTACGCATCAGCTTTCCAAGGAGCTTTTCATCGACAACGTCGATCTGTGCCAATTTTCCACGACGTCCCAAAACTCCGAGACGAAACTCTTTGGCCGCCCGATAAGGAGCGATAAAATCCCTCGAACGAAACGACTTGACATACAAGGCCTTTGGCCCTTTTTCGACCACGTAAACGACGTATTCTGGATTTTTCGTCCGCACCTTAGATCGCGCTTTGGACTGCATTTTACTACGTTTCTTCTGTTTGCGATCCGAAAACGGCTTTGGGTTGGCCGCAAACGCAGCATGCAGCGGCTCTACGTCGCTGCCCCACCGTCGCGCATAACCATGCTGCGAGAGCCAGGCGACGCCTCGATGCACGTCATACTCAGACAGTCCCGTTTCACGCTCGAGCTTGGTGAGCGACACGCGGCGGTGGTGCTTTCCAAGCGCTTTCCAAACCTCGCGCCCCATCGCCCCTTGGCTCTTGCGCGATTTTGAAATGAGTTTTCCGCTACGCTGCGCTCGTTTGCGCATGGCAATTACTTGATTTCGCCGAGCGCCCGAAGGTTTTCATACAAAACGTGCGCCATCCATGGGTCGGATGTTTTGGGTTTGTACATGCCGCGTCGGATCATCGGCTCGATTTTATCGAAACGTTGAATCCCCGTTTCGCTTTCTTCATCCTCGAGACCGAAATCAGAAAACCGAGTGACTCTCATCGGGCGAGCAGGAGGTATTATCCTGCGTCTTGGTCTCTCTTCTTCCTCGACCTCCTCGCCCTCTTCCTCGTCCTCATCCTCATATCGAGGTCGACGCCATCGTCTCATGCGCTAGCCCTCTTTTTCGGATACTCCGCTCGAATCAGCGTTGCCGTAGTGCCACCGACTCGCTTTGCATCCCTGCGAGCTTGGTCGAGCGCAATGGCTACTGCCTGAGGCTGCGGCTTTCCGAGATACACCTCTCTCGCGATGTTCTCGCTCACCACGCTGCGAATCTTCTTGATCCCTGCGCCCTTGGGAATCGCTTGCAGCGGATTGGAGACGGGCTTGGGAGCTGGGCCGTAGATCTTCTTAGCCCTCTTCGGCGCGTCCACTCGAGCTTGGGTCAGCGATGCAGCCACCGCGCGTGACTGCGAATACTTCCCTCTCTGCATCAAAGCGGCAATGTTTCGCCCAACCGTTGCGCGCACCTTTTTCTCACCAGTGCGCTCCGTGATGTGTCCGAGTTTCACTTTCTTCGGGGGATTGGTCGCTGCAAGACGAATAGTCGGCGACGCCATGCACTTGTGCTCGATCGCATTCATGGCTTCGCGTTGGATCTCGAAAGCTGCAAGAACTTGAGCCGACGATGCTCCCGCGTTTTCGAACTCCATACCCGCACGCGTGGCAGCAGACATCGTCGACAACCAAGACGCCACGTTGCCTGACTTTCGCGAGCGCTTTTGTTTGTCCTTGGCCAACGTAAAGTAACGCTCAGCCTTTCTCTCGTGTACCGCTTCGGATGGATTCTTCTTCTTGCGCTTGGTCTTCTTCCTAGGATTGACCGTTGCCGTGGCTCGTGCCGGACGCCTCGCCTTTGGACGCCTCGCCTTTGGACGCGCTTCCTTCGTTGCGCCTTCCAGTAGCTTGCTGAGTCGGGATGGGGACATTCCTTCGATGTCCGCAAATGCCTCGATCTTGCGTAGTGCGTTTTGCAGCGATTTTTGAGCCCGTGCGATCTCCTCTGGCGTGCTACTGGGCTTCATCACGACCGACTCGAAATGCCTGCGCGTTCGAACGTAGGTTGCGAAAAGCTGCTTCAAAACGGCGTGGCTGCCTTTAGGATTGACCTTGGCCAAACGCGCCCGCAAAGATTTTTTTGAAACGTCGGCAAGGGCGGCCTGTCGTTTGGACTGACCGCTGAGCGCTTTATCCATTTTCCCTTTGCGCGTTCGACCTACTTGCGCATCGAGGCTGAAAGCTCGAGCAGGGTTTGCTTTTTTGAGCACGCGTTCGAGGGCATCACGCGTTTCTTCGATCTGCTGCTTTGCAGCCTTAGTCTTGCGGGTCTTTTTCAGTTCACCGAGATCAACCCACGCTTGTTTCACCAGGTTTTCATCGACCTTATCCCCGCGAAGAGATGCATTCGCAACTTCATCGATAGCGGGTGACGAGGGCGTGTAGTCGATCATCAGCGTCCCAACGACGCGCGAAAGCTTGACCATTTTGCCTGGATTTGGGACTTTACCGGATAGGTCCGAGTGGAGTTCTATGAGCGGAACGTGCATCGGATGCGTCCGCGGAATCGCCTTCCTGACCGAGCCGCTTTGGTCGATCCATTCGTACGCGGCCGCATGCTTTTTACGAATGTGCCGAGCTTCCTTGGGACTCGCGTATCCCAAGGTCGTATCCATGCGCAAGATCTCCTTGGTGATGTTTGTGCCCCTTGGGATCGCAAAAGGGTTCTTCTCCTTCTTCTTACGCGTCGCAAGCCCTGCGGCAACTCCAGCTATAGCCCCAATGGGTCCAAGGGCTAGTGCGCCTATGCCCGCGCCAATACCCGCACGACCCGTGTCAGTCTTCGCCAACCGCTTGATCTTTTTCCCAAGCCTTTTTGCGCCCTTCTTCGCCTTGCGCCCAGCCTTCTTAGCTCCCCGCTTGACCCTTTTCCCCGTACGCTTCGCGCCCTTCTTGACCTTCTTAGCCGTGCGCTTGGCCTTGGTCCGAAGTTTCGTTTTGCGCTTTTTACCTTTCTTTTTGGCCATCGCCCTACTTCAACTTCCAGCGCTTCTTTTCTTTGTTGACGGCTCGTAGGCAAACATTGCGTTCATCGAGCACCTTCTTCGAAGTCGACTTTTTCATCGTCTCTACGTGCTTGATGACGTCCTCGAGACGTTTTTTACTCGGACGTTCACAATAGTGTTCCCAGAGTTTCTGACAGCGACGAATGAGACGCTGCCATGCAGGCGTGCTCTTGCGCTTGGGATTCCCCGCCGTTGGATGCTTGGGGCGCCCCTTGGCCGGGGTCATGGCCGCGGCGATAGCTTTGAGATTCTTAATGTCTTCGGCGATGGCCTTTTCGTCTCGCGTAGACCACTGCGTTTTGTCTCGGGCGCGAAATCCGGATATCAGTGATTCGATATCAGATTCGAGGGCGGCAAGCTCTTTAGGCGCTCGACGGGTTTTTTTGCGCATCGCGACAGCTTTGCGTCGAACGACCGCGATCATCTTGCGGGCATCTGCCGAGGTCTTTAGCGCTACGCGTTTTTTGGTAACTGCTGCGACTTCGGAGATTTTGCGAGCTAAGCGTTTGATGGCTGACTTGACGTTTTCATCGAGTTCACCGCGGGCAATCCTGCGATTGATCACTTTGATTTGAAGGTCGATCCAATCAGAGATCTCCACCAAATGCCGATCTCTCGGAAGCTTCATCCCCGTTTGAACCCCTCTCCACCGCTTCACCTGATCCTTGTACGCCTCCCGAACTGTCGCCTTCCCCTTCGCCTTACTCCTCCCTCGAACCTCCACCCCCGTCGTACCCGAAACCGGCAACCCCTGCTCGAGTGTGGCGAGGTCCCCACGAAACTGATTGATCTCCTCACGAACGTCTGCACCGCGAAACTGCGTCTTCTTTTTGGCCCGCATGAGCCGACGACGCATATCCCGAATCAACTCACCATAAAAAGCAGCGCCCGGGGTACCCGCGTAAACGTCGAGCTTTTTGTCGATGTCCTTGAGCGATGCATCGGAATACCTGGCGACCTGCCCCTCGAGCAGCTTGAAATCCCGGTTGATCTGCCGAAGCCTCGCATGTAATTCCCGAGGCGGCTTGACCCCCTGCCCTTTGTAATCCCTCGCCAGTGACTGCACGTCGCGCTTCGCAGTCTCCAACCGCGCCATCTCGTCATACCAACGATCTGCAACCGCAGCACTCCCCCGCACCGTCTGCTCGACCGTGCTGCCCACTAAATCGATGGGATTACTCCGACGCATTATCTCTTTTTCCTCACCTTCTTCTTCGTCTTACGCTTCGCTTTCTTTTTCTTCTTCGGGTTTTCGTATAAGCCGTATACGCCGCCCATCAAAGAAACCATAGCGTCGCGTAGCTCGTCCTTTTTGTCCTGAACTTGTCTCGCTGCATCTTTTTGCTCATCCAAAGACAGGTTCGCGCGCACGTTTTCCAGCCAGTCATAGGCACCGATCAACGCTCGATAATTGGGACGCGACGTCCCCATCGACCGCTCCCATTTTCCCATTTCTTGCTTGTACTTGCGAGCTGATTCCTCCGCTTGTTTGACGTAAGCCGATCCCAATCCCAATGGATTACCCTTGAGAGCTTTCTTCGGTGTACGTGCCTGACCTCCGAAGATCTCCGCCTCGATGACACCTAGACCCCGTCTCACACCCCGAGTCGTCGGCCTGCGCGTCTTCACGCCTTTCTTGGCAAGCGCACGTTCTTCACGACGCTTTTTAGCACGCCGCCCTTCGAGACCTTCCTCGATAGCCTCGAGCCGACCCTGCTCTCGCGCCTGTTTCTTCGTTGCCTGAATCTCCCCGTGCCGCACCTTTCGACGTTTCGTCATCCGCTGTTTTTCAGCGATGCGGATCCCATGCTCGCCATACCAGATGATCGCTGCATTGATGATTCGACGCGCCCTGATCTCCGTCGCGTCTAACCCCGTCATGACCTGCTGCTCACCCGCGACTTTGACCCGCACGTCTTTGGCCGGGAAGATCTTGAATGTATCGGAATGCGTATAGAGTTTGGGCGCCCCACGCATCGGCTTGATCACTCGACCAGTCTTGAGGATCTTGATCTGGAACCCGTGCGAAACGACCTTCCCAGCCCCATCATGAATCGGCACTGTCCGAATCCGATACTTGATCCCCTCCACATCCCCTTCCCGTACGACCTTTCCCTTTCTCCCCACCCTAACCGTCCGAACCGGCCTCCCCTCCGTCAACGCCTCCCTCGCCAACTTCTTCTCTTGCTCTCGCGCGAGCCGTTTCGCCCGCACGATGTCATCGCTCGCCATACGCATCACACGCAGCATCTCGACGATGCTTTGTGCCGCTGGCGGCGATTGCTTCTCGATCGCAAACAGCTGCTTTGGCCTGTACGCATCCTCGATGCGTTTTAGCTCTTCTTTACCTTCGGCGCCGAGAGTCAGCAGTACATTGCGAGCAGCAATCCACTGTCGCTTGGCAGCTGAAGGGTTTTTTACACTGCGGCCCATTTTGGCCTTCGCCCTTACGAGTTCTCAAAGTCGGAGGCGATAGCCTTCGATTCCTCGAGCGTCTCAAGCGCATCGGTAGAGATGATCTCGCTAAGACTGATGCTTCCTGCCTGCCGCCCCTGCTTCACCAGTTCGATGATTTTTGGAATGGCGCCAAGAAGGCTTTGTCCCAGTGCGATGAGTGCTGCTGCGGTCATTTGCTGTTTCCTTTTACGCTTTGAACGAATGGTTTGATAGCGGCCCAGGCATCTCTTACTTGGTCAGCGAGTTCTTTCCAATTTGGAGCCTGGGCACAGCTCGCAAGTTCTTCGCATTCAGCGGCGGCTTTTACCGCCAGTTGTGCAGCGATGAGCACTTCGACTGCCGCGATAGCCTTGTCGTGGTTTTCAGACGAGAACGGCCCCAAGCACTCGACCTTGCCTTCCTTGGTGTCCTCGACGGTTCCGGCTTCGACTTGCCCCGTGCAGTGCTCGACCTGGGCTTGAGTCGCTGCCTTGTATGAGTCGGAAAACGAGTCAGCGGCCAGATCGGTTGCGGCCACGATGGTGGTTGCCGTGGACTTGGCGCTTGCGCAGCCGGCAACGCTCATCGCCAGCGCGACAGAAAGAATGACGCTTCTCATAGTATCCCAAGACTACCACAATTTTCGATTTGCGCGTCTACCGCAATCCATCCAATCGTGGTATCATCCGCTCACCACAATGGTTCACTTCAGGAGGCTATCGTAGGCGTGAATGCAGCATTGTTGCTGGGTGCAGCCGGGCTTTTAGTTCTGGGCAGCAAAAAGTCGAAGGGTGGTCGAGGGGCGTCCCTAACGACATCGCGTGGTGTTTTGACCAATCCGACTACTGGCCTCAATCAAATTGGGCTAGACCCAGGATTATGGCCAGACAAGGTCTTTCAGATTGGCTTTGGCTCTGGGAATCCAAAGCCTTTTTGGCCGCTGATCACCAAGCACCGTCGCAAGTTCACGATCTCGTACCGTACGGTCGGCGGTGAAATCGTTGGAAACGGGGCGCGGCGATTCATGGCCAAGCGTGGTGATGCCAAATACCACACGGGAATCGATCTTTACGCCTCGGATGGCGACGCAGTCGTCGCGATGGAGTCGGGCACGATCGTCAACGTCTATCACTTCTTTCACGGCGCCTGGGCTCTATTCGTCCAGTGCGATTCCGGCCTCGTCATCAACTACGGCGAGGTCAAACGAAACTCGTGGAAAGAGTTTGGTCTGGGAGAAGGCTCGCGGGTCCAGCGAAATCAGCCCATCGCGCGCATCGGCACGATGTCGGGCGGAAGCTCGATGATGCACTTTGAAACGTA
>SDBT01008812.1_pt1 | contig 16430 bp, 14 predicted proteins | sample 2277101 | NCBI WGS metagenome assembly SDBT01 (sample SAMN10404973, study PRJNA504765) | marine sediment metagenome | isolation source: marine sediment core GS10_PC15, 103 cmbsf | place: Arctic Ocean: Southern Knipovich Ridge | collected 2010 | reverse complement strand
CTCTTTCTAAAGGACTGTATTAACCACGGATTAACACGGAAAAATACACGGATCTATTATTTTTATAAAAAATTAAATTGGATTATTTTAATATTTTTAGAATATTATAAATTCTAATTTAAATATCCGTGTCCTTCCGTGTAATTCCGTGGTTACAATTTTTTACATATTTTAATAAGAACGTCGCTCACCCGCTAGGGTGTGCACTAGGCTCTTTGTGGTTAAAAAATTTCGCTGCCAGCTTTGTGACTTTGCGTGAAATGGTATTTTTCGATTCCGAATCTATTTCGGAATGACATAAAGGAAACCTGACAGTAATTAAATAGTCAAAAATAATGCCAGAAAATCAAAGTGCGGCGGGTTTTTATAAAACGCCTTCTGACAGGCGTTTACGGGAAAATGTGTTTTGATCGGAAGGGAGCGGTCCTGAAACACTACGAAAAATATTCGTAGTGGGTGTAAAATATGCAGATAGGGTTGATTTAAAGTGGGAAGACGATAGTCAAGGCCGCCCGTCCTGATCTGTCCATGGTCGGGTACCAGGTGACTTGTGGCGGATGGTCTGACGGCTGTGACAAGAAGAGAAAGTCAATCTGGGTATAAAGCCAGATAGTTAAAAAACCGGCCAGGGCCAGATTCCGTTTTTTATAGGCCTGATTGTATTTGTCATAGGCGGCGGAGATTTCATTCCGGTCTGTTGCCTGCAGGTACTGATCTTCAAGGCGGTTGGTTTCACCTGCAAAATAAACAAAGGTAACCATCAAAGCGAAGTTTCCGCCCAACAGGAGCCATCCCTTTGTCTTTTCTCCACGCCAGATCTGTCCGGAACCTGGCAGGACAAAGGAAAGCGCCATCCGGCGGTAAGCAGCGTTTTGCAGACTATCGGTCATCACAATGGCAGGTGCCACCAACAGGCTGTCCTCTTTTTGCGCAGGGTGAGCAGGTCCTGTTGATGGTATCTGATTGCGTATTTCCTCAAAAAAAGCAAGAATTTTAGGAGAATTTTTGATCGGATCGAGACGATAATTGTTATCCAGTTTAATTATTTCTGCAAAGTTTCTAAGCGCACCTTGCATATCCTGCCGGGCATAATACGATAAAGCCAGAAAACGGAGAATTTCACATTTTTCCACCACAGTTAAATCTTGCTTCTGCCCGAGCATTTCTTCACCCTGCCGGATGACGTCCTGATAGCGGAATTCCTGGAAAAGTACATTGAGCTTTTCTGTATCAGCTGAATAAGGCTGGGCGAGGGTGGGAAGTACTGATAAGACCAAAAACAATAATACCCAAATCAAACGCATTAACATTCTCCATTACCGGTTTATTTGTGCTTTCCGGCTATTTTCTCCAGATTGACCCTATAAAAGGTGGTTTCCTGGCTGGCGATGGTCAATGAATCGCTCAGGGCCGGATAACCGGGATTTTCAATGGTTATCATATGCTTGCCCGGGGCGAGTATGACCGGTTGGGACAGAGGTGTTTCCCCAATTAACTTACCGTCAACCAGGACCATTCCCCAGGGATAGACCTGACAGGAAAGATGGCCGAATAATGTATCCAGATTATAGTTGATGACTCTGGCTTCACCCGCTTCGATTTCAATTTCCTCCTGATAATCAGGAAATTGTTCGTGGACCAATTTTAGCTGGTACCTGCCCGCCGGTAATTTCAGGGGCTTGCGCAATGGTGTTGTTCCCTGGTACTGAAGATCAATATAAACATCGCTGACAGGATATGAAAACAAAAAAAGACTTCCGAATTCCAGATCGATTACTTCACTGCTTACCTGGTCATTTTTAATTTTGACAGACTGAATTTTGTCAGGTAGATTTTCTTCCTTACCTCCTGATGGAATGTCTGGAATCGTATCGGTATCGGTCATCACATTAGATGCAGGCTCCGGAGCTCTGTCCGATGTTTGGTCCAGATCAGGATAGATGATATATCCGGTAAATCCCAGCAGGATGATTATAAATGTTATGAAAGCGAATCGGTAATACTTTTTATAGCGCTTTGTTTCCTGTGATGGAATTATTCTGTTTTCATCCGGATTGATCCCTAATTCCTGCAGGGCATCTTTGGCAGAAGACGGTCTTAAGGCCGGCGATGATTGCATCAGCTTGCCGATAACAGGCGGATCATCAACGGTTAGTTTCCCGGAAATCTTCTGATAATTAAAGCTAAGAATATTATTGATTGTGTCTTTTACATCCTCGCCGAGGAAGGGATGATGGCCGCAATACATCTCAAAAGCCACAATACCGGCAGAAAACAGATCGGTTTTTTCATTTAACTTCTCACCACGGATCTGTTCCGGTGACATATAGGCCGGTGTACCGATCAGGGATGATTTGCTGGTTAATTTACTTTCTTCAGCCCGGAAAGCTAATCCGAAATCAGCTAACTTTAGCTGAAATACCTTATTGACCAGAATGTTTTCCGGCTTGATATCGCGGTGAATGATGCCATGGTGATGAGCAGCGTCAAGGCCCTGGAGAAGCTGGATCAAAACGGTGCGCTTTTGTTCAGGGGAGAGGGCAGCGCTCTTAAAAATCTGGCGTAAATTCCGGCTATCAAAATATTCAAACGAAATATAATAGACCGCTTTATCCGATCCGAAATCGAGGACACGGATAATATTAGGATGATCCAGGCGGGCAAGCACTTTTGCTTCCCGCCGGAATCGCTCCAGCCAGCCACGGTCATCGATTTCCTCTGCATTCAAAGTCTTCAGCAGGATCTTTTTATCAAGATGAATATGCCAGGCGCTATAGACATTGCTGCTTCTGTCTTTTTTCAGACATTCTTCGATTCTGAAACGATCAAAGAGGATTTGTTTTTCCACGTTCTCAGCCAATTTAATAAGTGATTCAGTCATGCTGAACTTGTTTCAGCATCTAAATTATATAAATCACTTGTATAGATTCAGAAATTAGTTCGGAATGACCGGACGATTAGTATTCAAACAAAATGTAGTAAATCATCCTGTTAATCCTGTTATCCTGTCAAATTCTTTATATTATACATAGACTTGACAATTATTTTGGGTGCCTTCAACTTCCAGTATCCAGTATCTCTAAAATTATCCTGTCCATTTTTTTATAAATCTTGATTCTCCAGTTCTTTCAATTTTAACTGTACCCATCTTACCGACACACCCAGTGAACGTGCGGTCAACGTCCGGTTACCCTTGAATTCCTTTAATCTTTTTTTCAGTAGCAATACTTCAAAATCACGGAGGTGCCCCTTAAAATCAGCAATTTCACGGCTCTCCTCCAGTACGATATGTTCAGGGGAGATTTTTTCGCCATCGCTGAGAATGACGGCGCGTTGCAGTACATTCTCGAGCTGCCGTACATTACCAGGCCAGCTATAGTGATCCAGATTTTGCAGTGCGGCCGGTGTGATACCCTGGCCCGGGCGGCTGTATTTGCCAAGAAAATGATTGACAAGCAAAGGGATATCCTCCCGCCTTTCCCTCAGAGGGGGTAAGGTGACCGGGAATACGTTCAGCCGGTAAAACAAATCGCGGCGAAAAGTTCCCGCCTCTACCATATTAATCAGATTTTGGTTGGTGGCAGCAATAATCCTCACATCGACTTTTCTCATCCGCGTATCGCCCAGGGAAATGATTTCACGGTTCTCCAGTACCCGCAACAATTTGGCCTGCAGCGGCATTGAAATTTCAGCAATTTCATCCAGAAAAAAAGTACCCTGATCCGTCACTTCAAAGAGTCCTTTTTTATCGGTATAGGCGCCTGAGAAGGCCCCTTTTTTATAACCGAATAATTCACTTTCCAGCAGGGTCTCGGGAATGGAACTGCATAACTGGGCCAGGAACGGTTTATCCCGTCGTTTGCCCAGTTTGTGAATGGCCCGCGCTGCTAACTCTTTGCCGGTGCCGCTTTCACCCTGTAAAAGAACAGAAGCATCACTTTGCGCCACACGCTGCAACAGCTGATATAAATTTCTCATCGCCGGGCTATCCCCAATCATATCCGGTACAGCCGGCATTTGCTGCAATTGTCTGCGCAGGATAAGGTTTTCATTCTGCAGATCATGCATCGTCATGATTTTATCAAGGACCAGGGTAAAAAGATTGGCAAGAAATTCCAGAAAAAACAGATTTTCATTCGTAAACTGCTGTCGCTGACCGGTACTGTCGACCAGAATGACACCCCATATCTGTCCCTGATGGAAAACCGGCACACCGATCACGGATTTTATATTTTCAATCCGGACACTTTCGAACTGGGATATCTGGGGATCCTGCTGGACATCATGATACAGACAGGCCTTTTTTTCACCGATCACCCGGCGGAGGATACCTGAAGAAAAGGATTCTAATCCGGTCAGACGGTCCCGGCTGATGTTACGGGCAGCGACGACACTAAAATGATCGGTCTCGCTGTCATAACGGGTGAATAAACCACGTTCTGCCTGGAGATAGGAGATTACCAGATCGAGGATCTGTTCCATTAGGGCTTCTTCCAGGCCGGCACGGGAGAGCAGCTCACTGATCCGGTAGAGAAGCTGTAACTGTTCTCTGCCGATCGCCCGGATCGCTGAAAAATCAGCTGAATCGGGAAGTTTTGTATTGGATGTTCTACCCATGATCTGCTACACCTCTTCCTGTACATTGAAGGCTGCGAGTTTCGACCTTGTCCGGTTGCCAAACGTATCAACTGCCCAGATAACCCAGAAATAGCTGCCCTCCGGTAAGTCACTATTTACGGTAAAAGTTGTCTGGTCCATAGCCAGTTCTCTATGCGTCCAGACCAGCTGTGGTGCCACTTCATTGGTATAGATCTCAAGATCATAGTAGAAACTAAAACCGGGTTCAAAACGCTGCCAGATCAGAGTCGGACCTGGCCCGATTGTCATGTTTCCCCCGGGAGAGATAAAGATAACTTCATCATGGATGACACGCACCAGATGGCCCTTGCCGACGATATGAAAATTAGAAAAAATATCGGTTACGCCGATTTGTACCGGCTCTCCGACTTGCTCCTCAAAAGAAAGGACTCCGAGGTCCAGGATGGAAAATTCCCGCCGAAAGGACTTTTCAGTGGTATTATAGGGTAGATGATATTCTTGTATCTCTCCGTAGAAAATGGCCCGGACTGAATCTATGTCATTATCGCGGTCGGAAATACGGGCTTCAATGATTAACTGTTCTTTCTGGAGAGAAGGAAAGCGGTTGAGTACGACGCTGTATACCGCCAGGCTGTCCAACCGTGGGAGGGCATTTAAATAGACGTCTGCCTTGGATTCTTTATTGGCCGGCCAATTGATGAATAGGGAGTCAGGATGGAAATCCTCATGAAAAAACAGCATCCATCCATCCCCGGCAGAGGGCAATAGCAGATCAAATTTTCCCTGCTGATCGGTCAGGGTCTGTTCAGATCCTGACTGCCAGGATACCACCGTCTGAGGAACGGTTTCAACAGGCAGGCTGACCGTCCGGACCACACCGCTGACCCGGGCGTAGTTGTAGATGGGATTTTTAGGATCAAGCGGATTTTTGTGTGGTGCTTCACAGGAAAGCACTATCGTTATTACCAGCATTGTTGCCGTCAACCGGTTTATTGACATCTCGGTTTTTACCTTGTCTTATTCTTCTGTCCTTAAATCGATATAGGAGAGATGATTTATTTACGGTCCCTCAGGGATGAATAAAAACTAATCATATCCGTTTGTAAGTGCAACAGGATTTAAGATAATAGTAATTATGAAAAAAAAGTTCAGTGAACTGTATCACAATGATATTAAAAGGATGTAAAATTGTATTCGCTGAATATAGGATACAATGACATGAGGATAAACAAAAATCAGGGTTAACAATTGAAGAGAGGGGAGAGGCTTTCTTCCCTGCCGCAAATTCCCTATATTCCTGAAGACCATTTAAACAGAGGCTAAAGATGCCAAACATCAAATATGAGAAAGAGATCAATTGTACACGCAAGGGGTGCACGCAGGAGCAGCCCTCCCTAAAACTCAAAAGGATCGTGCCGCATGGGAACAAAGAAGTGGCCTACTATACATGTAAATGCGGGGCTAAGAAAAAATACGAAAACTGGCATTGAACACAACATTATTAATTGTTCTATGTGTATAGCCTATTTAAACGCAAAGACGCAAAGAAGGCGCAAAGTTCGCAAAGAAGAATTTTTTTGGGTTTTTAAATCGTGCAATATCTAAATTTTTTGTTCAAAGTATAGATTTTACCAATTCATAATTTATATGGATTGTAAATCGTGGTTTAATGTGTAGATTTAGGCTAACTATGAATCAAAAAAATCAGAAAAATCTTTGCGTCCTTTGCGTGACCTCTGCGTCTTTGCGTTAAAAAAAAATACTTTTATTGAAATGGATATCAAGTTAATGAGAAATACAACGAAAATCGTCAACGTTACGGTGGGAAATCTGGCAGAACATCCCCAGGTCATCTGCTTTATAAATCCCAAGCACGAATTGTATGATAAGAAGACCAGCTGGATAAATGATCAATTTGAAAACGGATTAAAAATTAAATTGCTCTATTTACAAGGTGAAAAAAAAGCGATTGGATTCATAGAATATATTCCCGGGGAGAACTGTTGGCGAGCAGTCAGCGCTAAGGATTATATGTTTATCCACTGCTTGTGGACTAATGGTAAAAAACATCAACACCAGGGATTGGGTAAGTTGCTATTGGAAGAAGCCGAAAAAGATGCCAAAGATATGCTTGGTGTTGCCACAATAACGAGTGATAAAGCATTTATGGTTAATAAAGAGATCTTTCTTAAAAATGATTACCATATTGCTGAAGAATCCGGAAAAGAACAGCTAATGGTAAAACAATTCAAGGATGGTCCTAAGCCTACAATTAACAATTGGCAAAGCGAGTTGGCAAAATACCAGGGTTTGACCATTGTATATTCAAGACAATGTCCCTGGGTGGCCCGGTTCATCGATGAAGTACAGCCCTTTCTGGAAAAAAAGAAATTAAAACCAAAAATAATTGAACTTAAAACGGCTGCCCAGGCCCAAAAAGCACCGTCACTTTATAGTGTCTTTAACTTGATTTATGATGGTAAATTATTAGCGGATCGGTATATTTCGACAACCCGCTTTATGAATATTGTGAATAAAGAATTGTAACCCTAAACCCTATATAATATTGACATACCCTCAGATAGCTAAAAACTGAATATTATGGGATTTTATGAGAACCCTTCCCACGAAAACTTAAATATTGAGCCGAGTATGATTGTGAATAAACACAAGGTAATTTTCTTCTGTTTGATCCTTTGTTGGGCTAATGTGGCTTTCGGGCAACAGGTGATTACGATAAATACTGATGCGACTGGCCGGATATTTGAAGGAATCGGTGCATTGAGTGCCGGGGCTTCATCCCGCCTTTTGATAGATTATCCGGAACCCTACCGCAGTCAAATCTTGGATCTTCTGTTTAAACCGAAATTTGCAGCCAGCCTCCATCAGCTAAAAGTGGAAATCGGTGGTGATGTAAATTCTACGGATGGAAGTGAACCGAGCCATGCCAGAACGAGAAAAGAATTCGACTCCCCCCAACCTGAATATTATCAGCGCGGTTACGAATGGTGGCTGATGAAGGAAGCTAAAAAACGTAATTCTGGTATCATGCTCGATTGTCTGGAATGGGGATGTCCGGGCTGGATTGGCGATGGGGTCTTTTATTCTCAGGATAATGCCGATTATATTTCTTTGTTCATCCAAAAAGCCAGGGAATATCATGATCTAAAAATCGACTATACGGGCATCTGGAATGAAAGAGAATACGAAAAGGAATGGATAAAACTGCTTAGAAGAACCCTGGATAAAAATGGATTGGAGAATGTAAAAATTATTGCCCCTGATGTCTTTGACTGGACTTTAGCCGAAGAAATGAAGGATGATCCTGCATTGTTTGATGCTGTTTGGGCATTAGGTATTCATTATAACGAGCGCTGGGAAGAAAATCGATATGGTAGTACAACCCTGGCCCGGAGTCTGAACAAATCATTACGTAACAGCGAGGGGGGACCATGGAAAGGTGACTGGGATGCTTTCGAATACCTGGTCAAAATGTATAATCGCAGTTATATTAAGGGGAGGTTGACCAATTTTATTACCTGGAGTTTGATTTCTTCCTACTATAATTACCTGGAATTGCCCGGATCGGGGTTGATGACGGCTAATTCTCCATGGAGTGGTAATTTTGAAATACAGCCGGCCATATGGGCGGTGGCCCATACAACGCAATTTGCAAATCCAGGCTGGATCTATTTGGATGAGAGCTGTGGTTACCTGGATTTCGGGGGTAGTTTTGTTACGCTAAAGAATCCTGCAAGTGATGAATTCAGTCTTATTATTGAAACAATGGATACCACGGTTACACAAAAAGTTACTTTTGTGCTAAACGATGGGTTGGAGGTGGAATACCTATCTCTGTGGCGATCAATAAAAAACAAAGAAAGTTTTATACAGCAGGATAATATTGAGATAAAGAAAAATCGATTTACGCTTGATCTCATCGGAAAAGCTGTCTATTCAATAACTAATTCCAGCGGACAGCAGAAAGGCACGTACGATTCGCCGCCAGTTGATGATTTTCCCCTTCCCTATAGCACGGATTTCGAGGATGAAACCATCGGTCGGTTACCGAAATATTTTTCTGATCAGGCAGGTATCTTTGAAGTAAGTAGTAGACGTGATAGTCAGGGTAAATGCCTGCAACAGGTTGTCACGCAGCAAGGAACAGAATGGTGGCGCCCCGGTGATGTGTACGTACAAACACTTATCGGCGATTCTACCTGGACCGATTATGAAATTGAAGTTGATATAAATATTCCTGAGAATACCGGACAAGCCACAGTCGCCGGGCGGATTACTAAAACGTTCAGAAGTGTATTACCACCTGAAGGATATCGATTTAAAATCGCTACCAGTGGTATCTGGCAGTTATTTGCCGGTGAAAAAATAATTGTCCGGGGTCGTAATCCCTTTAAACCATTTATCTGGCATAAGACAAAGATGAAATTTGTTGGAGATGAGATTACAGTTTGGGTTGATGATGAACAAATAGTTAAAGTTCGGAATGATACCTATACCCATGGTGCTGTTGGTATAGGCAGTGTCTTTAATTATGCCGAGTTTGATAATTTTGTAATTCGTCCTCTGGATTAGATCCTTTCACGTCTCTCTCATCTGGGAAAGTCTATTGATACTCATAATTAGTGGGAACTTTTTTTTACCTGAAATGAGCAATTTTAGCTTGCTAATAGTATAATAATTATATAATATTTATACCAATATGGATTTTGAGTTTGATAACCAAAAAAGTAAAAACAATAATGCCAAACATGGAATCGATTTTATTCAGGCCCAATTTTTATGGGAGGATCCTAATTGTATTGTGATTCCTGCAAGAACCGTTGGCGAAAAAAGGTATTTAATAATTGGTAATTATACTGGTAAGATTTGGTCAGCAATATTTACTATAAGAAATCAAAAAATCAGAATAATCTCAGTAAGAAGGTCAAGAAAAGATGAAGAAAAAATATATAAAAGCTGAAGATTTTGATCGCAAATTTGAAGATGGCGAAAACATTATCGACTTCCTGGACATAGCCCGGGCAGTTAAACCCGGCCAAGAGCAAAAGCGTGTGAATGTCGATTTTCCTGTCTGGATGATCCAGCTATTGGACAAGGAAGCAAGGAAAATTGGTGTTACACGACAATCAATTATCAAGTTTTGGTTGGCCGAACGTCTAAATGAATCCACTACATAGTTTTTGATTGCCACTAACCTTGAATATCCAGGTTGGTTAACCCGGCTTCCTTTGCCCACCTGACCGCATCTCTGTATTCATCCCGATTTAAACGCCGGGAGATTTTTGGATAATCAAACGCCTTATACATGGGTCGGTACTGAGACATCAGGTTGACATAGGTATCTTTTGGTAAATTTTCTGCGATCCATTCCACCACCTCTTTAGTGCCACTGACATTGTTGGGCATGACCAGATGCCGGATCATTAACCCCCGGTACATCAGCCCATCTGCAGCTGGTTTAGCCACACCAACCTGGCGGTGCATTTCCAGCAGGGACAACCGGGAGAGCTGTGAGTAGGTATCCGCACCGGAGGAATACTTATCGGCCATTTGAGAATCAGCATACTTATAGTCGGGTAAATATATATCGACAATTCCGTCTAATAGCGTCAGCACATCTTGTTTTTCCCAGCCACAAGTATTATAAACCAAAGGAACCCGCAGCCCGTTTGCTGCAGCAATATCCAGTGCTTTGATAATATGGGCGGAATAATGGGTGGGAGTAACGACATTTATGTTGTGGCAACCAATTTTTTGTAGGTGCAGCATCATACCGGCCAGATCCTCCAGGGTTTTCCGTTCACCCTCACCCCCATGGCTAATCTGCCAGTTGATGCAGAAAACGCAGCGCAATCCACAGTTAGAGAAGAAAATGGTTCCGGAGCCACCCTGTCCGACCAGGGGTTGTTCCTCACCAAAGTGCGGATGATAAGAGGCTATTTCCAGATCTGCATTAGCCTGGCAGAAACCACGTTCTCCGGAAAGACGTTCTGCCCCGCATTCCCGGGGACATAAATCACAGGATTTCATTCTGGCCCAAAGTTGTTCGCCTCTTTTTTTTAACTCCCCGGTCCGATGTAATTTAAGATAACCGGCAGTAAAATTTATTTCACGGGAGTCGGTCATATCTTTCTGCGCTGGAGTGGGATGTTTTTTTTCCTGGCAGTGGGTATTATGAAATCCCATAGCAGAGGCTAACCCGCCAACAAATAAATGCAAGATATATTGAAAAAACTGTCTGCGTGATGATCTAGCCATTTCATAATCTCCCATAATTTTTATCCAACCGGGTGAACCACGAAAATCACGAAGGTCTAATAATAACAATTATTTAGAGTGGAATTATAAAGGAATTCCTACTCAAAATTTAATATTATATTTCTGATTATAGCTTTAACTCAGCAAAAGTAATGGTTTCTGTATATATGCAAGATCTAATTAAATTTATAAACATACTTTTTTCAATAAATCGTCTGAAAAATCGATAGCAAAATTCTGAGAGGTATCTTTCAAAATACTTATCAGAAAAAAATTAATTAATATCTATATGAGATAAGCCATCTGTATCAGAATATACTTGAAGATAGGTGTTACTAATATATTTATAGATAAGTAAGCCTCCAGTTGTTGCTGCTGCAAACTCAGGGTGTGAATCATTATCTGTATCACCAGTCGCCATTCGGTTGACTCCACCATCAATATTTTCTTGAAATACTTTTACATAGGTTTCAGATAGATCGTCAAATTTAAACACGAAAATATTATGATTACCATCCAGTGTAGCTGTGCCAACAGAGATTTCAGAGATTCCATCATCATCAAAATCTCCAACACCAACTCCCTGAGTAAATCCTCCTAAGTCTTCACTCATGAATGAAATCTGATATGATCCATCAATATTTTCCCATACATAAAGCCTACTCTGATTTCCACCACCAATTATTTCATTTGTTCCATCACCATCTACATCTCCAACAACCGCGACATCGACTGCACCCTCAACTGTTTCGGAGATTATACGATTGCCCCATGAATTGTTTCCTAAATTTTCATAGACTACAAAATAGTGATTCCATAAGGACGAATAGATTAATTCGTTTAGACCATCACTATCAGCATCACCTATATGAGCACTCCATGGATGATCATCCACATTTTCTCCCCACAACATGGTAAGTTCATTGCCATCATCTTTCCATACCTGAATAGAATTTAGTCCAACGACAAAAATTTCGTTGTATCCGTCGTTATTAGCATCACCAATCACAATTTGCCTAATATACGTTAATCCAGCATCCATCAAATTGCCACTGACTCGGGAAGGCATATCAAAATCTCCATCTTCAAATATCTCGAGAAGTTGATATTCTACTTTGTTTCTACCCTTACCTTCTGTATGGTTGTTACCGACTATTATTTCATCTATACCATCATTGTCCAAATCGCCAATCGCTATTCCTCGCAAATCAACATCTCGATCAAGACACCATATTGATTCATAATCAGAACCATTATAATGCCACATTTTAAGACCATTTCCTTCACCTATAATGCGTTTTTCATCAATAATCAAATTTAATGGATGTGTGTTTTGACAGGCACCGTTCTTATCAGGTTTTCCTTTATCTCCACCACCTTTTTTGGAAAGAACTTCATACTCTGAGTTTACAGATTCGATAAATGGACTTTTTGGGTCCTCACAGGTTGAAAGAAAAAAAGTCATTATCACTGATAACGAAAAAAGAAAAATATTTTTCATGGTAGTCTTTCCCAATAAAGTATTTATTATGTTCAAAATGCTACATAACATAGTATTTCCATATATTTAATCTAAAATGTATACAACTCCTCAATTATAATTGTTTGCAAGATTGAATAAAGATATGATATTTATTATATAAATTTTGATATAAGTTTCGAAGAGTTGGTTCAGAATATATTTTCAGGTTCAGAAAGTGTAATAGATATTGTTACATAATAACATAATAATGTATGTTATAGATTGCAAGAAAAACTTTTAAGGATTGGATGTGTTGAATCTTTGGTGATAGTAAGATTGCTGCCCCATCTCCCCCTTTGAAAATCTGCATTTTCGGCATATTACTTTGGATATTATAATTTGGGTTTTGATTAGTATTGTACATTGGGGTTTTAGTTGATGTTTCCCATTGCTATTGCAATTGTAGCGATGGCATCAGGAGTGGAAGGCATTTGTTGAAACTACAGAAATAAGGCAATTCCCCCGGTCAGTTTTTCAATTCAATAAATCTATTTTGCACGATTATTCTCGATCTTGGTATATGAAAATCTTACCTTGAATCTTTTTCCTTTTGATGCTAAGAATTATTAAATTTGGAACGTTTGAATTAAGATAAAACTAACATTTTTTATAATTAAGGAAGAGAACATGACAACATCAAAAATTACCTGGACAAAGGTTGATGAAGCGCCCGCTTTGGCTACATACTCTTTGCTCCCCATCATTAAAGCTTATACCAGGGATTCTGACATTGAAATTGAGGAAAGTGATATCTCTCTTATGGGTAGAATCATTGCAAACTTTCCCGACCATCTTAGTGATGAGCAAAAAATTCCTGATTATCTGAAACAATTGGGAGAACTTGTGAAAACTGCGGATGCCAATATCATCAAATTGCCGAATATCAGCGCTTCAATTCCTCAACTGCAAGCGGCAATCAAAGAACTACAAGAAAAAGGATATGATATTCCTGACTATCCTGAAGAACCCGGGAACGAGGATGAAAAACAGCTTCAGGTAAGATTTGCCAGGATTCTCGGCTCTGCAGTTAATCCGGTACTTCGTGAAGGAAACTCCGATCGGAGAGCAGCGACTTCAGTTAAGAAGTTTGCTCAGAAGCATCCTCACAAAATGATGAGAGATTGGCCATCGAGAGGGTCTAAAGCGCGTGTGGCCCACATGAATGGTAATGACTTTTTTGGAAATGAAAATTCCACCACAGTAGAAAAGGCCGGCGATGTAAAGATTGAATTTGTTGACGATGATGGGAATATAACCGTTCTTAAAGAGAAAACATCTCTTTTGGAAGGCGAGGTCATCGATACGACCGTCATGAATATCTCTGCCCTCCGTAAGTTCTATGCCGAACAGATTGCGATAGCGAATAATGATGGTGTGTTGCTGTCCCTGCACCTCAAAGCAACCATGATGAAAGTCTCTGATCCGATCATGTTCGGTCACTGTGTTTCTGTTTTTTACCAGGATGCTCTCGAAAAACATGCGGATGCCCTGAAAGAAATTGGGGCTAACGTCAACAACGGTCTTGCTGATATTCTTGAAAAGTTAGACAGATTTCCCACTGATAAAAAAGCAGAGATTGAGGCAGACATTGCAGCGGTTTACGAAAACCGTCCCGCTTTGGCTATGGTCGATTCGAGAAAAGGAATTACGAACCTGCATGTACCAAATAATATTATCATCGACGCCTCGATGCCCAATGTTGTTCGAGACGGCGGTAAGATGTGGAATAATGATGACCAGCTACAGGATACAATCGCGATGATACCTGACCGTTGTTATGCAACCATTTATCAGGAAATGATTTTAGATTGTCAAAAACACGGTCAATTTGATCCTTCAACGATGGGAAATGTCTCAAATGTTGGTCTGATGGCTCAGAAAGCAGAAGAATACGGTTCTCATGACAAAACGTTTGAAGCGCCGGACAATGGAAAGATTCGCGTTGTTGATGAGTCGGGAAGTACAGTCCTTGAGCAGGATGTAGAAGTCGGTGATATCTTCAGAATGTGTCAGGCAAAAGACGTAGCCATACGGGATTGGGTGCTACAAGCCGTTGTAAGAGCAAAAGCTATGGGGTTGCCGGCAATTTTCTGGCTGAATGAGAACAGAGGGCACGATGCGGAAATCATCAATAAAGTGAAAAAGTATCTGAAAGACCATGATACCAACGGGCTTGATATTCGCATCATGGCACCTGATGAGGCAATACGGTTCACCTTGGAAAGAATCCGTAGGGGCGAGGATACGATTTCTGTTACCGGTAACGTACTGCGTGACTACCTGACTGATTTGTTTCCGATCCTCGAATTAGGTACCAGTGCAAGAATGCTATCAATTGTCCATCTGCTTAATGGTGGCGGATTATTTGAAACCGGCGCCGGCGGTTCAGCGCCCAAGCACGTTCAGCAGTTTTTAAAAGAAGGTCATCTGAGATGGGATTCTCTTGGTGAGTACTGTGCACTTGTACCATCGTTAGAACTGATCGCTGATAAAACCGGGAATGAAAAAGCGGCGATCTTTGCAGAAACATTGGATCAGGCAATCAGTACATACTTAGAAAATGCAAAATCTCCATCCCGAAAAGTGAATGAGCTGGATAACAGAGGCAGCACCTTCTGTCTGGCATTATATTGGGCTCAGGCGTTGGCCGCACAAGACAAGGATGCATCGATGAAGGATCGTTTTGCCAGGGTGGCAAAAGAGCTGGAAGAGAATGAGTCTAAAATCGCTGAGGAACTTTTAGCCGCTCAGGGAGAGCCGGTTGATATTGGCAGTTATTATCTCCCGGATCCGGTAAAGACAACAAAAGTCATGCGTCCCAGTGCGACTTTTAATGCGATTATTGATGGGATGTGATATTTAAAATTAGGAATTAGGAACTCGGAATTAGGAATTGGGAATTTGGAAATTGATCATTGATTAGGCACTTGGATTTGTTTAGAATTTCAGATTTGAGAATCTGGATGCTCGATGCTGGATAATGGCCGGAAAAACTTTGCAAATATAGGTTGTCAATTGGTGAGCAATAGTTTATATTTACAGATATAAACTATGGAGGATTAAATCATGAAAGCTACTGCCAAGGATTTGAGGTTTCATTCAAAAGAAATTCTTGAAGCAGTCATGAGAGGTGAAGAAATTACAATTACGTATAGAGGAAAACCTTCCGCAAAAATCATTCCCATAAGTAGGCGAAAATCAATAATTTCTAAACAGCATAACTTATTTGGAATTTGGTCAGACCACACAGACTCTGAGGATGTAAACAAATATGTGCGGAAATTGCGTGAAGGCAGGTATCAATGATTGTTGATACTGATGTTCTCATCTGGTATATGCGTGGCAATAAAAAGGCATACAAAGTAATTGAGGATCAACAGGGATTTTTTATTTCTGTAGTTACCTATATTGAATTGGTACAAGGAATGCGAAATAAAAGCGAACTTATAGAACTAAGACGTGCCTTCCGCGAATGGAACACCAAAATTCTCTACATTAATGAAGAGATTTCTTCTAAAGCAATGTTTTATATTGAACGTCATTATTTAAGCCATTCTCTTCAATTGTCTGATGCTTTAATTGCTTCTACTGCATTGGTTAATGGCCTGCCAATACTCACCGGAAATGATAAACACTACAAAATGATTAAGGAACTGGATATCATAAAATTCAAACCTTAATGATTAATAGACACAAATATAGGGAAATTTACTATGTCAGAGCATAATTGTGAAAATTGTGCCTTCCGGGAAAAATATGATAATAGGCCCAAATCATTTGTTGGCAGATTGTGGAGATGGCATGCCACCTGGTGTCCGGGTTGGAAATCTTATATGATGTCACTTTCACAGGAAAACAGGATTGCTTTAGCCGGAAAATATCATTTAAAAAAGTATCTCTAATATATGACTAGTATTCCGATTCATTAAAACATTTACAATTAAGATATTTCGAGATCAAACTTTTCCCAACGATACACAACCGGTGAAGAGTTAATCTCTTCGATTCCTTTGAGGATACGTTCCTTGAG
>SDBT01008811.1_pt1 | contig 16432 bp, 9 predicted proteins | sample 2277101 | NCBI WGS metagenome assembly SDBT01 (sample SAMN10404973, study PRJNA504765) | marine sediment metagenome | isolation source: marine sediment core GS10_PC15, 103 cmbsf | place: Arctic Ocean: Southern Knipovich Ridge | collected 2010 | reverse complement strand
TCGCCCCATCTTTTTAATAAGTTTTGCATCCATGTCAATTCTCCTTATAAACACCATGCTTATAAAGAGTTATCGGCATAGACAATCTAAATTCTTGAGCCTATGTTGCGCTGTAGTATTATAACGCAGCCGAAAAATGGGGCAAGCAGGTCATGATTGCCCAGAAGCACGGTGAAGCGCCTTTATCATGCTCAGTGCTCGATATAGAAGGAGGCATTTTCCCCGATGGTGTATGGGAATGGGCGGGCATGGAAGAACCTCAAGAACAGAGATGGCAGAAGGACGTGCCTATCGGAAATTATTGGGTTTATGCAGAGGGTGTAGGTTGTAGGCCGGTTAACATGTTGGTGGACGGAATAGTGGACAGGATAAGCAAAAACGGTGTAACCCTTCTGGATGTCGCTCCAAAGGCCGATGGAACACTTCCCCAAGCTCAGGTCATAGGATTGAAGAAGTTGGGTGAGTGGATGGGGGTGAACAAAGAAGCCCTCTACGCGGCAAAGCCTGCTCCTTTTGCCGAAGGCGGAGTCGATACCTTCAAAGCGGGCACACTGAGGTTCACCGAGAAAGGACCTTACCTGTACGCGATCGAACTCGGGAACAAATGGCCCCCAACTGTTGGTTTTGCTGATTATAAAGATAGCAAGCCGCCAAGTGCCCCCTTTACCATCCCGGGCGTAAAGCCAATAAAGGGCTCCGAAATTCGGATGCTCGGCAGCAGCAAGCTCCTGCCCTGGCATCAGGAAGGCGAAAACGTGATAATCGATGAGCTCCCCGACTCACTGCCATGTGACTACGCCTGGAGCTTCAAGATTCAGGTTCTACACGAAAGCCGGTGAAACGATGGTGGCTCAGCCAAAGTGTCACTCGCTATCAGCGAACTCAAGTTGGTTTGGTAAGCGTGAAACGGGGCCGTGCGGGTAACGTCGTCCGATAGTACCGGCTTGCCGAATGGAGTTAATCGGGACAAACAAGCAAGGTTAATGCAAAATAATAGAAGAAGGAAAAACAGATGAAAAAGTTAACAATGACAAGAGAGTGCTTTTTAATACAACTCCTGGCGCTTGCTTTGTTGTGTTGCTGTACGACCATAGACGAAGCAAATAACGATCCGGCAGGAAAGCCGGTTACTCAGCAGACCCCGGAACTTGATGTCGATTTCTCCTTCGAGGATGAGGCCGTCACGCTTCCTTCGCCGGCGTCTGTTCAGTTGGGTCCCAAGGGTCGGCTCGGCGAGCGTTTCCAGGGCAATATCAACTATCTGCGTTACCAGCATGACCACTATGGCGAGTTCATGCTCGAATCGTTCGCTACACGCCATTACTCCCCCGGGAAACTCCTGGAGAGGGTATGGGATGGCGAGTACGCGGGCAAATGGCTGGACGCGGCAACCCGGACGGCAGTCAATACCGGCGACGGCGCTCAGCTGGCGATGGTTGATGCCTTTGCGGCGTCACTGCGCCAGCACCAGCAGCCGGATGGATACATGGGGGTCAAACTGCCGACAGACCGTGTTCTGAATGAATGGGAAATAGATTGGGACTTGTGGTGTCAATGGAACGTATTGAATGGTTTGCTGACCCATTATGAGTTGCGTGGCCAGCACGCTTCCCTTGAGGCCGCATCCCGCGTTGGAGCATGGATTGTAAATACCTATGGTCCCATCGACGAAAATAACATGAGTTTCTTTCGGGGCAGAATTACCGGCGGATTTACGAGGGTTGTCGTAATCGGCCAATTGGTTCGGCTGTATCGGCATACCGCCAACGAGGAGCTGGTTGAATTTGTTCGGCAGGTAATTCAGCATTACCCGCCCATTCAACAAATGCTTTCCAGTGGTGAACCGTTTCTTGTCCATCCTTATATGCTCAACGCCGTTTTGGGTGGCGTAGTCGAATTTGCCCAAGTTACACGAAACTCCGAAATCCTGGCGAAGGTGGAGCAGGTCTGGGATGGGCTCGTAAACGACCACCTGTTTCCCACGGGATCCCTTGGAGATAGAGAAGACCTTAGTGATGGGCCGCTAAAGGACACTCCGGACGGTCAATTGCAGGAGACTTGTGCCACCACCGAGTGGATATTCTTGACGCAGAGCCTATATGCAATTACCGGGCGGGCGAAGTACGCCGAAGCACTCGAGCAAACTATTTACAATGCATTGCTGGCGGCACAGTCCGCCGATGGCATGAAGTGGTGTTACTGGACCCCCCTGCGCTACTCAAAGCATTTTTTATATGGGCCGACAAGATGTTGTTTCTGGTCGGGACCAAAAGGCATCGCGAGATTGCCGCAACTCATTTACGCCACAAAGGGAAACGCTGTTTACGTCAACTTTTTTGAAACGAGCCATGCGACGCTCGCCACGGATGACGGCCAAGTGCATGTTACACAGGATAGCAAGTTCCCTGATATTGGAAAGAGTATGGTCACTCTGAAAACACCCTCCGGCTGGAAAGGAACGCTACGCATACGCGTCCCCGGTTGGGCCACGGCTTTTCAGGCAAAATTGAATGGGAGTCTGGTGCCGAACAATAGTGATGTAGATGGGTATTGTGACATCAATCTCGAAGAATCAGGCGAGTTCCGGATTGAGATTCAGTTCGATATCCCCCTAATGCTTGAGCAGCTTTCGGGGGACGATTACGCGATGCGCCGAGGTCCCGAGGTTTTATCAATTGACGCGCGCGATAACATAGACACATGGCTTGGGGCTCATGATGATTTAATCTCAATTCCCGAGGAAATTGCGCTGCTGCCAATTGATTCTGACCGGCGGTATCAATGGGCCGGCCCTACAGATACCCGCTGGAGTCGGCGGCGATATCTTGTGAATCTTAATGATGGTAGGACTAGTGAGCCTCGTGGTCTGATATTGACGCCATACGCAGATGCGGGCAATGAAGGAGCGGCTTTCCGTACCGTGTTTCCATTGGCGAAAAAGAAAAATTAGTCAGGAAAAAAAGCTGTAATATGCTGTTCTTTTGTGTTAGAGTAATTCTATAGACAGCATAACGTCAATAGGATTAATCGAATCGTTTGTTACAAATGAAAAACTATTATTTTGATGTAACAGGAGATTAACATGGTAATTATCGAATCGTACACAGTGGCGGTGGTTATGTGTTTTGTTACGATGCTTTGCTGGGGGTCGTGGGCGAACACACAGAAACTGGCAACAAAGGAATGGCGTTTTCAACTTTTCTACTGGGACTATTCTATCGGCGTACTTTTATTCACGCTGCTGTTGGCGCTGACAATGGGGAGCATAGGCACCATGGGCAGGGGCTTCATTGCCGACATTCAACAGGCTGACTCGGCAAGTATCGGGTGGGCTATGTTGGGAGGTGTTGTTTTCAACCTGGCCAATATCCTACTCGTTGTTGCTATCGACATCGCAGGTATGGCTGTCGCGTTCCCTGTGGGTATCGGCTTGGCTCTGGTTCTCGGTGTTATTTACAACTACCTGCCCGTGCCCGCCGAATACAAGGCACCGATTCTCTTTCTGGGTGTCGCCTGCATCGCTGTGGCCATTGTTGTCAACGCTTTGGCATACCGCAAATTATCAACGGACCAAAATACAACCAAGTTTGGGGTCATCATTTCGGTTCTATGTGGTATTATCATGAGTCTGTTCTTCTTTCTCGTTACCAAGGCAATAGCCGGGAACATGAATACACCCGAGGCCGGGAAGATGACTCCGTACACCGCTTTGGTGTTCTTCTCTCTTGGCCTGTTCATCAGCAATTTTGTTTTCAACACGATAGCGATGAAGTGGACAGTAAGCGGGGAGAAAGTCGCTGTTGGCGATTATTTCACGAAAGGCAACCCTCGCCTGCACTTAGTTGGAATCTTGGGCGGCATCATCTGGGGCATCGGCATGTCTCTTAGCATGATTGCAGGAACTAAAGCGGGATTTGCGATTTCGTACGGGCTTGGTCAGGGAGCTACACTGGTGGCCGCATTCTGGGGAGTGTTCATCTGGAAGGAGTTCAAAGCTGCTCCTAAGGGCACGAATCGGTTCCTGGCGTTGATGTTCCTTTTCTATATCATCGGTCTGATATTGATTATTTATGCAAAGCAAACCGTTGCCGGCACCTAAGGGAGTCTGATAAATGGTCAGCAAAATCGTTTTATTATCGCAAAATCGGCCTGATGGGTCTGCGAGTTTTATGAAAGGTTGACGATGGGTAAGAAAATAGTTGTAGTTGGCAGTTCGAATACGGACATGATTATTAAGGTGCCGTGGCTTCCCAAGCCGGGAGAAACTATATTGGGCGGCAAGTTTTTTACCGCAGCGGGGGGCAAAGGCGCCAATCAAGCCGTAGGGGCGGCACGGGCGGGTGGAGATGTTATATTTCTTGCCCGTATCGGCGACGATATGTTTGGCCAAAAAGCAAAGGAAGGATTCATTAAAGACAAAATTAACGTGGACTACGTGCTGACCGATGAAGCCGAGCCTTCCGGTGTGGCTTTGATATTAGTAGCTCCGGACGGCGAAAACGTTATAGCAGTGGCAGGAGGAGCAAACTCTTGTCTGTCACCTTCGGATGTTGAAAAGCAAAGCGATGTTATCTCATCGGCGGATATTCTTTTAGGACAGTTAGAGACGCCGCTGGAGACCATACACAAGGCTGTGTCGATTGCCTCGGCCGGCGGCGTTAAAGTGATTTTGAATCCCGCTCCCGCACAGGAATTAAGTGATGATCTCTTGGGGAAGATAACGATTTTAACGCCGAATGAGTCCGAAGCCCAGCTTTTGACCGGCATAGAAGTCGATAGCCCCGAAGATGCCGCTAAAGCCGCGGACGTTTTAATGGGCAGAGGAGTCCAAATCGTTTTGCTGACTATGGGGCCGAGGGGGGCATACATCGCCACGGCCGAGTTTAAAGAATTGATTCCGGGCTTTAAGGTAAAAGCTGTGGATGCAACCGCGGCGGGCGATGTATTTAACGGGGCGTTGGCAGTTGCTATAGCCGAGAACAAACCTATCCGGGAAGCTGTTTCTTTCGCCAACGCCGCAGCGGCACTATCAGTAACCAAATTAGGCGCGCAGCCTTCGGCTCCAACAAAAGAACAAATCGATAAATTTTTGAAAGCCTCAGCTAAGTAAAATATAAACATATAAATAGCGTGATGCGTCTACCAAATTACAAATTACCCGCTACCAGTCTCCATTGGACGTGAGTTTATCCTGAGCGCAGCCGTAGGGTGCGATATTTCGCACCACTCTGTGTCATTCCCGCGAAAGCGACGAATCCAGTTTTGGTCATTTGAATTTAGTTATTTGTATTTGTTTAGGATTTAGATATTAGAATTTCGTGCTTTTCACTTGTCCCTCTGGGATCAAGTTTTCTTAGCCCTCCTCTTCGAGGAACTTTCGCGCGTCGGCGTCGCCTTCTTCTTCGCCTTAGGGACCGCTTTTTTAGCCGCCTTTTTAGGTTCCTTTTTAGGAGCCTCCTTAGCCGCCTTCTTAGTTTCCTTTTTAGTCGGCTTGTCCTGAGCTTGTCGAAGGGCCTTCTTTGGTGCCTTTCCCGCCTGAACTTCCGTTATATTGGCGTCTTCTAAGAGTTTCTCGATGCACTTATGCTCGCGGACCTGCAGCTTGAACTGCTCTAAAGAGCCGTCTCTCGTCAATTCCTGCCTCATCTTCTCCGGCCGACGCCCACGCGACGCTGCAGCCTGAGCAATATAGCCGTTCACCTCTTCTTCGCTTGCCTCGGGCACCTCTAATTTCTCGGCCACCTTGCTCATAATAAAGAACAGCTTCAACTGCTCCTCGGCCCGCTGGGCGCTGCTGGCCCGAAGCTCTTCCATCCGCTCGTCGATCTGCTCACGCTTCGCCCCGCGTATCAGCAGATTCGTATACTCCCTCTGCAGCACCCGCTTCGACTGGTCCGCAACAACATCGCCCGGCAGTTCAAACTTGCAATTATCCAACAGATACCTGTAAACCTGGTCCCCCATATTGGCCCGCACATTCCGCTCGGCCTGCGCCCTTACATATTCGCCTATCTGTTCCCGCAGTTCGTCCTCATTCTCAACGCCGAATCTTTCAAAAAAGCCCGCGTTAAGCTCAGCCGGCTCTAATTTCTTAATATCCTTAATCGCAATTTCAACATCGATTCTTTTACCCCTATACTGCTCATTAAAGAACGACTCGCCAATACTAACACTCGTCTCTTTTTTATCACCGTTCTTAGCGCCGACCAGCAGCTCATCTAAGGTCTCGACCGGGACCGGCCCGACAAAACCATTCTTGCGCACGAAGATTTCCATATTATCGTGTCTCTCATCTTCAGGAGCATCTTCAATCTTGAGCACCACATCAGCTACCACCTGGTCATCGAGTTCGCAGGTTCCATCCTCTTTCGGCACCCAGATACCCACCCTTTTACGCATGGTCTCGATCTCTTCGTCAATCTGCTCATCGTCAACCTCGGTCTTCGGCTTTTCTACTGCAATACCTTCTAATTCGGGCAAGTCGAATTCCGGCCGCACCTCCACCTCAAAATCAAACTTCATCGGCCCATCTTCCGGCAGCTCGACCTCCTCATAATCAATATCCGGCTCACCTAAGATATTCAGTTCATTGTCCTTAAGGGCCGCCTCGCTCGCATCAGCTAACAGCTTCAGCTTTATCTGCTCGCTCACCTCGCTGCCGAACCTCTTCTCCAGAAGCCGTATGGGCGCCCTGCCCTTACGAAAGCCCGGCACTTCGGCATCCCTGCGAAGCTCACCGTACCGCTCATCCAGCGATTTTTTTATCGTCTCAGCCGGAATCTCTACTGTTACCTTCTTCTTACAAGGCCCCGATTCTTCTATTGTCACAACGTTCTTGACCTCTTCGCTCACCACCGCTTCATTTTCTTCAGCCATATTACCAACTCCTGTTTTGTGATGATATTAACTTAAAACAGTATTATACAAACATTCACCCCAACCGTCCAACCCTCTCAAAAAAAAAATTCATTATGACCACCGATGCCCCGTATCGCATGGTACAGGGCGATGCGGCAATCTCAATCACACCCGGAAAAACTGCCGATTTCGCGACTCACGCGAAATCCTCCTTCTCATTTAGCCCCCGGCACTGCCGGGGGTTCATTGAAAAAATCCCGCATGTCCCGACTTGGGGGTTGGTCGCTCACCGATTCCTTATTGTTTAGCCCCCACAATTTATTGCGGGGGTTCTATTTCTCTCCCTCTCCCCACAATTTATCGTTTATCCCGTACCAAAAGGTTTATCCCGCCCTTACTTTGCTCGAAAAGTTAGTGCGGGGTCATTGCGAGCGGCCGCAGGCCGCGCGGCTTGTCCAGCACTAACAGGGTTAGTGCTGCGGCAACCTTGACCATCACGACTTATAATAACCGCCACGCCCCTCCGCCGCTTGCCCTTCGTAGCTCGTAGAGCGAAGTAGGGTGGGTGTTGATTATCCGCCGACTCTTTTGTAGGCCATTTCTATGTATTCCTTGGCTATTTCAAAATCATTCTCACTCTTTACGGTTATCTCCAAGTCACCTGTTCCATAGTGGCCTATCTTGGTCACGTCCCTTGCAATAGGTCCAAGACCTGTCAGAATCTTAGGGTCGAGCTTGATATAAAGTGTAATCTTCTGTTTTCGCAGCTCCATACAAACAATATTCTGAGAGATCTTGTATGCAACATAGAATTTTTTGGGATTTTCATCGATAGCGGGATCAAGGCCTATAACAAATTCTTGTATCTGCATTGCCATATTCTTGACCTTTTCAGATTTACCCTCCAGGTGCTCTTCGAAAGTATATGTTGCTGTTGCCCTTGTAATAGCCGCCTTTTTTCCGGCTGCCACCATAACTGGGCTCTTTCCGCTTACTTCTGATGTGGCAGCTCTTTGATAAGTGCGGTGAATCACCTCTTCCAGGTAAAGGGTAGAGTTATCGAAAAGCCTGTATGTCCACAATTCTATGTTCGCCCCCATTATCTCAACTGCATGGAGATCATACTTTTTGTAGTTGCGGGCAATGCATATTACTCTGACATCAGACCAATCAACTTGTACGTCATTTCCGATAGCATTTTGCACAGCAACCTGGAAATCACCCCGGTGGTCATGAATCCATTGCAGGTAGAACAGGCTTTGTGTTATTAGCTCGGAAGATTCCGTTTTCTTATACTCGATGATCACAGGGTTGTTTTCTTCTGACAAAGCTAAAGTATCAATTCTACCTGCGTGACTCTTCCCTGTCGAAAACTCCGAGGCGACAAAGCGACAGTTGAAAACAGCAGCCAGGTTCTTCTCTATCAGGGTTTGAAGTGTCTTCTCTAAGTCAAAATTTTTCCGTTCAATCAGTTTAAGCGATTGCTGTTTTATCTCAAATAATGGCATCTTTGCTATTTCCTAAATTCAACTTCTATTTCCAAAAACTATTTTGTTGACTCCTCAACAAGGTCGATTTCTTTTTTTGTCAGGTCGTAAAGTTTATAAACTAATTCGTCAATCTTTTCTTCAAGCTCACTCGTATCAGCCTGCGGATCCTTCTTCTTAGCAGCTAATATCTTATCCACTAAATCAATAAAAGGCTTTTGGTCTTTTTCCGACACTTCCATCAAGGGAATCTGAGATAAAGGTTCTGCGTCAATTTGAAAATTATTGCCTTGTTTTTTACCTTTGTAGTTTAGCCAAAATTTTACAATTTTGCTGTTAAGCAATCCTGTTAAGTATTTCAAGTTAACCTTATTTGTTTTAATTACGTAAAATGTAGCGGAAACATAACAGGGAAAGTCTGTATAGGTGAAAACCGGCTCTATGGGACTTTTACGAATCGCCATGATTTTTTCACCATTGAAAAAACGCTCTTTTCTGGATCGATGCAAACCGTATGGACGGTTAACAGATGTTATAATCTTTGCGAATTTGTCTAAATGTTTTTTTATGTTGGGGTATGCTTCAATATTCTTAGCTTTTTTGAAATTAGATGTAGTGTATATTACCCACTCTTCATTTTTGCTGTCTGCCGAATATTTAAATAGCTGCTTGCTTGTGTAATGAGGCCTTATTAAGTCCTTCTTTTCCTCTTTTGTCAGTTCTAACTGTTGAAGCTCTTTATGTGTTAATGTGAAAATACCCTTTCCAACCTTGAATTTGTTCTCAAGTTTTTTAGCATTCTTTTCGTTTAAATAACCCTGAGGAAATACAATTCCTTGTGCAATTTCCTCTTTGTTTTTTAATAAATAGTTACTGTTTTTTTTGATTTTTGATAGCAGCTTACTGGTCTGCTTATCCGAAAAAGTGAAAAATTGGTTTATCATATCATCTCTGTTAAATTTAGGATTTAACAGGCAAACTTTTTTTGTATTAACTCTGTCTCTGTCGCATAGAATGTCAACAGATTTGAAATCATCTTCCGAGTTAATAACTTTTCTATAATCAAAACTATAACTGTCAGAGTTTTGGTCTTTTTTCAGCATCAAAATCATTGTTTGTATTGATGCCTCGTCAAATACCATAAAATCATTAAAATCTATTAATTTTAAGATTTTGCTATGGCTGGTAACTTTATTTCTTAATTTTTTAGCTCCATAATTCGTAACCCAGTTATTTGTTGCGATAAAACAGAGAAGGGCATTTTTCTTTAGCAAATCTAAACCAAGCCCACAGAATAAATACCAAATGTCCATTTTGCCCCTATAAACTTCTAAATCTCGTAACCCATCAAAAACAGTTTTATCATCGTTTTCTTTCATATAAGGTGGATTACCAATGACAACATCAAAGCCCATAAAGTCAGAAGTATTATCATCAAGAAGCTCTGGGAATTCGAATCGCCATTCTAAAGCAGTTTGCTTTGATTTTTCGATTTCACTTTTTTTTACTTCTTTTGTTAACTTGTCAATTTTGGTTTTTATTAAAGCCCTCTTTTTGTACCTTGCTTTCTTTTCGCCTTCTGTCTCATCGAATAACGTTTGTGGATTAAGCAAATCCCTATAAATACCGACTAATTTATTAAGCTCTTTGAGTTTGCTGCTTTCATAAGCAGGACTTGCCTTGAATTTTTCTTTTACACTTCTTATAAAGCTTAGCATCTGACTTTTAAGTTTTTTGTCATTAACATGCTTGTAAAGCAGAACAGCATCTTTGTATCTTCTGAGGCTCAAATCACCATCAAAGATCATTTTAATATCACCATTTATAGGCAAAAAACTAATAAGCGAGTTTCCACATTTGATATTTATATCGATATTTGGAAGTGTCTCAAGCTCACCATTCTTTTTATAATACGCATTTTTCAAAAGCTCGATCCATAAACGCAAACGGCATATTTTTACCGAATTCGGGTTTATATCCACACCGAAGAGGCAGTTTTCAATTATAGTTTGCTTTTCTTGGAAGAGAGTTTTTTGAATTCTTTTTGTGTCTCTATCTTTAGGATTATATTTAAAGAATTCGTTATTGTTATCAGATATCATAAGCTCATCATTATCTACCTCGGCCCGATAATTATTGACTAAAATGCCATTCTCATCTGCAAGTATTTTTAGTTCATCTTTAATCGCAATTATCTCGTTAAGGGCAGAAACAAGGAAGTGACCACTGCCGACAGCAAAATCGCATATTTTTAAAGAATTAATTATTTCGTTATACTTCTTAATATGGTCAACATGATATTTGCGTTGGATGTAATTTTTTAGATCATGAATATCTTCGCCTTTAAAATCTACATTCTCTTTAAACTTCTGCACAACTGCACGCCGAATTGTCTCTTTGCACATATACTCGGTAATAAACCCAGGTGTAAAAAATGAACCATCTTTATAGCCGTTTATTTTCTCAAATATTAATCCCAGAACAGATGCATTTATCAAAGTTTTTCTGCTTTCTGCTATCTCTTCCTTACCCTCTGATGCAAAATCATACGCATCTAAAAACCTGAAAAGATATTCCAAGGAATTCATTTTCCCCTTGTCGCTCTCTACCTTTGTCTTTTTATATAGTGACAAATTTGTATCATCTGGCAGATTGCTGATAAAAATCGTTTGGTGTTCAAGCTCTGTCGGTTCAAATAGTGAGCTGTTTAGATAAGGTACGTTTGGAAACTTCTTTTTTATAGTTTCCCGTCTGTCTTTTGCCTCAACTGCCAACACCTTAAAAAAAAGCGTATTTAAATCATCATACTCTGAGACTTTTTCAAAGTTTAGAAAAAGAAAATCCTTGCTTTCGTGATAACTCACAAGCTGTGATTCTAAAAGTTTTAGGAAAAGTATCCTGTTTATCCATGTTATCGAAAGCTCCAAACCTATATTATATAGTTGCTCATTCACATCATCACCGAACCGCTCAATGTCCTCTATTTGTGAGAGCATGCCCATAGATGTGATTTCTGTTATTGCCGCTTCAATGAGTGAATCTTCATTTCTGCTTTCTGGCAATTTACGGCGGATTAGCTTTTTGCCCCTTTCTCTGTACTCCTCCAGGCCGATTATATGAAGTAACTCACTATAGAAATCTTTATTAAGTGTATTACTGTCGTTTGCAAATTGCATTTTAAGCAGATGTGTAGGCGAAAGTATCTTTTGTAGATCGATTAGCTTCTTATCACCTGCCTTGGTTTGTTTTCTAAGGTGCTTTTCATAATCAGATATATCAAAATGAGTAAAAGTTATTTTGCTCTTTGCCTTCTCAATTGCTGGGCCCGCAATTTCTTTATAGAATAATTCTGTTTTGTTAGATGCCAGTCGCCCTTTTTCAAAATCAATAAATTGCTTCTTGAGTTTTTTGTCTTCCTCAAACCTAACAAATTCATGTGCATCAAATATAAACCATTCATACAGATTAGTTACGATAAGGTGTTTAATATCGATATTGTTATTTGTAACTCTCTCTCTTAAATAATATAGAAGAAGCTGCTGCATTCCCTTTTTGTTTAGATCATCGGTTGTTGGCATCTCAGCTTTGTTGCTGGGCCCTTTTGTCTCAATAATAACTCCAACGCTTGACTTTGAAGTTTTGCCGTTGTGTATAACAAGATCGGTTTTGTCTTTGGTGTTCATAAAATAAGGGCCATAAGCGGTTTTTTTCAGGAAATCTTTAAGTAGCCCCTTGTGATATTCTTCGGACTCTTTGGGATTCACTTCGTCGAGCATTCTAACTAACTCAATCCTTAGAAGCTCAATTTCTTCTCTGGTTGCTCTTTGTTTTCTGTATGCTTTGTTAAGCGATTTCTTTATATCTATTTGACCACTCATCTTCTCTTCCAAAATATCTCATTCATTACTTCCGCTTGAGCGCGGAGTTTCAGATTAGTACAAGGCGTCTTATTTTAATACTAATTTATTATTTTTTTAGCGAGGAGTTTCGGGTCAGTACAAGGCGGTGTTTGTCTCCCGCACGGAGTCGTACTGTAGTACTTCGAGTACGTGGAGACAAACTAACCAACGCCGTAATCACCCGAAAGAACCGCTAAAAACGGATAGAGCACATCTACCCACGACAAAATAACAAGTTTTTCCTATTTCGTCAACCTTCTTTTCTCCCCCCGCCTTTTATAAATACCTTATCTATCTATTATTTTCTCTGTGTTCTCTGTGGCCAAAACAACACCGACCCAGAAATGCAACCATTTTCTTTTGTTGATAATCCACCGCTTCCTCCACTGTCCACTGTCAACTATCTACTGTTCTACTTTCTCGCGGCTTCACCCCGGCTGGCCCGCCAGCCACTGGGCAAAGTTACAAGGCCGTGTCAATGCTCGCATTGTAAGCGGTCTTTTACTTTGACCAAACAGCGGTTCCAAAAAAACCGCACCGGTGAAGCCAATACCGTGTCCATCCGTGAAATCCGTGGCTAAAAATCTTTATTTTCTCTGTGTCCTTCGTGGTAAAAATTCCCCCAAAACAATACCGAATCAGCCAAAGCAAGAGTTTTTTTTATGTCGCGGGGACCCAGAATCCGCGTCTAAAAACCTCTCCGGCCTCCAGACACTATACGCTGCTAAACGTAGTGAAGTCCCGGCTCGCGCCGGGGTCGTCTATCGTCCCCTGGCTTCACCCCGGCTGGCCCGCCAGCCACTGGGCAAAGTTACAAGGCCGTGTCAATGCTCGCATTGTAAGCGATCTTTTACTTTGACCAAACAGCGGTTCCAAAAAAACCGCACCGGTGAAGCCAAAACAAAAATCAGCGTTAATCTGCGTTAATCAACGTCTAAAAACCTCTGCCCTCTGACCTCTGCCCTCCGGCATCGCTTGTCCGCCATAGCCTCGTGCGAAGGCGGAAGCATCCCGCCCCGACAGGTCGGGATTTCGCTGCGCTCAACATCCAGCCCCGACAGGTCGGCCCCGATGTGTCGGGATTTCGCGTTGCTCAAGATTTCGCTGCGCTCAACATCGAGCATCCCAAACAAAAAAGGCCTCAGGGGTTCATTTCCTTCAGCCGAAATCCCAATTTTTCTGGCCCGAGCTGATTTGCCGGACTCCCAACGCTTCAGCGACCCGCGCCGGACTAACTACTTAGCCGGTACCTCGCAAAAACTATCTGACATTATTCTCGGTCCTGCACAGCAGCAACACTAAAAAGGTCCCACTGCACACCACAAAAAAAGCGGGCGATGGGGATCGAACCCACGACATTCACGTTGGCAACGTGACGCTCTACCACTGAGCTACGCCCGCAACAACCAGCAACTAATATACAACAAAACTCAATCCTTGCAAGGGCTTTTTTGGAGAAATCGCGGTTTTTGGAAAACCGAAAATTCCATTGAAACCTATCCAATTACCCGATAAATTGTAAGCTCAGGATTCGGGACCGGCGGATTGAAACTGACAGACTTGATTTGCAGAAAGGAAATGCCATGCTGGGCGGATATTTTCAGCTTAAGGAAAAACATACTTCCGTCAAGACGGAGATTGTGGCCGGGCTGACGACGTTTCTGACGATGGCCTACATCATCTTCGTCAATCCCAATATACTGAGCGAGACCGGCATGGACAAAAACGCCCTTATCGCGGTTACCTGTATCGTAAGCGCCCTGGCAACCATTGCGGTAGGCATATTCGCCAACGCTCCCATCGCAATGGCGCCGGGGATGGGATTAAACGCTTTTTTCGCGTACACACTCGTAATTGGCAGCAATGGCAAAGTTACCTGGGAGACGGCCTTGGGCGTAGTATTCTTAGCGGGTCTGTTCTTCCTCGTTTTGACGCTCGTGGGGCTGCGAAGGAAACTCGTCGAGGCCATCCCCCAGACCCTCATCGCGTCCATCTCAGTAGGGATAGGCCTGTTTATAACCTTTATCGGCCTGCAGAATATGGGGATAATCGTCGATTCGCCGACCACCCTCGTCCACGCAGCGCCCCTGAACGCGACGATACTGATCGGCCTGGCTGGGCTTGTGGTGATGATTATCCTCGAAATGAAAAAAGTAACCGGGTCGCTGCTTTTCGGCATCGCCTTTTCAACCATCTTAGCGGTCATCTTCGGTAAGGCGAACCCTCCGGCACAGCTAATTTCAACCGAGCTAAACATCAGCGATATCGCCTTGCGGCTCGATATCATCGGTGCCCTTAAATGGGGCCTTTTCGGCAGCATATTCACGCTGACGTTTATAGATATGTTCGACAGTATCGGGACGCTGTTAGCGGTTGCGCCGCCTGCCGGTCTGACCGACGCCGAGGGGCCGAGGGTAAGATAAAAGGCCTGGACCGGCTCCTTACAATCGATGCAAGTGCTACGATGTTCGGTGCTATGTGCGGGACGAGCCCGGCGACGGCCTACGTCGAATCGGCCGCAGGGGTGGCACAAGGCGGCAGGACCGGCCTTACCGCGGTTGTAACCGGGGCGTGTTTTCTGTTAGCTCTGCTGTTCGTGCCGTTAGTGGGCGTGGTGCCGCCGTACGCGACGGCGGGGGCTTTGATAATGGTGGGCCTGTTTATGATGAAGGAAGTCAAGAAAATCGACTTTTCCGACCTGCCGCAGGCACTGCCCGCATTTATAATAATCGTCATGATTGCTCTTAGCTACAGCATCAGCACCGGCCTGGCGTTTGGATTCATCGCTTATACACTCATCCAGATAATCGCAGGGAAGATAACCGATATTAAGCCGGCAATGTGGGTTATTGCGTCTCTCTCCGTCCTCTATTTTGTTTTTTAGCGGGTCTTTAACTCGCCTGCTGCGTTACGCAGCTTCGCTCGATGCTCGACGTACAACAGTACGACTGTGCTCTATCAAAGCTGCAAGCCTTGCAATGCGAGCTAAACTCCTCGCTAAAAACAAGTAAATTGGTATAGAGGTAAAGAGAAAAGAAAATTCCGCGCTAAAGATAAATTATTGATAAGATAAAACACCTTGTATCTGAAAAAAGCTCCGTGCTCAAAAGAGAAAAAGCTAAACTCCTCGCTAAAAGGCCCTTCAGGGCCGAAAGATTTTCCGCGATCAAAAGATGGTACAAAGTCATAATTGGCCTGCAAGAGTTTTGCAAGCCGTCTGTTCCTCGGATACAAAGGGTAAAGGGCAAAGTGTTAATTCAGCCCGTTAGAGGCTGACACATATCTTTTAAGAACAAGATTATATTTGTTGTATATCCTTGCTTTCATTATTTCCTCCTATTACATAATGCCTCTAACGGGCTAAAAGTCGAGGACAATGCGAAACCCGAAGTCACAGCCTATGGTGGGCAGGTTCCCCAGACCGGCCGCGGCTCTGTCCAACTGTTGGCGCTGGTATCGAAATCGACATGAGAAGGAACCGGTGAGACGCACCATCCGGACAGGTCCTGGTTGAACGCTGACGCATTCCAGAACATCAATTCCATGTCGGTGACACTCGAGGTATCCCAGCCGCTAATGTCCTGGTTGAACACTAACGCATTGTAGAACATATAGCTCATGTCGGTGACGCTGGAGGTAACCCAGCCGCCTATGTCCTGGTTGAACGATAATTCATGGCAGAACATATAGCTCATGTCGGTTACGCTGGAGGTATCCCAGCCGCCTATTGTCTCGTTGAATGACGACGCATGATTGAACATTTGGCTCATATCGGTGACGTTTGAAGTGTCCCATCCGCCTATTGGCTGGTTGAATGCCGGCGCATAGGCGAACATCAAGTCCATGTCGGTGACGCTGGATGTATCCCAGCCGCCTATTGCTCCGTTGAATGACGACGCATGATCGAACATTTGGCTCATATCGGTGACTGCTTCAATACCGTCCGAAGCAAGCGGTACTGAAACGAGATTCGAGCAACTATGGAACGCACGGTACATGCTGGTAAAGCCGAGCTGCCCCCAGTTATCGACACTCACCAGCTTTGCGTGCTCTGAATAAGGTGCCCCGCCGCCGTTGTCCCAACTGTTGTAAGCCGTAACGCTGCCGGTAACCGAGACAGTGTAGGTCCCCTCGGAACCGTAGTCATGCACATGAGGGCCAGGAGTAGTTACGACGTTGGATTCCGTG
>SDBT01008810.1_pt1 | contig 16432 bp, 31 predicted proteins | sample 2277101 | NCBI WGS metagenome assembly SDBT01 (sample SAMN10404973, study PRJNA504765) | marine sediment metagenome | isolation source: marine sediment core GS10_PC15, 103 cmbsf | place: Arctic Ocean: Southern Knipovich Ridge | collected 2010 | reverse complement strand
CACAGAAGTCGTCACAAAAACAACAAGTGTGATTTTGCTGGGAGCCTTAAACTTAGTAATATCCTATACTTACTTAGTCTTAGTATTTAACAACTTATTATTCTGGTTTGAGTCTTAGAAAATATAGACATCTGTTTCTGTAGATGTTGGGGAGTGAAAAATAAGTTGTTAAATACCGATCAATCATTAGTCCTGGGTTTCACAACAGTTACGTTCCTCAGCAAAATCACACTTGTTGTTTTTGTGACGACTTCTGTGTGAAGCCGCTCCTGGGCATAAAGACATGCCTCAAACGGTTGGATTCTTATACTTTGCGTCCTGGCTCAAAAACTCAGAGCCCATATCATACCCCCAAAGGTGCCTCAATAGAGAGGGACATTTCCTTGACGTGGTACATAGTGACCTTACCTTGAAACAGAGGGTGGGTTGGTGTCAAGAAGATGTCACAGAGGGTGGGTTGCCTTTTTCGACTGCTTTTACAGAGGGTGGGTTGTCTTTTTCGTACCCGCAGAGAGGGTGGGTTGGGTTCCTCTCACGTCCGATAAAAGGGTGGGTTGGGTTCCTCTCGTCCGATAACTCGTCTGCGTATTATCGGACCCCACCCCAGCCCAAGGCGGACCTCGTGTTATCGGACCCTCAGACCCTCAGCCGTTATCGGACCATCCGAGTAGTATACAGACCGTCCCCCTTATCGGACGTGGTCCTTATCGGACGTCGCGGGAAGTTTCCCGCCGATTATTATCGGACGTACTAATTCTAGTAAATTGTCACCTTGTCCCTAAAATATAGAACACAAATTGCAAGGTGCCAAACCTAAAGATTTATTTTATTTGGTATTTGGCAAGTGCCAAAAAATTCGCAATACTTTCTACAGGTTAACGCAAGAGCAAAACGGGGACAAAGACAATGGATAAATGGTATATCAAATTTCCGGCAGACGCCTACGCAATGGGGCCGGTAGATTTTCCGGCAGGTTCAACCGAAAAAGACGTTAGGGAGTTTGCCCGTGATTTTGAAGGTTGCAAACGTTTGCCTATAGGGTTTGAGTGTTGGCTGGTAAGTAGTTAAACGGGGACAAGACAAATGAGAGAAGCACTAAATGATTTGAAATGGCAAATGGAGTTGCAGTATATGCAAGGCAACTGCACAAGGATAGAATCCTGGTGTGTGCAAATGATGCTGGTGTCAATGTTTCGCAACGTTTTGGAGGATAAATAATGGCAAGAAAAAAATCATTTTTCGCAAGTCTGTTATCGTCCGGCGGAAAATCGACTGGTGGCTCTAAGGGTTTTGCCGATGCAATGAAAATACTTCGGTCAACAAGACCAACAAAACGCAGGAATTCAAAAGGATCGGCCGGAATATTCAAATAGTATTTGCATCCGTTGAAATATAGTGTATACTTATATAGTAAGGGATAAGAACAAAACAAGAGCAAAACGGGGCCAGAAAAATGAATTTTGTAAGCCTAAAAAGCATGATTATCGGCGGTGTGATTATTATTATCGTGTATTTGGTTATCGTGTCGCAAGCGGTTAAATTCGCCAACAAAATCAGTTTGCAAACCGAACAGAAGTTTGCCGATGCAATGCGTACAATGCAAGGCAATTAATTGCAAGAGCAAAACGGGGACAAGAAAAATGGCAAGAGCAAAAACATATCTAATTACATATACGTTCGATTTTGACGGTAGAAAACACGAGAAAACCGCAACGTTTGTTTGTAAGTTTTCACACACCGCCGAGATTATCAAAAGCTGGAAATGTCAAGTGCCGACACTAGATGTTTTGTCGTGCAAGTTGAAAAGACCGACAAATATGGCGTCTTGCAAGCTTGACGTCAAGAAGCCAATACCGGCGAGCCAAACAGCACCACCAGCAAAAGAAACGGCACCACCAGCGGCAGACGAACCGCAAAGCCATAACAGGCGGAAAGACGACAAAAAAGATTTGACACCTACTGTCTACAAGCGATTAGAGAATCGGATAGTGATTGACGCTAAACATTGCAACGCTACGCCAGCAGGATATCAGGCGGTTTTGTGGTATGCCATACGTAGGCTAAATGGTTTACGAGCCAAATCTTTTGTGTCCGTCTACAGGTCTATATTTATGGAAACACCTTGTTTTCCGTCTATGAAGGAATAAATTTGCATCCGCTGAAATATAGTGTATACTTTATATAGTGAGGGACAAGGAAACAAGAGCAAAACGGGGACAAGAAAAATGTGCAAGAACTGTAAAGCTGAATGTTCTTTTGCCGGTAAAAGTAAAGGCATTATGAATATTAAAAAATGTAAACACTACGAGCCTGATAAGAAAAAATAGTATTTTCCGTTTGCATCCGCCGAAATATAATGTATACTTTGTATAGTGAGGGACAAGAAAATGTATCTTTTCAATACCATATCAGCCAAGAAAATGATTTTTCTAGTGCTATGTTGCACTATTGCTTTGTGGTAAACCGCAAGAGTAAAACGGGGACAGGGAACATGAGAAAGTTAATCAGAAATGGTGTTATCGGACTATTGGTTCTCTGTACGGGCTGTGGTCCGGCAATGACAGGCAATGAGAGACTACTTTTTACTACAATGGTGGCATCAAACGTCGCAAGCGGAGCGACGTCTACGGGCAACCAATCTATGAGCATAAATATCGGGGCAATTGGCGTATTGTGGGGATTAGGTGAAATATTCCCGGAACGTCGTGAAATATTCTACGGATTTGGTACAGTTGTCGGTATTGCTGGCGTGGCCAACAATAGCCGCAGCACAGCAACAAGTCCGAGCGGATATGATAGGTGAATCGCAAGAGTAAAGCGGGGCAAGTACAATGGACAAGGCAAATAGAAATTTCGACTCGGCAAATGCAACCAAAGACAGGTATGGAAACATAACAGCCCGGAACCAAAATGGCTTGACGGCGACTGGCAAGAAACGCAAGGACAAGAATTGCAAACTTGTCCCCGCAAGTAGTTTGTAGTTTGTGGCGTGGCCTCTGATTGGTTCTATTCCAGAAAGACGCCACGCGACAAAACACAAACCAGCAAGAGCAAACCGGGGACAAGGCAAATGAGAAACAAGGCACAAAGACAATACGACGCCGACAAGAAACCGATGAAAATATTGTTGGTACAATTCTATAGCGGGTTGCTGACCAAAAACGAGAATCCGCAAGCGAAAGAATACTACGATAAACTTTATCGGACGCGGACCGGCTACAATCGTTTCGGTCCTACTTGGGAGATCCCGCTATGGATCGCGGAAATGAAACGCAATTTTCCCGACGCCGATATAACGTTCGCTAAATCAGTTGCCGACGTTGTAGCCAAACAAGGCAAGTATACACACCTTGCGTTTTCGGCACTTGACTGCAACTGGCACTTAATCCGCGAAATAGCAGACGGGTTTAGCGGTTCGGTTATCGCCGGCGGGTATTGTGACGCCGATAATTTGCAGGATATGCAAAATGTTTGGTGGTGTCATTCTGTCCGGGATTGTTGCGAAACGTTTGGCGTCAAGTATAAGACAGGCGTAGACTATACCTGTTTCGCCGGAGCCAAGACAATCGCCCGGCTAACGTTATCGACAGGTTGCCGGCATAAGTGCAAGTTTTGCACCGTACCGGACGACGTAGTAAAGACGCCTGTCGCCGACGTCTATCAGCAAGCTGATGAAATATGCAAGCTGAATTCCCCACTTGTCTACATAAACGATAAGACGTTTGGTCAATGTGAAAACTTCTGGTTGTTGCCAAAACTGTTTGAATACATGAAACGTCAAGTTATGGCGGGTTGTCTAACGCTTGACGGGTTTATAGTCCAGACGACTGCAAGCCAATTGCTGAAACTAGACGACGATTTTCTCTTGGCGTCTGGTATCCGATACGTTGAACTCGGGATTGAGACTTACAACGATTCGATATTGTCGGCCATGAATAAACCCGCAAGCGAGAAGATTATAGACGCGGCAAGCGAGAAGCTTAGGCACTTAGGTATAAAGCTGATACCAAACATCATTATCGGTTTGCCCGGCGAGACGCCAACAACGTATACCAAAACGCTTAACTGGTTATCAAACAACGCCGATGTTATATCACACATGAACATATACAACCTTGCCATATACGCTGATTGTGGGTTGGCCGATACCGCCGACGTCGATCCGGCAACAAATGAAAACCAGACGCCGAACGATATGTCGGCCGTCTGTTTTGCAACGTTGTTGTATACGCTTGCCAGTCGGTTCTTAGATGCTGGCAACGTCAAGCCCAAGCCATGCGATAGTTGCTTGACGTCCAGAAGTGAGTCGGACATAAGCGAAATTTGCCGGAGGTGCAAGGCCGACGCCTAACATTCTATAACACACCAGCGGCTTAACCTTCCGCTTTTCATTTCCATTGGCCGACAATCCGCCCCGATTGTCGGCCACCTCTTTTGCCCGCGTCGAAACATTATCGGACCAGATTATCCTTGCATCGTCCTGGCTGGTGTGCTACAATGGAGTCATACTTGCACATTACTTGGAGAACGATATGAGTAATAAACGATTGCCCGAAGCTGGCGTACCTAAAGCCGTCCTTGCTAGAAGGGCACAACGTCGTAGGTACTATTGGGATAACAAAGCCCTATGCCAAGCCCAGGTACGTAGACGTAGGTATGGTATCACGTCTCAAGAGTATGACAAGATATATGTGGCCCAGAAGGGTTGCTGTGCTATATGTGGCGTGCATCAATCAGACCATACACGGGCACTCAATGTCGATTATGATCACGCTACGGATGACGTGCGTGGTTTGCTGTGCGGTGGTTGTAATAGCGGTATTGGAAGGTTGCAAGACAGTGCTGAGCTTTGTATGAAAGCTGCTGAATACCTACAGAGACACGCGGATCGCCGATAATGTGATTCGGATTATCGGATGCTGCCAGCACCGGAATTTTATTATCAGACCAGCCTACAGAGAGGCCCGATAACGTAGGTCTGATAATCCCTGTTATGTTACAGCCAGTTATCGGACTACACTCGGTCCGATAATGCACACGTCCGATAACCTATGGTCCGATAACATTGAGCAGTCACTACGTCCGATAACAAGGGGTCTTTCCCCATGCCACATTTGGCCGGGGGCCTGCCTACCCGCACGACCTGGGTGCATCACCTTTTGAAAACTCAAAATTAAAAAACAGCTTTCAACCCTCAGAGTTCCTCAAATAGCGTAAGTCCGATAACATTAGGTGAATATTTATCACACAAAAGCCTTGACACCGTTGCCAGCATCTGCTATACTGTGTGCATGGAGAATGTAGCATACACATGGGAATATGCAGAATGTAAGCCGGGCCGAAAAGCTCATCGACGGCAACCTTGTTAATTGGGCTCGATTATATTGAGAGCAATGAAAGACTGTTACAAAATTCTTGGACTAAACCCACATGCTAAGGGACGAACGGGAATGCCCGCAGTCTGCAAGATTGTCACAAGATAGTCCGGTGTATGCTGGTTGGCTGTTCTGTGAGAAATATGAGAAGCCATGTAAGTTGGTGGCAAGAAACTGCCGTGAATAATTCCTTGACACCGTAACCCGCATGTGCTATACTGTACACAGATGTTCATTATACATTGGAGCGAAATGAAAAACTTAGGCAAAGCTGTAGCATTAGGATTACTCGTGACGGCCGTAGCCGTTGCGTTTATCGTCTTCGTATGCCTCGTGGTGCGTGCGGGCACCGCCTTCGCCGCGTTAGAGTTGGGGTGGGGTGGAAACCTCCTCACAGTAGTCCTAATTATGTTCGGCCTCTGCACCGGCGTAATACATGGGAATCTACGGCACGGTCGAAAATGGAATCACGTAAATTACTGAGAGACAACACAATGAGCAAGAGCGAATTCAAATTGATGGACATGAGTTGGTCCTTAAAGAAGGACGACGGCGAGATCAATCTCCACATCGAGTTTAAGGTTGAAGAAACAGAATACGATTTCACCCACGCAGAAGCAAAAAAGCTGCACGCCAATCTGGGCTCGCTGCTGGAGCAGTGGCCGGACTGTGACACCTGCGACCACAAAGACACAATGTGTGAGCCCGGTTGGGACACTAAGACTTGTGCCCACTATAAAGGAGGAGAGCAGAATGTGTGAGAAAAGCAGTAGCCTTGAGATTCCAAGAAAGTGCGTATTCACCCGCATCGAGGAAGAGCGAGACTACCAGGACATCCTGAACAAAAAGGTGATGACAGTTGGCGAGGAGCTGGTGCTGATACAGAACTATATGAGAACGGCCCAGGACGCATACGGTGACACCTTCGGCGACCCGCATGAAGAACCGACCCTGCACGAACTCAGGAAAATTGCAGCAATCGCCATCCGCTGCATGGAACACCATGGAGCACCGGAGCGAAACGAAAGATAGTGGAACTACTGCATCCACAAATTAAAGCTCGGCGAGGTGCTGGACTACATAAATATTCCGTATGAGTGAGGAGACCAAATAATGATCGTGTTACAAGAGTGGGTCGCTAAGGTGGGTTGTAAAATGCAGTCGATCCCACTATCGGGCTTCCGGGCACCGGATCAACAAACAGTAGCCGTGAAGAAATGTGTCCGCTGGTTGCGTGCCAAGTGCCAAGTCGATGCAGACCCCAGCAAGCAGAGCTACATGAAGTCAATTGAGATGTCACCGGCACTGATCCTTGATGCGATGGAGGAGTTGGAATACTGCCCGGTCCACTACGCACATCATCTGGCCGACAGCTTCGCGGTGCTGGCATACCATCACCCAAGCCTCAGCGTTCGGACTATGGCACTCTACCTACATAAGCAGGTAGCTACCGAACTCTTCCACTTTCACCCGGAGTCCAAAGCTGAGTTCCGGCACAGGCACCGAGACAAATTCTAAGGAGACCGTATGTTCACACAAAAAGAATTGAAGGAGATCGCAGCAGCACATAAAGCAGTCTTTGAAGCCATACGTCCCGGCTTTGGCAGTGATGGCTCAACCCGACACATAGACCAGCGAGCCGCCGAGCAAGCAGCCGGCCAAATCGTAGCCGCCAAGATCATAGCCGATGGCAACGGCAACGGCAACGGGACAAAGCTGGGAGCTACATGCCGAGCGTGCACATTGTGATCGAAGCCCTCCTACATCGAATAAACGAGATCACGGGTGGCAATCAGTTTATGGCCGCAGCCATATCGGCATGGCTCCTAGCCATAGCGACCTTCTTATTCCGCAAGGTGCCGCAAGACATCCTGGGCCTCGTCAACAAGCATCTCACTACATCCATGACAATGACCTCGAACAATGAAAGCTACTATATCCTGATGGCTTGGTTTGAGAGTAAAGGTTACAGTAAGAAGTTCAGGAGAATCAAGATCGTCAATGGAAGGTGGGGCGGGTCATTCGCCACGAAGGCGGTGGGTTATGGTCAACACCTAATGTGGTACGGTCGCATTCCTTTAATGGTGGACCTTAAAAGAATTGACACCGTTGCTGACCGTGACAAAGAGGAGATCACACTCACGAAATTAGGCCGGTCTCACAAGCTGTTCGACACCATCCTGCAAAACCTGCGGTGCCCGGACGAAAGCTGTGAGATGACGAAGATAAAGATGTTCTCCGGTGACGGGGATTGGAATCTAATCAAGCAGCCGAAGCGGAACCTGGACTCGATCTTGATGTCGGACGTAGACAAAGACAAGCTTGTCAGGACGTTGCGGGACTTCCAGGAGCAAGAACAGTGGTACATTAAGCACGGAATCCCATATCAGCTCGGCATCTTACTACATGGGCCTCCCGGAACTGGTAAGACGTCATTAATCCGGGCAATCGCGGCACACCTGAATCAAGACATGGCAGTGATTCCGGCAAGCTCGCTCAGCTCGATAACGGAAGTGGGCACGGACAAGGAACTCATTGTTATCGAGGATGTGGATTCAAACGAGGACACCATAGACAGAGATAAAAAGCAGGCCACGGATTCGGCCTCCATTACATCACTCCTCAAAGGTGGGGTAGCTGAAATCCTAAATGCTTTGGATGGAATCGCGGTCAGTCACGGCAGGGTCATCATTATGACAACGAATCACATCGAGAAACTTGACCCGGCACTGGTGCGTCCAGGTCGCGTTGACTTAAAGCTATTCCTGGGGTACGTGACACCTGAGACCCTGGGCCAATTTGTCAAGACGTTCTTCCCACAAGCGAAGCCGTTGCCGGCAGGAAAAATGACAATGGATATAACTGTCGCCGAGCTACAGAATCAGGTGATGCTGGGAAGCAGCCTTGACACAATTCTTGCCAACTGTTATAGTGTGCAGGCATGAGACATCTAATCAGGTTCCTAAGAGCGAGAGCAGCCTACTACATTCAAGAGATCAGCTACGCACCCAGTGACTACAGGGATTGGCGACGAACTAGGAAGCGTGACCGAGCATTCAATAAGAAGTACCGAGCGATCTGCAAGAAGGCGGGTATCAAGCCATGAGATTGAGTGATATATGGTTTAATATACGGTTTGAAATAAGGTCGCACTTCAAAAATAACTGGACGCTGTATGCAGCGATAGTAATCACCCTATCAGGCTTTGCATTGGTTATGTATGGTCATGGGAAGCTGGTGGCTGTGCCACGACCACCGGCATCAGTTACGGTAGTTGCAGAGGGCACCATCGTCAACATCCGGGCTACAGGTAGTTTTGAGAACTGGTGCAAGATAGAGCTTAAATTCGAGGACGGCACTGTCTTACTCACATCCTACGGATTCATTCGATCCCATAAAATTAAGGAGGGTCGCCGGTACATTATTAAGGATCATTCACGTCTCGGCCGACTCGCGGTGCCACTATGAAAACAAAGTACAAACACATAACGCTCCAAGACCTTACGGCCCAATACCCCAGGCGAAAGACGAGGACATACAACTGCTGGAATCGCTCCGAGTTAATCCTGCTAGGATGTGTCGAGTGGAAATCAGGCTGGCGTCGGTACATATTCGAGCCAAATCAAGCAGAAAAGCTCGTATTCGATGCGGGTTGCCTTGAGGATTTGAGTCACTTCATCAAACAATTGATGGACGCGAGGACGTGAAGTTCATCCGAGTAGTTCTCAAGGAGATCGGCTTCATCCGCAGGGACATACGTGCTGGCCGCAGACTGCTAAAAGGATTGGACGCAATTTTCAAGAAATACGGAGACTGATATGAAAACATTCTTCCTACTAATGTGTGCCCACGCACTCTGCGACTTCCAACTCCAGAACGGAGCCATGCACGAACGCAAAGCATCTGGTTGCGGAGATTGGTACATCTGGATGCTGGCTCACGCCTTGATCTGTGGTGGCGGTGTCTTCCTCGTGACAGGTTCGTTAACCCTGGGCGTAATCGAGACCGTCGCCCACTTCGTAATTGACACCTGGAAAACCAAGGATAGCATCGGGCTCCACGCCGATCAGCTCCTTCACATTTTATTTCGTATCGTGTACACAATTGCCTTGACAGCACCTGAGCTTTCTGATATACTGTAGACAGATAAGTAGATAGAAACTGGAGACGAACATGTTTATTAAAGTGCTAGACCCCAACAACGAAGTCAAGTATCACATCGAAGCCAGCTACATCAAGTGGGCGAAGAACACAGACAGCTACTGCATCTCCGTCTATCCCATGATTACCAAAGGTAAGCAGGTAGGAGTCCTAAGTTCATCAGAATCCGAAGTCTCCAACATGCCGAGCGTTTACATCCATGTCAACCACGGTGACACCGTCTTCGTAATGAACAGCGATGGCAAGACCATCGACAAGAAGAAAATCAACCTGAGCGAGCATGAGTGGGTGTGCCCGAAATGCTCTCACCGGAACCTTCCTTCCGAGAAGACCTGCCCGGGCCGGCATACTATAAGAGGAACATGTGGGTATGATAGGCCAAAGGAAACAAAATGATTATCAAAGTGCAGAGAAATAAAAGTGTTCACTGTATGGTGGAGTGTGCCTTCTTTGTCTGGAGACGACCAGTAGACTCTGGAGTACCCCGGTGGAATCTTGAAATCCACAGCATGAGCACCAAGACGCATAAAGCTTCGGCCACCCCACAAACCGGGATTGAGATTGAGGCCAGTGTGCACATATCAGTGTATGATGGTGACACCGTGATCGTGATGAATAATGAGGGCAAGATTATCACGGTCACGAAGGTGTCCGTGATTGAATACGCAGAGCGAATGCGGCAACTGGTGGCCCGTGGATATCGTGACCCTGATGAAAATAAAATCGACCCGTGATTCGTGTGTTAGTCAGGATACCTGTACGATAGCAGCGGGCTGTATCAGATTTCAACCAAAAAGAGTCGAACTGGAGTAGCTATGTTTATTAAAGTGATAAGCTTAGACATGCTAGATAAGTTCATACTGGAGGCTCCGTCCATCACAATACTGGATGAGTCGCCGACTGGCGACCTAATTGATTGGACAATATACACCGAACAGTCAATCTTCATCGAGGCTCAAGATGCCAGGATGTTTGTGCCTGTCGAGCATGGGGATATGGTGGTTGTTATCGACAACGACGGAAAGCTAATTAAAACCGTAGAAATCGAACTGGAGTAGGATATGAGGTACATAGACATAGACAAATACATCAAGATTACCAAAGACCACGGACATCTCGGTCACGATGTCAACGATCTGGTAGCACAACAACTCGAAGCAGCAATCCGAGCAGCCCAGAACGCCTACTGTCCCTACAGCAACTTCCACGTAGGGGCAGGGCTGCTCACTGTGACCGCCAACGTGTACGGCGGATGCAATGTCGAGAACGTAATGTACAACGGCATGAGTCACGCAGAGCTGACCGCGATCACGGCTGCAATCGTACATGAGGGCAGTCACATGCTCATCATGGAGATGGTGGTCTGGACAGGCACCGATGAGCCGTGCCCGAGCTGTGGTGGGTGCCGGCAACTGATCCGCGAGCACGCCGCTAGCAAGGAGGTGAAGGTCTGGAGTTTCGCCGACGATCCCACGACCCCACCTCTGATTATGTCTGTTGACGAACTTTTGCCGCACTCCTTCGGCCCGGAGAACATATCGTGAAAGCAATTAGATGTGAGTGCGGCTTCGTATGGCCGAAAAGCGAGTATGATGAGTTTCCTGAGTGCCCATCCTGTCAAGGTCACTACATGGATGATACTCTGGAGATCAATGGGATATGTTTCTTGCCTGTACTTAGGAACTGATATGGTGACACAACTATCGCCAACTGAGTTCACATGGATTCGCTACTTGGAAGTGATCTTCTCCTGGGAGTCGATCAAGACAACCAAGAATTATATAGCGACTCTACTGGCGATGGACATCGTAGGTTATTGTGACGGTGCTGTTATTGAGATTAGGCCCTCACCCAACTACTATGCGGTCATGTTCGAGACCGACAACTATCAAAGCTGGTGTCACATACCTAAGAAGGCATTCGACGCCTACCTGGAGGAATTGAAATGAGCTATCTATTCGGAGCATTCTTCTGCTGCCTAATCAGTGTTCGCTGCCTGAACCAGGGCCGTAAAATCTATGTCGAGATGAAAGGCCCAGTGACTAAGGCCGTCTCGATCCTGTACACGTTCGCCGGAGTCGGTGCCTTCGGTCTCGCGTACCACGCCGTCGGTGAATTCTATAAAGTGGGATGGTGACATTATGAGAGACAAAAACATAGAGGCGTCTGGAGAAGAGTGCCCGTGCGGTGCCGGGGCATACGGACCAAGTGCCCGGTGCAATCACGAGATCGACCGCCTCAACCTGTATGACATCTGTAGCACCTGCGGGTTCAAGGTATGGGCACACTGGGATCGAGATGCGAAGCTGGAACTATTCCAGGATTGGGATCGGTGCGAGGTGGGAAAGTACACCGAAACCAGAATCGCCGGTGAGCGAATCACCAACATCGTGGCTTGGGTGCTCGCAGCCCTTCTGTATGTAGCCGTAGCCGGAATAATTATTTGGAGGGTATCACAATGGAAGCCGTGAAGCCAACAGTATTCAACGTGTTTGAGGAAGAGCTGGGACTAATCAAGGACGAAGTAGTCGCACTATTCACGTACAGGGCTTTCCAACACAGTTGCCCGGTCTACTTCTGGTACATACCTGCCAGCGTCAAGGGACATCACCCGCCGATCTGCCGGACTCGTGGTGGGTTGGTGCATCACGTCAAGCTCGCAACAGCGTTCGCGGATACACTCCTGGACGCCGACGACATTGACGACAGCGATCCCAGGTACTCGCAGACTATCGCTGCTGTCTTACTACATGACATGATGAAACGCGGCCGCACCGAGGACGAGCTGGACACCTACCCAGACCACCGGACCGCCAATAAAAGTCACGGTCGCTACTGTGCTGACTACCTAGCCTCTACTTACCATATCGCACCCGAAGTTGAGCCGGTCATCGAAGCCATCCGACTGCACATGGGTCGATGGACACTCGATGTCACCAACCAGGAGCTTGCTGAATTAACACACAATGAGGTCGTGAGAACAACGCACCTCGCTGACTACATGGCGAGCCGTGCCCTGCATCAGCTCCTGGCCGAACGTTGCCTGGATAAGACGATGGGGTACATTAATGACTAGCAAAGAGCTGGAGGAAGAACTACGTGGGCCGCTTGCGGACCCGAACTGCTCCAACTGTGGGGGTCACGGCATAATGGACCTGGAGGAAGAGTCGTGAGCACAGAAATCACAGTCAAATACTTTAACATCCGTAAGCTGAGGACCACACGCCGGATTTGCATCCGCCGAGCTGACGTGTGTAAGATGCTGAAACACTGGTATCTGCCGTTCGGTTGGAGGAGTTGCTGATGATAAACAAGGTGACATCATTCGAGCTAAAGCTGGCCCTGCTGGAATACTTTCGCTTCGAGCGACAGTGGGTCGCCGTTGATGAGTTCAGACAAGTCGACGTAATTTGCAATACCGGCAAGAAGGTCATCGAGGTTGAGGTGAAGGTTGCTAAGAATGATCTCACCAATGGCGAGAAGTATAAAGTGCTGAAACATCAAGCCTATCTCAAAGGCAAGCCATACCGCCGATGTCACCCCAACGAGTATTACTTCTGTGTTCCGTATGATCTCATGGTAGAGGCCCATAAAGTTGTTGAGAAGATAAATCCGAACTACGGTGTCATCATCTTCGATGCCAAACGACTCCTGGGCGATCTTAGTCGAGGCTACCATGCCCAAATGCTCTCGGATTACCTGTGTGTAGTTAAGCAGGCTAAGAAGCTGCACAAAGGCTACCCTAAGAAGCAGCAGGAGTTGATTGCGAAGCGATGCTCCGCGAAGCTCATTACACAAATGCAAGCCAAATACAAGGAGAAGCGGACATGCGAGAAATAGCTGGTGGAATTAAAACGTTGCTTGAAGACTATGAGCAAAATGTAGGTGAAGGTCACGGTAGTCAGTGGCGAGGTATTCTGTTCTGTAGGAGATTACAGGAGCGTGAGCACATCATAGATGAAGCATTTAAGTTGTTCAACACGAAGGCGAAGTACAACAAGGCTGGAGGAACCTGGACGTTCCCTGGCGGAGAGACTTTAAGAATACAACGCATCCGGGGGCCACAGCAGTCTTGGGAGTTTCATGGCCTAGCGTTTCCCTGGGTTGGGTTCGACAAGGCTAGGGCCAACCTCCCGGTTGCTTGGTTTAATCCGTTCTGCATGCTGAGCCGTTCCTCTGACTCCCAAGTTCAGAAGCTCTGCCGCATCCTAACCACCCCGGAGACAGAGGCCAGAGGGAAGAGTGGTATGGTGGTACAAGTCCACGGCCAGCAGTTCGAGTGCGAGAGCCTGAGGATTGTTTCGCTGCATGAGGATGGAACCAAGCGACTCGTGCTCTATGGCATACCCAATATAGAGCCAGAGGATCGTGTCGTTAGTGACCTCAACCCCGGCGAGATAGTGACAATTAAAATATGAGGGTAGTGATATGCTGAATGCAAGACCGCTTAGCTTCCATGCCAGAATCGTGCATCCGGTCATCGACTCAACTATGCGTGACCTATGCGAGCACCCATACCACGGCCACCCGGTGGGCTGTCCGAACTACGGCAAGCGACCAACATGTCCACCTGAGTCAAAGATGCTCTATGAGTATTTCGACCCTGCCAAGCCGGTCTGGGCTTTATGGGCTGAGTTCGATATCGGGTTCCAAGCCTGGAAGATGGGTGAAATTCATAGCGACTGGAGCCGGCGTCAATGTGTGAACTGCCGCTACTGGCAGGGTACAGTGAGAAAATTCCTCCGGGAGGCCGCTGCTGAGTGGATGTCGAGATGCAGGACAGCCTGCCCGGATCACGCTAGTCAGTTAGCACTCATCTCGTGCCCGGAGGCAATGGGAGTCAATGTCACTGCCACGATGAAAGGTATTGGAGTCAAGCTGGAGTGGCCCCCTATAAAGACTTCAAGAATGGTGTACCTTGTCGGAGTAATTAAATGACAACCGTCGTCCATGTTAATGAAGCTGCGTACGATGTCTACATCGGCAGGCCATATGGCCCACATGCGGGCAGTAAGTGGGCGAACCCCTTTCACATCGGTAAAGACGGCACCCGAACCGAAGTTCTCCGCAAGTACGAGAACTGGATCATTACCAACCGTGATTTGCTGACGTGCCTTGGAGAACTGAAAGACAAAGTGCTGGGATGTTGGTGTCACCCGAAAGAGTGTCACGGTGACATTCTGGCAGCGATGGTAAATAAGTTAATACTGTAGGAGCCTAATGAGTAAGCTACTTCTTCCCATAGGAATGATAGGCTCAGGCAAATCCACCTGGGCACGACAATACATCAAGGAGCACCCCACCACGAAGATCGTGGGCGGCGATGAGATCAGATACATGCTGCACGGCGGCGAGTATGTACATGACGAAGCCCTGGAGCCCACGATCCTCGATACGTTGTTCGCTGTCACCCGAGCATTGCTGAGTCACAACTATGATGTTATCTTAGATGAATGCTATTGTAGCCTAAGCAGGGAGATGCGGAGGGACGTTGCATGGAGTTTCCCCAACGTATCACTCATCGCCGTCGTCTTCCCAGAGCGTGACATGCAGGACCACATAGATGATAAAATACTGAAAGGGCTACGAGGTAAGACAGTCAACTATTGGAAACGTGTCTTCTGTGAGATGAGGGAAGAATATGAGATGTTCCTTCTCACCGAAGAGTATTTTAGCGATGCAATTTTCGTGGAGAACTAGTAATGAACAGCAAGAATGAAATCGAAGCGACACGCCCGCCCGAAGCAATTGACGAGCTGGCGTTACAGAACATGCTCCGCAAACGTCACTGCAAGAATTGGCCGAATGTGCTCCTCCAGATGACGAAGCGAATCGCAGCCGTGAACCAAACCTGGAACCGCGTCATGTGGCAGATAATGAACATCCCTGGGCTCAGTGTCACCTACAGCCGAGTCGGCGACAAGTTGCAGATCGCCGTCACCTTCAAACATCCTGACGGCGACCACGGGAATGAAGTCGAGCTGCATGAGATCACGGTCCCGGAGCTGCTGACGGCGGGTCAGTACATCGAGGTCTTGCTTATGGACAAACTGGATCACTCGCCGCTGATCGCTCGCCTTGACGCAGAGCTGACGGAGCCGACGACGCCATGACTGACGAGTTCAAAGAGATACCGGGGTTCGGTGGAGCATACTCTATAACCCAATCCGGCCAAGTCCGAAGCAATCCAAGAAAAGGACGCTTAAAGGAAAAGCTACTAAACCCGTGGCCGAGCAAAGATGGGCACATGCAGATTGATTTGCAGAGAGATGGAAAAACAGTTAAGGGCTATGTCCATCGCCTTGTGCTTGAAACGTTTGTTGGCTCATGTCCGAAAGGGTTGATGGGGTGTCACAATGACGGCGTGCCCGCGAACAATCAGCTCGGCAATTTGAGGTGGGATACGCACAAGTCAAATTGTCGAGATGCTGTAAAGCATGGAGCGTACCACCGAGGCGAAGCCAACGCACGCGGCAGGGCAAAGCTGACCGAACTGGACGTCGGTTGGATTCGGTATTTGAATGCAGCCGGAGTTGCTATGAAGATGCTTGCCAAGGCATACAGGGTGAGTCCATCAAACATAGAGCACATTATCCATAGGAGGTCATAGCCATGCCCATGACCAGCGAGTTCGAGCAGTTCATAACAGACAAGTTCATCAAGGCTCACTTCAAGGCTACGGGGATTAAGGTCATCCCGACCATCTTCCCATTCTGTTGGCTAGGCTGCACTGATAAGGAGTTTATAACCACCAAGCTGAACTATTCGCACGGTCCGGCGATACCCGAGGATAAGCAGGTCGCCCTTCTGGGCGTAGTGCGTCAGCAAGAAACAGAGTTGAGAGCAAGGCGAGATCATGTAAAGGCTCGTGAAAAAGTGATGGGAAAAGAACCGAA
>SDBT01008809.1_pt1 | contig 16434 bp, 17 predicted proteins | sample 2277101 | NCBI WGS metagenome assembly SDBT01 (sample SAMN10404973, study PRJNA504765) | marine sediment metagenome | isolation source: marine sediment core GS10_PC15, 103 cmbsf | place: Arctic Ocean: Southern Knipovich Ridge | collected 2010 | reverse complement strand
CTCTAACGGTATTAACTTATTTGAATTGCAAGAGTAATGGTATGGATGAAACAAACGTCGATAATATATTAACTGGTCTTGTAATAGCGGGTGCAAATAATGGGACATTGGATATTTCCGGAATAAATGCTGCTCCTTCTGCGGCAGGAGATGCTAATGTATTACTACTCGAAGGTCGAGGATGGACTGTCACCGTAAGTTCATAAATATTATGGCGAAAAAGAAACTTTCAGATTTTCCGCAATCATAGAAGGCTACATTCGGGACGCCTAAATATGCTCTATAAAGTTATTGGCGGTGGGATGATTACTCCTGTTGCAATTGCAGGTATGCAATTTGAGACGGATAGCGGGACTGGTCTCGATCCTGCATTTACGACTGGTGCTGCGACATTTCAGTGGAAAAGTCCAGATGGATCTATTTCAACCGGAGCAACGCCTACTCCGACTTTAGATCAAATTGGTGTTTATACGGTAACATGTAGTGATTGGTCGGATGTTACCGAACTTAAAATCCAATGGGATGAGTTAATTACTTTAGAGAATCTATCATTTTGTACGGCGTTAACACTATTGTATTGTTATGGTAATGCTCTTACAGCATTAGATGTAACTTTACTTACGTCTTTAACCACATTAAATTGTTATAGAAACAGTCTCACGGTCCTGGATGTTTCTACGTTTACATCATTGGCATCTTTAAGTTGCAGCCAGAATAGTCTTAGTATATTGGATGTAGCGGCTCTTACGTCATTAGCTACACTATATTGTGATACTAACAGTATTTCAACCCTAGAAGTCGCCGCACTTACGGTATTAACAACGTTTGAATGCCATGATAATGGCATGGATGAAACGAATGTCGATAAAATCCTTGCCGATTTGGTTACGGCCGGTGCAAATAATGGAACTTTAAGGATAGACGGTACAAATGCCGCTCCGTCTGGGGCGGGTGCAGCGAGTAAAACGACTCTCCAAGGTCGAGGTTGGGGAGTTACTACGAGTTAAACTACTATGGCAAAGAAACTTTCAGATTATCTCAGAAGCATCGGACTAGAAGTCCACGATCCCATATACTGCGATGATAAAGGTAATATCCGTCCGATTACGAAGGACGAAGTCCTTGCTCGGGCGATTTTTGACCGAGCTCTAGGGTACGAGACGGAAGTGACGAACGCCGATGGATCGGTTTCACATCGGGTTTTCCAGCCCGACCCCAAGGCCCAGTCATTTATCTTTGAACGCCGGGAAGGCAAGATTGTTATCCCGGTTGAGGACAACAACGCACCCGCACTTGTTGACAAGATGCGGGATATTGTAAAGAGAGAAATCAACACCGTTGCACAGGAACTTGCTCGTGGCAATAGTACAGACGACAATACCCAAGACCCTGAAGACACCGTTTCCTGAGACGGCCGATTTGTGGGACGATCCCCTGACCGGGATATTGGTTCCAAAGAACCCACTGAAAAATATCCAGTGGCGAATCGATCTTCTGGAACGTGCTGAAAAGGATATCGATCTCCAGGCCGAGTTTTATACGGCTGCGAGTAAGTCTATTCTGTTCTTCGTCAACGCATTTGTTTGGACCTGTCGAGTGTTTATCAGTAACCCAGATGGTTCCCGGTCTAATTGTCCGCCGGACAAAGTTCATGTTCCTTTTGTTACCTGGGCAATTCAGGATAAGCATTTACTTAAAATTGTTGAAGCTCTTGAAGGGGGTTACGATTTCCTAACTGATAAATCCCGAGATATGGGAGCTACCTGGAATCATATTGCGGTATTTTATCATCAATGGCTCTTTCGGGCGAACCGAAGTTTTCTGATGCTATCCCGAAAGGAACCTTGTGTCGATTCGTCCGGCAAAAAGGGGCTTCATAGCCCGGCTGACCCGGGAACGCTGTTTGGGAAGCTTGATTACATCTCGACGTGGCTTCCGGGATGGATGATGCCCCAGCATACTCGCACGACCATGCATCTCGTCAATCTGAATAACCATTCGCGGATCGACGGGGAATCAGCGAACCCCTCGGCGGGTAGTTCTGATCGACGTACCGCCATTCTGCTCGATGAAATGGCGAAAATGGATGAAGGGGAGTCCATCAAGAGGTCAACTCGGGACGTTACGGCCTGTCGTTTGGTCAATTCGACCCCGAATGGTGCCGGAACGGCCTATTCACAGTGGCGATTGAGCGGGACCGTGAAGGTTTTCGTTCTCCCGTGGTGGGAGCACCCGGAAAAAGGCGCTAATCGGTATATCCGAGAGGATTCGTTAACCGGGCACCGGAAGATTCGGTCCCCGTGGTACGATATCGAGGCGAAAATCCGTACCCCGAAGGAACTGGCGATTGATGTCGATATGGATCATGTCGGATCGGGCGATACCTTCTTTGAACCAGAAGTATTGATAAAGCACAAGAGCATGTTCGCCTCGAAACCCCCGATTCGAACCGGACTCCATATCGTGTTTAAACAGGATATCGCCGTTAAGCAAATGTCGAAAATGATCGCACGCAATCAGATAGATATGGTCCAACTTCAGCGGATCTCCGATGGTCCATGGACCTTTTTCGTGCATCTTATAAACAATCGACCCGATCAGACCCAGGACTATGTTTTCGGAATTGACATCGGCAAGGGCATGGGTGCGAGTAACTCGGTCATCTCCGTTGGATGTATACAAACGAAACGAAAAATCGCCGAATGGGCGAGTGCAAGTTTTGCACCGCATGATTTTGCTCTGATCGTCGCCGCCTCGGCAATCTGGTTTGGGGGATCGCAGCGGGGACACCGGCCCATGGTAATCTGGGAATCGAATGGCGACCCCGGGATTTACTTCGGTAAAATGTTTGTCAAGGAATTGCACTATCCTCATGCGTATTTGGACCGGCATGTCGTAGGGAAGATCCGAACGAAAAGACCTACCACATACGGCTGGCATAGTTCAACCGATAAAAAAGCTGAGGTACTCGGGGAATATCGCCGGGCTTTGGATCACGGAACTTTTATCAACCCATCGAAAATAGCCCTGGTCGAAGCTGAGAACTATGTTTATTTCCCAGGTGGGGCTATCGGTCCCGCCAGTCTACAGGAAGAAAATGCGTCTGCGAAAAAGACACACGGCGACCGGGTTATAGCTGATGCTCTCTGTCACAAAGGAATGCAGGAATCTCGGATATCAGTTAATCGTGTTCTCTCGGCCCCTGATAACTCGTTTGGGCAACGGTATCAGACGTGGAAGAGGAAACAGTGGGAGAGCAAAAAGAATCTCGTATGGGACTTTCGGGGTGCTAATTAAATGAATATGAGTGCGAAAACTCTACAGCAGGCCGCGAGATATGGCTTTCGGCGTCTACAGAATTTCAGGAAGGCCCGAAAACTGTTCATCGCCGCCTACGCTGGACAGTACTATAATCGTTCCCACGGAACATTTGGGGCCGAACCTTTGAACCTTGCTTTTACCGCGATTCGTGCCTTGGTTCCGAATCTCGTAACTCGGAATCCTAAGACCGTTGTCGCTTCCGATTATCTGATGTATCGTCCCTATGGAGAACTTCTGGCTCTCGGGGTTGACTTAGTAACAAAAAGACAGGATCTCCCAACGACCTTACAGCGGGGGTTGGTCGATGCGATTTTCACCCTCGGGATTTTCAAAGTCGGTCTTATGTCCTCGAATACGGCGATATACTTCGGGGAGGATCGGGTCGATCCTGGAACCCTGTATATCGATACGGTTGATTTCGACGACCTTACCATCGATCCGGATACTCGACAACTTCGAAAGGCGTCATTTCTGGGAGAAAAAATTCGGGTTGATCGTGAGGAACTCATGGACTCGGGATTGTACGACAACGAGATTGTCGAGAGACTCCCTTCGTCCGCGGAAACCGCGATAGCCCAACGGAGCGGGGTTCGTGACTTGTCCACGGAATCCCGGAATCGCCAACTCATTGATCGGCTGCATGATTCGATTGACATATTGGAACTCTGGTTGCCCGGCCCCCAGGTGATCGTGACGCTTCCGTATATGAGTTCCGTCGAGGGGAAGTTTTTGCGGGAGGAAACGTATTTCGGTCCTGATAGCGGCCCATACACTTTCCTGACCCTGACACCCCCGGTTCCGGACAACCCGATTCCCGTATCGATGGCTGGAGTCTGGCACGATTTGCATACGATCGGCAACCGGATTGCTAAGAAAACTCTCGATCAGGCAGAGGCCCAGAAGGACGTTCTTGGCTATCAATCCGATAAGGCCGATGATGCCCAGGAAATTGTGGACGCGAAAAATCTTGATGTTGTGAGAATGGACGACCCCTCTGCTGCACAGATGTTCTCTTTTGGTGGACAGAATCCCAGTAACGAGCGAATGGTTGCCCAGCTTCTTCAGTGGTTCGACCAGTTTTCGGGTAATACGAGTATGCTCGGGGGGACTCAGGTACAGACGAATGTAGCCACGGTTGCGAACATTATGAATCAGAATGCGGCAACCGGTGTGACGTATATGAAGGATCAGTTATACAATGCCACAACGGAGATTCTGCGAAACTGCGGGTGGTATCTGTTCACCGATGAACTGATTAAGTTGCCTCTGATTCAGCGGGAAACGATCCCGGCCGAATATGATATCACCGAAGAAGCCGTTCGGATGGTCCAACCGGCGAGAGTCCAGGAAACCCAGGTATTCCTGACCCCCGATATTCGACGTGGAGATTTCCTGGATTTCGCTTGGACGATTGAGCAGGATTCGATGGCCCCGATCAACTGGCAGCTTCGGTTGCAGCAGTTGAATTCGTTGGCGATTCAGGTTATTCCGGCTGCGGCCCAGGCTGCACAGATTTGTGCCCAGATGGGTACGCCTTTTAGTTTCCAGCGATTTGTGACCCGAATTGCGAAAATGATGAACATCGATTGGATCGATGAGATTTTCCAGAGCCCGGAACTTATCGCCCAGATGGCCGTGATTGCCCAGCAGGGGCCACAATCCCCGAATAATAAACCGGCTAACGCGGCTTCAGTCATGCAGAACAAGGGAGCAGTCGTCGCTAAGACGCCCCCGCCCCAGCAGGTTCAGCAACGCCAGGAAGCACAGGCCGGGGCAGCACAGGGTCAGAGCCAATTACCAATCAGGGAGACCGTATAATGGCGACAACGAAAAAAATTGATAAGTGGGAAATCGATAGCGCGGTTGACACCCTTATCCAAGCACAGAAAATTTTGAATAATAAACTGATACTCCCACGGGTCAGACAGGCTTTCAAAGAAAAACAGCGGGCACTGGCTGAAGTGGCCTTAGAATTAAAAGTGGCAACAAAACAACGGGCGATACGGAATAAGTAATTATGCCAGATCATAGAAAACATATATTCGCAGGACGTGGTGCGGGAGCCGTTAAAGGCACGAAGAAATTGCAAAGTGAAATAGTGGGTATGTCCGATTCGGCCAAACGGGAGAGGCGGTTGGAGAAGCAGGTAGCCGCGAAACAGAAGCAGATTCGACAGGGACGGACAGCCCGCCCGGCTTCAAAGCGACCCCCAAAGCAGTCGGTTCGTCAGATCCAGGCCCGGGTGGCCGATCTCCGAGATCGGGCGAATACGGCCGAGCGTGGCGGTCATAAGCGAGCGGCGGCTACGTATCGCCAGGCGGCTCAGGTACTCTTACAGAGAATACGGAGTAAATAACGATGGTCCAAATACCAGAGATGTGTGAGTTTGTGGCGAAATCGGATCATATTATTTTTGAAACGAAAACGAACGGCGACTTCCTAAAAATTACTGATCTCCGTCTCTCCCCAGAACAGGCCGCAAGTTTGGCTTGGCTTGTCAACTTGCCGGAGGGGACCAACTTGTCGATAGAGATTAAGGCGGTAGTCTAATGCCAAGATACTGCTTCGAATGTCTATGGTGCGATACCCAAAAAGAAGTTGTTCGTCCGATGAAAGATTCGGGATTATCCGAAATCTGCGGATGTGGGGCAGTTATGAAGCGGAACTATATCGCGGAGCATTCGGCTGTACGCGGCGACTACAACGAACCAATCGTCAGCGATAGCATGGCGTTTGACGCGATTGACCTCGTAGAACACCGGAGACGATTCCCGAACATTGACATACAAGTGGATCATGCCCGATCCGCTCGACCGATCTTTAGAAATCTCTCGCAGAAAAGGAAGTATCTCAAAGCGAGAGGAATGGTGGACGTAAACAGTTTCATCTAATGTTCCCTACCTCACTTGATAGAAAGTGACAGCGGACAAAGGAGAAAAGCATGGTGGACGAAGTTAATAAGACCGACGATACGGACCAAGCTGCGGAGTCAAACGATTCCCCAACCCTTGAGGCCACAATCGAGGCAAAGATGGCGGCATTACGTGATAATGCCCCGGAGGATGAGAAGGACGACGAATCCCAGTCGGTAGATAACGAGACACCTGATGCAACCGAGGAATCTGATGATTCGGAACCCGAGTCAAAAGAGACCAGCGATGAGTCCAAGGAAGGAGAGGACGATTCTCTCATGCTTCCTTCCGGTCATCGTAGAGCGGCACTGGCTCGCGGGTATACCAACGAGGAAATCGATTACGCCCTTCAGACGAAGGCCGATGACGCTATCGAGCGATTCGGCGAAATCTATGACGAATGGCAGAAGGATAACTCCCGTTGGTCTCAACGTGGCAGGCAGCTACAGGAGGCAGACCAGACGGCACCGGCCGCAAGTGGCGACCAGAGTCCCGGGGTGGAAAGTTCCAAGGATCTGGCCCATCTCGATGTCGCAGCGTTAATCGAGGAACACGGAAACGAGGATCTGATTAACGCACTCGTGGCCCCGATGAACGCGGTCGTTGATCGCGTGAACGAGGCAACGGCCAAGCTCTCGGCTTCCGAGAATTTTGCCCGGAAGGCCGAGGCGGATGTCGTAGACCAAATGGTACAGGAGTTTCTCGGTAGCAAAGAAATGAAGTCGTACCGGGATACCTATGGAACCAAAGTCAGAGATTTAACGGACGCACAAGCTGAGAGTCGGATGAAGTTGTGTGGGCACGCCGATATGATGATGGCCGGTGCCCAGGAACAGGGAGTTGGTCTGACAATTCCGGACGCTCTGGAACGTGCCCATACGATTATGTCGCAGGGTTCACGCGATGAGGCGATCCGGCAGACAATCCGCGACGGTATTACCAAGCGAACAAAGACGACTAAAAGTTCGCACCGTAAAACGGTCGCTTCCGACTCGGATCAGGTCGTTACGGAGGACGAGTTAGTAAAACGTACGGAGACACGACTACGAGAATTAAGAAACAAATAAGAAGGAGTCCATAATGGGCGTTGCAATGGCAGACCATCTCGATCTACTTAGAACCACACTGAGGGATCTCCCGAGAGATAAGTTTGAGGTTATGTGGACGTATCAGAGGTATGAGTTCAACAATATCTTTGAAACGAAGAAAGTGATAATCGATGGCGGAACGTCGATTAAGCGTAACGTGTTCTTGGATCACACCGGACAGGCCAAATTCCGTCAGATGTATGACGTGGATTCGGTCAACGTGGCGAACGTGCACAAGGAAATCGATGTGCCGTGGTCACAGCTTTCAACCCAGTATTCTTGGGACGAAGTTGAACTCAAGACACAGATGAACTCGGCGAAGGGTTATATCAGTCTGGTTAAAACCCGTGTTACCGATGCCCTCTGGGCCTGGGCCGATCTGATCGAGGAACGTGGTTGGCAGACCCCGACCAGTGCAACCGATACGCTGTATCCTTACGGCATTCCCTATTACCTGAACCGGTTGACTACTGGAGGGACTACCGGCGGGTTTGAAGGTAAGACCATTACATACGGTGATACGAATACGGCTACCGTTTGTGCAGGTATCGACGCAGCCGTTGAAGCGAAGTGGCGTAACTGGGCGGATGTGTATACCGTCGTGGACAATTCGCTTCTGAAGAAGTTCCGTACCGCTTTCCGGAATACCCGATTCTTCCCGCCCCGTTTTATCAAGAACCCGGGCCAGGATGACCAGACGAATCGTGTAATCTATACTGAGGGCAGTGTCTATGATTCGCTGGGCGATCTTCTTGACAAGAGAGATGATCGTAACACCCCCGTCGATTTGATGGGCAGCGTCAAGATACGGATTAACGACAACGGCGTCCCGTTTGTGAACGGCCATCCCGTAGTCTATATCCCGTATCTGGACAATGACAGTTTCGGCGAGATTTATGCCGTAGACTGGTCCAAGATGCAGGCAATCGTTCAGGACGGTTATTGGATGGTTGAGAAGGAACCCATGAAGTCCCCGACTCAGCACACGGTTCTCGTGGTTTATATCGACGGTCGTTGTGCGATTCTTTGTATCAATCGTCGGACGGCAGGATTTGTATTACACACCGCTACGTAAGATCAGTCTCAAGAAAGACTTACAAAAATTCGAAGGAGAAATGAATAATGGCAAAAGGTAAAGCAAGAACTAAGTTGCTCGATCATTCCGCTGGTTTGGTCGAGGGTTCAGCGGGTGGTCCGAGTTGGGATTTTCTGTATCAGAAAAGTCTCATAAGGCATCCCGACTATAATATCGGTGATCGGGTGGCTCTGCCCGATGGCCGTGTATTCCGTTACGGGAAATCCTCTGATACAGCCATAATTACTGATCTTCTATGTTCCTTTGCAGAGGACGAAGTCCAGGGTTATGAAGTCCTGAAGAACAATCAGGCAGTCGGCGATAAGGAAGTCGTGTTCACCGGTGCAGCCCATGCTGCATTGGATGAGGACGAACTTCGTGGCGGCTATATTGTCGTCTATCATTCCGGTGGTGGTGGCTTTTCTCAGTTCAGAGGTATCGTTGGCAATCCCGCTTCGGCGTTGAATGCCAATATTACCGTTTACCTGGATGCGTCACTCGACCATGAGGTTGTCGCTCTTACTACGGCTGCAGAATTGTGGTATAATCCCTATGCCGCATTAAAGGGTACGACAGACGACGCCGCTTCAGCAGCCGGAAAACCGGTGGTAAACGTGGCTGTTGCGGATACGTATTTCTGGATTCAGACCTGGGGGCCTTGTTGGCTTTCACCGCAAATAGCTGGTTTCCAGGCTGCGAATAAGCAACGGTCGGCTGTCAAGAGAAATGACGGTAGCATCGTAGCACCGGGTGCGGCGGGTGCTTTGGATATGACGCAAATTGTCGGTTTCCTCATCAATGAGGGTCTTTCGTCCGGGCCGTTGTTTATGCTGACGATCAGTCCGTAAAGGAGAAACCATGGAACTCACGAAAAAACTATTGGAAGCGCGTCTCGTGACGCTAGAGACTAATAAATTGCAGGCCATTGGCCAAGTTAATGCAATTGAAGGCGGTATGATAATGATACGCGATCTTCTCAATGAGTTGGATCGTGAGGAATCTAAGGTAGAAGGCGAGGGACAGGATTCCTGTCCCTCTGCGGAGTAAACTATGGCCCAGGACGCTCTGACATTCAGCGACCTCCAGATACACGTCGCTTCCCTGCTCGGGGTCGCGTACTACGGTGCCGATGGTTCCGAAGTTGCACAGGCCCCCACCGACGTTTACACCTTACAGGCGGTAAAGGACTATGTAAACGGGGGTCTCCGTATGTTTCTCAATGACGCTCCCGAGGGAGGTTGGCGATTTCAGCAGCCGACCGCTTCTATTGATCTGTGGGCAACCGCTTCGGGAGTCGCTAACGGGGCTCCGATTTTCGGAGATCCTGAGAGTACGGTGACGGTACATGCACGAACATTTTTGGATACGATGCTCGGACATGAATTGAAGTTTACTGTGACGAGTACAGCGGATGGAACCCCTACTTATACCTCGGCAAACGGTACTACCGTTATCGATGTGGACGACGCGATCTTTTCCGGGGTTTTTGCGGTTGGGCAGTCAATTACATTCTCTGCCACGGATAACAGTTACGTCGTTAACACGATCACCGACACCACAACTGTCATTGTTGACGGGGATGCAAGTGGTGAAGCGGACGGCGATATCGTAACGATCACACGAGATTACGTAATCGAAGCCGTTACAAGTGCATTGGTCGTGGATGTGACCGGAGATGCTAGCGGTGAAAGTGACGGGGCTACGGTAACTGTAACGGCCGATGGAAACTATACACTTCCGAGTACATTCGGGGGTGAATATCTCGGTCCGATTAACTATGCTGCTGGAACTAATACGGGGGCCGGACTTCAATGGGACTCAGAGGGCAATGTTCGACGGCTCAGGGAGAATGTTAGTTCGCAAACTGGCTACCCCATAATCGCTGCAATTCGGAAAATGGATGCAACGAATACCGCTCGACGTTGGGAGCTCGTCGTTTATCCAACCCCCGGCAGTGAGTATACGGTCGAATTTCCGTATGAACTGTATTTTACCGTGCTTTCAGCGGTGACTGATTTGCACCCTGCCGGTGCCCACTATGACGAAGCCGTTCTCGCCGCTTGTGCGGCATATGCTGAAAAGAATGGTGAGGATGAAACTAAGGGTCGAGTAGCCTACTACGAACAGAAAGCTCTACCGGCCGCGTATCGACGGAATCGACGGAGTGCTCCCCGACGTTTGGGAAGTCTATTGAATCGGGAAATAGGCGATTATCGGGACTATCAGAATAGGCCCAATACCACAACTTTCTAAAAGGAAAAAGACAATGAACGAAGGCAACTATATCAAGCGGTTAAGCGGTATTGTGACAGGGAGTCGGTTTCTCCTGGAGAAAGAACTGTCCTTGAATGGGCATATCCGGGCGTCGGATGACTATCTACCGCTCGTCACGGGCGATTCCCCTACGTGGGTCGAGGCCGGTATTCAGTTCAACGACGGGGAAACGGCTTTCCTGGACTTCGATATTCCCCAGGATTATGACGAGGGCGTTGATGCATGTGCGATACGCCTGCATCTGATGCCGTCTGCGGATGCCGCCCATACAACGGACATGGGTCTGACTACGGCCCAGGCTCTTTATCGGGCCGGTGCAGCGGTTGATAATACGACCGTCGATGCAGTAGCTGAAGATGCTACAGCCTCATCGGATCAATTGGTCCGCGAAAGTGTTCTGAATCTTAGCGGTAACGGCTATAAGCCCGGCGACCGTATCAGGCGAACGCTGGATGCGAATAACAGTGCAGGCACGGAGCTCATCCTTCTGGGCGTCGATCTGATCTACGGATCGTGCATTCGCGGTTATAACGAGGATGACTACGCTCGGGATATCGGTACTATCTAATCCTACGGAAAGTCGAATATGCCTGCTCAAGAGATGGAATTGACCTTTCCCCTCAAGGGGATTAACGAGACCTGGGCATTCGGGAGACAGCCGGACGGATCTACTCCGGGTGCCCAGAATGTAGTGCCATTTGATCCATTAAATTCTCGTGCCCGGGGCGGGCAGAGATGGGGGAGTAGCAAGTATTATCCAACCCGACATAATGGGGTTACTGCTCTACAAAGTATAACGGCGACAGTTGATACAGTTGCTCCGGAAACTGGGGATATCCTCGATGCTTTTACGCAAGGGGATGGTGTACTTAGTGATACAGATTGGTATCCTTGCGAGGTTGCCGGGGCTAATATCAATCTAAGTGTAGTGGAGCCATATGTATCGGGAAATAAAATTGTCCATAGTCAGGCAACTGCACCGGGGACCGTTACATCTTATGCATTTCATAAATCCGCAGAGATACTACGATCAGATTTCGAAATGACAATGGATGTTACCCTTGTAACCGGGGGTGCCGATGGGGGTTCGATTTGGGTCGGATTTGTCTTTCGTTCTGTAACGCCGAGTTTCCCAAACTTTCGATCCTTCAATTTTCAAAGTATTTTTCTTCAGTGGGCACAGCGATTTGATGGGAAATATTTCTACGACATATATTGGAATGGTGTATGGTCCGATACCTACGAGGAAACTATAGGTTCGGGAGACTTTAGGGATCATACCTGGTGGGCCGAAACTCGTGAACTTAAATTAGTAATGGAGGGTAATGTTGCAAAACTATATGCCGCAGATTCCCTAATAGACTCGGCAACTCTCCCCGGAAGTACGAACGCGGGACTTACTATTGGTTTTACTGTAACGCGAAATGGTGTAGATTCGGGTACAGTTACAATTGATAATTGGACCCTTCTAGATCAAACATCACAATCCTCTCGTCGATATAAGATTGTTACAGTATCGGGTGGAGATGTATTCTCCGGTTATCCCCGAGTTGCCCTGATAGCCGCGACGAATGGAACTAACGCTCTCAATACCTCCGGTCGAATAGATGCCCAGTTCGCATATGGGAAAGTCTATTTTACCGACGGCGATCCTGCCCATTACAAACTTTGGACTTACTCGACAGATACGGTTACGACACTTACCCCAACTGCCGGTACTTTACCGATGGGAAGCGAAGAAACGGCTGTAAATATTACGGCTGTTGATACCGATAATAAACGATTTACGGTTGCGGAAGATTGGTCGGCACGTACGGCCGGGGATTATTTTCTAGTTGCCGGATCAACGGGAAATGACGGTTATTACACACTTGTTAGTCTTACAGGAGCGGGACCGACGGTATTAACAGTATCTGAAACGATTGCAGATGCAACGGTAGATGGTACGATTCAATATCAAGATCAAGCCTGTAAAATCAATTGTCTTTATCGTGGCCGTCTTGTTATGGCCGGATTGAAAACCGACCCCCAAAATTGGTTTATGTCGGCGGTGAACGAGCCCCTCGATTGGGATTATGGGGCGACCCCGATATCGGCGACAATGGCCGTTGCGGGAAACCAGACCAATGCCGGAAAGTGTCCAGATATTATTACTTGCTTAGCCCCATACTCAGATGATTTAATGTTTATCGGGGGGGATCATACGTTGTGGAGGATGACTGGCGATCCCGCAGACCGAGGTCGAATCGATAATATTAGCTATAAAACCGGTATCTCAGGTCCAGATGCTTATGCTTTTGATCCGAATGGAACTTTTTATTTCTACGGGACTGGAACGATCTGGCGTATGGCCGGACAGGGAGCCCCGGAGCCCCTTTCTCGTAATCGTTTGGATTCAATATTTAAGAATATCGATCTAACCGCGAATACAGTCCATCTAGCTTGGGATAATATCCGACATGGATTATTCATTTTCATTGTCCCGGGTGCCGAGGGATCGACGACCCATTATTTCTGGGATGAACGAACAGATAGTTTCTGGAAAATCGTATTCCCAGACGCTCAAGGTCCAACTACCACATACGCGTTTGATGGGGATAACCCCGATGATACTGCACTATTACTCGGCGGGTGGGATGGTTATATTCGTCTGATTGATCCAACTGTGACAGATGATGACGGGACCGCGATAGAATCCTATGTTCTCTATCCACCGATTACATCTGGAGGATCAATGCGAAATATACGAGTTAACCAAATTACGGCTATATTGGACACCGACTCTGATGATGTCGTGTTAACAGCGTATGCCGAGGATACGGCCCAAAAAACGGTGGAATCTTCAACGATTCGATTTGCCCGAACGCTCTCCGCTCCCCGCACTAAGATCATTGCACGAATAGCGGGAAATGCTATTATGTTAAAACTATCGAATTCCGTGGACGAGACAACCTGGACTATCGAGAGCCTGACGGCGAATGTCGAGGTTATCGGTCACACCCGAAAGAATCAGTTATAATGCCAAGAACAGATCGTATTCCAGGGACTCCTACACGACTACGCCGTGCATTTAGCGGGATCGGATCGGACTTTGTCCCGTATGTCGGGGCGATTAAGGGTGTCGATCTCGGGGCACGGGGTCTAACGACTACTGGTCTCGGGACATTCGGCAACCTTGATGTGGATACCCTGAACCTAGATGCCAACGTCATATCTGACAGCACCGGAACGATCTCTTTCGATAACGAGAACCTGACTACCAGTGGAACAGTGGATGCGGATGGACTGGTAATCGGAACCACGGGCGGGGGGACAATCACAGAGATATACAACGAAGATGATATGGCTACCGATAGTCAGACGGGTTTGGCAACTCAGCAATCTATCAAAGCGTATGTCGATGCCACAGTTCTCACACAAGAAGAAGTGGAGGACTTCGCCGGGGAAATGGTAGCCAATGCAACCGGAACGCATACCGGCATTGCAATCTCATACCAAGATGCAACGGGCGATATGGATTTTGTCGTGGACCACGATACCGCGACAAACTATGTGGCGGATCAGCACGTAGCCCATACCGGCGTAACCCTAACTGCCGGAATAGGCATCTCGGGTGGCGGCGATATATCCGCGAGCCGTACATTCGATCTTGACATTCTCGGTCTAACAACCGATACTATTGCAGCCGGTGATTGGGTCCCCTTCCACGACCTAACAGACGCCCCTAATAAGATCACCTTTGCGAATTTCGAGGGGACTCTGGATCATGGTAATCTAGCCGGTATCGGGGACGACGATCATACGGACTACCATACCGATGGGCGAGCCGCGACCTGGCTTGCAGCGAACCATGAGACTACCTATACCCATACAGATATCGCCTTGAATACAACCCACCGAGGATCTGTTGGAACAGATCACGGATACATTGACCAGGATGTCCAAATCTCTGCTAATCCCACATTTGCGGGGGCAATTTTAGCGGATGAGCAGGACGGGAGCGATGTTTCTTTAACTCTCCGGAATACCGCAGCGGATGATAGCTTAGACGAAACACTGTCTCTTATTGCTACTCATACCAGTTCTAATTTTGCCGGCGGGAAAATTGTGTTCGGGCGAGATGGTGATTATACTTCTCCTACTGAAAAAGCCGGTTTCATCGAATTTTATACGGCTGAAGTGGGGGCTGACACCCTGGCATTAAAAATTGATTACCTACAAAACTTCAATTTCCAAACTGGGAGTCTGACGACTACCGGGTCCGGTACATTTGGCGGTTGCATAATTAACGGTGTAGACGTTTTTAATACCAGTTCGACCGATATCAAACAGGTTGGAAGTAGTTCTTCGTATGCTATGCTCGCCGGTTCGGACGATACCAATGGTGCTTATTTTGTCATGTACGGGGATGAGCACGCTTCATTGCCCGGGGATCATTACTGGTGGATCGGGGGAACTCAGGAACCCAACTCCCTGTTCAAGTGGTTCTATCGAACTACAGCCGGTAGTACGGAGTTAATGCGCTTAACCAAAGATGCCAATTTAACTCTCTATAGCGGGACTGCAACTTTTCCGGGAGCGGTTATCAATGGAGTCGATGTCTTTAACACGAATTCAACGGATATTAGTCAAGTAGGAAGTAGCTCATCTTTTGCCATGCTTGCGGGTTCGGATAATACTAATGGGGCCTATTTTGTAATGTATGGTGACGAACACGGAGCGGCTCCCGGAGATTTTTATTGGTTTAGCGGTGGAACTCAAAACCCTGCTTCTGACTTTAAATGGTTTTACCGGAATTCTGGCGGTAATACCCTAATAATGAGTCTAACTAGTACTGGTACTCTCGATGTCCAGGATGATATAATTGTTGGGAGTTCCACTACTGCTAGTAATTCGGTATTCAGTGGAACTTCTTTTCCCGTTCTATTAGCACGACGATATTCGGCCTCAACTACGGGCATTTTAGGGGGAGTGTCTCTGGACCGAGAAACGACCGGGGCAGGAGACCCTGCGGATGGTTATGGTGTTGGATTTTATTTCCGATTGGAAAATGCGAGTAACGCCCTCAATCGATTTGCTGGGTTAATCGGCGGTAGATGGGGGGATGTTTCACCGAATGAAATTGGAGAAATTGTTATAGTTCCAGCGTACGGAAATAACGATCCGTATAATGATGTCCCAACTTTGGCTGTGAGAGCGACAGCCGCCGGTGGCAGTCAAACTATCACAATCGATAGTACTAATAAATTAACCGCTTCTTCGAGTACGTTTAATTTCGATAACGACCATATAACCACTACTGGAACCGTTACGGCGGCTTTATTTAGTGCAGGTGGTACTAACGGGGTTGACGGTAGTTTCACAGCCGGAAGTGGTGAAACTATTACCGTCACCAAAGGTTTAATAACAGGTATAGTTTGATATAGGAGTATGAAATGGCTTTTATGCAGGGGAAATTAGCACAGGGGACTTTTTATGGGGATCGTGCATCGGGGGCAATGGCCTGGAATAAAGGAGTACTAGCTCAGAGAGCCCAAGCCCAACAAGGACAAGGTGGCCAGGGCATCGGGGTGGATTGCAGGATATCATTAGCCAGATTCAAGCTGCCCAGGGAAAAGCAAACCTGATGAACGGACAGCGGGATAAACAGGCTCTCGGCATGTTCGAGAATCTCCGGAAAGCCGGTCGGGCCAGGATCCAACAGGCGACCACCCCAGGGCAAGGGGAAGGCAACCCGGGGTTAAATTCCCCGGGAACTGGGGAA